>Ga0315289_10000870_pt1 | contig 46711 bp, 43 predicted proteins | sample YL17G11_40_MG_FD_203452 | JGI IMG/M metagenome (GOLD analysis project Ga0315289, IMG submission 203452) | Sediment microbial communities from Yellowstone Lake, YNP, Wyoming, USA - YL17G11_40 | ecosystem: Environmental > Aquatic > Freshwater > Lake > Sediment | place: USA: Wyoming | collected... | reverse complement strand
TCGAACGACTCTATTAATGTCCAACCTAATGGGGAAGAGCAAGATCTAACCGCCTACGCCAGACAGTCGATCGCCCCCACCTCTGCTTTGCGCAAATGGCAATAGGGTATATCGTGGAGGTTTTGGACCCTCGCTACGAGTGAGATCGATATCTCTCTTCGAAGCATAAGGTACTGAACGTGCAAACGTCAATCCTTCGGTCTCCGTGCCATGGAAGCCGTCATATCTTCAGTTGATACAAAAACCGATTGATATATTCGGGGCCGGGGGTGAACGAATAGAATTCGTCTCAGCCCACCAGTTCCGCGGGGCCACTCCAAGCGCCGGCCCCTTTTGTTTTGTGATGAGCTGCAGACGATGACAGAGGGAGCCAACTACTAGGGTCTTCCAAAATCCATCATCTGGTGGTACCACGCTGCATCTCACTTTGCCGCCAAGGGTTGGACGTGTGGAATTGGTAATAGTGGATATTGCTGGTCGCATCGTAAAGAGCCTGGGACAGTTGCGGTCGGATCGTGGTAGCTCTGATGTTGGTTGGGATGGTACCGATGTCGATAGTGAACGCGTTGCTCCCGGGGTATACTTCGCCCAGGTGATTGGCGAAGGCTGGCGATCGGCTAAGAAGCTTGTGATACTGACTCAATAGTGTCAGTGCAAAGCATATGAGTATGGGCGAGGGGTTAGCAAATCGCTAGCCCCTCTTGCTTTGCTGGCTGCAGAGGAGGGTTGAGAGCCACGCGCTATGCGACCGTGAGGACAGGCAGGCAAGCCCGATTGCGAGGAGTGCGCCCGAGGGCCGGGGAGGTCGTGGCAGCGACGGCGAAGCTCGTCGCCGAGCTACGCTGGGATAGAACCGAGCGGTAGCGGCCAAGCGTTGTCTGGGTCGTGCTATGCCAAGGAGAGCCGTGCTTTACTTGGGGCAAAATGAGTGGGTGTATGCGAGGGCGCTGAGGCTCTAGCGGGGTTGCAGGCAGGATCAGAGTTATGGGAGGGCTGGGTGGTAGGCGGTTACTCCTTTTCTTGGGTTTTTGTGTCCATCCCAGCCCAATTATCAACGGACCTTACCCGTGCTTGGGGTTTGAGATGGCCATATACCGACACTGGAGAGGGCGCAATGGAGACAGAGATGTTGTTGTCGGAGGGTGACCAGCTAGCTTCATATTTCCCTTGCCATCAGCCGTAGTCTGTGATATAGTGACGCCTCGCAACTGGCTATTGCAACCGCGACTTCGGCTTCTTACACCGTGGCGAACATGGGATCTAAGAGAAGAGCTGTTTCTCGCGATTTGTGCGTGTACTGCCAGAATAGGTATTTTTGGGCTTCGTCGTGTACGACGAGGCCTTTTTTGCGTAGACACGGGAACCAATAGCGACTGTGCTTGATGCTGCGAAAGGAGGTTTCCAATGCGTGGCAGAGTGGTTGCTCAAGTGTTGCTCGTGACGGCATTGCTGGTTGTTGTCAGCCTACCGGCGGGCGTCGGTGCGACGACCATCCGTGTTCCTGGCGATCAACCTACGATTCAACAAGGGCTTTCTGTTGCCAACAGTGGGGACACTGTGAGAGTTGCTTCTGGCGTTTACAACGAGGTAATATTCTGGCCCTCCAAGAACGGGATTGTTCTTATTGGCTCAGGCGCAGAAAGTACGGTTGTTAGGGGCAATGCTTCGTATACGGTGATTTTTCTGGTGAATGTGGTGCAGATTGATACGAGCACTGTCATAAGAGGGTTTCGGTTTGTTAATGGAGGGGATGCGGGTATTGCCCTGACCGGGGCATCTCCCTTGGTGGAGCTGTGTGCGGTAGACTCTACACTGAATGGACCAGGCATCAACTGCGCGGAGGGGTCCACCGCTGTTATCCGCAATTGCCAGATTACTCGTAGCAATGGTAGCGGGATCAAGCTTCAAAATTGTGGCACTGCGATGGTGATTGCATGGAATACAATCAGTGGAAACGCAGCCTACGAGGGTGGGGGAATATACTGTTACTCCTCTTCCCCGGCGATTTCTAACAACACAATCAGCGGCAATATAGCCACTAACTTCGGTGGAGGGATATACTGTGAACACTACTCTTCTCCGGCGATTTCTGCCAACGCAATCGGTGGGAACTCAGCGTACACCGGCGGAGGGATATACTGCTGTTTCTGGTCTTGCCCCTCAATTTCTGCCAACACAATCGCCGGGAATTCCGTCATCTACGGCGGTGGAGGGATAGGCTGCTACTACGGCTACGGGTCTCCGCTAGCGATTTCTAATAACACAATCACGGAAAACACGGCCAACTATGGTGGAGGGATATACTGTGAATGGTACTCTTCCCCCACAATCTCCGGCAACACTGTTACACGAAACACTGCAAACGTAAACGGAGGAGCCCTCTACTGCACCGCTCAGAGCGATCCGCAGTTTTTCTCCAACACAGTGACAGAAAACACTGCCAGCGGGCTTGGTGATGGTGTCTTTGTTTTTGACTCAAAACCCACGCTTTCTTACTGCAACATCGCGTATAACGGTTTTGGTTTGTATAACAGTAGCTTGTCACCCACGCCCTCCGCACGATACAACTGGTGGGGACATGCCTCAGGGCCATGGCATCAGGGACACCCTCTCGGTCAGGGAGACTCGCTCTCGTTTTATGCCTGGGACTTCAATCCCTATCTGTTTGAGGCCGACACGCTTGCTCCTCCGATGCCCCCAATGGGTCTTGTGGCTGAGGGCTTCAGCGGTTGTTCGATCCAGCTATCGTGGCAAGCGGTGCCGATCGCAGATATTGCTGGCTATAAGGTCTATCTTGGTAGGGACACGACTCGCTATTCGTACACCGACACGTTCGACGATGGAAATGTCACGCAGTGTATTGTCGGTGGGCTCGCATGTGACAGCACGTACCGGTTTGCAGTAACATGCTATGACCGATTGGGTAACGAAAGCTGGTATTCGAGGGAGGTTACAGCAACTACAGTGGTTGCCGTTCCTGACTTGGCGGCGGTCCCGACGGCGCTGCGTCTTGAGGGAAATTATCCTAACCCGTTCAACCCCCAAACTAACATTGTCTACTCATTGCCTAGTGAAGGACGTGCAGAGCTTGCAGTGTATGATGTGCGGGGTCGGCGATTAGTGATTTTGGTAGACCGCGTTGAAGGAGCAGGAAGGCACTCGGTGGTATGGAACGGACGCGACGCGAATGGGGCAGAACTGGCGTCCGGGGTTTATTTTGTCCGACTTGAATTTGGTGGTGACTTTCAGAAACGTAAGATTGTGTTAGTAAAATGAGTTTTTCTCAGTGTATGTGATCATTGAGGAACCGATTCTGATAAGAGGGGCTGGCCACGCGCTGGCCCCTCTTGTGTTGTGATGGGCTTGAGACAATGGTTGAGCGAGCGACGAGCGGTCCAACAGTCAGGGCCTAGAGGTACTCACCGATTGCCAGATGCTAGATATGTGACAGGCGTTTTCGCTTGTGCTGAGGGTACTTTGGTGATATAATGCGCTTGCGTCAGGCGTAAGCAGCTGACATTATGATCGCGCAGGTTAACGATAAAGGGTGCTAGCTACACTTCGGAGATTGTTAGCGATGAAACTCCTTACCCTGGAACAGATTCGTGAGATGTTCAGAGATTTTGGTTTAGAAGCCGAGGAACAGCGGGAATCATTCCGCCGACTGGGTTCAGACCCTAAAGAAATCACCAGGCCGTCCACGCAGCTTTTCATCCGAATCGTTTCGACAACTCATCCTGAAGAGGAAAGCGACAATGCCAAGTTGGCATAGCATCCTCGAGGAGATCCAGAAGCGCGGCAGTACTCACGATGTTGTGAGACGCGCATATCTCGCCAAGTTGTATAGGTTGACCGGCCGTAACGTCATCGTGTACTACTCGGGATGGCTCCAGAAACCAGGCATCGGAGGTTCCCACGTCAACGATGCCGACAAGAATGGGTTCATGACTGCCATCCACACGCTGGACCGTTCAAAGGGTCTCGATCTCGTCCTGCACACGCCCGGGGGTGAAACGGCAGCCACAGAGTCTTTGGTCGATTACCTGCACTCGATGTTCGGTACAAACATACGAGCGATTGTCCCGCAGATCGCACTATCCGCAGGGACGATGATCGCGTGTGCCTGTCGCGAGATCCTTATGGGCACTCACTCCAGCCTCGGACCCATCGATCCGCAGTTCGGCAATGTCCCTGCGCATGGGATTATCGAGGAATTCAAGCGAGCCCATGCCGAGATCAGGGCCGATCCATCCAAGGTTCCGGTTTGGCAGCCAATCATTGCCAAGTACGCACCCACTCTGATCGGCGAGTGTGAGAAGGCCATCAAGTGGTCAGTTGATATGACCCGAGAGTGGCTACTTCAAGGCATGCTGGCTGGGAAATCCGATGCTACTGCAAAGGCCGAGAAGATCTTGAGCGAGCTCGCTGACCATGCGCTCACTCTATCCCATGCCCGTCATCTGTCTTCAGAAAAATGCAGAAGCCTCGGCCTGGAAATAGTCATGCTTGAGGATGACCAAAAGCTGCAAGAGGCCGTGCTCTCCGTGCACCACGCTCTGATTCATACCTTGTCTGCAACTGCAGCGTATAAGATAATCGAGAACCATAAGGGTGTCGCCTTTATTCAGCTCGCCCAGACTGTTGTGATTCAGGGCCCTGCGGGGCAACAGCAAGCGATCGCGGAACCGACGGCACAGCAATGACGCCCAGCCCGTAAGAGTTCCCTCTGTCAATGGATAGAGTCCGACTCTGAGCGGTGATCGGGCAACCGGTGACTTCGTGGCCACGCGGAGCCTGTAGCCACGGTGCTAGGCAGGTATTCCACAGGCGCACCTACGGCAGGCGGAAGCAAGATTCAACGCTCTTGAGCGTCTGATGTCTATACAGGTTTCACGCGCATCACATTGAGCGCTTTCAGCAGCCGCGAGAATCGCGGGGAGGAGACTTATGTATTGCCCTTCTTGTGGTGCTGAGTATTCTGGAGGTGGTCGTTTTTGCAGCAACTGTGGTGCTAGGTTAGAGACTGACGTCAGCAAGGGGATTCCTCCGACTGGGGCAGCAGCGACCACTTTTCAGAAGTCCAAAAAGAAAAATCTGCCTTTGCTCATTACTTTCGGAGCGATCGCAATCTTTGTGGTCTTTTGCATTGTTTATGCTCCGATTCGCGCCAAGACAGAGAGTCGTGGAGCTGCTGAAAGCGCAATAGCCATAGGCCTGTCTGAAAGCACGTCAGTCCAGGTGGAAAAGCATCTGCGTAGAATCCCCGAGGGGTTCCCAGGCAGAGAGTCGCTTGCAAAACACTATGAGGGACTGCTGGCTAAAGAAGAGATCGTAAACCAACAGGAGCGCAAACAAGAGGAAGCAAGAGAGAAGAAGTGGTTGAGCTCGAGAGCGGGAAGGATTTGGCAGAGACGCCAAGACTGGCCAAAGGAGATTTGCGAGGTTATCGCGAAAAACAAGGTCAGAATAGGAATGACCGAAGAACAATGTCTCGCTTCTTGGGGTCGGCCTTCGGATGTTAACAACACGACGTATTCTTTCGGCACCCATTCTCAGTGGTGCTATGGAGAATACTGCGAAAGTGCCCTCTATTTTGAAAACGGTATCTTGATATCGATTCAGAATTGAAGGTCTTAACTGGAGTGATTTACGTTAGTTTCGGATTTGATAGGGATAGGAGGGTTGCTTCATGTTTGCCGTATTGTTTTTTCTGTCGGGAGTAGTAGTTGCCTTTTTCTGTGCCTTCTTGGCTGCGGAGAAAAATCGCAGTACCTTTGCATGGTTTTTCCTCGGATTTTTCTTCAGCCTTGTAGCGTTATTGACGCTTGCAGGGGCACCTCAAAAACCGGGTTCCTAGACAAAGCCTTAGTGCTGAGGGCGTCAGGTCATGGGGAGTGTCTCGGGCCCGCCGTGTTTTGTTGATTACCTGTATGGAGCGCCGCAGCCCATCTGAACACACGGCAAGTGAAGACTGCTCTAATCCCAAGCATATGAAGCTGTTAAGACGAGGCGTTTTGGGAATGAAACTGTGATATACTGCGAGGGTCGGCCAGGGCAAGATATTACATAATTCGGTATAATACATGTCAGGCAAAGTGGAAGAGACGATTGGCAATGACTAGTCGGGTAGACAACGAGATCGGGTTTCTCTTTAAGCTCTGCTTGCCGTACTGTTTGCGTCTGCCGGATAAGAGCTACAAACTGAGATATGGGGCTGGCAGTTGTGTAATTGAGACTCATCGAGTGGATGCATTCCTGCGCAAGAGTTCTGATTCGCCTGGATGCGTCGCATTCAAAGCCGTCTCAGGGGAACTGACGGAAGCCTCTGGAGCGGACATCCCTGGTGCGATGCTTCGCTATACTGTTGCGACAATCATGTTCGGTAAGCGTCTGCACGGACCGGAGGTGGCAGAATCTGTCAAGCTTGCGGCGAGGGATCGGGCACTGCTGTATCTTAATCATTTTTTGGATCTTTACCGTGTCATCGTCGGCGACTCCGCAATTAGACACCTCACGAGGTCGGAGTTTCATTCGGTGCGGGCCGGTCAAGCGCTCCACGTCCGCACTCACAGGAGACAAGGCACAGAAGGAATACTCGAAATGGGAGTCATGTTTGATGAGAAGGATCCCGTCTCAATAGGAACAGTAACTCTCCTGACAGACGAGCAACTGAGAGCATTCGAGCAAAGATTGTCGGCTGGCCAGACTCCTCCATTGCCGGACCTTTTGTTACTCAATGCAGAAGGCAGCTTGTCCAGAGGTGACAATAAGCTTGCGGTGGTAGATGCCCACGCTGCATTTGACATCTTGACCGAGGCTAAGGCCAAGGAGCGTTTGGTGAGTGCGGGCAAAACAGGGGATGAGGCGGAGTGGCTCTTGGAACCGATGAGTACCGCTCGGATTTGGAGCGCACATCTGGAGTCGTGCATCGATGCTGCCATTCTCCGCGAAATTCCTTATCAGAAGTGGCGAGACAGCTGGAGAGTGCTTCGGAATCGCGTCGTTCATGACGCCTACGAGCCGACTGACAACGAAGCCACTCAATACTTGATGGACCTGAAAAGACTGTGCGCGTTCACCGCCCGGCTTCAATTCCAAGCCGACTAGCCAATCTGCCAAACACCTATGAGGCCTCCCTATGTCAGAGATAAAGCTTCGTCTTGACGGTGGTCGAACAGCCGCAGACTCGTCGAGAGTTCACGAGGTTGCTAGTTGAGGACCCGCTGGCCACCTGTGAACTTGGTTCACACTGCTGAGAACGTTGTTCACATCTCTGAGCTCCATCTAGAATCGATTCTGTCGCTCTGAACCCCCTTGTTTAGCCGCATTCTGACGACGATCGCTAGTCGGGGGTACGTCTGACTAGGGTCTCGCCGGGTTGATAGCCAAAGTGGGCGTTTTCGCTTGCGTTATAGGTACTTTGGTGATATAATTCAGCACACTTTAGGCGAAGGCAGCCTAACGGGTTGCTAATTTTCTGTCACATTTCGATTTCCCAGCTCTTTCCGTAACTTCACATGCGAAGGGAGGCCGATATGCGTTCATTTCTGTTCGGACTTGTTCTTCTTGGCCTCGCGCCTATAGCAGTTGGGGTTGGTGCCACGACTGTGACAAGGCTGACCACGGGCTCACAGATTGACAGAGATCCTTGTTTCAGCCCGGACGGATCCGAAATCGCTTTCGTTATCGTTGACGATATTTGGGTCATGCCCTCTTCTGGGGAACCAGCCACAAGGCGTCTCACTTCTTTGGGAAAACATGTGGAGTGGCCTGCATGGTCCCCAGACGGCTCTCAGATCGTCTTCCTGGTTGATAGCCAGGATCTATGGACAGTCCCGGCAGCTGGCGGCCAGCCCATTCAGCTCACGAGCTCAGGAGGTACGAAACGGCACCCTTTCTGGTCACCTGACGGAGCAAGAATCGCCTTCGCATGGTTAGGTGGCGCTGGCAACTACGATATTTGGGCTATTCCCGCTAGTGGTGGGACTCCAACTCAACTCACAAGTGCACCCTCTCACGAGACAGATCCTAGTTGGTCGCCTGATGGTAGCCAGATAGTGTTCAGCTCAGATAGGGGCGGCAACTACGAAATCTACTCACAGCCCGTCATCGGAGGCTCTGCAATAAGGCTTACGTCGGTGGGAGAGATAAACGATGAGGCAACGTGGTCCCCCGATGGTCGCTGGATTGCATTTGTCCACAGGGCTTCACCGGCCCAAATTTGGATGGTTCCTGCAAACGGAGACCCGGCGCGGTGCGTGACCGATTCCGCGGGGTGTTACGATGGTAGCCCACGCTGGTCTCCTGACGGACGGAGGCTGGTATTTGATCGTCTTTCATCAGTTCCTGAAGATATCTGGCTTGCAACAGACTTGCCAACCGGTGCTCATTTGGCTGCGGACCACCCTGAGATACTAAGCGTGTCTCCACCTTACGTGGGTCTTGGCCAAAAGAGTGTAGTTGTATTTTGCATACGAGACAGCACTGGGGGCAAGATTGGGGATGAAGGTGCAGCAGCGAACTTGTCGAGCTTGTTTGGCCTGGGAAGCTTTGGGCCCGTCATCGTAATGCTGGACACGACGTACCAGGCCACATACACTGCTGGATTGGTCCCTGGTACAGACAGCGTCTATGTGTACGATCCTGAGTGTATGACCAAACAATATGCCTGGTCTGCCATTGATATCATCCCACCACCTCAGATAGTCTCGATCAAGGACGTACCCGATGATCAGGGGGCAAAGGTCTCCGTTAGATGGAAACGCTCTGCCATCGACACATCTCCGGACACATCAATCACGCACTATTCGATCTGGAGGAGTATTCCACCCTTATCAGGAACAGGGCCGGAAAGCCTTCCTCTCGTCACCGCCGCGGATGTGGGACCTGACTTCGCTGGACCTGGGTACAGGGTTACAGTTTCCGGGTCCAACACATACTACTGGGAGTGGATCGGTAATATTCCTGCGCACTACTTCGAGGGATACTCGTTTACTGCACCCACGCTGATGGATTCAACAAGCAGGAATCCCGGCTGGCACTACTTCCTGGTTTCGGCTCATACTGAGCATCCATTCGCGTTCCGCGACTCCAAGCCCGACAGCGGTTACTCGGTCGATAATCTTGCTCCAGACCCACCAAGTCGTGTTTCGGGGCGATGCATCCCAGGTGTGGGGCTACTCTTGATCTGGGATCCTAACAGCGAGCAGGACCTGTCACACTACGCCATATACAAGGGTCTGGATTCAGCCTTTGTCCCCGATGAGGCAAGGCTGATTGGTACTGTCACCGACACGAGCTTTGTCGATCGTTCGTTTAATCCCAGTGTGGTGGCCTACTACAAGCTTACTGCGTTGGACATACATGAAAACCAGAGCAAGTGGACAACGCTGCGCACAGAGGGAGGGCCAACGGTTCTTTACACGCCACAGCTTGCGGCAACTGTCAGTGACGAGGGCATACAAATCACATGGTATGGCCTTCCGGATGCGACAGGCTACCATCTGTACCAGAGGAAGGAAGCCGAGGAAGTATACACCCGGATCACAGAAACCCCGATTCCCTCTGGACGTGCGAGATACACGTATGAGCTAAACGAGTACCCCGAGGTTACGACATACCTTCTGTTGTCAGCGCTCATGCCTGCCGGTATAGAGGTCAGGTATGGTCCGGTTGTGGTGTATCCTGTAAAGACTGGGATAGTGAGGTGTTCGCCAAATCCGTTTTCTCTGAGCACTCAGGTGGAGTACAGCGCCGCTTCGGACATGGTAGGGAGTTTGAGAGTTTATGATGTGACAGGCAGGCTTGTGAAGACGCTGCTTGACGGCAACTTCGTACGGGGGACGCGTAGTGTTGTGTGGGACGGCTCGACTCATGCTGGTGTGAGAGCTGCGGCAGGGATTTACCTCTTGCGTTTTGAGACGGACGGACTTGTAGAGTCTAGAAAACTGGTTCTGACCAGACAGTAACGTATATGTGGATGGGTAAGCTCAGTTCAGGAGGGACTGCGGTCGGTCTCGACGCCGACGACTTCTTGTGCATGCGGAAGATGGTGCCGATCCACTAAAGGCGCGCTTCGCAGCTGTGAACACGGTGCAGAGTGGTGGGAACGGGGTTCACACCCGTGACGCTGGAGGGAGGCCGGAGTCTCGCGCTCGCTATGTGCATCTGATTACCTAACTGCAGCGGTGCAACGTAGCTAGCTATACAGCAAGCGAACACTGCTCTAATACTCAGCAAACGAGGCAGTTAAGATGAAGACGTTTTAGGAATGAAAATGTGATATACTGCAAGGGTCGGTCGGTGTAGTATATTACCTAGTTCCGTATACTATACGTTAGGTGAAGCCTGAGGTCGCAATGAGCGAAGATAAACAACAGATTCACGACCAGAAGGAAGTTGCTTTCTATTCCGCTGTCGTCAACGCGTGGGTGCAGACAAGAATGGAGAGGGACCGATCGCTGCTCGCCCTATCCAGCGGCGGCATCGGCCTCCTCGTAACTCTCCTCACCACCGTTGGGATTGTCGACGCATGGCAACTTGTTCTATACATTTTCGCGGCATCGGCCTTCGCTACGGCCATTCTTTCAGCGATACTCATATTCGGCAGGAATGCAGAGCACCTTCGCCGCTTGGCCACCACAGACGAGTGCAGCGACGATCCCTCGCTGATACGGCTGGACACGCTCTTGCTGGTAGGCTTCGTCGTAGGTATGATCTTGCTCGCCGTGATCGGTATCACAACTGCATGCATTCAACTAACATCACTTGGAGGGTAGAAATCGTGGAGGAATCCAACAAAGACAAGACTCAAGCAAAGAAGTCGGACGCTGATCTTGAGAGAAGTCTGACTGGCATGGGCAAGCTGCGTCCCACCAAGGAGGAGTCGCAGGACACACCATCCTCTTCGGACCAGGGGGAATCAGTTCAGGACAACGATGCCAAGAACCAATAGGTCACCTAACTCGCGCTGCGCCTGACGGGCGGGGAGATGGAGTGAGGTTCCGGGTCACATCTCTCCGGCCCTTCCGCCCGCAGGTGAGCTCAACGTTAGGCGGCAACGCACATGACGATTCAGTCGGTCTCCAAACTCGACGCGGCTACGCGACAGCTTCGCATGGCAATCGTCCTCTATTTTCGGGACGCGGACCCTCTCGGTGTCCATACGCTGGCCGGAGCCGCGCATGGCCTTCTCCGTGACCTCCTTGTGCGAAGAGACGGGCCGCCGGGCGTTCAAGCGAGGGACGAAATGGTGCGATCCGAGCACCTCACCTTCGTCACGAGAATGGTTAACGAAGCGAAGAATGTTCTGAAGCACGCGAATCGCGATCCCGATCATGTACTCACGTTTAACCCGGACTGGACGGACTTCCTGGTTTTCGACGCAATCCGGATGCACATCGAACTCGCCAGCGAGCTCAATCGAGCAAACACCTTGTTCCTCATATGGCTTTCAGCGAAGTACCCAAACGTGTTGCTCTTGGATAAGTTTTTGGGAGACGGCATCGCCGAGCTCCGACGCCTTTTCCCTAAACTTGGGGCCGTCGATGCACAGAAGCGCACCTTCCTCGCGGTGCTCAACAACGAGTCACCGCAGGTCCGAGGCGCCGAATGACGGAGACTACTTCCAACTTCCACCCCCCTGGCTCAGCGGTCATGACGCTCCTGGCGGTACACCGCCTAACCCCTATGAGGGGACCCTTCGTCAAGAGACAGAGTTTGGCCCTCAGCCGGTGGTCGAGGAGCCGCTGACTCGCTGAGAGCCACTAGGCTGCCAATTGAGCGCTCGCTTGGCAGCTATGAACGCGGTGCACAGCGGTGGGAACGGAGTTAGCACTCGTGAAACTGGAGGGTGGCCGGAGTCCCGCGCTCGCTATGTGCATCCGGCCACCTGGACAGAGCGCCCAGCGTATCTAGATATACAGCAAGTTACAACTGCTGTAATCCGGAGCAAATGAGACAGTCAAGGCGAGGCGTTTTCTGAATGAAACTGTGATATACTCCAAGGGTCGGTCAGTGTAATACATTACGTAGTTCTGTATACTGAATATTGAGTCATCTCATTCTGAGGCGATAGTATGATCTTCCTCTTTCTCCTTTTGTTGATCTCTCTGATCGTGGCGACGACATTGGTCTTCGTACTCAAGAGGGTCCTACTAAAACTGCCACTCCCAAAAAGTTGGCGATTGCAGAATCTTACTGTTCAGGATATGGCTAACTACGCGACTTTGTTGGCAGTGGTATTTGGTATCTGCCTCGCTTTTGGAATTAGGAAGCAGCTGGTGCAGGTCGACAAAGTGGAAGATCTCGAATTAGCGATGTTCGAAGCGAGACAGTGGTTGACCTCCAGCCCCGGCTTTGATGATCAAGTTATTCCACCATTCTTTGTATCTGGATACATTATCAACAACGGCGACAAGGTTGGCGTGGACTACGCCCTTGAAATAGCCATCAAGCCGCGTGGAGGTCACGGAGGGGTGTACAATCCATATACTGCATATGTATTCTGTGGCGCCAATAACGTCATCCCGCCAATCTCCTCCTTGAATTGGGTTGATTTCTGGCCCACGGGCAGTGTGGAGATCCGCAATTCGAGGGACTCGTGGCGCATATCGCTGCCGACTGTCAACCCCGGTAGCCAAGTTGGAGTCGCCATGGGGCTGGGCGCGAAAGCCACGAGTGAATTAGACCGTTTCTTCCTTAAGGCCCAGATGCGCGACGCTCTATGTGTCAGGCTAATCAAGTTTGTCAATGGAAGGACACAGTTCCGAACAATAGACAGCACAAGAGTACCAATTGAGGAATTGCGATATTACGATCCACGGCTCCAGCACGGTGGGGAGTAACGAAGGCAGGACAAGCACGCACAGGCGACAGCAACCGCCGCCAGAAGATGCAGGGCCAAAGCGGCGGCTGGAGTGGACGGGGAGGCCCCCCACTCACCCGCGATTTGGCGTGAAAGGGAGACAACGTAATGAGTCTTTTTTCTCGCCTTTTTGGTTCTAGCAAGGGCAAGCCACGCTCGCGACAGTATCCCGGGTCTTCCATCTCCCCGAAGGAAGCAGAACGTCGATACTTCGAGCTCCTCGACAGGATTCAAAACTGCGAGAAAGAATCGAAGTATGCGGAAATGCTTCAGTACTGTGAGCAGAGTCTTCCGCTCCTTCCCGGTCTCATTCGCAGCACAACGAAGGAGTTCGGTAGCTTCGACATATCCGAGATACCTGCCATTGAGCTAGGCTGCAAGTATTGGTCGGCACTCGGGGACATTGACTCTCTGAGCCTGGTGAAACAAGCCGTGAACCGCAATCCGGTCCTCAGAGAGGGATGTGAGGAAATAGTCGTACGGGCTTTCGATCAGGCCGGCCTCGCACATCAACTATGCGAGCATATCCGCGACCACCCCGGCGCCATACAGACTGATCTCGGTTCTATCCTCAATGCCTGTCCGGAGGATATAAGAGAACTGGCTTACTATCTTGCACGTCTGGGTCGTATCAGACGCGATAAGTCTGGTCGTAGCTATAAGTTATACTTGCCATAAGTTCACGCTAACCACCGGCTGGAGTGCACGGGAAAGCCCGCCGCTCAGCTGCAGCCGTTCGACAGGATGAATATGAAAAGGACACCAACTGAAGTCGCCCTGCAGGATTGGCGTTTCGGGCAGACGCAAGCAGAACGCATGTGTTCAGAACTTCTGCATATCGAGGGCTACCAGGACGTTGACCCTCAATGTCCTTTGGGCGGACCAGATGGTCTTAAGGACGCATTGTGCGAGCGGAATGGGAAGAAATGGATTGCCGCATGCTATTTCCCCACAACTCGGGCCGAATTCAAACACATAAGGAAAAAGTTCAAACATGACCTGCAGGGCGCACAGCGCAATAAGACGCGGGGCTTCGTGTTCTTCGTCAACCAACCCCTGACCCTAGGAAATCGAACAGACTTGTCAGCAATTGCACAACCGCGAACCGTGGAATTGTACCATTTGGAACGGATACGTGCGCTGCTTGATTCGCCTAAAGGCTATGGAATCAGGCTTGAGTACTTGCGAATCCCTATGATCGAGGAGGAACAGATCGGCTTCTGGAGCGCCCAAAAGGATGAACTAAGCTGCAAGTTCCTCCGTCAGGAAGCGGCCCTGCTCGCTCTCCACAGAAAGATGGACACTCTTCTTGAACGAACCTGGTCCCTTGTCACCAACCTCGTCGACCAGCCTTCAAGCCTCATCACCAACGATCTACAGTCCGCGAATCTCATCAACTTTCCGACTGCTTCAATCTCACTCGGTCAGATACGTTGGATTCACAACTTGGTAATGGACGACACCCGGTTCCCGTATCAGAATAGGGGACGATTTCGCACAGTCGCTGTTTGGGTAGGCAAAGGGGGAGAACCACCGACCAAGGCACGATTCACACCCCCACCGCCAGACAAGATCCTGCCTTTGACGGAGAAACTTCTCAGCGGTTGGCGAAAGGCCTATCCCAAACTGATCAGAGCAAGACCGGATGTCGTCGTGTCCGCCTTGGCCAAGTTTCACCATGGATTTCTATCCATTCATCCGTTTCTCGACGGCAATGGGCGCGTGGCCAGAGGAATCCTACAGCAGCAGGCGCTTGAACTTCTAAATCGTCGCATCACGGCGAAATTCACCTCCGATCCACGCTGCTATTACAATGCTCTTTCAACGGCCGACAAAGGGAATTTGAAGACCTTATCCCAGTTGATTCGCTCATGCTTGGAATGAACTGTCGAACCGTATGAGGCCTCCCGCTGTCAAGAGATAGAGTTCCGCCTCTCTCTCAGCCGGTGGTCGAACAGCCGCAGACTCGCCCAGAGCCACTAGGCTGCCAATTGAGCGCTCACTTGCAGCGGTGAACGCAGTGCACGGTGGTGTGAACGCGGGTTAGGCTGAAGCGGTAGCCAGCTTGCTGGTAGGCTGGTAAAACGTCACAAAGAAGGAGGTTATAGCTATGTCAGTCGGTGTTGAGACTAAGTTCAATATTGCATCAATACTTGAAGAAGCCTTTGGCAAAAGGAAAGTAAAATCATTTGACCAAGATGCAGTCTCTCTGTTACTGGAGGCGGACTTGAGTACGAAACCTATTCTGAAAAAGTTCGCACCACAATTACGGCCAATTATTACTGATATGTTATGCTCGCCAAAGTTTGCAATGCTGACTTCAACTCAAAAATCCATTGATTTAGAAATAACATTGAGAGGCATGATAGATGCCATAGTGGCTAATGCTTATAATAAACATACTGCAAGGAATACGGTACGCAAGATAGATGAAGGTGTATTGACAATCAGCATGAGATCTAAGTTGCGCAGAATAATTAGGAAGATTGGTTATGATTACTTTAGCCATATGGCATTTATGCAAGAGGAAAAGAAGACTCGCTCAGAAGGCTTTTCTTGGGTTATGAGTTGCATATGTCTGGTCTGCTACATTGTAGCTGGCTTGGTAGCTATGAAGAAATTATCTTTGGCAGATTTGAAGAAAAATAAAGGTGGACCCGGCCGGAACAAATTAACACCACTTTGAGCGCAAATGAAACCCCCGACGTGGATTGAGAGGCTTCCCCCGATTTTCGGCTTCACCAAAAGCCCAAGGAGCTACGAACTCAGGAGAGGGATGCCCCGATGTATGGCCGTCTTGGCAGGCCGGGGGTCAGCCTCCGGTCTTAAGGAAGAAGTAGCACACTGAGTGAGGACCGTCTATGACAGATGAACTTGCTCTTTGTTGTTTTGTGTCAATTCAGTGGACGGTTTGACAATTGACAGGCAGGCAATTCACAGCTATGCTCGCTGTGGCTGATTAAGCAGAGAGTGTTGTTGGCGGGAACCGGATAAGATCAACGGCAGATGGGAAGATTGTCGCTAAGGGTATCTTCACAGAATAGTTGGAGACTTCCAGGCAGTGAGTGTTATCTGGGAAAGAAGACGTTGTAAAGGCACTTATGTGGAAACGGCATAAGCCGTAGTTATCTTGCCCGGCCTTCTCTTCAGCACCTACGGGTGGCTCCTTCGGAGCGGAGGGACAAGCATGAAACCCATCATCATTCTCATCGCTGCGGTCTTGGTCTGCCTGCAGAGCTCACTGGTGCCCGCACTCGCCACAACCCCGGGTTGCGTACTCCTGTGGGACGCCGGCTTGTACGCCTACGGGGAGGGCTATGGCTGGCATCATTTCGTGAGCGTGACAGTTGAGGACGACATCTGGGGTGTTCGTAGCGATGCCTATTTCCAAAATGGCGATCCAAGCTGTCCGATTTGCTCATGGTCTGTACAGATACCGCTTCCTCAAGACGGTCAGATCGTCCAAATCCAACTCAATGGGGAGCAGATCCTCCTTGCCTACGCGGATGGGAAGGTCTTTGGTGCTCCCTTCGTGATTCACGATGTTGGTGGTATTCCATGTGTAGTCGAGTGTGTTCCGCCATCTGCGTGGCAGTTGGTGCGTGACTGGGAACTCAGCGGAAACTGCTTCCAAGGCCCGGCGGGGCTCAATGAGCCTGTCATGGCGCAGCCCTCGACCACCACGGCTTCCATCGGCACAACGAATCCCAATCCCTTCTCCCGCTCGACGACGCTCTCTTTCGGTTTGGCAGAGGCGACTCACGTTCGCGTGGAGATCGTCGACACCGCGGGCCGATTGTTGCGGACCCTGCTCGACGCAGATCTGACTTCAGGGCCTCACGCGCTCCCATGGGATGGCGCCAACGACCAAGGAGTTCCCGTTTCCGCTGGTGCCTACTTCTGCCAGATCAGAGTTGGAGAAGAAGTACACAGTCGCAAGTTGATCATACTGCGGTAATGGAATTGTGATCGCGGAAGATAACAAACAGCTGAAGCTGACGGCGGGCGCCATGAACCGCCGTGTCGCTGCCGCTAAGTGCGACCGGCGCCCACCAGAGCTTAGCTGCAGCGTAAGCCCGCAGAGGAACTAGGAGTACGGATGAGTCGCATCGTTTCTGAAAGTTTCGGGCCTGCCGTCTGGCGGGCAGGGCTTGCTGACCCGAATCTCCACTGGAAGCGGGGCGAGTCCGCTTGGGAAGCGGCGGTCTCGTGGGAATCTCGGAGAATGACGCCCAGCGGGATTCCTCCGGAAATCGAAGCGGTTCTGTCCGCACATCCAGCTTTCCGGGGCGCCTCATTGCTGGTCGGCATCGTGGAACATTCCGTGATCCTCGATGATCCGAGGCGGCCCTCTCGGAACGACCTTTGGGGCGTTTTGCTCACAGAAGCCGGCCATGTCTCGATGGCGTTGGAGGCCAAGGCCGGAGAAGACTTCGACAAACCGATCGGCGTGTGGATGCAGTCCGAGTCGGAAGGGAAAGCTGAACGTTTGACTTTTCTCTGTCGGCAGCTCGGAGTACTCGAGCGCCCACCTGAGACACTCCGGTACCAGTTGTTCCATCGTACGGCTTCTGCGGTCATTGAGGCTCGGCGCTGGCGGTTCGGCTCAGCTCTCATGCTCGTGCAGTCTTTTGCTGAGTCTCGGACCAGTTGGCAAGATTACTCGGGCTTTGCGAAACTGCTGTCAATCCAAGCTATGCGCAACGCCACCGTTGGACCTCAGTCGCTGGGCGACGTCGATCTGTTTCTTGCATGGGTCGATTCGCCAAGGGCAGACGATCGGCTAGCAGCTTCTGCGATCTAACCGGCATTTACAGCGGGCGGCACTCGGTGCGATTCTAAAGCGCCGCGGCTGAAACGCACAGAGCTAGGAAGACGGGGGGCGCCCTTGAAGAAGCTCTCAAATGCGGAACTGAGGACGTTGCATCTGCGGCGCGCCCTCTTGGGACAAATCGTGAACACGATTGCCCTTCAAGCGACCGGGAACGTCCAAGACAGTTGGAAGCGCGAACTGAAACGCATGCAGTCTCTGCATGACGAGATCAAGAGCATCGTCGAGGATCCTCAATTCGACGTGGTGGTGCCACGCCCGTTGACTTCCCATCCCAGTCAACACACCTACTCTGCCTCGGGAACATTGGTCAACGTGGTCACGACGGCAAATGAACTCATCGCATACGTAGATACGATTCTGACCCTGCACCGGACGCCCAAGTCAGGTGACCTCGAGAGCACCCCGAGAGCGACTACCAAGGTGTTCATCGGACACGGCAGGAACCAGCTCGTCCGTCACCGGGTCAAGGGTTTCGTAAAGGACAGATGTCGTCTCGAACCGATCATCCTGGAGGAGCTGCCGTCGTCCGGGATGACCGTGATAGAAAAGCTCGAGAAGTACGGCCGGGTGGCGGACTACGCTGTTCTGATACTCACCGGTGACGATCTTGATGCGGCAGGAGCGGCGCGGGCTCGTCAGAACGTGATTCAGGAACTTGGCTGGTTTCAGGGAGTTCTTGGACGTAATCGAACGGCCGTGCTTCTTCAGAAGGGTGTGGAAATCCCTTCGAATGTCGCGGGCGTGGTGTACATCGAGTTCGAGGGTGACAATGTGGAGGCCACATTCGAGAGGCTACGCTCCGAATTCGAAGAGGCAGCAATACTTCCGAGTGCTTCCTAACAACGGCTTCCAGACGGACAGCGCTTCGCGCTGCCGCTGAAGCTATGGCCGTTAGCGGAAAGGAGTAAAAATGCGCTCTTCGATATTTAGGTTCCACAAAGGCGATCACATTGGGACAGCAAGTGCTGAGGACGACACCGAGTTTCTCTCGAAGTGCTATGTGGATACTGGGGAGCTTGCTATCCTGAAGGATATCAAGGACAATCATGTGATCGTGCTTGGCAGAACGGGTACTGGCAAATCGGCCCTCCTCAAGAGGCTGGCTGAGGTGGAAGGTGACCAAGCCATATTCATTTCGCCCGAGAGCCTGGCCCTGGCGCATGTATCAAACTCGACGATTCTGAACTTCTTCGCAGACCTTGGCGTTAACCTTGACCCGTTCTTTAAGCTGCTCTGGCGACACGTCTTCACCGTGGAGATCCTCTCTCGTCACTTCGCAGGACGCGATACCGACAGCAGGAAGACATTCTGGGAAAAAATCACTGCCATGTTCATGTCCGAGAGCAGGACAGACAAAAAGATGAGGGAGGCACTCGACTACCTCAACCACTGGGGGAAGAGCTTCTGGCTGGAGACTGAGTACCGGATTAAGGAGATCACCAAGACCCTGGAAACTAAACTTGACGCTGAAATCAAGGCCAGTATAGATATTTCCGGTGCCTCACTGGCGGCTGGTGAAAAAGCAACAGATGCTCTGACACTGAGCGAGAAAGGTGAACTCCGTGCGCGCGGGCAGAAAGTAGTGGCTGAGGCCCAGGTCCAGGACCTGCACCACGTAATGGATATTCTGGATCGGGTCTTGGACGACAGACAGAAGCGGTATTTCATCCTTATTGACGGCCTTGATGAGAACTGGGTCGAAGAGCGCCTTCGCTACAGATTCATTATGGCGCTGATTCTGACAGCCCGTGAGTTCATTCGGATCAGAAACGCGAAGGTGATACTTGCCTTGCGCCGAGATCTCATTGATCGCGTTTTTCGACTTGCCCGGGACGCAGGTTTTCAGGAGGAAAAGTACCGATCTCTATACCTTCAAATGAGTTGGTCGTCTAAGCAGCTGATAGAAGTGTTAAACCGGCGTATATCAGCCTTGGTCTCAAGACGATATACCAAACAGACGGTTACACACCTAGACCTCCTGCCGAAACAATTCAACAAGGTTCCCATCTCAGAGTACATCTTGACGATCACAACGACTCCAAGGGATATCATTGCGCTTTTCAACGAGTGCATTGCTGTGGCGACCGAACAGCGGCGGATCACAGCGAGCGCGATGAAAACGGCTCTTGGGCAATACTCTCGATTGCGGCTGCGGGCTCTTGGAGACGAATGGAGCGCAGACTATCCAGCTCTCTTGGATTTCGCGAAAATCCTCCAAAACCGGTCAGTTTCCTTCAAGTTATCTACTATGGTGGACTCAGACATTCAGCAACTCTGCCTGGACATATGCGCTGCCGATCCCGGCGGCGACTGCATACTCAAGCGGAATGCGATGGGTGTCGTTGACTGCTTGAAGACCGCCGCCGAGTTCAAGATTTTCCTGATGCAGGTCTTCTATCTGACAGGCCTAGTCGGTTTGAAGCTTGCCCAGCATGAGAAGCCCTCGTGGGCTGGCGACCGGGGCAGTAGTGTCTCATCTGCTGAAATCACCCCTGACGTCAGCGTCGTAGTTCATCCGAAGTACCACCGAGCATTGGGGATCCGGCCATAGCCTTGGGACTCCTGGCCCAACAACCAGGTGGAGGCGGACGGCCATTGCGTAGTGCTTCATGGCCGCCGCTCACCCAGGCGTTGTTAGAAGGAGAGGACATAAACATGGCGTACTTTATCGATCTTTTTTCGCCTGAAACGCACGAAGCGTTTGCGCGTTCAACCCGAGACATCTCCGGGTTTCGTCTGCGCCACAAAGGGATGGCGGACCGGATCAAGGCGGGAGACGTATTCGTGTGTTACCTCACTCGGTTATCGCGGTGGTTCGGCCTTCTTGAAGTCATAGAAGGTCCGTTCATCGATGACAAGCCAATCTTTGTAACCGAGAGGGATCCCTTTGTCGTTCGTTTTCGGGTTCGCTCAATGGTCTGGTTGGACATTGACAAAGCGATTCCGATTCACGACGACCTGATATGGAACGGGCTGTCGTTCACCCAGACCCTGGAAAAGAAATCGATCGGATGGACTGGAAAGGTCCGCGGAAGTCTTGTGCGCCTGGAAGACCGGGATGGGAAGTTCCTTGTGGAACAATTGAAAGCCCAAGCGATCCAGCCCAAGCCTTATCCACTCGATGAACAGGACGCCAAGAGACTCGCGACGCACACCGTGAACCGACCGGATAAGATCGTAACGGTCTCCGTTCCAGAGGACTCCGGTATCGTTGATGAATCGCCACTGGCGCAAGAAACCGAATCGCGGGAGTCGATTAAGGTTCAGGCACTCCTGGCTCAAGTCGGTGCCCGAATGGGCATGTCGATCTGGATTCCACGATCTGACCGTGGAGGCGTTCTCAAGGAATGGAACAGCGACAACGAGCAATTGCTTGAACGCTTGCCACTCAACTATGACGACACAACGCTTCGTACAATCGAGCAGATTGATGTGCTGTGGCTTCGTGGGCGATCAATTATCCGGGCGTTTGAGGTCGAGCATACTACCTCAGTATATTCCGGCATTCTGCGAATGGCCGATCTTCTCGCGCTTCAGCCGAACATGGACATCAAGCTTCACATCGTCGCGCCTTCCGCGAAGCGCGAGAAAGTATTCCAGGAAATCAGACGACCAGTTTTCTCCCTACTGGAGAAAGGACCCCTTGCGGAGAGTTGCACCTATCTGTCTTATGACAGCCTGAAAGAGTTGGCGGCGCAGAAACACCTTACGCATTTGTCGGACACAGTGCTTGATGATTACTCCGAGGAAGTGGAGTGAGGCAGCCGCCTTCTAGCACGTATGAGGCCTCCCGCTGTCAAGGGATGAAACTCTGCTTTGCCTGGTGGTAACCGCTCACCTGCAGCTGTGAACGCGGCGCACAGCGGTGGGAACGCGGTTCAAACTAATGAGAACGTCCTTCGCAGCCCTTGACAGGCGAAACACAATCGATGGTTAGGCGTGCAGTTGCCCCTCTTGCCTTGTTGGCTCCAGGCGAGGAGGGTGGGTTCGAGCTTTCCGTTGACGGCACTGCACGTCCGTGATATGTTGGTTCCGCAATAGGCGTCAGCAATCGAATAAACAGTCAGCGACCTGAGTGTAGGAGGGCATCTGTGAAATACAAGGCCTTGACTGCGCTCCTAGTCCTTGTAGCGTTGGCTTGTGCGAAGGCCGAAAAGGCGCCACCTATTCCTGAGGGCCATCCAGCTCATGACTTTCACGCAATAGCTTCCAAGGGGCCTGCTACAGAGGAAACTTGAAGATCTTACGGGGGTATCGTGATATACCCCATTAACTATGAGCCCCTTACTGATCTCGCGCAGGGTGTCTTTGCCCTGCGTGAGAAAACAACGGGCAAGGAATTCTTAGGGGTTTCATTCGGCGTGGAATCAGGTCTGGGCATGGTAACCCTCGAAACGTGCTGTTGGCCCTTGCCACTTGCCACACTGGATTCATTACAGGCTCAGTGAGTTCAGAGCATAAGGTTTCTAAATACGCGGAAGATGGTGCTGCTTGGAGCACGGGCTCGAATTCGTATAGTGCGAAGCTGAATAACGGACGCCTAGTTCCGTATGCTATCAGTTGGACAGACTTGAAGGACGAGAGGAGGCTGGCCGTGGCACTTGGGCCGAGACAGGCGGGCGGTTCATCCGTGAGAAGGGCGAGACGATTCCTCGCGCTCGCTCAGAAGACTCTGCCGGATTCCAGGGTCAAGAACGACCTGCGCCGGATGGCCATAGTCATGTCCGTCGCGGCCGTAGATACCTACATGCACGCCGCAGTCCTAGGATCGTTTGGCCCGACTGACAGTACCGCTCCCAGCCGTCACCTGCGCGCGCTAGACATGTCATTGGGCGACATGATCGATATTGCAGATTCTGCTGTCAAGGCTAGGCGGGAGGGGAAGAACTTACGGCCGCGGGTACAGGTCAAGTACGCGCTCCATCGCCGTCTGCTTCGAAGCACGTACCAGTCTGCGGATCAGATCGCAGATGCCATGGCCGCAGTGGGGGTCACGAACGGTTGGAAGCAGCTCGCTACGCACCTGGGCCAGACTCCAGAGGCAGCAAGGGCGAGACTCAACGGGATAGTTCACCGTCGCAATCAGATAGTGCATGAAGGTGATCTTCGCCGCCTCGTGCGACCGAGGATGGTCTCATTCAACGAAGTGAGCCACGAAAAGATCAGCGCTGACGTAGATTGGATCGAGTCTCTATTGGACGCGCTTGATCACGTGCTGCAGTAGGCTGTTCAACTCCTTTTAGGCTTCCCGCTGTCAGGAGATAGAGTTGGGCTCTACTTGGCGGTGAACCGGGTACACAGTGGTGGGAACGCTGTAAGCATCTAGGGGAACCTTGGCGACAGCTTACAACTTGGTTCCCTCCGGGCCAGATCCAGAGGGTGTTCAGCAAGGACAAAGAATGAAGGGAGAGCAAGATGATTCCTGCGATTGCAATTATCATAAGTGCTTACGCCATTGCGCGGTTAATCGCTCAGTCTTTCCATCACCGTCGAGAACCTAGCAGCGCCGAGTCAGTCCTTGTTTTTCTAGTATCATTGGCAGCCATCGTGGTGATTGTTTGGCAGCTATGGACAATCGTAAGGGGAGGATCACTTCCTGACACGTTCTCAATTCCACTGGAGAAGTAAGAGCACAAAGCGTCATTAGGAATCACAAGTCGGTGCACAACAACAGAAGGTACGGAAAGGGTTAGGCTAATAGTTGGAAGTAAACAGTTGTGGACGCGATGCACAGTGATGGGAACGCTGTTTGCATCTCCGGGATCGGGGCTCACGCCGCTGTACACAGCGTTCACTCGCGGCAAGCGCCTGGACAAACTTGGGCCGACCCGGTGTCGCCCCCTTTTTCTTTGCCGGCGGGAGACGGGGGCTAGATTTTGACTAGATCGAGCTATAACGTTGGATGTGTTAGGGAGGCCACAGGCATGCTCAGCTGATAGCAAGGACTGAGCATCGGCATGCCCTACGGACTTGCTATATCGGGAGGCAAAGATGGGCAGAAGAACTTCCTTCAGCTCAGTCCTGGGTTCTATGGCGAGAGAGGCGGCGAGAGCTCAGAGACGGGCCGAGGCTGAGCACAGGCGAAAGACAAGGGCGCAGCTTCAGACGCAGAAGGCGGCTACTAGAGCAGCAGCTCAGACTGCCAAGGAAGCCAAACAGAGATACGTAGAAGAACGATTCGCAGAGGTCGAAGACCTCAACCAAGGTCTCGGGGATAAAATTGAGGAACTGCAGGGAGTACTGAGTCATACTCTGTCCATAGACGATACGATTCAGTTTAGTACCTTGCGCATCAACGAAATCTTCCCTGCGTTTAAGCCCGAGGAGTCCATAGCCAACCCACTCAAGCCGCCGACAAGAGAGCAGTTCACCGGAGCAGTTCGTCGCCCTAATTTACTAGCGCGCCTGATACCTGGTGCCGGGAGTAGGTACGCAAGAGCGCTAGAGAATGCCGAGGCCGCGTATAGAAGAGGTTTGGAAGATTGTCAACAGCAGGAGCAGAACAGACTTCTCGCGCTGGAGAAAGCACAAAAGAAATATGAACAGGCAAAAGCTGCGTTCGACGCAAAGGTCCTGCAGAGAAATGCCGAGGTAGACGAGCTAGAGAGAAACTACAAGTCTGGCGATCCAGAAGCAGTTGTAGCATATTGCACGATGGTCCTAGAGAGATCGAGCTATCCTGAGGGTTTTCCCCAGGAATTCCGTGTCGCCTATGTCCCAGAATCCCGTCAGTTAGTTGTGGATTATGAATTGCCCACCCCGGATATCGTTCCACAAATCGGAGAGTACAGGTATATCAAGACAAAGGACACAACAGAAGAGAAGGAACGCAAAGCTTCAGAGATAAGAGACCTCTACCAGGATATTGTGGCTTCCATCGCCTTGAGAACATGCCATGAGTTATTCGAATCTGACCAGGGAAACCACTTTGAAGCTGTGGTCTTCAACGGTTTTGTTCAGACTGTCGATGCCTCGACGGGAAAGGATATTCGGCCTTTCTTAATATCGGTTCGCGCAACAAGAGAGAGATTTCTTGACATCGACCTATCAAGGATTGACAAGAAGGCTTGCCTCAGGAATCTTGGCGGTCAACTGTCCCCACGTCCGTATGAGGTTCAGCCGGTCAAGCCAATAGTGGAATTCGACATGGTCGATAAGCGTTTCGTTGAACAGAGTGACATCCTCTCTGACCTTGAATCGCGGCCTAATCTAATGGATCTGAACCCATTTGAGTTTGAGAATCTGGTAAGCAATCTCTTCGGTCAGATGGGCTTGGAGACAAAGCTCACCAGAACAGCCCGCGATGGGGGCGTAGATGCTGTCGCCTTTGACGTTCGACCCGTCATTGGAGGTAAGGTAGTGATTCAAGCCAAGAGATACAAGAACACCGTGGGCGTGTCGGCAGTGAGGGACCTATATGGCACGATGATGAACGAGGGTGCCAACAAGGGGATATTGGTCACGACAAGCGGGTACGGTGCAGATGCCTTTGAGTTCTCAAAGGACAAGCCAATAGAACTGCTGGATGGGTCACAATTGCTGTATTTGCTGGAGCAAGTGGGTGTAAAAGCACGTATAGTGTTTCCAGACGATTGGAAGGATGGCTAGGGTCAGGTAGATATGAGGGCTTCCACGGATACGTTCTGTCCTGAGAACCCTCGCTTCCCAGCTGTGAACACCGTGCACAGCGGTTGGAACGGAGTGCCGGCGGCGCTGCTGCGAACCTTCGCTCTAGGGATCGGAGGAACGGACTATGTTAGGCGGAGTGTTGCTTATATGCTTAATAGTCGGAATCATTTCAGGTCTCGTAGCCGGATCGATATACGACTCGAAGGGTCGCTCCGGTTCGACGGGATTCTTGGTCGGTTTCTTTCTGGGCATAATCGGTGTCATCATCGCACTACTAATATCGCCCGATGAGGAGAAAGTTGACGAACGGAAGTTTGAGAAAGGAGAACTTGCCAGGTGTGGATACTGCAAGGAATACGTCAGGACTGACGCTGTTGTTTGTCCGCACTGCCAGCGTTCCCTTGAAGATTTCGTCTGTGGTGGATGTGGGCAGATTGTCGCCGCCAATGCCAAAGCCTGTTCTTCTTGCGGTGCTGAGCTTGAATAGATTCTATGGAGTTAGAGTATCCCGTGACTGGCTTGGCAGCTATGAACGCGGTGCACGGTGGTGGTAACGGGGTTCACGCCCGAGGCGCCGGAGGGAGCCCGAAGTTTCGCGTCCGCCATGTCTAGTTGATTGACTAGATATAGCGGCACACCATATGTGGAGTTACCTATGGATCAAAACTTGGCCAAGATCCTCGCGGATCGCATCAGTATCCTTCTAAGACAGCGCGAACCACGCGTTCGAGAGGAGATCGCTCGGATCAAGAATGATTATGAGGCGCGAGGCCTGTTCATGTCTGGCATGAGATTCAGGGGCGTCGCGAATGTTCTCTCGGCGGATCAAACACGACTGGCAGACGAGATATGGGATGCCGTCTATCCAATCCTTTCCGAGAGTCATGTCCTCTATTCGGAGGATTTGGCGACAGAACTCAAGGCTCTGGTCGACAGATTCTACCCTGGGCGTTCTCAATCTATTCGGGAGCGTCTAGTAGCCGAAGCTGCATCGTTGAGAAGAGGTTCTGTCAACGTGGACCTTCATCTTTCACGGATTGTTCAGGCTGGCGACCTTGGGAGATGCAGTCTTCATAACAAAATCGAAGCCTTCTGCCTTAGCCTTCGGAACCAAATACCCACATTGACCATTTCCTCGGAGGCGGAGGATAAGATTGACCCAGCAGGGGTTCACGCTATTCGGATTGGTAGGCTGGATCCAACCGCAGAACAGGAGTTCGCAAAGCACAATTTCAAAAGCCACCTTCCAATCGTTCTTACTGGCGAAGTCGAGAAAGGCGGTGGAAACGTGGTCCAGGTGGCAGGAGAGAAGGTCTCGCTTCCTCCTAAGCAGTTCTGCTTCTTCCTGCGTCTGGTGCGTGAGCTGCAAAGAGGTAAGAACGGCTATGTTACGTCAGAGAAATTGATCAAAGAGAGACTTGCACTCTCTAAGACGAACGTCAATGGAGTGGTTTTCCAATTGCGCAAGAACTTCCAGCATGCGCTCGAAGGGCAGGGCATAGACAAGTTTGATTTCATAGAAGCCCCGAAATTGATGGTACGCCTTTCCACGCATCCACAATACATCTCTTGCTCTCCCATAAAGAGCAGACCGCTCGAGCAGTACGATCCAGAGATACGGAAGCAAGTCCGTGGGCTTCGCCAGGCCCCAATTTCTTCCCCAGATATTCTTCGTTAACCTCATTCGTGACTGACGGTTAGAGCATCTTAGTAATTTTCCATTCCTCTGCGAGACATACGAGAGACCTCCGTCATAGACGGCACCCCCCGACTTCAGAAATAATGTAACTCGACACGACACGATGCTCAACGGTGAGCCTCGAATTAAGGACTATTCATTGGATGGCGCAATGAGCAAGCGGTCTCCAGAACTTAAGCTGAAAGTCAAAGAGGAACAAGTGATCGACGATGCACGGATTGCCGTGGCTGTAGAGCAGATTGCCCGGTTACTTCTGGAGACGTGGGAGAAACGTAAGGGACAAGAACATGACAAGAACAGATATTGAACAACTGAAGCAGACAGTACCAATGGAAACTCTGCTTGAGGCGCTGGGCTTCAATCTTGGCAAGAACAATCGCACCCGCTGCATCATCCATGGCGGCGATAACCCGACGTCATTCACCTATGGGGAAGATTGGTTCAATTGCTTCGCCTGCGGTGTGAGCGGTGACAAGCTCGAGCTCATCATGCAGGTGAGAAAGTGCAGCTTTGAGGAAGCGGTGGAGCATCTGCGACAACTGGCCGGCGGGAACCCGGTTACTCTTTCTGACACTAAGCCTCCCCGTCGTTCCGAAGAGCTTGCTTTCATCCGAAGCTTGGAGACTGCTTTTGACAACGTTGACGGTCTAACAGAGGCAGAACTGAGGTGCGAGTTCGAGCTGAACGACGAGATGCTCCGGAAAGGCAAGATAGCGCCGTGTGAGTACTACACAAGACAGCATCTTATCGATGGGGAGGTTGGAGCACTGGATCCTAGACGCATCGAGTCGAAGTACATACTGAAGAGGCTTAGGAGGCTGGTGACAGGTAAATGAAGAGCGTTGAACTGAACAAGATCATGGCCCGAGAAATGGGACTGGAGCCAGTGGAGGGCACCGGGGTGAAGAACGAAGAGAAAACCCACGCCAACGCAATTGAGATGCTTAAAGCGAAAGTGGCGGAGCACGGGAAGTTCCTACCAGCCGACGTGGCAGACGCGTACTTGGATCACGCGGGATACCGTCGAGACGGCCTTCTTACACTCCGCTACTGGCGAGGAGACTGGTGTAAATGGGATGGGCGCAAATACGTGAAACAACCGACAGAAGAGCTTGAGCTCCAGGCAGTGGGCTTCTTGAGCCAAAGTGAACTGACGCGCAGGAAAGCCGAGTTGGGATACGCGAAGAATGTGGTTGTGAACTTGAAGAGTGTGTGCCTTTTGGATGGCTCGGTCGAACAACCAAGCTGGCTTATTGGTACAGGAGGGGAGCGCGCGCCGGATTGCATCTCGATGGAAAATGGCATCCTGGACATCGCCGCAGCGCTGAGAAACGATCCCGAGTGTCTCAAGCCTCACACGCCCCTTTTCTTCTCTTCTGTGGCATTGCCCTATTCTTTCGATCCCGATGCGGTGTGCCCCATGTGGAAGGCTTTCCTTGAGGAAGTGCAGCCCGACCGCGAGGCGAGAGAGCTATTGCAGGAGTTTTCTGGCTATTGCCTCACACATGATATCTCTCTCCACAAGTTCTTGATGCCGGAAGGAGAAGGGCGAAACGGGAAGGGTACGTTCTGCAAAGTCCTGATAGCCATGCTGGGTAAAGAGAACGTGTCAGCCCTTCCTCTCAGCGCATTCTCGGACAAGTTTGCTCTTTCAAGCACGCTCGGGAAGCTTGTCAACATATCAGAGGAGACCGGGAAACTGAATCGGGTTGCTGAGGACGTGTTGAAGACCTTCGTGGGGGGCGATGCAAGGACGATTGACCGCAAGTACAAGGAGCTCTTGACCACAGAGTTCACGGCACGTCTTATCGTGGTCATAAACACGAGACCTCCCTTTGTGGACAGGACAAGAGCGTTGTGGGAAAGGCTCATCCTTGTGCCTTTTCCAGTGTTTCTCCCAGAAGAGAAGCGCATTCCGGACTTCCACCTAAAACTCTGCGAGGAGCTTCCGGGGATTTTCAACTGGGCGATTGTAGGCCTTTCGAGGCTTCGTAGGCGTGGCCGTTTTGTCGAGCCTCAGGTTTGCATTGAGGCGAAGCAGGAGTACAGGGCCGAGGTAAACTCCGCGAGGGCGTTTCTGTCTCAGTTCTGCGAGGTCAATACACAGGGCCAGATTGAAAAGCGAGAGCTGTACAGAATCTACACGCAGTGGTGTGAGGAGAATGGAGACGACCATCCCATTAACCAGGCGCAATTCGGGAAGGAAGTCTCGCGCTGGTATCGCGAGGTGTCGGGGATGGACTTGCCCGAGTCTCCTAGGCCTCGGGCAGGCAAAGAGCGAACCAGACTCTATCGGGGAATAGGACTCGTGACGGAGGAACCAGGGGGTGGTCCAGGTGGTCCAGGTAAATCTCTATCTTGTGGCAATAGGGATGAGTAACAAGTGAATAAAGAAGATAGAAGAGATATTAAGAAAAAGATGGAAAGTTACGTGGACCACCTGGACCAGGGTCCGCTATCCAGAATGCTCCGCAACTTTCCCTCGGAGAAAACTAAGGCCTTGATGGTGCTGAGCCTGTCTGATTTCGAGCAGGGCACGTACGTGGTGAAAGTAAGGAGCGCACTCCTGGGGGAGGATATCTACTTCGTCTCGAACGAGAGGCTTCTGGAGAAGGTCCCCGAAGGGTTTGCTGTCTACACGGCAAAGGAACTCAGGGCACTCAGGTGCTCGACCAAAGCACAACTCAAGAGGATCTACTGGACGAAGAGAGAGTTCGACGGTGAGGTTGTAGAGTAGGTGAGCAAGGCAGCAATTGGTTGCGTAGCGGCGTTCCCCACAAGTTCATTCTACGGTCCATACGGGCCTGTTCCGTCGATATGTTCGCGACTGGTTCGAATGACCGGAAATTGGCGGCTGCGAAAAAGACGACATCTCTGCACCCCAAGACACTGTTTTTCGCCCCAAAACGGTACCCGTGGGGGGCGCGTGCGTGTCGCGATACAGCAGGAAATCGGGCGCGTTTGTGAAACCCTTTATCAGGCAAGCAATTAGCGGGAGAGACGATTTTCGACGTATCGCGTGTGTCGTGTTCAGCGCTAGTTGCACCGGGGGCACTTCGGCCGGCGAAATGACCGAAGTTGTACCAATGTGTCAAGTGTTCAGGGCGTTACACCGGTGACACTTGGAGGGTTTGGGACAGAGGAGGGGATGTACTCGTGTTGGCATCCTTAGCTTACTGATGCTGCGACTTATGCAGGCCGCGCTCTTTGACAACTGAATACTAGCGGTACATGGCCTTGATGTGACCCCAAGTGGTCTGGGCTATCCGCGTCGGTCCAATTGGTAGGTCTGACGCCGTCCATATGTCTTCCGGTACAGTCGACAGACGGTCAAATACTATAGTCCGGCTGTCTGGTGACCAGCCTGGAGAGCCGTCATAGCACCCCTGGGAGGCGGTCACACAGATTGATGTGCCTCCAACTGCAGGAACTACCCAGATTTCAGATGGAGAGGCCATATGTGCAAAGGCAATCCAGTTACCATCGGGGGACCAGACTGGCTCGAGGTTTGTGCCCCCCAAGGAAGTAAGCTGAACCGCGGGTCCTCCACTGAGGGATTGTGAGTAAATTTCATAGTTGCCACCCCTATTGGATGTAAATGCAATCTTGCTGCCGTCCGGAGACCATGTAGGGTCGGCTTCGTTAGAGGTAGTGACTATGAGTGGAAGCGGTGTACCTCCTGTGGCAGGGATAACCCAAATGTCGTAGCTGTCTGGACCCAACACTGAGAAAGCGATTTGCGTTCCGTCGGGTTTCCAAGAAGGGTGTCGTTTATCACCACGTGAGTTCAAGAGCTCGATTGGTTGTCCCCCGTTTGCCGGCACCACCCAAAGGGCAAGTGGCCAGGAACCTCCTATGAATGCGATGCTCGTCCCATCCGGAGACCATGTAGGCCATTGGATATGTGGGTCAAGGAATGTGAGTTGGATTGTCGCGGGTTCGCCAGACGAAGGCATAAGCCAGACCTCTCCTTGCTGAACGAAGGCGATTTGGGACCCATCGGGGGAGAAACATGGGTCTGCGTCAATCTGTGAGCCAGTTGTTAATCTCGTCAATGTCGTAGCGACTGCCACTACAGGCATAGACAGGAGAGCAATTAAGAAGACCGCGATAACGCATGGGCGCATTGGAACCCCCTCTCGCGCGAGACCTGTCAGAGGACGAAAGATATGACCCGTCAACTGGCGATAGTGTATCACGAAACCAAAGAATCTTCAATAGAAAAGAGGAAAGGGCTTGACAGATCCCGATGATTGCAGTATGTTGATAGTAGCGACAAGAGGTGTGACGGGATTTTTGTGTTCAAGGGTCCCAGTCGGCCTATGTCTTCAGCCGTCAGCCTCTTGTCGCAAAGAAGCTACGACCGAGACAGGGTCGGCTGGGTTTTTGTTTTTGGTCAGGCAGTCAAGTTAACCAAAGGGGGTGAAACATATGAAAGCTGCAATCTACCTGCGTCGCTCGACCGACAAGCAGGAGTATTCGATGGGCGATCAGGAGAAGGCGATCCTGGAGTATGCCAATCAGCACAGTTGCCAAGTAGTCGAGCGCTTCGAGGACGATGCGATCTCCGGGACATCTGTGAATGGGAGAGAGGGCTTCAAGCGTATGATCCAGCTCGGGACGCAGAAAAACCCTTCATTCCAGGTCATCCTCGTCTACGACGTTAGCCGGTTTTCTCGTACACACCCTGATGAGGCCGCGCACTATGAGTTTGTGCTCAGGGAGAATGGTGTTCGAGTCATCTACATAACAGAGGCTTTCTCGACAGATGACTCTATTGAAGCAATGCTGATGAAGCCGGTTAAGAGGACGATGGCTCACATGTATAGTCTTGACCTCGGCAAGAAGGTCAGCCGTGGCATGAGAACGAACACTGAGAGAGGGTTCTGCAACGGTGGCGTGGCGCCTTACGGATACAACAGGCTCCTTGTCGATAGAGATAGCAAGCCTGTCAAGGTGCTTGAGGATGGCGAGCGCAAATGTGAGAAGAGCCAGCGCGTGAAGTTGGTGCCTGGGGATCCTGAGAAAGTGGCAGTAGTGAGACGGATTTTTGACTGCTGTGTAAACAAGAACATGGGAGTAACCGAAATATGTAACATGCTTAACCGCGAGGGCATTACCCCGACCGGGCATCTCAAGCGTGTTGACGGCAGGTACGTGCGTCTTCAGAGAGCGTGGAGTAAAGTCACGGTCTACAATATCCTCCAGAATCCTCTATACGTTGGGAAGATTGTTTGGGGCCGAAGACGGGGGCGGGTCAAGGGAGATCGAGAGCTGCTCGTCGTAGAGAACACCCACAAGCCTCTCGTAAGCCAGGAGATGTTCTTGCGGGCGGCTGAAGTCTTGAGCAAAAGGAACCCATTCGTTGGGCGCGCATACGGGTCTCCCTTCGTCCTCACGGGACTGATCACATGCAAGAGGTGCGGTTTCAGGTTTAGGGGACATACCTCCTCAAAACTCGGCAAATACCGTTACCGCTACTACGTTGATGGGGGTTTCTATGATCGCGGAAAGTACATCTGCGACACCGTTGCGATTCGGACTGAACAGCTTGAGGGTTTTGTTTTCAAAGAGATCAAGTCAAGAGTGCTGACCCTCAGGAGAGACGGATATCTCGAGCGAGAGCTTAGGCGCCTTCTCAAATCCAAAGTTGTGGATCGGAGCAGAGCGAACGTCCCAGCGTGCAAGGAACGCATGACAGAAATTGATGCTCGCATGGCGCGGATAGTGGAGCTATGCGAAATGGGGGGCGTGAGTGCTGAGGAAGCTCACAGGAGGCTTGAGGCATTGAAGGCCGAGAAGAGCCAGTTGCAGACCGTAATGCCACAGCCCGGGTGCGAACTCACTGAGGATGGGTTTGATCAGGCCGTGAATGAGATGATGGGTTACCTGGACGAGTATGAGGATGTCATAAAGCGCGCTAGTCCACAGGAACTCAAGCTACACGTGAGAACCTTTGTGCAGAGGATTGAGGTCGATTCTAGCGTTCCCCAGGCTGTCTGCTACTTCTACAAGCTCCCGGTTTTTTCATCTTCGATTCTTGCTTTAAGTAAAACAAGGAGAGCCTGGTATTAGGACTACTCGGCCCTTTCAGCCTCGCGCCCAGGCGAGGCTCAAACCCGAAGCAACGAGTAGGATCGCAACAATAGCAGTCGTGGCGGGAACTCCCACCACTGGAAAGAGCACTGCGCTACACAAAACTGCGCCCAGACAGGAGCCCAAAAGATCCCAGGCATAGGTGAGGCCGACACTACCAGAAGTTGCACACGCAAAGAAAGCTCTGCTTGCGGAGCTGAAAAGGGCTCCACCAAGGGCACCCGCGAGAAGTGCGAACACTGGGAAGAACCACTCAAATGCATTGAATAGATTCGGCCATGTTGTCTTAACTGCAAAGCCGTGTGACGCACCCGCGACGGTCATATTCCCCGGCGCCGTTCCCCCTGGCAGATTCGGCGAGCCCATTCTTACTGCTGAGTAGATAACGCCCAAGAAAGCGAGCGCAAAGCCAGCAGTCAAAAGTTGAATCACTGCCGGTCGGCGCAAAACCGCAACGCCTGAGACCATTGAATACTCCTCACGTCTCTCCAGGGCAGCCCCAGTCGCAAGGCCCGAGGGCATTGAACGCTCCCCGCGTCTCTCCAAGATGGCCCCGGCCGCCAGGCCCAGCATGTAAGCGGTCAGAAGGACACCGATTCTGTCGTACAAGTTTCCGTAGAGTAGTTGAAAGCAAAGCAGTATCTCCAGCTCGAGCACAATGGCCGCGAACCCAGAAACCGCGAGTGCGCTCAGCACAAGCCTGCCCCGCCTTTTCGACCCTGTCATGGCAATCAGCGCGATGGCAATTGTTGCGGTGACCACCCAGACGCTCCATCGATTCCCAAAAATCCATTCGAGGACCCGCTTCATGAAGTGTTCATATTCAGCGCTCCACAGAACCAGATCGTAATAGAAACTTGTGGGGCTGAGGTCAGTGTTGACTGATCCGACTTTCGATGTGGCAACGCGCTTTCCCACGTAGGCAAGACGCTCACTCGAAAGCGTTGACATAAGAAAATAGTCTCTAACAAAGAGCGTCTCAATATTCCTCACGGCAAGACGAGAAAGAAGTGACTCCGGCGCGGCCACGATATACGGGTTTTTATCCGGAGAACACACAAAGAAGCTTCGGCTGGCAGGGATGATGACGTTTGATTTGAAAATACTTTCCGAGGTTCTGGAAAGCGAACCGAGAAAAGCTCCAAGCTCTGGGCCAACGTACTCTGCCACTGCCGGAGCCGAGAAGGCAAAGACACCCCCGGGCTTCAGATGCTCTCTTACAAGCGCGAAGAACTCTCTTGTATAGAACCTGTTTAGTTGTGCGGTGTAGGGAGGTGGAATCTGCATGGCCACCACGTCGTACCACTTTGAAGTCTGCTGCAAAAATCTCCTTCCGTCCGTATACTGTACGCGCACGCGCGAATCTTCCAGGTCAGATACATATTTGTGAGGCAGGACCTCTTTGCTCAGGGTGATCAATTGAGGGTCAAGCTCGACGTAGTCGAGCTGTACGAGCGTTCTGTGTTTGAGCATCTCCCTGGCCACGCCCCCTACTCCCCCACCGATGAGAAGCACGTCCGCGGGTGCGCGGTGTTCAAGCAACGGGATGTGAGCCGCCTCTTCCGCCGACTGAATATCCTCGGTCGTGAAAACGAGTAGCCCGTCTTCATAGGTGGAGAACTGGGAGTCTAGAGAAACGACCGCGAGATTTCCATAGTGCGATTGTCTCAACGCCACTATTCTGAACCCCTGCCATCGCCTGTGAGCTGCCCAGTAGGTGACGGGGTCGAATACGCAGAAAATCACCACCACTGATGCCACAAGATACAGAAGCTGGCTCAACCTGCGCTGACCCGAATCCTTCAGGAGCAAACAGGCCGTGAACAAATTGACGGCGGAGAGAATGGCAATGTTCTGGAAGGAACTCATGAGATGAACAAGGACGAGGCTGAACAAAAGGCCGCCAACGCCGGCTCCCAGCGATTCCAGGAGATAGACGCGGGAGACTGAGGCGCCGGGCTTTTCGGAGTACAGGTTTTCGGACTGAAAGAGCTTCGTTCCAAAGGGAAAAAGAAGGCCCTGTAGGAGGCAAAACGGGAAAAGGAAAAGCGCCGCCGAGGCAAGAGCTGCAACTAGACCCGGTATTTCTCCCGGGGCAGGTCTCCACGGATTCGGCAGAGCCAGCAAGCCAAAAATGGCGAAGAGAAGACCAATCGCAGAAGCGGACTGGACAACGGCAAAGCGCGCGATTTGAGAACTGTCAATGATTTGAGCGTCGCCAACAATCTGAGCGCCGTCAACAATCGTAGCTTCGCCAGCATTGTTCGTTGCAATCGGTGCGTTAGCGTCTCCAGGGGGTGGCGCGGAGGTCTTTCCTCCGCCTAAAAACAATCTAGCCAGGTGCCCGCTGCCCGCGGAGCCCTTTCCTCCTTCCGCAAACAATCTACCCACGGGCCCACTGCCGACGGCCGTGGCCAGGAGCCACACCGAGAGGTAGATGCCTATGACCAGCTCGTTCCCGTGAAACGCGCTTATGAATTCGCGCAGAAGGAGAATCTGAGCAGAGGTCGCGGTGAATCCGATGAGGAAAAGGGCAAATCTGCGCAGCAACATTATTATCTCAGGGTTCGCTACAAAATCGACATCATTGCGGAATCGCAATCAGTCCGCAAGCGCAGCTACGATGCATTGCTTTCGCCGGAACTTTCAGGAAGGTCTGTCTTCTGAGTCTTGTCTTCGTTCTCTGGCTCTTCCGGCTTCGTCTCTCTCACATGTTTCTCGGCGCTTCGTCCGGTTATCCACGACCAATTCATGGGATATACATCGGGATCGAAAATGGTCCAATAGAAATGCCAGACAAGTATTGCCAGCGTCGCAAGAACCGCCTCGTAGAAATGGATTGAGGTGACAAGTTCAGCTACCCATAGAGGAAGATATCTCAAAATGACGTTTGCAAAAACGAGGGCCAGTCCCGTAATTATCATGATCGTCGAGCCCCACACCAGCGCCCAGTATTCGCTCTTTTCGATGTAGCCATACTTTCCAAATCCAGGCGGCACCTTGGAGATTCCGAGGTCGTACTTTGCTGTTGCGATCAGGTCCCTGAAGTCCTGGAGACGGGGCTTGAGTGCGTTGACTTGCTCCTTGCCTCTGCGTGTGAGAGAGACAAACCACAAGTGATAAACGCAAAGAGCGATAAATATGCCAGCGGCGACTCTATGAATCATGGCGCGCGCGTTTGCGGGATTCTCAAAAAGCTTGAATGGCGAAGACCACCAAGCCTCCGGAAATCTTCTCGCAAAACCCGAATAGGCCAGAACGAAGAACGTGATTGTCAATACTATGTGTTGCAGCCTTTCAGACAATACTAACCTGAACTCGGTCGCGGTCGCCTTCATGACACGGAAGTGGCTGGAGAGCTTCTTGGCGAAATCGATCAGGTTGTGCAGGAACATCCCACCTATCACAAGGATAATGAGCGTGAGGTAGAATATGATCACATAGCGCACAATGATGTTTCTGCTCTTGATCGGAGTCGAATGAACGTAACCCTGGGCCAATCTTCGTCCTGCGCCGGTGTGGCACTTACCGCAGGTTGCCGCGAGATTCGCTTTGTTCACCGAGGAAGCGGGGTCACTCGAGGGAAGGATATCGTGGTGGCCGTGGCATGAGGCACAGTTGGCAACCGTCAGAGAACCGTTTCTTGCTGCGAGACCATGATAGCTCTGGTCATACGTATTCACTACGTACTTGGGAAGGCTGTACGCAGAAGTTATCCTCTCGGCTGCGTGGCAACTCCCGCAGGTTTTCTTTATCGAACTTGGATAAACAAGCGAAAACGGATCACTTGGCGACAGGATTAGATGCTCCCCGTGGCAATCCGTGCAGACCGGAGCCGCATCGATGCCCGCTCTAACGGCACGTCCGTGTACGCTATTCCGATATGCAGCGAACACCTGGCCATGGCACCCCCCGCAGGTCTCGGGGACGTTCTGCCGGAATATGTTGGAACTGCGATCGGAAGTCGACAGGAGCGAATGCAGGCCATGGCAGTCTGAACAAACCGCGGCATTCATGTTTCCTTTAGCAAAAGCTTTACCATGGACGCTGGCCATGTAAGATTCGTACGGTTGAACCTGCGCAAGCGCGGTGTTCCTCATCATTGCTGGATTGTCGTGACACCTGGCACACAGCGAGGGTATCCGTGCACGAGACACAGGCGAGTTCGGGTCTGACGGAGAAACAATGGCATGAGGTCTGCCGTGGCAGTCGCCGCAGGCTTGCCCCTCCGGTCGATTCCCTCCAACCTTAATTCCATGCCTGTTAGAAACGTATTCTCTCGCTTCAGTTGAATGGCATGAGCCACAATTGACCGCCTTGAGCTTTTCAGAATGGGGAAGCGAGGAGGCCTGCGTGTGGCAAGAAACGCATGCTAGGGTCGCGTGGGTAGAGGCCTTGAGGACAGAGACGTCTACGAGCGGAGCCCCACCCTCTTGCGAGTGACACATCAGACAGTCTTGATTGCTCTGCGAGAGAGCGGGCCGAAGCAACGGGCCAAAGAGGCAGCTACCCACGAACAGAAACACGACTAAGAATAGTGTTCGTGCCGTTGCCATTTCTTCCTCCGACGTGGGGCATCAGCAGAATCTACAAAACTGGCAGTTCACCAGATCGAGGACATTTTAGCTACAAGTAAAGGTCTAAACAAGCGTTTTTGCCGGCACAGCGCCCTTGCGCTCCGCGCAGCAAGAGCGCGTACCATGCAAAGGTCAGGCAAAGGTTTCGCCAAACACAAAAGAGGCGCCCGGCTACAAAGGTTCTGACGACCTCGCAGCCGGGCCCGCGCGAAATCTGCGTTTTCGAGCGCCTAGAGCGCACTAAGCGTCTAGACTATCTAGACTATCTTGAAACGTGTTTCACTTGCCTCTGGCCGACCCCGTTAAGAGCAACAGGTGTTCCAACACCAAGCTCCGCAAGAGACGCCTCCAGGAGTGCCTTGCTGTAATCAGTGTTATGTATACCCTCACTCCTGTCTTCTTCAACATACAGATAGTTGAAAAGGGCGCCGGCCTCCGCTTCCGAGTACTTCCCTGGCACGGCAAGACCCTCTGCGTCGATGATGCCTCTGTTCAAGAGTTCAGTGTGAAGCAGTTCGAGTAACGGGATGACCTCAGCCCGTGCACCGGCGTGGTTGAAGTTGGTCACTGCACCCCAGTGACAGTCCTGCACGTTGCACCCGCTAACCAGGTCTCTTTCGGAGCCTTGGAATTCGTAAGTCATATTCATGTTGTGACCTCCCGTCTTTGCAGCGAAAGGAGTAGCCATGTGGCAGGAAGGACAACCATTGATTACAACGCTCGCGTGGGGCGAGTTTTCATACTCGTACCCCGCGAATTCGTAGCCGCCAGTGCCCGAGAGAATCCCGGCCTGTGAACCGTGGTGCGGGCCCCAGCGTGAGCTGGTGATGGTCGTGGAGTCCGGGGCAGCCGCAATCCGTGGCGAAGGCACCAAACCCTGGTGACAGTTGGCGCATAGATTCCCGTGCCCCCTGTCGAACACTCCCCCCAGCATCAGGCTGACCGGAGCATCCGTGCGCAACCTGAAGTCACCGTTTGTGTGGGGCTCGTGGCACGTGAAGCAGTGGATCGGCGACGGATTAGTCGGGGTGCCAGGGGAACCCGTTGTAAGTCTCGCCAAGAAACCCTCGTGTGTGTGGCAGCCAGAGCACGGAGGAGTATTACGCTCGAAATTTCCACCGATGGCGTGGATCGAAGCCTCCCACTGAGTTTCAATTGCAAGTAATCCCGTGTCTTCGCCGTGACACACCATGCACTCCGCGACTCCGGACTCGCCCTGAGAGCCCTTTGGTCCTGTGGGTCCCTCACACCCGGCCAGAGCCAGCAAAACACCTGTCGCCAGAACGAGAACGACACACAAATACATCTTTTTCATCCCGTTCCCTCCTTGGAAATACGGTTCTCCTGTAGAAAGACGTTCCTTTCATTCAACCGTGATGGCTTGGTGCGATCTCCTCAGTCTTTGAGGGACACTTTAGCTATGCTCGAGCTGTGTTACCCCCACGCGTAGCTGTGTTTTCGCGACTGTCCAGCGACCCCGGAGCTGTGTTCCCGCAACGGCCTGGCCATGACCTATCAACCTCCTAAAGAGGATGCACCTCGGATGCATGCTCTTTGGCCCAGTCAACAGTTTTGGAAACATGACAACGCAAGCACACGTACTGAAGGGTCAAATAGCCGTTAGCATACTTACCATCAGGCGTAAACATCTGAGCCGATGCGTCTGTGTTGATCCTGAACAGATGCGACCTTACGTCTCCCTCGTGCCTAAACGTCTGTCCCTCTGCTGACTTATCAGCGTATGCCATGTGGCACTCTATGCAGGTCACGCTCCCCAGGTCGTAGTGAGGAAGCGAGCTATTCGCGAAAGCCGCAGCCTCTTCGTAATGACAAGCCCCGCACTTCACTTTGATTGCGCTGGCGCGCGTGGGGTTCGACCTGTGCAAGCTGACATGGGGGTCGTGACAATCGACACAGGCAAAGCTTATCTTCTTCGTCGAATGTATTTCGTTATATTGCTCATGGTTCTGTATAAAGCCATCTTCCGCGGGAATCTTGGATACGTCACCTCGCACGTGACACTCGCCGCACAATGTTACAGAACGATCTATGATCATTCGCACGTCGTATGGAGCGCGAACATGTCTTCCCCCTGGCCCATGACACCGTTCACATTGGACACCGTCGAGAGACCACGTGCCGGCTATCCCCGCAATATTGCCCTGGTGTCCTCCGTACTTATAACCTGTCGTGTGGCAAGGACCGCAGTCGTAAGGTGCGACTGTCCCTGGTTCGTATGCAACCCACCTGTCAGCCGCCAGGTTATACTGTGCTTGGTCGCCGGTAATGACGTACCCCTGCCGATCGAGGAACCTGGCTTTCCACCAGAAGCCCCCTATCACATAAGAAACGTCGTCCCAGCTGTAACCGGCGGGGGCACCAGCCAGCTGCCTACCGTATGGATAGTAGTTGCGCTTGCTCGCCAGCGAGGCGGCATTGAGGATGAAGTTGTGGCCGGATTTGCTGAACTCAGCGTATAGGTCAGGGTGGCACGCCTGACAGGCAAGAGAACTGACGTAGCTTTGTGGTTCGGACTCAACGATGTTGGTCGTCTTCTCGCACCCTGTCAATGGCAACCCGAGAACTAACATCAGAGAAACTGCCAGAACAGGAATGGGTCTCAATAATAAGGCGTGCGAAAACATCTCTTGAACCCTCCTTCTTAGGAGGCCACCTCTCCGTGGCACATCAGTTTTTTTCATGTCAAACTCGCGCTCCGGCCGCCGACACCTCGCCGCAGCGCCAGTACCTTCACCCAGGCCCAGCCGCGATAGTCTCTCGTATTCCGCCGCGCGGCCAGCCCTAATCCTCATTCCTCGCTGTAGTCAGAACCAAACTTCCTGGATAAGCTCAAGGTGACGACGTTGGCCGCGTAGTTTCCTCGATAAGTCAACAAGTCATCATAACTAAAAAGATCATACTTGAGCCCAACGGCATAGCCTGAAACAAACTCGTATTCCAAAGAAGCGACCACAATATCCTTTCTAATGTTCAGATCTTTTCGTACGTCGACATGCGTAATCCCGGCCTCTGCATTGAGCCCTTTCAAAAGGGTGTACTTCAACCTGGCTGAAAGCAGGATGTTGTCAGTCAGAAAATCCAGCCGCTGTTCGGTAAACTTGCTTCTAAACATCGACCCACTCAGCCTCAAGCTGGGCGGATGTTGACCCAGCGCGGGGGAGACGTTCGCGAATACCGTGAATCCCGTTGTCCTTCCCTTACTCAGTAGCTCGTCATTTGACCTTTCCCTGTCCTCGAACGCCAGCGAGTATTGAACGTAGGTACCCGCCCAACCTTCGAGCTTGGAGACAAAATTGTCCGTGTCAAAAGGCCCGGTCAAACCTTCGTACTTTGTCCTGTCAGTTGTTCTCGTCCGATACCTGAGAATCAGCTTTGTCCTGTCAGAAAACCGCTCCGTCACGCCGAGCAGGAAGGCGTTGCTGGAAACCTCGCGTTTGTCTTCGGTCACCGGCATTTCCACCGGCAGTTCTGTTCGTCGCGTGTATTCATATCCGGCCTGGGTGGTCAAGGAAGTGTGGAATCTCACGCTGGCTTGACCGCCGGCCGTGAGGATGCGCGATGAAACCTCCGTCAAGTCATCTCGTGTGTTCTTGTGATTGACGTGACCCGAAACGCTCAAAGTTTTGGTCGGAACCAGAGTCAACGTCCCAGAATATGATCTCATGTGGAGCAAATCGTCGGTCTCGTCGAAAATGCTCTTGTCCTCGATGTAAGAAGCCGAAAGGCTGAGACCTCCGGCCACTGGGCCGTGAACAAAAGCACGCAGCCTTCTACCTCCTCTGTTGAGAAGAGAATTGTTCTCGCTTTTGAACTCCCTCCACTCATAGCCTACCTCTGCACTCCTGCCCTTCCACCTGATTTCGCTTCCAATGTTTCTGGTCTGCGTGGAGTAATCGTAGGTTGTGCCTGGAAAATCGAGTCCGTCTGTCAGCAACGCTATTCTATCCCCATGCTTGTCTTGTGATGACAACCCGCCGTAAATCGTGAGCCAGCGCTGGGGCGTGAGGTTTGCCGTGACCCCCTTGAATTCCCTGGAAAACTCAGGCGTTCCGGAGTCAGGCTGGAGGTATCGAAGCCTCCTACCATCAAATCTGATATCGAAGACTCCTGATGCGGCGAATTCAAGAGAGCCGTTTATCTGGTGTTCGGTCACGTTTTCAATGTCCAGGGAAATCATGTTGTTCTTCGCCAGCTTCCCGTTGAGTATGACCTTGTTGAACGTGAGCCCGTTGGAGAGGTTGTACGACTCCCTCATGCTGGCTGCGTCGCCATACTGACTGATTGCCACCATACCCAGTTTGATGTACCCGTAATATACAGGAGCCTCCTGTGCGACGGCGGAACACACATAGAGAGCGTAAAAAGCGACGAAGGAAAGCGCGCAGGAGACTCCGCGAAAAATCAAAAAGCCTCCCGTTGTTCTCGCTGACCTGGCGTCTCGTCTTTCCATGGCGTCACTCCGAGTGGCAACCGGCCCTGAAACAGGGTCTGCTAAGCATGTCCTCGTTGAATAGTTTTGGGCTCGAGTAGGAACCATGTACGTCAGAATGACATTCCTCGCAACGCCTGTCCGCCCAGACGCCGCCATGAGCAGTGAAATGCTTGGGAACTACATGGCACTGGAGACACAACCTTCTATCCGGCTCCTTGAGAAGCTTCCCGTTGGACGAGCCGTGTGCTTCGTGACACGTCCAGCATCCGTGCTCTTCCAGCGTGTAATCGTTTAGCGCCCCATGCTCGTAAGGGAATGGCCCATCGTACTCGTTGTGGCATTTTACACATATCGGCCTCGCGCCCTCTACCGAGAACGGGCTGTCGAACGCAGAAAGGACTATGTGGCAGTCCGTACACTTCAGAATACCTTCCTTAACGGGGTGATGAGACGGCAGGTTGAATGTTTCCGATACCGAACGGTGGCAATCAAGACACAGCTCGACCGAAGGTTTCTTGAGAAGACCTGGCTCGTTCGGCCGGTGTATTTTGTGACAAGAAACACACTTTATGCCGTTGGCCAGGTGAGGATTCCCATTCCCGAGCTCTCTCAAGTGTTGAGAAGAATGACAGACCGAGCAGGCTGCCAGCATCTCGGCTGCAGGCATATCTGCGGCCCTGCTCGCAGTCTCGACGCTGGGGTCTTCGAGGTGCTTTCCCGGACGCAGGTGGCAGTCCTGGCAGAAGACCCTTATCCCCACCTTCCCCGTTTTCCCTGTCTTGTTCGTGCTGGACAGGGCGTGAGGGGTGCCCTGTAGGTTCGCTGCCTTGTCCTCGTGACACATGGCACACTGTTCTGATATGTCGGACGGAGAGGCAGGAATGTCCCCCTGCTGAGAATAAGCTGACAGAGCAAGGAAAATAAGGCACAGGGCAAAGAGCAGTGTTGTTTTCAAGATGCTCACGTGCGGAAGCCCGCGGTTAGATCGTCAGCTCGCCGGGAGCCAACCCCTAGCAGACACCCTCAAAAGACCACTTCGACAGATTCCTAACCACTGCCAAGTGCGACAAAAAATGAGTCTGCAAAGAATATTAATGCGTCCCAGTCGAAAATTGACGGGCACAGTATTCAGCAATTGCAATCCTGGGAGCAATTACCTCGGCTAAGGATGACTTAAGGCATATGCCTCAAAGCCGCGGGTCACATCAACATAGCTGCAAAAAAAATTACTGTCAAGACAAAATTCTCCGTGGCACCGGCCAAGGAAGCAGCATGAACAACACACAGCCTAAACGGGACAGCCTATTTGCCAACCAAAACGCACATTTTCACTTGCTACTAACGGACAAAAGTCTCGTGTAGTTTGACATCTGAGTTGTCGCTTTTTTTGACGTCTGGACTATCACTGTAGGTTACCTGGCGAGTTCTTCTTTGATTATCACCTTTCCCACAGCTTTCGAAGAAAAGCGTATCGCCTCGCGGTCTGGACCTCGGTCACCAACCCTTCTCCCGGACCTAAGGTACTAGTCCTTCTTTTGGGCTTCTTCGGTCGGCTCCGTTTTGATCCAGGGAGGCAATATGCGAACCAGGACGAGCAAGATTAGGAAAGGTAGGATGGTCAGACCAGCCGCGGCTATCACACCCTCTCTCCCTGCAATCCCTATTTTGTAGACAGTAAGTCCCCTGAGACTCTTGGAGAAAAGCTGCCCTCCCAGCACCACGTTCCAGCGCATGAAGAAAATTGAAACCAGTACGATCGAGCCCATTACAAAGTAGACAGCTTTGCGAACGACTTCCCTTGGCTTGAGCGCGCGCAGCATTGCCAAGGACACCAGCGGCAACACCGTACCGATCATTACCTGAACCACGACCAGCGAAACGAAGAGGCGACTTTGTATCATTTGACCCAGAATGTCTATCGACTCTTCCGCTTCGTAAAGTCGGTGCACAAAATCGAGCAACTCAAGGGACACGTCAAGAATTATTGCGTAGAAGAGAAACTGCCCAAGTCTATCCAGGCAGGGCATGTAGATGGGAGTTTTTCTCAACCACGAGCTCACCATGTAGATAAGCAGAACGAGAGCGATACCGGACACAATTGCGGAGAAGAGAAACACTACCGGCATGAGCACACTCGACCACCATGGATTCGCTTTCACGGAACCGAAGATAAAGCCGACGTAACCGTGAAGCAGAAAAGCAGAGGGTATGCCGACGATTGTTATAAACTTGCCGGCCTTTTGGTCAAACGCCAGCGCCTTGTCCGAAGTAGACCTCACGCCCAAGGTGAGGACGGAATAGAGAATCCGGCGCCACGCCCTGGGACTTTCCGACCAGAGAACAATGTCTCTCCTGTAATCGAACCAGATTTCAAGCAAGAGCACGACCATCAAGTACCAGGCGTATACAAAGCCAAACATGGCCATTGCCGACTCGAGATGCGGCGTAAGGAAGATCTCGAACGCCCGCTCAGGATGGCCCAAGTGGGCGAGCAAAGGTAATGGGGCCACCAGTAGAAAAGCCAGAGCCGTAAGCAGGGAGAGCCTGTACGTGGGTTGAATTTCTTTTACGTTGAAGACCCGCTCAAGCGAGGCAAGGATAAATGCGCCCGCCACAAGCCCGGTGATGAATGGGTAGAGAACGATAAGTATTCCCCAATGTAACTCGATCTCATTGGGGTAAATGAAGCCTGTAACGTGCTTCAGCGCCTCCGCAAGCTGTCTCAAGAGTTCTTCCAAACTAGCGCACCTCGCTGTCCAAATCGCAGTAATATACCTTTGGCGACGTCCTAAGATGCGGTTTGAGCACCTGGATATCGTGGGTTCTGACAAACTCCCACAAGGGCGTATTGGCGCGGCGAGCCTCGCCGAATATGCGCGCCGAAGTCGGGCAGACTTCTACACACGCTGGCCTCAGTCCCTTAGTGATTCTGTGGTAGCAGAACGTGCATTTGTCTGCGACGCGTTTCTTGGGGTGCAAATACCGTGCCCCGTAGGGACAGGCTTGTATGCAATAGCGACAACCTATGCAGTAGCTCTCGTCGACCAGTACGACGCCGTCCCGGCTCAGGAACGTGGCTCCTACCGGGCAAACCTGGACGCACGGCGGCTCCGCGCAGTGGTTGCAGATCTTAGGAACGTAGAACGTCTTCAGAATCCTTTGCTCCGGCACTCCCGAAGGAGGGAACGCATTTATGCTTCCGTTGGGCGAGTCGACTCTAACCTCCCCGTCCTGGGTCTCGACGTAGCGTTCCACCCAGGTCCGGAAAAAATACGGGTAACGCGGGACGTTGTTCTCTTCCTTGCAGGCTTCTACGCACCTACCACACCCGATGCAACGGTGGACATCGATGCCCATTCCATACCAGTGCTTGGTGGGGTCGTACTGCTTTTCCTGGTTGGCGGCCACGATCTGACCCAGGCCCACACCAAGAGCTGACAGACCGACTACTGGCGCCAGCTTGAGCAAAGATTTTAGAAAGTCTCGCCTGGTTCCCGCAAAATCTAACCGTTCTGACAGTGGGTCATGTCCAGGCGTCAACGAAGATCCTTTCTCAGGTGTACGGCCGCTTATCGCTAATCTTGGTTTAATCGGCTTTTCCGTCACTATTCAGGATCTCCTTTCTTCAACGTCTCGCCTCGGGCAGGTGAGGAAAATGACATTGCCAGCAAAGATAGTCCTGACCGTGCACGGCCATGTCAACCCGGGGGGCCTTCTCAATCCCGGAGGCGCTCTTTGGACCTGCCGCATTCTCAGCATGGCATTGCGCGCAGAAATCTCTGGATGAAGGCATCCCGGGCTTTATGTTCTTGGGGTCGGCCTGATGCGTTGTTCCAGAGCCATGGCACGTTGCGCAGTTGAGGCCTCGATGATGGCCTTGGGACAGCGTCCTGGCTATCTCGGTGTGACATGCCTCGCATGAAGGTGTTTCGACTTTCAATTCAGGTTGGTGGGGATTGTGACAACTTGCGCAAGGCTCATCCGCTCCGTGCGCGGCCGGGTCGATTTGGGGAAAACCGGTGGGCCGTGAAGCATCATATTTGTGACAGTAGCCGCACCTTTCTCTTCCCGAAGGAACAGAGACTTTATTCTCTGTTGGGTCTTGTGAATGCGAATAACCGGGCCCGTGACACGTTTCGCACGACACCGGTGCATGTCTTGAGGCTTTCTTCATGCCGGCGATATCATCGTGGCACTCGGCGCAGACAAGATGTCCCGAATAGCGGAGCTCCGAGGCTGCTATTGCGCCGACGGCGTCAGCCCTGTAGTGCCCATAGCGTCCGAACGACTTGGGTACCAGAAAGTGGCGGAGCAGGATGAGAGCCACGACCGCAACAGCAAAGAGAAGGAGCAATCTCTTGACCTGGCTTGGCATAGGACTCCGGACTCCAGATTGGAAGTGCTACGTTCGACGCACCTTGTTCGAGAACTCCGCCCTATACAATATCGCAAGGAAAAAAGGTCGTCAAGGTGGCGTGGCACAGCGCCAAAAGGTGTGAAAAATCCCCTGTTCCTCAGTGCTGGGCACAGCGCTATCTACGCGAACATCTCTTAACAA
>Ga0315289_10000869_pt1 | contig 46732 bp, 40 predicted proteins | sample YL17G11_40_MG_FD_203452 | JGI IMG/M metagenome (GOLD analysis project Ga0315289, IMG submission 203452) | Sediment microbial communities from Yellowstone Lake, YNP, Wyoming, USA - YL17G11_40 | ecosystem: Environmental > Aquatic > Freshwater > Lake > Sediment | place: USA: Wyoming | collected... | reverse complement strand
GGTGTTTGATGCCACCTTCACCAGTCTGAGTGACTCTGCTCATATCGCCGATGGAACCTACGACAACTATTTCGACGGATGCAATCTTCTGGTCGGTGGAATGGTGATAAATTTCATTGGAGACGATTCCCTATATGTTCCAACTCAAGATATTATCTTCGAAATTGCTGGATATTTAGAAGAACCCGAAGGGAATGACAATGAGCTGGCGCATGCCTTTATAGATACCGGATTGATCAATGGAATGAATTATTACTATGATGTCGTGGCATATGATTTTCAACCTTTTGCTTCCCCTCGCAGTTTGGAGAATGGAATAAAGGCGACTGCCGTCACTCCACGTTCACATGCCACAGGTCTGGAGCAGGCTTCCGCTTACGATGTCCAGCATGGCAAAGGAAGCAGTGACGGCTCGGTTACAGTAGCAGTGGTTCAACCCGATAGCGTTACCGGACATGATTATCAGGTGGGATTCTTCGGAGACGATTACCCATATTGGTGGTATCTTAAGGACCTAACCACGGGGCAAAACGTATTAGACAGCATGACCAACCAAGCCGGAAACGATGACTACCCTGTGGTCAACGGGATAGCGCCCAAAGTGGCGGGTCCATCTTTGGGAATCTCAGAATGGGAATATATTCCATCAGCCAATCGGTTCTTTACCGGTGTTAACTGGGGCGGAGGATACTTAGGAGGTGGTCTCGATTTGGGAGTCAACTGGGGTTGGGGAACCACAATTACAGCTTCTCAATATGTGGCGGTGGAGGTGAGATTCTCCAGCACCGTTCGACAAAAGGCGTATGACTATCTGCGAGGCGGCTCCCCCAGCTACGGATACAATGGTTTCTTTGAAGTTCCATTCACTGCCTGGGATATCACTTCTCAACCAGCGAGACAAATAAATATAGCGTATGTCGAAAACAATGGTCGACCAACGTACGACAGCACCTGGGGTCCGGATTTAAGCTCAGACAGCCGAGAGTATCTCTTCATATTATTGAGTGATTATAGTGAGACCCCTCTGGCTCAATATACCAGTAAAAATATCCGTAATGAGACCAGCGATTTCGATGTCCTTTATACGGGCTGGTTTGTGGCCCGAGCAGATGCCCAAGGGAATCCACGCACCTGGACGAATGGAGACGTTTTCCGCATCACTCCTTATTTTGTAAACACACCAATTGATACTTTCACCTTTAAGACCACCAAGAAAGAAATCGTTTCTTCTCAGGTCAACTTGGACGACATCAAGGTGGTGCCCAATCCTTACATTGTTCGGAACACCTGGGAGCCCAGTGCGGATTATTCCCGACTCGCCTTCACTCACCTTCCCGACAAGTGCACCATCCGGATATACACTCTTTCTGGCGATCATCTTCGCACCCTGGAACATGACAGCCCGAAATTGGATGGAAATGAAAACTGGGATCTTTTGACCAAAAACAATCAGAAGATCGCTTCGGGCATCTATATCTACCATGTGGAATCGCCATACGGAGAGAAGATCGGGAAGTTCGCAGTGGTGCGATAATTAATGAAACCTTTGAGGAGGTAAATTGAGATGAAAAAATTCCTTATACTTTTGGTGACGGTATCGATCCTCTGTTTTGCGGGTTCGGTCTGGTCTGCGGAATTCGACAATCTGGGAACATCCGGGGCTCAATTTCTCAAGCTGGATGTGGACGCCCGGGTGGTGGGCTTAGGAGGGGCAAATGTGGCTGTTACCCGGGGAGCGATGGCACTATACTATAATCCTGCGGGCATAGCTAACATGGATAAACGTAACTTAGCGTTCAGCTATACGGACTGGATCGCAGATATCAGATACAACTACTTGGCATACGAGACTCCTATATCTGGGTTTGGAAACGTTGGAGTTCACATCGCCATCTTGACTATGGATGATATGGAAATGACCACCACATTACAGCCGGAGGGAACCGGAGAAACGTTTGGGGCAAATAGCTGGGTGGTAGGGATAAGCAACGCTTACCAACTGACCAACCGATTCTCCTTTGGAGTAACCGCCAAATACGTAAGAGAGACTATCTCTCAGCTCTCCTCCAGCGCCATCGCTTTTGACTTTGGCACTTTATACTATACCGGTTATAAAAACCTCAGGATCGCCATGTCCACCAGAAACTTCGGAACTGATGCCAAATTCGGAGGAACCGAGCTGGAGACAACTTATGATCCAGACAATAATCCTAACACCGCTCCGGTGCAAATAAGGCTGAACACCCAATCCTATCCTCTCCCTTTGAGCTTCCGGCTGGGGGTGGCTTACGATTTTGAGTTCAATGAACAAAGTAAACTCATGGCGGCACTGGACGGATACAATACCCGCGACCGGGGTCAGCAAGCAAGCTTAGGACTTGAGTATACCTGGCGAAACCGGCTGGCTATAAGAACGGGCTATAAAATGAGAGCGGACGAGGAGGATTTGGCACTGGGCGGTGGTTATGATTTCGAGATCCCTGGATTTGGAACCATCGGGATCAACTATGCCTGGGCAAATCTGGGCAGATTAGAAAATGCCCATAGGTTTAGCCTGGTGCTAAACTTCTAAAGAACTATTGTCGGGTATCCCTCCGCCTTTGGCGGAGAGAAACCCGACCTACATCTGAAAGTCCATAGGTAAGGCTATAACGCCACTCTCCTTTTCTAAAAGGAGGCTGGCGTTTTGCTTTCTATAAAAAAACCGATTTTTATCGTTGACATTTTCGTAAATTACCTTAATAATATAGATAATGAAGCGTCTTGAAGATGTTTATGGTCGCGGTATTCGTTTGACTTCCGAACGTCAATGGCATATCGAAAATGACCATCCCGAAATCGCGGGTCAGATTGACAAGATAAAGGAAACGTTATTAGAACCGGAACGAATAATTCGTTCAAAGACCGATCCAGAAGTTGAGCTATTTTATAGACATTACGACAAAACTCCTGTAACTGAAAAATATTTGTGTGTGGTGGTGAAAACTTTGATTGATGACAGATTTATCGTCACCGCTTATTTTACTGATACGATCAAGAGAGGTGAAATGCTATGGCCAAGAGAGTAAGAGTCTGGTATGATCCTGAGAGTGATTATCTGGAAGTTCTTTTTGAGCGAAAATCAGGATACTTTCGCGAGACGAAAAATGACGCAGTGATGGAGAAAGTTGACGCAGAGGGTAATGTCATAGGGTTTTCCATCCTGAAGGTTAGTGCTCTCAAAGAGAAAAGACCGATCTCGGTGAGTTTACCGTGAAAGGAAAAAGACCAATTGGGATTAATACAAAATAATTATTTCTGATACAATGCTTCCCCCTCACCCTCCTACGGATTTCGCTTCGCTCAATCTCCCACAAGGGGAGAGGGAATTCGTATGAATGCTGATGCAGGAGGGGAAATCAGGTTGAATACAAAAGATCGAAAATGTAGGCACAGAAGAGGTATATGTATTTTTCTCCATTTATCTTCGTTTACTAATATGAAGAATGTAATGAAATCATTTGAAAGATGCCCATTGTGTGGTGGAGAGTTGGTGGAAAAGGAAGTTGAAAAACTTTTAAGAGGTGGGGTTAACACCGCAGTGATGAAAGTGAAGGCAGATGTTTGTCTTCGCTGTGGAGAACGCCTCTATTCCGAAGAAACGGTCAGGCACTTTGAGGAGATTAGGCGAAAGTTAGAGCGGGACGATGTTTCCGCTTTTCGCCGCTTGGGACGATCTTTTCAAGTTGTCTAGAATCACTGTCGGGTATTCCGCCACCTTTGGCGGGGAGAAACCCGACCTACATCTTTTATAAAACCTGCTTTTTTCTTTTACTTCTCAAATGGTTATGACTACGAACCATGAACTGACTTAGTCCCTTCGACTTTTGATTAGGACTTTTGAAAAATGTGCCATGTTTTCCAAAACTTTGCCGGTTCCTCGGACAACACAGGTTAGAGGATCTTCGGCAATGTTTATGGCAAGATTGGTCTCCTCCCTAAGCCTTTTGTCCAGTCCTTTCAAAAGGGATCCGCCTCCGGTGACGATTATCCCCTTGTCCAAAATATCTGCCGCCAACTCCGGAGGGGTTTCTTCCAAAGCTTGTCTTACCGCTTGGATAATAGTAGCCACCGGCTCGCTTAAAGCCTCCCGAACCTGCACCGAGCTTAGCTTCATGGTCTTGGGGATACCCGCCACCAGGTCCCTCCCTTTTACCTCCATGCTCTCCTCTTCATCCAGAGGAAAAGCCGATCCAATTTTTATCTTTATTGCCTCGGCGGTCCTCTCCCCGATTAAAAGATTATAATTTTTCTTCAAATAAAGCATTATTGCCTCATCCATCTCATCCCCGCCGATGCGGATGGAGATGTTGTTGACGATGCCATTCAAGGCCATCACCGCTATCTCTGAGGTTCCTCCTCCTACGTCGATGACCATAATCCCGGAAGGGAGATGAACCGGCAATCCCACCCCGATGGCGGCGGCCATAGGCTCCTGGATCAAAAAGACTTCCCGGGCTCCCGCATTTTCGGCCGAATCTCGCACTGCTCTTTTTTCCACCTCAGTTATGCCGGAAGGGACGGAAATGACGACCCGGGGCTTCATCAAGTATCTGTGCTTTACCACCCGCCGAATGAAATTCGACAAAAGTTTCTCGGTAATCTCAAAGTCAGCTATCACCCCATCTTTCAAGGGTCTTATGATAATTATCTCCCCGGGGGTTCTCCCCACCATCTCCTTGGCTTCGGAACCGACCGCTAAAACCTTCTTGGAATTTACTTCAATGGCTACTATCGAAGGTTCGTTTAAAACTATCCCCTGACCTCTTACAAAGACCAAGGTATTTGCGGTTCCCAAATCTATTCCAATATCATTGGAGACCAAATTGAAAAGTCCCATCATACCTCCGAAATCAAAATGCAAAATGCAAAATTCCAATCACTTCAGAGTTTTAATACAAACATAATTAAATCTACGATGTTGCGTCCCCCTCACCCCTTCGCTTCGCTCAGGGCAGGCTCTAACCCTGCTATGCATTTCACTTCGCTCAATCTCCCACAAGGGGAGAGGGAAGGTCGAGGAGAGACCAAATAGAATGTGAAAAAATTTTACGGGCGTATTAATTATCAAATTTGCCTTTTAGATTTTTAATTTCTGCTTTAGCCTTCTGATTCTTCCCTGCCTTTGGCGGGATTTTCAACATCCTCCCCCAAATAGATGAACCTGTTAATCAGATGCACCCAGTCGCTCCATCTTTTTCCCTTAATTTTCTGAGTCTTAATTACGTGAGAGAAAGCATCCGCCTTGGCATCCATTTCGTCCGCATGATGCAAAATTATTGCCTCAATGGTCTGAGGAACCACAGGTGAAGCCATCTCCAGCTGTCCTTGGTGGGATAAAATCAGATGCTTTAGCTTAAGAGCTAAATCCTGGGGAAAGTCTTGGATTATTTGAATCTTTCCTTCGATTAACTCATCCCCGGAAACAATATGACCCAAAAGCCGTCCCTCATCCGTGTAATCGAAAAATCCATCCGCAGAATAGGAGCTGACCTTTCCGATGTCATGCACCAAAGCCCCGGTGATTAACAGGTCCCGATCCACCAGATCATACATCTCTGCCGCCTTCTCACAAATGGAAGCAACCTTAAGGGTATGTTCCAGAAGCCCGCCCACTTTCGCATGATGCCAGAGTTTGCCGCCCGGGGCACGCTTGAATTTATCCATAAAAGAAAGATCTTCCATTAAAAGCTCAAGCAATCTTTTTAAATAGGGATTTCTGACAGTATGAACGATGTTTTTAAAATCCTCAGAGAGCAAGTTAAAATCCCTGTCTGTCACAGGTAAGAAATCTACCCAGTTGATCTCTTCCTTTTTTGCCTTTCTTATCTTATCCACCTTAAGCTGAGGCATTTCCTTGTATGTGGTGACCCAACCTTTCACCTTCACCATCTCCCCCACCTCCGCATTAGCATAGGCTTGGTCTATATCCTCCCATATCACTGCATCGATCCTTCCGGATTTATCGCCCAGCTCTAATTTTAAAAATCTTTGCCCGTCAAATTCTTTGAGCTCCTTTTTCCGAAGCACAAAAAATTCGGTCACCTCCAAGCCCGGCTTCAGATCTTTGACAAACAAGGTTTTCATTTTTTTCTAAATTCAATATTCCGTATTCAGATTTATGGTCATCAACTAATTATTATAACAATCCGACATAACGCAATAGTTCCTGTGAGCCGTTACCTCTCCCCCTGTATCCCCTTCAGGGTGAATCCCTTCAGGGTGAACCCCTCTCCATCCCGCCAAAGGCGGGAGAGAGGGGGACTAGGGGGTGAGGTCTTTCGTTACGAATAGCATGATATTGTTACAAAATGCGCCAAGTTGAAAGGTTGTGCCCATTAGTCTCGAATTTAAAATTCCACCATCTCACCCCAAACTAAAGGCAAGATTTACAATTAAATAATATACCGTATCAGGTCGATCAAAGTCAAGGATAAAAATGCTTGTGAAAATGGCGAGTTGAATTTATATTCTAATTTAAGGATGATAAACATGAAAATACTATACCGTTATATTTTCAAAGAACATGTGGGACCTTTTTTCTTTGGACTTTTTGTGATCCTTTTCATTCTAATCATGGATTTCATTCTGGAAGTATTGAACATGGTCATAGGCAAAGGTTTGAACCCCTTCACCATTTTGCAGGTTTTTGTCCTAAACTTGGCTTGGATGGCGGCTTTAGCGGTTCCCATGGCGGTTTTGGTTTCCACCTTGATGGCATTCGGGAGGCTTTCGCAGGACAACGAGATCACCGCGCTGAAGGCAAGCGGGGTTAGTCTTTATAGAGTGGTCATGCCTGCTTTGGTGGCTTCTCTTTTCGTTGCCTTGGGGATGGTGATCTTCAACAATCAGGTCTTACCCGAAGCCAATCACAAAGCTCGCCTTTTGATGGCGGATATACATCAAAAACGTCCCACCGTAAATTTGAAGGAAAATGTTTTCATAGACGAAATCCCAGGTTATCATATCCTAATAAAAAAGGTGGACCCACGCTCCTCTAATGTGGAAGGCATCACTATATATGATCAGAAGGAACGGCGTCTTCCTCGTACCATCTTAGCGGAAAAAGGGAGAGTTGAGTTCAGTCCGGACGGCAATACCCTAATCTTTCATCTTTTTAATGGAGAGATTCATGAGACCGATGAAAAAGACCCCAATAAATATAGACGGGTGAGTTTCAATACGCAGATCATTTATATTAAAGACGTAGGGGACAGATTGGTGCACACCGACTCGGAATACCGCACCGATCGTGAAAAAAGCGCAAATCAGATGCTTGAAGATATAAAAGGACTGGAGACAAACGTAAAAACTTCACAAGCCCAAATCTTGAAGCAGGTTAGTTTAGCCCTATCTAAAATCCTCGAAAAGAAAAATGGTATTCCGTCCGAAGATCAATCCCCTGTTGCAAAAAAGGAGGCTTTAGAATATCTGATAAGAAAAAACAGAAACATCTTCAGCCAACTGGAAAGCGAAGAGCAAAATATCCGAAGCCAAAAAAGAGAAATAAACAGCTTGTGGGTGGAGGTTCACAAAAAGTATGCTCTGCCGGCGGCATGCGTGGTTTTCGTCCTGGTGGGAGCACCTTTGGGGATAATGGCGAGAAAGGGAGGGATGACGGTCGGCTTGGGATTGAGTTTGGGATTCTTTGTTCTCTATTGGGCATTCCTTATCGGCGGGGAAGAATTAGCGGATCGGCAGCTGATCTCCGCCTTTTGGGCCATGTGGTCTGCCAATATCTTAATCGGTGGGGCGGGAATCTACATCTTGATAAAATCCGCCAGAGAGACTACCTTCATCTCCTGGAGATGGACACAGAAATTTATGCCGAAAAGGTTTAGAGAAAGGAAAATGAAAGGAGAAAAGTAGAGTATACTTAATGCGAGCGTATTTACTTTTGTAAAGAGGAAACAGATGAACTCACCCTAAATCCCTCTCTTAGAAAGAGAGGGACTTTCCTCCCTTCTCTTGGTAAGAGAAGGGGTAAGGGGATGAGTTCAAAATCGAACTCACCCTAAATCCCTCTCTTAGAAAGAGAGGGACTTGCTCCCCTTCTCTTGAGAAGAGAAGGGGATGGGGGATGAGTTCGAGAGCCACTGAAAGGAAAACCCGATGATTGGTAAAGCAATTTCACATTACAAGATTTTAGAAAAGCTGGGTGAAGGGGGGATGGGCGTAGTCTATAAAGCCCAAGACATCAAGCTGGATCGGATAGTGGCTTTGAAGTTTCTGCCCCAACATCTGACCTCTGATTCGGTGGAAAAGGAAAGGTTCGTGCAAGAAGCCAAAGCGGCTTCAGCTTTGAATCACACTAACATTACCACCATCCATGAGATCGATGAATTTGAAGGGCAGATGTTTATAGTTATGGAATATTGCGAGGGGAAGACTTTGAAGCAGGTAATTGAGAAAGAGACGCTCTCGGTAAGAAAGGTTTTGGATATTGGGATTCAGATATGTGAAGGTTTGACCATAGCACATGAAAAGGGGATTGTGCATAGGGATATTAAATCAGCTAATATTATGGTTACCCCGCGGGGTCAAGTGAAGATAATGGACTTCGGTCTGGCAAAGCTAAAGGGAGCTACAAGATTGACTGAAACTCGTTCGACATTGGGAACTGCGGCTTACATGTCACCGGAGCAAGCCCAAGGTGAGGAGGTGGATCAGAGAAGCGATATTTTCTCCTTTGGAGTTGTGTTGTATGAACTTTTGACCGGGAAGCTACCTTTTCGAGGAGAACATCAGGCTGCCATAGTTTATTCCATCATGAACGAAGAACCACAGCCGGTGGCTCGTTATAACAATCAAGTTTCATCTAAGTTAGAGGATATAGTTTTCAAAGCATTAGCAAAGGATAAAGAAGAGAGGTATCAGCATATAGATGATTTATTAGCGGATTTAAGAAGAGAGAAAAAGACTTTGGAATATGTGAAAACAGCCGCGCCAACAAAACCCGCCGAATCTCCCAAACCAGCCATAGCAGTACTGTATTTACAGAATCTCTCTGAAAATAAAGAAGATGAATATTTTGCCGCTGGCATGACCGAAGATATTATAACCCAATTATCCAAAATCGGAGGCTTACTTGTTACTTCAAGAAGTGACGTTGAGCAGCTCAGGAATAAGCCAGTTAACCTTAAAGAAGTGGCGAATAGATTAAGAGTAAACTATGTAATGGAAGGTTCAGTCCGCAAATACGGAAATAAAATCAGAATTACTTGTCAGTTAATTAAAGCCAGTGATGGTTTTCATGTCTGGGCGGATAGCTACGATAGGCAGATGGAGGATCTGTTTGCCATTCAGGCAGATGTAGCCAAAGAAGTAGCCCAGGCATTAAAAGTTACCCTGGCTCCATCTGAATTAGAAAGAATTGAAAAGAAACCCACTCTAAATGTTCAGGCTTACAACTATTACCTGCAGGGAAGGGAATACTATTGGACTGGATACTCTAGGATGGAGAGCTTACAGCTGGCAACCAAGATGTTTGAGAAAGCGCTGGAAGTGGACTCGAATTTAGCTTTAGCTTACGCGGGATTATCCGATTGCTATTCTACCTATGTACAGTTGTATATCGACCTTAAGAAATCCTGGCTGAAAAAAGCTGAAGAAGCTGGACTGAAAGCATTAGCCCTTGATCCCAACTTAGCCGAGGCTCATCGCGCTCTCTCTAGGCTCTATTCGATAGAGGGGGAAATAGAAAAAGCTATAAAGGAGGCAGAAGAAGCGGTCAAATCCAATCCTAATTATGGGGAAGGCTGGAGGCTCTTGGGACAGTGGTATACTCTTGCTGGTCAATATCCTGAAGCTGAGACTGCGTTGATGAGAGCGTTAGAGGTGAAGCCCACCGACGCCAACTTATTTGGGTCTATGATATGGTTATACTCGATCTTGGGGAAAAAAGAAAAGGTAATGGAGTATTTCAACAAAGGATTGGAGATTCAGCCCAACAATTGGGATATTTACCAGGCCATGAGTTATTACTACCTGGGTCGAGGTGAGTTGGAGGAAGCAAAAAAAATGGCTCATAGATCTCTCGAAATTAACCCTCGGAATATCACTTCTCTATACAACTTGACACAAATTTCTATGATGTCAGGAGACGCTGACAGCACTCTTCATCATTTAAATGAGTACCACAAGCAGAATCTGGGTCAGGATTTGTTTGTGGAATTGGGCTACATAGAGCTTATGAGAGGAAACAAAAAGCAGGCAGAAATATACTTAGATTCCTGCATCCAGTTCAATCAACCTTTAGTCAAAGAATTTGCAAATCTACCCAGTGAATATATAAGTCGTTTAAGAATGGGTTTGGCGTATGCCTTAAAAGAGGAGTCCGGGAAGGCTCTGGAGCAAGTCGAGAGCGTAAAGAAAAGTATAGGGGAATCTCTGTTGAATTTGGGATGGATTTTAGGAGGTATCCTGCCAAACTTCAGTTTCGTTTGTTCACTTGCTGAACAAAAGGAAGACGCAGTGCGTATACTGGAATTTTTAGTGAAGGTTAACTTTATAACTCCTGCTTACATAAAATTGCACCCTTGGTATAAAAATTTACATGGTTATCCAAAGTTTGAGGAATTGATTAAAGGAAAAACATAATTACGCAGACTAAAGTCTGCGGCTACAAAGGATAAAAGATGATAGGGAAAACAATATCACATTACAAAATACTTGAGAAACTTGGTGAAGGTGGCATGGGTGTGGTCTATAGAGCCCAGGACATTCAACTTCAACGTTTTGTGGCTTTGAAGTTTTTGCCTCCGCATATTTCCGACAGTCCCGAAGAGAAAGCCCGCTTTGTCCATGAGGCGCAGTCTGCTTCGGCGTTGAATCATCCTAATGTTACCACGATTTATGGAATAGAAGAGAATCCTGAAGGACTATTTATAGCGATGGAATATGTTGAAGGAAAGACTTTGAAGCAGATAATTGAAAAAGAGACCCTTTCTATAAAAAAGGTTTTAGACATTGGCATTCAGGTTTGTGAAGGTTTGACCGCGGCTCACAAGAAGGAGATAGTCCATCGGGACATAAAATCGGACAACATAATGGTTACTAAGGAGGGGCAGGTTAAAATAATGGATTTTGGTCTGGCAAAACTGAAAGGTGCTACCAAGATAACCGAAACCGGTTCGACCCTGGGGACTGCGGCTTACATGTCACCGGAGCAAGCTGAAGGAGAAGAGGTGGATCAGAGAAGCGATGTCTTCTCCTTTGGAGTTGTGTTGTATGAGCTTTTGACTGGACAATTACCTTTCAAAGGAGAACATCAGGCGGCTATTGTTTATTCCATCATGAACGAAGAGCCACAGCCAGTAGTTAGATACAACAATAAAGTTTCATCCGACCTGGAGAAGATTGTCAGTAAAGCACTGGTAAAAGACAGAGAGGAAAGGTATCAGCATATTGATGATCTTTTGGCAGATTTGAGAAGAGAGAGGAAGAGCTTTGAATATGTGAAAACTGCCCAGATCCCTAAAGAGGTTGTAGCACTCAAACCGAAAAAGAAATTCCTTCCGTTTGTAGTTCCTGCTTCAGTCATTTTCATCATTGCTTTAATTTTCTTAGTTCTCAAACCTTTCAAATTTGAGGTAGCACCGGAAAAAGGGGCAATAGCCAAAGAGAACTCTTTAGCCATAATGTATTTTGAGAATCTGAAAGACCCTGAGGATAAAGATAAAATTGCCCAGATGATCACCGCTCTTTTGATTACAGGTCTTTCTGAAACTCCTCAATATATGCAGGTGGTGAGCAGTCAAAGGTTATATGATATTTTGAAGCTATTAGGCAAAGAGGATTTGAAAGTTATAGATAAGACCGTTGCCTCAGAAGTTGCCCGAAAAGCGGGGGTGAAATGGATTTTGACCGGGAAAATACTCCAGACTAAACCGAACATGGTTTTGATCTCGGAGATATCCGAAGCCACGACAGGTAAGATTAAAGCCACCCAGCGGGCCAGCGGTGCAACCGGTGAAGACATTTTTGCAATGGTTGACAAGTTGAGTGCAGAAATAGCTAAAGCTTTATCCCTACCAGAACAGGCGAAAAAGGAGCTGGAGAAACCAGTAGCAGATGTTACCACCCATTCGCAAGAAGCATATCGTATTATCTTGAGGGAGTTGATTACTATTTCAAATATTATTTCACTGATGCTGAGAAAAGTTTCAAAAAGGCTTTGGAGTTTGATTCCACCTTTGCCATGGCATATTATCAGTTGAGCACACTTGCACCAGAAGGGGAGCTACTAATAGCTAAAGCAATGAAATACTCAGAAAAGGTTAGCCAAAAGGAAAGGTATTATATAAAAGCCAGGGAGGCAGGTATTTCCGAGAATTTAACTCAGTATGTTAAAGAACTACAGAAGATAGTAGAACGTTATCCTGATGAGAAAGAGGCTTTCTATTTGTTAGGACAGTATTATCACGTTGTTGGACAACATGAAGAAGGTATTCGCTACTTAAGCGAAGCCATTAAGACAGATTCTCTCTGTAAGGATGCATATAATATTCTTGCTTATGCCTACAACGATATAGGCGATTTTGAGAAATCTATCTGGGCTATAAACAAATACATCTCTTTAGCCCCGGATGAGCCCAATCCCTATGATTCAAGAGCTGAACTTTACGCCTTGAATGGCAAGTTAGACCAGGCAATTGATTCATACAGAAAAGCTTTGGATATAAAACCCGATTTCTATATCTCGCTGTCCAAATTGGCGATGATGTATCTTTTTAAAAGAGAGTATGCTAAGGCTGAAAGCTGTTTTAGAGAATTTTACAAAAGACCAGAAAAAGAAATTAGGTCAGGGATAAGAACTGGTTTGGCGTTGATCCCATTACACCAAGGGAAGTTCGAGCAAACCCTAAAGGTTTTGGACGACGGCATTGCTGCAGATAGAATGGAGCAAGCTGAAGGCAGCCGGAATGCAGATAAATATATCGTAAAGGCCCTCATTTATGAGGAGAAGAAAAACCTGGATTTGGCTTTCAAGGAATTTGAAAAAGGAATGGAAATTATGAAAAGAGTTGATCCTGTTGTGGTCCTCCGTGGCCAGAGTTTCTATATTCGCCTTTTGCTTCTGAATAATGATTTTAAAAAAGCTGAAGAGGTGGCAAAGGCTCTGAAGAAGGATATTGAAGAAAAGGACCAAAGTCTGATAAGTGTCTACTGGTATGCGGCTGGGTGGATTGAAAGGGCAAAAGGTAACTTGACAGCTTCACTGACTAATTTCGAAAAAGCTACCGAACAGGAGCCCACTTTTTCGCGGCACTATCAGCTTGCTAAAGTATACTTGGAATCAGGCAGAGTCGGTGAGGCGATGGCTATGTTGGAGAAGGCACTTTCAAGATATGATGAGGACAGGGCAACTTCTCCAATCTGGGATGTGAAAGCTTATTATCTTTTGGGCTTGGCTTACGAGAAATCTGGCTGGAACAAAAAGGCGATTGAAAAATATGAGGAGTTTCTGGATATTTGGAAAAATGCTGACCCAGGGATACTGGAAGTTCAGGATGCGAAGGAGAGGGTGAAGAAGCTGAGAGCGGAGAGTTGAGAGTGGAGAGCAAAGAGCATAGAGCAAAGAGCATAGAGCAAAGAGCATAGAGCATAGAGCATAGAGCATAGAGCAAAGAGCAAAGAGCGAAGAGCACAGAGTGAAGAGCAAAAAGCAAAAAGCGAATCCCCCTCACCCTACCCTGCTATGCATTTCGCTTCGCTCAATCTCCCGCGAGGGGAGAGGGGAATAGAGGATGCGAAGGAGAGATTGAAGAAGCTGAGAGCGGAGAGTTGAGAGTAGAGAGCGAAGAGCACAGAGTGAAGAGCAAAAAGCAAAAAGCAAAAATCCCCTCACTCTAACCCTCCTACGGATTTCGCTTTGCTCAATCTCCCGCGAGGGGAGAGGGGTTGTAGTGTCATTCCGGGTCCCGATGAAGTCGGGACGAAAGCAATCTCTATGTTGTTAAATTTAGTTCGGGATTGCTTCGTCGTCCCCCGCCAAAGGCGGGGCGGGACTCCCCCGCCTTCGGCGGGATTTTCAACTCGCAATGACAGTTCATTTAATGCGTTTGTATTAGTTCAAAGGTTCAATGCAGATATTAGACAGATATTTAATTCGACAGTTTTTGTATGCTCTGCTTTTCAGCCTGATTGCCTTTTGGGTGATCTTCCTGGTGGTGGATTTGGTCGAGCATCTGGATACCTTCATCGATAGACATGCTACGTTTTTCATGATCATAAAATATTATTTTTACTATACCCCTTACATAGTCGTACTCTCCCTTCCGGTAGCTATGCTCCTTTCTTGTCTTTTCTCCTTAGGACAATTGGCAAAAAATAATGAGCTTCTTGCCATGAAATCAGCCGGAATAAGTCTTTACCGAATGTTGTCGCCTTTATTCGTTTTGGCTTTTTTAATAAGCCTGGTTACCATAGTTTTTGGAGGACTGGTTGTTCCCCTCACTTTCCAAAAAATGACGGAAGTCAAAACTGTGGAGATTGAAAAGGAAACTAAAGAGAAGAATTTTTTGCTTCACAACCTCTTTGTGCAGGGGGGAGATGGCAGAATATTTCACTTGGACGTTTATAACAGCAAAGAGAAAACCGGTAGTGGGGTTTTAGCTCAAAAATTTGAAAACAATCGACTCAGAGAGGAAATACAGGCAAAAAAGATTAGCTGGGAGGGGAATGGCTGGCTTTTTGAAGAGGGTCGAGAGAGAATTTTCACCGATTCTTTGATTGAATCTGAGGCGCCTAAAGAATCCGCTCCAACCGAATCGGCGACTTTATCCGAGCAGGGGGAAGTAGAAAAATATGAGACTTTCGATAGACTTTTAAGGCTTGACCTGAAAATAAAACCAGAAGCCTTAGCCCAAAGACAAAAAAAACCAGAGGAGATGGGATATTTTGAGCTTTCGGATTATGTTAAGATCAAAAAAAGAAGTGGACAAGACGTAGCCAAAGAAACCACGGACCTGTATTTAAAGCTCTCCTTTCCATTCGTGAGTTTCATCCTCGTGCTTTTCGGTGCCCCCATCGCCGCCAATCCCAAAAGATCGGGAGTTGCCATTGGCTTTGCCATCAGCCTGTTTATTAGCTTTGTATATTACACTTTAATCCGGATGGGGCAATCCTTTGGCTACTCTGAAAAACTATCACCACTCTTTGCCGCCTGGGGCGCTAATATCCTTTTTTTCATCTTAGGAATCGTTCTTCTAATCAAAGCGAAGAAATAGTGAAGTTATGGGTTTCGTGTTAAAAGGTTACGGTTTAGATTCGCTCCGCTCACTACAAGTCGGTAACGTATCGTCTATAAAGTCATCGTCAGTCGTATCTCGTCTAAAATCCGATAGACGAAACCGAGAGACGATAAACGATACGTGGCCGCCTGCCAAAGGCAGATCCGCCTATGGCGGAAAACCCAAACCGACAACGATAAACATATAAATGAAGGGTAAACCAACTTTGAAGATATGAAGATATATAGAGACAAAGATGCAAATTTGAAATACTTAAAAGGAATGCCTATTGCCATAATCGGCTACGGAAGTCAGGGAAGAGCACAAGCTTTGAATTTGAAAGATAGCGGACTTCAAGTAATAGTTGGCTTACCTAAAAAAAGCAAGAGTGTAAAAACCGCTCGAAAAGATGGCTTTGAAGTTTACCCCACTTCCGAAGCGGCAAAACTGGGACAAATCATTTCGGTGTTAGCCCCCGATCATGTACATAAAAATATTTATGACGACCAATTAAAAGAAAACTTATCCAAAGGCAAGACCTTGCTTTTTGCCTGCGGATTCTCCATATATTTCAAGCTGGTCGTCCCCCCCAAAGATGTGGATGTGATTCTGGTCGCTCCCCATGCTCCGGGAGAAGTAATGAGGAACTTTTTCTTGGAAAAAAAGGGAGTCCCATGTTTTATTGCGGTTGAACAAAACTACACTGGAAAAGCTAAAGAAATAGCATTAGCTTATGCTAAAGCTATTGGATCTACAAGAGCGGGCGTGATCGAGACGACCTTTAAGAATGAAGCCATCGGCGATCTTTTTGGGGAGCAGTTGGTCTTATGCGGAGGATTAACCGAGCTTTTGAAGGCTGGATTTGAGGTGTTGGTGGAATCGGGGCTTCCACCGGAAAATGCTTATCTGGAATGTGTGCATCAGCTGGATTTTATTGTTAATACCATCAAATCCTATGGAATAGCGGGGATGTTCGAGAAAATCAGCAAAACCGCCGAATATGGCTCATATCTTGCGGGGAAGAGGGTAATTAATGATCGAGTAAAAAAGGAGATGAAAAAAATCTTAAAAGAAATCGAAAATGGATCGTTCGCCAAAAGATGGATAAAAGAGTATGAAAGCGGGATGAGAAATTATCTTAAGCTAAAGAGAATAACTTCTAAACATCCTATAGAAGGGATAGGTAAAAAAATAAGAGATGTGTTAAAATAGGTTGGGTTTCCCCGAAAGGGGATACCCGACAATCTTTCCCATCTCATGATGTATTGACATTAGTAAATGCCGATGTGCTTTGGCTTCGGCAATTCCCCCGCCTCTGGCGGGATCTTGAGACTATTGCCGAAGCATCAAATGTACATAACTTATAATCCTGGACCATATCTCCACTTATGCTCTCTAAAGGGAAACTGAAAGAGCTTTTGAAGCTCAAGACCAAAAAGGGACGAGAGACTCAACGAAGATTTTTGATTGAAGGGGTGCGTCTTTGTGAGGAGATAGCAAACTCCAACCGGGAAACGGAATCGGTTCTTTTCACCAGCTCATTTCAAAACTCTTCTACTTGGAAAAAGCTTCTACAAAAATTTGAAAAAAGAAACATTAAAACAATTCCGGTAAAGGCTGAAGTAATAAAAAAACTCTCGGACACGGTGACTCCTCAAGGGATCATCGGTGTGGTCAAAATTAAAGAATCCCCTTTAGATCAACTTTGGTCAGAAGATTCCAATATAATATTAGCTTTAGATGCCATCAGAGATCCTGGAAACGTGGGGACCTTGATAAGGACTGCGGATGCATTTGGGATCGATGGGGTGATTTTGTCTGCTGATACTGTGGAATTGTATAATCCTAAAGTGGTTCGATCCACTATGGGTTCCATCTTTCATCTGCCGATTTTCGATGAGATTGATTTGGAAAAGACCATTCCCCAGCTAAAAAAACGGAATTTTAAAATCTATGGCACCGATGTGAGAGAAGGAAAAGATTTTGACAGATTGGATTATTCTGAAAAGATGTGCCTTGTGATAGGAAACGAAGCCGAAGGCTTAAATAGAAATTTGCTTGAGCTTTCGGACGAGATCATACGAATCCCCATTTTCGGCAGAGCGGAATCTTTGAATGCCTCAGTAGCCGGCGGAATCTTGCTATATGAAATAACAAAAAGAAAACGTCATTAAGAAGACTGAGACGGAGAGCTGAGACTGAGAAAAAGCTCAGTCTTAGTCACAGTCTCAAATCTCACTATTTGCCAATTCTCCCGTCTTTGGCGGATATTGAGACTATTGCCGAAGCATCAAAGACTACTGCCGAAAGATCAAAAGATTTTAGCGGTATATTTCTCGACGATGTGCAATTCGATGAACGACAATTCTTTTAGCTTCATCCTCAATTTCATAAAGGACCCGATAATCTCCTACCCGCACTCGCCAGTATCTGGTGGCTCCCTTTAACTTCTTGACTTTATGGGGACGTGGGTCACTCTCAAGCTTAAGTATTGCTTTTTCCAGGTGGAGTAGAGTTGTCCCTACCAGACGGTCTAAGTCTCGCTGGGCACGTGAAGAAAGAAGGACCATGTAAGACATATTTAGGACCTTCTATTTTTTGATCGTCGTTTTGAAAAGTATTGGCGAGCGGTTATGCGTCTCCCACCCTCTGCTTTCGCTTCTTCAATAAGTGCAATGTCCAAGAGATCCTCGCGGAACTCAGAATCCCGAAGCATTTTCTCCAACAGGAGTTCCTTCTGCCGTCGGTTTAGAGATTTAAAAGCTGTATAAAACACCTCTCCCACAGATTCCTTCACAGTCATATCAGATCTCCCTCTCCTTGGACTGGTAATCTGGGGACAGGGACAAATCCTGTCCCCAAAAAATTATTACCATTAAACTTACTTCTTCTCATACACCTTGGTCATGATCACCTTCTCCAAGGCTCGATTTTCCGGTGGACCTGAGTTTGGCACGGAAGCGATTTTGTCCACCACATCCATCCCGGCAGTGACATGAGCAAAGACGGTGAAACCCATTTGATCAAGATGAGCAGTTTTCTCGGTGGACAAACAGACGTAAAATTGGCTACCGCTGTTGCCCTCTGCGGATCTTGCCATGGCTATGGCTCCGCGCTCATGCTTTTTAACCGTGGGCTCGTCAGGTAGTTTATAGCCTGGTCCTCCGCTTCCTGTACCTGAGGGATCACCGCCTTGAATCACAAAACCGGGGACAATGCGATGAAAGGTCAAGTCATTGTAGAATCCATTGTTGACTAATCTTAAAAAATTCTCCGTCAGCTTAGGAGATTCCTTCCAGTAAAGCTCAATCTCAATGGGACCATGATTAGTTTCCATTACCACAATCGGATTCTTTTCGCGAACTATGGGCTCCTGTGAAATTTCCTTTTTAGTGGTCTCCGGAGGAGCAAGCTCAGCCGGTTTCTCTTCGACTTTTTCAGTCTTAACCTCCTCCTTTTTGCCACAGCCGAAAATAAAAAACATAGATACTAGAAGAAGGATAGAAATTCTTTTCATGACTACTCCTTTAATTTGAAAGTTTTTAAACTATGGTTTACAAAAGTGCCACTACCTTTTTGACCACCTCCTTCAGCCTGAATCTTTGTGATTAATCCTGTTTATAATTTTTGATTCTTCTTCAATTTAGTTGTCGTAGTTTTTGATAAGAGAAAGTGTCCTTTTAACTCAAGTGGTATGACGTCCTGAAAACTCACCCCCTATCCCCCTCTCTTATCAAGAGAGGGGGATAGGGGGTGAGTTCTCTGTCATAGACAGATCCGCCTTTGGCGGAAAAGAAATCTGCTGGTTTCTTAGGGACGTAGAGCATAAAGGATGGCACACACTGATATGAATGCCTTGCATAAGTCTATTCTTTAGCAACTCTTTTGGAGAAGAGCCCAATTTTTGAAATCTCTGTAAAAACACAAACAAAATATAAAGAGGCAATTTTAAATGTCAAGAATTTGTTTGGGGGTTTCTGAAAAAGTGCCCGATTTCGGCGGGCTAAGAGCCCGCCCTACGCGGGTGGGTATTGAATGACAATAAGTTATCGCGCGTAGGCGGAGCTCTCCCCCGCCAAAGGCGCGGGATCCGCTTACGGCATGACCAGCCCCGCAAAAATGATTTTTTCAGAGGTCTCGTTTGTGGGGCTATGAAAATGAGCTATCTTAAGGAAGTGTGAAGTGTCGAGCATCAGCTTGACCTTTAACTGTTTGAAAGACAAGTGATTTTCGGTTCGCCTAAAGGCGAACACTCCAGTCTTCGCTTTTGTGTATTGACAAAAATTGAGGGTGAGGTATATTAAAATTAGGCGAGTTTATCTTAAGCACTTTAAGAACAATGAACCAGTTCAAGATTTTCACCATTATATTGATTTTGTTTTTTCTTACTCCTTTGGCAAAGGGGGAGAATATTTCTAATCCCGATTCAAATATCGTCAAACTTTCCAGCACTTTGTGGGCGGATATTAGAGATATAGAATTTAAAGGAACAACCGGCTTTTGTGTATTCTTTGATGGCTTGGCAATATTGGACCTTGCCAATATCAATTCCCCATCCCAAATCGGTCAAGTCGAGCTTTCCACAAAAGGACAAAAAGTGGATGTTTCAGGTAATTATGCTTTGGTGGCTTCAGGCGATAGCTCTGTCTATGTGACTGACATATCATCACTTAGCAGTCCTGTTTTAATAAACAGCTTTAAGATTCCGAACGAAGCGATGGATATTAAGATAAAGGAGAATTTTGCTTTTATCGCCGCTAAAAAGAGCGGACTTTTGATCTTAGATGTTTCCAATCCCTTCAATATAGCAATTGTCGGTTCGTGCAGTGTGTCAGGTCTCGACGCCAAATCTTTATGCTTGCTTGGTGATCTGGCTTACCTGGTGGGAGGATCGGGGGGTCTAAAAGTGATAAATGTCTCTTCTCCTTCTTCGCCATTTTTAGTTGGTTCCTCTGGTGCCATTGGAAACGCTAAAAAGGTTTTCGTAAATAGGGATGATCAAAATAGAATTTATGCTTGTTTTGCCACCTCCTCGGAATTTGGAATATTGGATGTGACCGATCCGGAAAACATCTTCCCAGTTTCCGACTATGAGATCGAGTCCAACATAACCGATCTTTTTGTCAAAGATGATTACGCCTACTTAGGACTAACCAATGAAGGGCTTTTGGTCTTGAATATAAAGAACAAATATTCTCCCACTCCTGTTTCTGCCATCGCTTGCGGAGAGTATACCAAAGGGGTTTTTGGCTCTTTTGATTTTGCGTTCGTCTCGGATGTATTTGGACCGGTGAGCATAATCAACATCTTCAATCCAGATCGCCCCTTCTCCGCTGGCGTCTATAAAATACCTCGCTTTTCGAGTGACGTCTTTGTAAAGGATAATTTCGCCTATGTGATCTGTGAAAGTATGGGGCTTTATATCCTAAATGTGGAAGATCCAAGCCATCCTCAAATTGTCAGCATTTTTGATGCTCCTTATAACAACAATGGAGTTTTGGTGGAGGGGAATTTTGTTTATTTTACTGCTCTTCTTGCGGGAATGAAAGTTGTGGATGTGTCCGATCCCTCGCATCCCCAAGCGGTAAGTGAGTATCGTCCTCAGGGATATTGTTATGGTCTTCAAGTAAAAGATGGTTTTGCCTATCTTCTAAACTCAGAAAACGACATTCAGATAATAGACGTGCATGACCCGTATAACTTGACTCCAAGAGGCTCTATCGAAACTCCCGGGACCTTAAAAAATATAACTGTAGGTGGTGATTATTTATATGTGGCTGATTTGGAGATGGGTTTGAGCATTATAGACGTTTCAGACAAGGATAATCCTTTCGTAGTCAGATCGATCCCTACCGTGGGGAGATGCACAAATGTTTTCTCCTGTAATAATTTTTTATTTCTTTCCGCTCAACAAGTAGGCTTAGAAATATATGATATAGCCGATCCAATCGAACCATCGTTTGTGGGATGTTATTTTTCAGAAGTGGCTATCGAAAATGTTTATGTGGAAAATGAATATGCCTATCTGACAACAAACACGAATTTTGTTCGGGTAATTGATCTGTCCTTACCTTCTTTTCCTTCACTGGTGGGCACTTATCATTCTCGGGATAATCCGGGGAAGTTGGTGGTAAAAGATGAACACATATATCTTTGTGATAATCGCTCCTTCAAAATTTTGAAATTCAATCCTCCGATCCAGAAATCAAAAGATGAAGTTTCAGAAGATGTGGCATATCCATTTGAATTAGCGCAGAACTATCCAAATCCATTCAATCCAACAACCACAATTAAGTTTAGAGTTCAGAGCTTAGAGTTGAGAGAACCCCACCTCACAACCCTTAAAATCTACAATATTCAGGGACAGAAAGTGAAAACTCTGGTGGATGAACAGAAAAGAGTGGGAGACTATGAAGTGATCTGGGATGGAATGGATGATAAAGGAACCGAGGTCGCCAGCGGAGTTTATTTTTACAAATTGAAAGTTGGGAATTTTGAACAGACCAAGAAGATGATTTTGATGAGATAGGGTTAATTATAACCTCTCCCCCTTTGTCCCCCTCTCCACAAGTGTGGAGAGGGGGAGATAGGGGGTGAGGTAAAAATCTTGGCTTGAAGAGAAAAGAGAAAAACTTTTTATCCTTTGATTACTTCTTTGGCTTTCTCTTTGCTTTTCAATTTTGAGGAAAAGGCTTTTAGCTCTTCTAAGTAGCGACTGTTATGCACTTTCCATTTGATGAGCATCCAGTGACCATACATGCGAAATATAAAATTCTTGAACTTGAACTTAACTGCGGATTTCATCGCCTGCCACAAGGAGTAGAATTTGGGCATTGCCTCTAACATCACTCCGTATTGCAATTCCCAAGCTGATATTTTATTGGGCTTGAAGACCACATGATGCCCATCATACAGGCTCCAATCGAAGGTAACGATTCGGTTTTGTGCACTCAAATTTTCATAGAATGGGGTTCCCGGAAGCGGGACCAAAATCACCATCTGCACCGTGTCGATTTTCCATTTGATGGCTGATCTAACCGTCTGAGTTATTGTTTCCCGGTCGTCCTCCTCTCCCCCTAACACGAACATACCGTGAACTTTGATCTTGTATTGATGCAAAGTTCTGATCGCCTCCTCCATCTCTTCCACGGTCTGACGCTTATTATATTCTTCCAGGGTTTTGGGATTGACGGATTCCAGCCCGATATATAAGACCTTGCAGTTCGTTCTTTGCATAAGCGCCAAAAGCTCTTTGTCTTTGGCTACATCCACTCGGGCTTGAGCAGTCCAAGGAAAGCTTAAACCATTTTTGAGCATCATTTCCAACAATATCTTAGATCGTTTGGGGCTGGCGGTGAAATTGTCGTCGTAGAAGAAGACCCACATTCCGGGATAAAGCTCTCGATAATGTTTTAACATCTCTATGGTTTTCTCTGGACTGCAAAAACGATATTTATGCCCGAACATCTTAGTCACCGAACAGAAGGTGCAGTCATACGGACACCCACGGGAGGTGAGCACCGGGACTATACCTATATCTCTATATCCTTCGATCAAAGACAAATCAATGGTGGGCAAACTGTCCAGATCTTGTAGGTGGGGTCTGAATGAGTTATGATGAACCTTATTCCCGATTTTATAGGATAATCCCGAAATCTCCGAGATTCTCTCTACTTCATTTCCATTTTTCAGCCATGAAATAAGCTCTAAGATCGTCTCTTCCCCTTCACCCCTGACCACATAATCTGCATAATTATTCAAAGCCTCTTCTGCCATAAAGCTGACATGAGCACCACCCATGACAATAGATATGTCCCTTCCTAATACCCTGGTTTTCTCTTTTATTTTTTTGGCGATATTGTAAGCTTCAGGCACAGTGCTGGTGATGGTGGAGATCATCACCATATCCGCAGAGAGGACTTCCGACCAATTTATAGGGGCAATATCCGAACAGTAGATTTTGACCTCATAACCCTTTTCCTTTAAAATCGTGCCCATCTGAGGAAGTCCTAATCGAGGCAACTTGAAGGCGCTGAACACATGGAAACCAGGAGGGCCTGGCTCTATCCCCACTATCTTTTTGATTTCCATCTCATTTTCTCCAAATACTTCTCTTCTTTAGAAATTAGTTCGTTGAAATATAGGAATGCATACCTCATTTTGTCAAGTCTTTTCTCCAAATGAATGTAATGACCAAATACATATTCAGACATTCAAGAGTCCTTTTGAACAATATGCGAACGATTCTTAACAACTTACTCGGTCTTCGTCAAAACCACAAATGAATGATCTGCCGTATAAATTCTGTCAAGAAATGCCTTGTATTCGTTGAAATCTACCTGCTCAATAAATCTTTGGGGCACGACTCGAATTCGTTTATAGGTGATTTGGTTGGCGTTCACATTGTATCGCGTTTGAAAAGAACCAAAAGGCAGAGCAATATTTTGTTCGTCAGGAACAACCTTTATCACGAGACTCTCAGGAAAATCCAAAACAACTTCATCCTCTGTTGTAAAAACGTATTGATTATCTTCAGGATACTTCCGTTCTTTTTCCTTTGGAACATCTTCCGCATCCACTCGTGTCAAGAGATTGAAGTTTATCAAAAGTTGATTTCCCGACCTGGTGGGATACTTGACTATCTTCGCAGTAAACTCTATGGCAAAAGGAACGTTCAAATTGGGAACCTTCTCAAAATCATAGCTTAACAAAGAATAACTGGGAGCATACCTACCAACTAACCTTCCAAGCCATTCTTTCTTCTCAGTCGCAGTGGATGAATTCAAGAACCCTCGATAATATGACTCGAAGTTGCCAGTCGCTGTAATTGTTCCTGTGACCTCTAATGACCCATCTGGCTGAAGCTTAGCATGAATTGACCTGTTAATTTTGTTTTCTTCGGCAGAGCTTGCTGGCGTTCTAATCAATGCGGCAGTGTCTTTCATTATTACCAGTGCTTGGCATCCTTCATCTTGCCAAGGCAACTCCCCAAAGGGACAATAATTGCAAGTGCAATCTAGCCATAGAGTTTCTTTTTCTACGGGAACATATGCGATAACGTGATTGAACTGATTTGATGGAAAATCAGCCAAGACAGCTCCCTCATCCTGAGTGCGGATCAGAACAGGATAAGACTTGATTCCTACAACTCCTAGCATAGTTATGAATAAGGTAGAAAGATCTTTGCAGTCACCATAACCACTACCTAAAGTTGATTCAGCATCCCGAGGCTGGTATCCACCAATACCCAAATTTATGGCCACATAACGAGTTTTACGTTGCAGGAACTGATAAAGTGCCCTTATCGTATCTTTAGAAGAAATACAATTCTTTACCACTTCTTCGATCATGCTCTGGTGCTGCGGAGCAAGTTTGTACTGTTTGCCAGCAAGGGAAGCAAACCAGATCCCAAAGGTTTCCCAGGAGCTTGTCGACCCCTGGTAGCCTGCCAACTCGAATTCCTCTGGTGCGAAAAGAACTGACATCATATGGTTTGCCTTAGGGGGCATGTTCTTCTCCGATCTGAACACCGGCACTTGAGTAAGTTCAAAGATAAGTTGTCGCTCCCCTCCGATCTGTTTCTCTATCGGTTCGATTTCCAAATTACGCTTTCGCATTTTGAATGCTAAGTTTTGGGGGACAGTCAAGGTGTAGACCGAACGCTTAACCGGAATTTCCATCTGGGGAGACCAATCAGGCCAGAAAAAGAGGCTTTTATATTCAACTTTATAGCTATATTCCAAAGTGTAAGGGAAGGTTGTCGTGCCTAAGTCAAAATGTTTCACTCTGTCGTCTGCGTATAGGACGTAATCGGAAAAAAGCGATTCTTCTTTGATCTCATCTTTCTCCAATTTTCTTATTAGTCTGCCATCAAAACCATTCATCTGAGCCTTTATATTGCCAACTTTTTCAAACTTATATAGTGGCATAACAACTCTGCCATATTCTTTTCCTCTTTCGTCATATATAAGAAAAACTCGATGTACGCTCAGCATACCGCTGTTTTTGCCTTCTACAACGAATTCCTGCTCGTCGAGTTCGCATATAGCTCCTTTTTCCGGTGCGCTTCCCTCAGGTGCCAAGCCCTGCGCATAAGATCGAAAGAAGTTGTTCCAAACAAACCAGCTAACAAGTAAGAAAGACATCAGATATAAGCCAGGTCGGTAGCTCTTCTTCAAGTTCCTTTCTATGATTCCACTAATTCTGTCCAGGTTTGAGATTCTCCTCTGATAGCGATTACTGGTTCTATGTTCAGGCGTTACTTATGTTCTCTGGTTAGAGCCACCAATAGCTGATCAGCACTTACGATGTCTTGGTATAAATTCCGGAGTTCCTGGTACTGTTGGACTGGAAAAACAAGCTGGGTAACGGCGAGCTGGCGGCGGCACTTTATCAGATTTCCGTCCACAGAGAATGTTTTGCTAAATTGTACCCCTGGAATTTCTCGAGAGGTGTTCGCGGGTAGCTCTTTTACCCCAAATCCATTTGGAAGCAAGAATTCTGTATCTTCTATTTCGGTGAAAGGATAATCAAAATCTACGGGAAAGCTACGACTTTCATTCTGGAAAGGATTTGACTCCATACGAGTGAAAATCGTGGGATTGACGTAAAAAGCCTCTCCCGCCACTTGAGCATAGTGGGGAGCTGACAAATTGATGCTTATCTCAAAGGGTTGGTCAGCACTATCAAGAGCGGTGCATGTTATGCTGTCAATAGATGCAGTAGGAATGATATGCAGAGCCTCCTGTTTTATGAATTCTTCTTTACCTTGTTTTGCAACCCGCTTTCGGGCATTAGTGTTGAAATATCCTTGGTAACTACCTACACAACTACATACTAATGCACCATCTTCCAAAAGCTTCCCCTGGGTGGCGGTATATTCTATGCTGCATACTTTGTTAGCCGGAATTTGAATTAGACGACTTCTACCCCTGTCAAGCAAAAGTCCATATCCTCCCAGATCGTCGACTGGTAACATACCAAAAGGACAAAGCCGGTCGACTGCATCTAGAAGCGATTCTCCCCCCTCAAGTTTGACATATACTATCAAATGATTGAACTGGGCAAGGCCAGGCGAGTTCTTAAATATCCTCCCGTAATCCCGCGTGCTGAGCAAGATCGGATATGCTTCGATCCCAGCATCGCCTAATAGCTTCCAAAGCAAAAGATTCTTTTCTACCGCTGTTCCCTCCAAACGGGCACCGATGGTCTCAAGAAATTTGTCTTCGAAGTTGAAAATACCTCTTTCCTCATTCCACTCAATACTTTGACGCACGTAGTCGTAAACCTTTACAGCTTTTTCAGTGGGAGTAGCTAGGTTTTGAGTCAATTCCAAAGCCTTCTCATTAACCTTAGTCTTGTGCTTGTCTTTAACAGAACTTCGGTACAAGCTATCTGCCATCTCGCCAATCTCCTCCCACGTATCGACTGTATCTCGCTTCTGTGAACCCTCCGCAAGTTTATAGAACGTTTTCTCGAAATAGATGGCCGTGCGATAGTCATCAATACAAGCCATATGTAGTTCTTCTCTGATTGCCTGGACATTCTCCAGGGTCCAAATGTATCCCTTCTCCGTGAGTCCATCCTCTGCTTTTGGCTTAGTCTTTGCCTCTTTCGGGTTCGAAAAACGGTATGAATATAGCCACCCCGCTTGAAGTTTTATGGAGACTTGTGATAGTTTAGTAAAAATCTCATTCTGAAAATACCAGGGGCCCAAAAAATAGATGTTGTCGCTCCACTTCTCATATCGATATTCAAAAACACCACCTTCTTCTACTCCAGGCAGAGTGCAAACGATTTCGTCCCAATCCTTCCCTTTCTTGGTAAAAACTTGTTTGGACTCCAACCTGATCTTCCTACCGCTTTTGGTGAAGGTGTATCCCTCAAAATCCCTTATTTTTTCTCCATGGTGGAAGGGGATAGAAATGTTTGCAAATTCAGTACCTCTTTTTGTGAAAACTTTGACTCTTTTATGTTCTCTGAAAGTAACCGGGTAAATATACCCGAAAAAATATTCCCCTTTATCAAATAAAATAACCGCATCCGCTTCCAGATCTTCGGGGATAGAGGTCATACTCAGTTCTTCTTTACTAACCTTCCCCAATTCTTCGCGGGGCGACTTCGCATGACAGAACGCTGGTATTGACAGGAGAAGGAGGATAATAAGAGCTTTTTGTTGCATTGTCCAAACCTCACAAATTCATATTTCACTAGGATGGGATAAATCTACTTCAGCAAGCTTCTTACTCCCTTAATAGATTGAACTCATTTTTTATGTAATCATAAGAAGTTCCATCCGAGAAGTCAAGATTTTTTTTACCTTTCTTCGGAGTTATCCATTTACCTGCTCCACATTCTTACTTAACAAGCTTACCACGTAAGAGGACCCTTAACCCACCGCGCTTTTACTCTTTGAGAGCTATTTTCAAAAAGATGTTGTAAAGTTAGGCATCAATTGTTATAATGTTATTACGGAGAATCAAATAGAAAGTAGGGGAGGGGCTTGTCCCCTCCCGAACTGGTTTTACGGGCGACCACAAGGGTCGCCCCTACGTTTCCTCTCACCACGCTATGTAGGGTCGTCATGATAATTAGTTGATGACCATAAGCTTGATACCCCAACAAAACCCTTACCAAAAAGATGTTGTAAAGTTAGGCATCAATTGTTATAATGTTATTACGGAGAATCAAATAGAAAGGAAGAACGAACGTGATTGATTTTTTGAAAGATTTGAATCCGGCACAAAGAGAAGCTGTCACCTATGTCTCTGGACCGCTTTTGATTTTGGCCGGAGCGGGAAGTGGGAAGACCAGAGTTTTAGCCTATCGAATCGCCTATTTAGTGGGAGTGGAAAAAATTAATCCTCAAAAAATTTTGGCGGTCACCTTTACCAATAAAGCCGCGGGTGAAATGAAAAGTAGGATGGAAAAACTTTTGGGCAAAATAGGCTCGCCCAGCTCACTACAAGCCCGATTCGATATCTGGGTGAGCACTTTTCATTCTTTGTGTTCAAGGATATTGCGGGTTGAAGCGGGGGTATTAGGCTATGCCCGAGCTTTTTCCATTTACGATGAGGATGATCAGCTTTCCTTAATAAAAAAATGTATGGAGGAGCTTAATCTCTCCACCAAAGAATTTTCCAAAGAAGCTATCCAGAGCCACATCTCAAAAGCAAAAGACAAACTCATAGATTGGCAGGAATACTCTTCTCTGGCAGAGGACTTTTTTGAAGAAAAAACTGCCAAGGTTTATGAACTTTATGAGAAGAAGCTAAAGGAAGCCAATGCTTTTGACTTTGATGATCTGATTATGAAAACGGTGGAAGTCTTCAGAAATTATCCTTCGATTTTGCAAAAATATCAAAACCGATTTGAATATATCTTGGTGGATGAATATCAAGATACCAATCATGCCCAATATGTCCTGGTGAATCTTCTGGCTTCCAAAAACAGAAACCTATGCGTGGTGGGAGATGAGGATCAATCCATCTATGGCTGGCGAGGCGCAGATATACATAACATTCTGAATTTCGAGCGAGACTATCCGGATGCCAAGGTGGTGAAATTAGAAGAAAATTATCGTTCCACTCAGATTATTCTGGATGCGGCGACGGCTGTGGTCAAAAATAATAAAAAAAGAAAAGGTAAAACTCTTTATACCAAGATGAAGGGAGGAGAAAAGATCGGTCTCTTCTATGTGGAGAGCGATAGACTCGAAGCCAAAGCCTTGGTGAGAAGAATGCAAGAGTTCATGCAGAAAAAAAATCATAGTCGATCGGATTTTGTGATCCTTTATAGGACTAATGCCCAGTCACGTCTTTTTGAACAAGAGCTTCGAGATAATGGAATTCCTTACGTGATCGTAGGAGGGCTGAGATTCTATGAGCGAAAGGAGATAAAGGATATTTTAGCTTATCTGAAGGTGATTGCCAATCCCAAAGATGAATTGAGTCTGAAAAGAATCATCAACGTTCCTGCCAGAGGGATTGGTGATAAGTCCATCTCCAAGATAGAAAATTTCTGCCGCAAGCAGAATTTAAGCCTCGTTGATGGAATAAAGCAGACAGAAAAAATCGAAGGAATACCACCCAGGCTAAAAAATACTATATCCGATTTCTCGCAAATGATGGATCGGTTTTTCAAAGCAAAGGAGAAATCATCTGTAGATGAGTTGACAGAAATGATCGCCGAGAAAAGTGGTTACTTGGATGAATTGAAAAAAGAAAAAACAATCGAGTCGGAAAACAGAGCCGAGAACATAAAAGAGCTTATCAATGCTACCTCTGAATTCAAAGAAAGATCTGAGAATCCCACGCTGGAAGGTTTTTTGGAGGAGGTCTCCCTCATCACCGACATAGACCGATGGGATAACACCAAAGATGCCGTTACCTTAATGACCTTGCACGCTGCCAAAGGTCTGGAGTTTCCAGTGGCTTTCATCGCGGGATTGGAAGAGGGTCTTTTCCCTCTTTCCCGGTCTTTGGAAGATCCTTCTGATCTGGAGGAAGAAAGAAGGCTTTTTTACGTGGGGATCACCAGGGCGAAAAAGAGATTATTTTTGTCTCATGCACTCCATCGTCGCCGTTTCGGCGAGATGACCAACTTAAGATCAAGGTTTTTGGACGAAATCCCAGAGGAGCTTTTGGAAGTTGAGGACTTTGTTTCAACCAGATGGGAATCATTTGCCAAGCCTGATTTGGAGCGCATAGAGCCCTTTTTCCCAGAGACTGCGACTCTGTATGATTCTTTGCTCCAAGTGGGAACTCGGGTTATTCACTCTCACTGGGGAGAAGGACAGATCATACAAAGAGAGGGTTTTGGCGAAAATTTGAAATTGACAGTGGTCTTCAGAGGTGGAGTGAAAAAGAAGCTCTTAGCGAAATATGCAGATTTGGAGATCGTGGGTCATTAATTCCGGAGTGCAAGAACCTATTTTTGCGCCTTCGCTATATCGATATGTCCGCAAAAGGAGGCGGAAGATGAAAACTTTCATTACAGGGGCTACCGGGTTCATCGGAACGCACTTAGTCAAAAGGTTATCCCAGACCAAGCACGTGCTATACTGTCTGGTCAGGAAAACCAGCGACGTTCGTGGACTGAAGGAACCGGGTGTTACCCTCATCACGGGGGATGTAACCGACAAGGATTCTCTACTTGAAGGCATGAGAGGTTGCGACTGGGTAATTAACTTGGCTAACATCTACTCTTTCTGGGAGTCCAACAAGCAAGTCTATACGGAAGTCAACGTAAAAGGCACCAGAAACGTCATGGAGTGTGCTTTGGAGACGGGTGTTTCTAAGGTGGTGCACATAAGCACGGCGGGGATTTACGGCAAGCCAGTCGATTGTCCCTTCACTGAAGAAAGCAAAGTTGGTCCTGTTCGGTTCAGCGAATATTTTCGAACCAAATACGAAGGGGACCTTATTGCCTGGGAACTTTATGAGAAAAGGGGACTGCCTCTGGTTATGGTATATCCTGTGGCTGTTCTGGGCCCGGGTGATCCGAAAACCACCGGCCAATATATCCAAGATTTGATCCATCGTCGGATGCCGGCCAGAGTCTTTGAGGATTCCATTTTTACCTTTGTGCATGTAAAGGATGCAGCGGAGGCTATTGTCAGTGCACTAGAGAAGGAACATAACCTTGGGGAAAAATATCTGGTGGGCACACACCAATTGTCTTTTGGACAGATCAACGAAATAATCAGCGAAATCTCTGGGGTTCCCCTCCCTAAAATCTCTCTTCCCGACTGGCTGGTCGCCGTGAACGCCACGCTCCTAACAGGGTTAGCCAACTTGATCAAAAAGCCGCCGATGTTAGGGATGGCCAAAGAAAAAATCAGGACGATGAAGCAAGGTTGCAGAGTCGATGGGAGCAAAGCGGAAAAGGAACTCGGTATCACCTACACCCCCATCCGCGTGGCGATCGAGGATGCCATTGTATCCTTTCAAGGTGAGGCCGTATAGTTCCATATTGAAGAGTATGACTGCCTACTTTTTTTCCGAATGGGGTAGGGCGGGAACTTTGAACTGACCGTGCTTCTCAAAGGTGGAGTCAAAAAGAAGCTATTAGTGAAATATGCGGATTTGGAGGTAGTGGGTCACTGATTTTTAGAGATTCGTTTAACGGTGACGAGGCTCGTATCGTCTATCGAAGCTGGAAGGGGTTCTTGCGTCACGGGCAAGGTGTCTGTGACGAACAAAAAATGCCACTTGCTTCGGGAATTCCTATTCCCGAAGCATCGGAAAATTTTTTAATGCGTCTGCAATAGTATATGATAAAAAGATATTTGTTTCTTTTTACCTTTTCGGCATTTCTGTTAACTGCATCTGTAAATGCCAAAGATTTCAACTATCTCTGGCCGATAGAGAAAAGCCATAAACTCTCCTCCCTCTTTGCCGATCACCGAAGCTTTCACTTTCACTCCGGGATCGACATTCGCACCGGAGGAACGACCGGATATAAAGTGTTTGCTTGCGAAGATGGGTATGTCTGTCGCCTCTTCACCTCTTATTGGGGTTATGGTAAAGCGGTTTACCTTAAGCTAAATGATGGCAGATATGCAGTGTATGGGCACCTGTCAAATTTTTCCCAAAAGATCTCCGAATTGGTGGAAAAAGAACAGCTGGAGAAACAAAGGTATTCTACTGACTTTTTTCTAAAGAAAGATAAGTTAAGGGTAAAGAAGGGGGAACTAATTGGATATTCCGGACAAACCGGCTTGGGAGGACTGCATCTTCATTTTGAGATAAGAGACGAAAACGAGCACCCCATAAATCCTTTGACTTTGGGTTTTTCCATCCAGGATAAAATCCCTCCAGTGATGAAGTATCTGGTCATAAGACCTTTAGAGATAAGATCAAAAATAAATGGTTCAAACGAGCCGATAATATTCCCTTGCCGCTACGACTCTCGCAGTAAAGTCTATACTTTGGACAAAATACCGATGATTGGAGGAAACGTGGGATTTGAATTATCGGTTTTCGATAAGATGGAGGAATCGGGGTTCAAGTTCGGAGTCTGGGGGACCCAACTCTTTCTGGATGGAAAATTGATTTTCGCTTCACATTACGATACTATCTCTTATGACCAGACCCGAAAAATCGAGCTGGATAGGGATTTTGAGCTGAGAAGAAAAAAGAGAGGGGAATTTTATAAACTTTTCGTGGATGAGGGTAATGATCTTCCCCTATATAATCCAAGTGGAGGAATCATCGAAACGAATGGTTCAAAACCCGATTCTCACCAGGTGAAGATAGTTGCTTACGACGCTTGTGGGAATTCTTCCAAATTGATTTTTAGTCTCATCTTTGACCAAAGCCCCCTGATTTCTTCCTGTCGAGTAGAAGAGGGGAAAAGCAATTTTAAGATAAAAACTGAATTTGATGACCCGGATGATATGGTGGAAAACATTATTTTTGAAAAAAGTTCTTTAGACAAAATTTTTTGGAAGAAATTCAGCGAGGCAAAGTTCGATAAACCCAAAAGTGAACATACTTTGATCTGGCAGGATAATTTTCGTCAGCCCACCTTAGTCAGAATAAGAGTTAAAGATACTTTCGGCGCGTCATCCGATTATAAATACATTTTAACAAATGCACATAAGACCAAATCTGTTATAGGCTCAGGAGAAAAAGCAAAAACTAAATTGAGCTTTAGATACGCCTACAAAGATAGTTTTTTCGTGTTTACCTTAAATTTCAGCCAAATACTAAAACAAGAACCTCAGGTAGTGCTAAGATGTGGTGATTTTAATTTCACTCCCTTTTTATTAGAACAGAAAGATGAGAAAACCTATAGAGTGGTTTTTCCTTTCTCTCTCAAAGAATCAAAACAGATAATCCTGTTGGTGAATGGTCAAGATATTTACAAGGATTCGATTAAGTCTGAATATGTAATTCCTATCTCCATCGTGACCAAGTCATCCGGGGGCGATGTGAAAAGCGGAGATGGAAAAGCACCGGTGAAGGTTGATTCAGGGATAGTTTATGAGGATATAAATTTGGCAATCGAGTCCCGCGAAGCGGGATCCTTCGGAAAAGAAAAGACTAATAAAAGGTCGAAGTATAAAGTCGTGGGGGAGATTTATTCTTTTGAGCCATCCACAGTTCCTTTGAATGGTTTTGCTAAAATATCTTTAAAATACCCCAAAGGATATTGCGATCCCCAAAGGCTTTGCATCTATGAATTGACCGAAGGTAATTGGTGGAAATTTATTGGTCAGGATTTGGATACTACAAACAAAACGGTAAGCGGAAAAGTGAGATATTTCTCCACATACGCTCTTTTGGAAGATACAACTCCCCCGTGGATAAAGGGAGCTCATCCTTACCCCGGGGAAAAGATTAAATCGACAAAACCCAAGATAAAGGCTCTCGTGGGAGACAATTTGTCAGGTATCGGAAGCGATCTGGATATTCTGATCACCATAGATGGAAAGTGGATGATAGCTGAATACGATCCGGAAACAAATGTTCTGTTTACAGAACCAGCTTCTCCTCTCTCTTATGGCAAACACCAGCTTTTGATTTCGATCAAAGACAGATGCGGCAACAGATCAGAGGTAAAGAGAAATTTCTTTGTGGTCAGGTAGGAGTAGCGACACTTGTGTCGCGCCATAGTCAAATAAGGAAAATCAAATTGGTCAAAATTAAACTCATAGTAGTAGGAAAGACTAAAGAGGATTGGATCAAAGAGGGAATAGAACATTACCGGAAGCTTTTGAAGAAATATGTGGAGCTAAAAATCATAGAGATCAAGGAAGAAAAAATCATAAGATCGAAAGATGAGAAAATCATTTTAGATTCGGAAGGTGAAAGAATCGCAAAATATTTAAAGAAAGATGCTTTGTGTATAGCTTTGGACGTAAACGGAGACGAATTCACTTCAGAAGAATTTGCAAAGCTCTTCCAGAAAAGCTTGAATCGAGGATATAATAATTTCGCATTTATCATCGGTGGTGCTTTGGGATTATCCAAAAGGATTTTAGATGCATGTCCAATAAAACTTTCTTTATCCCAGATGACTTTCACGCACGAGCTTTCTCGAATTATCATTTTAGAACAAATTTATCGAGCCTTTTCCATACTTGCCGGAACTAAATATCATAAATAAATTCCCAACGGACTCATGCTGAATGGTTTCACCATAAACGGGTTAAAAAGATAATCATCGGTGGACGGCGGTCAGCCGACTGCGGACGTTTAAATCTGTTTCATCTGTTGGGAGATATGGATAGGAGATTAAAATGGAAAACAAGAAAAAAAACTTCTGGTCAGGTAAGAATTATGCGGTGGTGGGGGTCTCTGATAAGAAGGGAAAATTTGGCAATGCGGTTTTCAAGGAGATGAAAAAGAGGGGCTATAAAGTTTTCCCGGTCAACCAAAGGTTGAATCTATTTGAAGATCAGATGTGCTATAACAACTTAAACGAAATCTCCGATCCTTTGGATGGCGTAATTATCATAACCGGTCCAGAAGGGGCAAAAAAGGCGATTCGGGACTGCATAAACCTGAAGATCAAAAAGGTCTGGCTCTATCCCGGCTCAAAATGTGACGAAGCCATCAATTTGGCAGAAGAGAATCAAATCGAGCTAATATGCAAAACTTGCCCTTTGCTCTACTTAGAGCCAGTGAAATTCCCCCATTCTTTACATCGGTGGATAGCTAAGGTGTTTGGAAAACTATAAAGCTCGAAATGTTCAATAAAAACCCATTCATTTATAATACGACACTATCCCTCTCCCCTTGAGACTGTGTCACAATTGTGTTTTGAGGCTGTAGCCGTCCGTATGGACGTAACTCGTTGGAATACAACATATCTATTTCGCCCCGCTAAGCGGGGCGGCTACAAAAACCGAAATTCTGACACACCCTCCATGGGGAAAGGGTAAGGTGAGGGGGAATTTGATAACCCTGCCAAAAAGGTAAAACCATAAAAAAATCTTGCTAAATTTCTCAGAATTATGTATAGTGTCTGTTTGAATTGGCGGATGCAGCCATAGAATATATGCTTTCGAAAAATCAGTAACTATTTAGATCATAAAAACAAACAACCGACTGAGATTTGTGCTCAGATACATGGTATGGGTATGAGTCCAGAAAGAGGAGGTAAAAGTGAACGTCAAGTTATCCGATGGCAGAGAAATACCAATTGAAATGCACAAAGTAAGGATTGTGCAAATGACCCGATTGGTGCCAGTCGATGAAAGGCTGAAAGCTATAGAAGAGGGTGGCTACAATACGTTCTCGCTGAGAACCAAAGATATATTTCTGGATATGTTAACCGACAGCGGGACCAACGCCATGAGCGATAATCAACTTGCCGCCATGATGGTTTCTGATGATGCCTACGCCGGAAGCGAAAGCTTTTATAAATTAGCTGCCGCCATAAAAGATGTTTTAGGGTTTAAGTATGTTCTACCGGTGCACCAGGGAAGGGCGGCAGAGCATCTTTTAGCCAAAGTCTTCATCAAGCCCGGTGACATTGTTCCCATGAACTATCATTTCACCACCACCAAAGCCCACTTCGAGCTTGCCGGTGCAAAGGTATTAGAGATTTACAGGGACCTGGCTTTAAATACCCAGAGCGCGGAGCAATTTAAGGGTAATCTGGACATCCAAAAATTCAAGGATGTTATAAAGAAATATGGACCGGACAAGATTCCCTTTATCCGGATGGAGGCGACCACAAATTTGCTGGGCGGTCAACCTTTTTCCATAGGGAATTTGAAAGAGGTAAAACAAATTGCTTCGGAACACAAAATTCCTTTGGTATTTGATGGAAGCTTAATCTCCGAGAATGCTTATTTCGTAAAGCGAAGAGAGAAAGGATATGAAAATAAGACTATCCAAGAGATAATTCACGACATGATGAGCGTGGTCGACATCTTCTATCTTTCCGGGAGAAAAAGCAGTTGCGTAAGGGGTGGATTTATGGCAACCAATAATAAAGAATATTTCGAGCGGATAAAACCCTGGCTTCCGGTTTACGAGGGTTTTCTGACTTATGGAGGCATGTCCACCCATGAGATCGAGGCAATGGCGGTGGGACTTCGGGAGATGACCGATATAGATGTTGCCGGCAGTGCCGCAGAATTTGTAAAATATTTTGCCGAACGGCTCATTGAAAATAAAATTCCCGTAGTCACTCCTGCAGGAGGGTTGGCTTGTCATGTCGATGCCAAGTTGTTTCTGCCACATCTTCCTCAATCTCAATATCCTGCCGGAGCTCTGGCGGCGGCAATTTATATAACCTCCGGTGTAAGAAGCATGGAGCGTGGCACCATTTCAATGGACCGAGACCAAGACGGAAACGAGGTATATTCCGATTTAGAGCTCGCCCGACTTGCAGTTCCGAGAAGAGTCTATACCATGTCCCACATCGAATATGTAGTTGACAGAATAAAATGGTTACATCAGCACCGGGATAAAGTTAAAGGATTAAGATTCGTAGAGGAACCCCCCGTGCTCAGGTTCTTCTTCGGAAAATTAGAACCCTTAGATAATTGGGGAGCAAAATTAGCTGAAACCTTCAAAAAGGAATTTGGTGCTGACCTATAGAGATCGGATAGGGGTTGTCCCTCTATCCGCAATCACGGGCGGGAGTGCGAACCCCATCCTATCATGAAGTAACGTTGCAAGGAGGGGGATTATGCAAAAGATCAGCCGGACAGTCTCAGTGGCATTCGCACTGATTATTCTGGTGACTTGCCGGTCGCAGGAAAGCCGGCAAGAGAAAGCCTCTGACTGCGTCATTCTTTGGGGAGCTGGCTACTCCTTCACGATTGCCACTTACGAGGGTTGGACAATACGCTCGACCGATCAGGCAGTTGGCAGGATCGCTTTCCTCTACCCCAAAGAGGGGAACTCCGACGACGCCACGGTTTATGGATATGTAACGGTGGACGCTAAGCCGAATAACCAAGCGATCTCGTTTAAGGCAGCAATCGAAGCTACCTGTGCTGACTATCTAACTGCCAATCCGGGAATGCAGGCTAATCGCGACAAACCCTTTATTACTGGGGACAAGAAGACGGCTCCGGTGATCCGATTCACGGGTCACCCATCCGGTCGTCACGAAGCGGTGGCATTCATTGAAGAAAGCACGATCATTGTAAGAATAGGCTACGTTGCGAAAACCGAGCAAGACTTTTTGGGTGCTTACAATCTTCTGGAGCGTGTTGTTAACAGCTACGTCTTTCTCGGGCTGAAGGTTATAGATCAGAGACACAGATAGGTACGCCACCTACCGGGCCGCGGGTTAACTGGTTCGTCGAGGGTGCTCTTACCCTCGACCTTTCATAGTTCGAAGAGATCACTATAAATGTGGCGGGGTAGGGTACCGCCACAACTTGTTATAGAGATCGGATAGGGGTTGTGTCCTATCTGCAATCATGGGTGGGGTACGACCCCCACCCTAACATGAAGTCGGGATAAAAGGCTTACGCCTTAACTCCGTTGGTCTCTCTGATGATTCGGGAATGGTCGTCAAGATCCCCCGCCTTTGGCGGGATATTGAGACTAATGTCGATACATCGATAGTATCCGGAATTTTAATTTTTGAAAATATGAAGGTAACAGCTTAACTATGTCATGAAAGACATATTTAAAAAACAGGAGGTGGATGATGCTTGACCTTAAGAAATGCAAAGTGCGGTGGGATAGAGAAAAGTATACACCTAAAAAGGTGTATGACTTCGAGACAAAACCTATTAAAGGTACTCCAAGGGAAATTGCCAAAACATTCCTGAAGGAAAATCTGGATTCTCTGAAAATCTCAGCCTCATCGGGTGACCTGAAATTCGAGGGAACTACCGAAAGTCTTGGTGCCTCAACCGTCCTTTTTCAACAATATTTTGAAGGCACACCGATTCATGGAGCCTGGGTTGCCGTTCATATTGATAAACAGAACAGAGTCTTTATGGTAAAGAATGATACCGTGCCGGTTCCCCAATTAAAAGAGAAAATATCCAAGGCTAAAGTGAGTCACCTGCCATCCAGTAAAGTTGATACAATTATCAAGAAGAAGATAGAGGAGTATGGCGTCCTTAGCGGCACCATAAAAAAAGAAAGCATGATATATGCCCTCAAAGGCAATCTCAGGCGGGCATGGAAAGTGAAGTTTGGCACAAAGAAACCGGCAGGCTCCTGGATTTTATTTATAGATAAAACCAATGGACATATCATTGAAGAGAGGGATGTCCTCTGGAAGGCTACTGGGAAAGGACAGGTTTTCATACCGAATCCTGTAGTGGCGCTGGATAGAGACGATCTTTTCGATAAGAAAGATAAAGAACAAGAGATTTTCAAGGATGCCTACAAGACCGTTGTGCTGAACGGCTTAGAATCGGGTGGTCATTTGAAAGGACCCTATGTTGATACCACGATCACACCAAAATGCGCCAAGTCTTCAAATCTTGAATTTATTTATACGCGGCAGGACGACAGGTTTGAAGAAGTAATGGCCTACTACCATATTGATACGCTACAGCGGTACATTCAGTCTTTAGGATTCAAAGATAACAAAGGGATATTGAACCATCCTGTAAAAGTTAATGCACATGGTGGGCCTGATGATCAGTCCTATTATGATCCATCTCCTGGAAAACACGACATTACCTACGGCGATGGTGGTGTGGATGATGCCGAAGATGCGGAGGTAATGACTCATGAATATGGACACGCCATACAGGACGCAATTGTTCCCGGGTTCGGTCAGAAAAACGAAGGAAGGGCCATGGGGGAGGGATTCGGTGACTATTTGGCAGGCTCCTTCTTTTATAAGCTCAAGAAGGCATCGAGAAGAGTTAAAATTGCAGAATGGGATGCAAAAGGATATGCGGGCGGACCACAAGAATGTTTGAGACGACTTGACAGCCCTAAGCATTATCCAGAAGACATGGAAGGAGAAGAACATTCTGATGGTGAAATTTGGTCAGCCTGCTTGTGGCAAGTAAGAAAACTTCTGGGAGGGAAAAAGGCGGATACGGTTATCCTGGAAAGTCATTTTTATCTAAATCAATATTCTGATTTTAAAGATGGAGCGGAAGCCATAATTATGGCTGAGAAAAATCTATATGGAGGTAAGAAAACCAAAGGGCTGACGAAGATATTCCAGGATAGAGGAATACTTTAAGAGGTGAGACTCCCATGTTCGTCACGGATTCATCCTGAGCGGATTCACCGTGAACGGATTCACCGTGAACGGATTCATCCTGAATGGATTCACCGTGAACGGATTCATCCTGAATGGATTCACCGTGAACGGATTCATCCTGAGCGGATTCACCGTGAACGGATTCATCCTGAGCGGATTCACCGTGAACGGACACCTTCCAGACGGATCTTCGATGTCCGTTACCAACACAGAGGAGTTGATCCGTAAGAATTTTATCCCGCCGAAAACGGGGCGCTAAACTGTTTTTCGCACTAATGCAATGGTCCAAAGGAGTGTGGTAAGAAGTTGAGTCGGCCCAGGAATGTTGCCATTCTGATCTTCAATGACGTAGAACTGCTTGATTTTTGCGGACCCTTCGAGGTTTTTTCGGTTACGGGAAGACGAGAAAATTTAACCCCTTTTAATGTTTACACGGTTGCAGAAAAATCCCATCCAATAATTACCCGAAATCAACTGAGCGTTAATCCTCAATATACCATCCATGATTGTCCTCAGCCTGATATTCTATTAGTTCCAGGAGGTCAAGGCACACGTAGAGAGATGAACAATCCTACCTTAGTCGATTGGATCAAAGAGTGTTCGCAAAAAGCAGAATTAATCCTCTCTGTATGCACCGGCGCTTTGCTTTTAGCAAAAGCAGGTTTGCTTGAAGGCTTGAGTGCAACAACTCACCACGAAGCCATAGAGCTTTTAAAAGAAATTGCACCTAACACAGTTATCCAGAGCACCAAGCGGGTTGTGGACAATGGCAAGATAATTTTGTCCGCCGGTATATCTGCGGGAATCGATATGTCTTTATATGTTGTTGCCAAGCTCTTAGGAAAAGAGCAAGCGTTAGAAACTGCCCACCATATGGAATATGATTGGAAACCAGCTCTTTTCCCCATCTAACTTAGTGTCAGGATGAATTAAAATGCCCAGACTCATTAAGAAAAGATCAACCAAGACAGGCCTTCCTCCAGGAACTTTAGTTCATATCGGGGAGAGGAAGAGTGAAAAGGCAGGGATTACGATCGCTAAAATGTTCGTACTCTTATGAAAATCTTGAAAGACATTAAATATGAATTTTAAAGGAGGTATTTTATGAAAGCCACAGCGAAGATTAGTCCTGACGAGTATATTCTTTCAGTGCTCTCGCCAGAAGATAGGCTGGAGGCGGCTCTTAAGATTGCCAGGGAAGCCTTTAGGAAAACAAAACTAACAGTTAAGGATATAGAAAAGACTGTTAGAAAAGTGAGGAGAAAAGCTTACCAAGAGACCCAGATGTAAAGTAGTGGTTGATACCGGAGTGTTCATATTCTGAATGCCGAAAACTTTGTAGGGGAGCCCCTTGTGGGCTCCCTAAAGATGGGAGGGGACAAGCCCCTCCCTTACGAAAACCTAAAGCATGCTCGTAACGTTATCTGCTATGTTACTCTGAACGGGGTGAATCCTGATGCCCAGACTCATTAAGAAAAGATCGACCAAGACCGGTCTTCCGCCAGGGACTCTGGTTCATATTGGGGAGAGGAAGATAGAAAAGACAAGGATTACTATCGTTGATTATGATGAGACGCAACTTGAAGAGAAGGAAGCAAAAACCATCGAGGAATGTTTTCCTTTCAAAGATAAGCCCACTACCACCTGGATAAACATAGAGGGTGTGCATGAAGTTGATCTGATAGAAAAAATCGGAAAGCACTTTGACCTCCATCCTCTTCTTTTGGAAGATATTGCCAATACCGAACAGCGTCCCAAAATGGAGGACTACGGCGACTATATCTTTATAATTCTGAAAATGTTATCCTATGATGAGAAAACCACTGAAATAAAAGCTGAACAGGTCAGTTTGATTTTTGGCTCAAATTTCGTCATCTCGTTTCAAGAGGGAATCAAAGGAGACGTTTTTGATCCGGTCAGAGAAAGAATCAGAGGCGGAAAAGGTCGCATCAGAAAGATGGGGGCAGATTATCTGGCTTACTCTTTGGTGGATGCTATTGTCGATAACTACTTTGTAATCTTGGAAAAACTCGAAGAGAGGATAGAAGAGACTGAAGGATTAGCAACCAATCCCACTCCCGAAACCTTGCAAGCTATTCACCATTTGAAAAGAGGGATGATATTTCTTCGCAAGTCGGTCTGGCCTTTGAGGGAGATGATCGGATGCCTGGAAAGAGGTGAATCCCCGCTTATTCACGAACCCACGCGCATATATCTCCGAGACGTTTACGACCATACCATTCAAATCATCGATTCAATCGAAACATTTCGAGAGATGCTATCCGGTATGCTGGAGGTTTACCTTTCAAGCGTCAGCAATAGAATGAACCAAATCATGAAAGTGTTAACGATTATTGCTACAATATTCATTCCTTTGACCTTCATTGTGGGTATTTACGGAATGAATTTCAAATATATGCCAGAGCTGGAGTGGCGCTGGGGTTATTTCATCGTCATGGGCATCATGGCAATCCTCGCCATCTTTATGTTGATTTACTTCAGAAAAAAGAGATGGCTATGAGAAAAGTAATCTCTTGATGCTTCGGGAATAGGAGGGGACGTTTCCCAAATCGTTTTTTCTTTACTTTATCATTCTGATCCCGCCTTTTATGGTGAGCGAAGTCGAACCATTGGCGGGAGAAGAATCCAAAAAATTAGATGCTTCACCCCGCCCAGCATGACATCCGTGCTCCTACATTTATTCCACTTACCAAATGTCCGAAGAGAAAAAATCAATATTTAAAAACAGAAATTTTATTCTACTCTGGATTGGACAGACCATCTCGGTGATTGGGGATAATCTTTATTACCTTGCCTTAATGTGGTGGGTTTTGGAGAAAACCGGCTCCACTGCCATTATGGCGACAGTGGCAATCTGTTCTGCCGTCCCTTCTGTTATTTTGGGTCCGATTGCAGGCACTTATGCAGATCGAGTTAATCGCAAAAGACTTTTGATCTCCATGGACTTTGGACGGGCAATTTTGATCTTTTTCCCTGCGATTTTGCTTTTGCTTGGTCATTTGGAGGTCTGGCACATCTTCATCATTGCTGTTTTTCTTTCCACCATGACAACTTTTTTCAGCCCCACCTTATCTGCCTTTATTCCACGAATTGTAGAAACTGAAAACCTGACCAGAGCCAATTCCTTAACTCAATTTACCTTTAGCATAAGCGGAATCTTAGGACCAGCTTTAGCCGGGGTTATACTAGCTTTGATTGGAACAGCAGAGGTGATGTTTTTAAATGCTTTAAGTTTTTTAGTTTCGGCAGTAGCGATTCTTCTTATCTTTGTGAAAAAAGAGCAAATCTTAGCCCGCGAAAAAAAGAGATTTCTTCATGAGCTAAAAGAAGGATTTGTTTACATAAAAAAGGAACATGTTATTTTCAGTATGGTTCTTTTGTTTTCTGTTTTAAACTTTTTTATTGGACCTTTAGGAATTTATATGCCAGTGGTAGCAAAGAAAATTTTAAACATGGGAGCGGAGGGTTTTGGCTTTTTAGCCTCCTCAGTTTCCGTAGGGATGCTTTTGGGAAGTTTATTTTTAGGCATAGTGGGAAACATCAAATCAAAGGGAATTGTGATAATCCTGGGTATATTTTTGGGAGGTTGGGGAGTGGCTTTGTTTGGAATTTCCTCCCATTTATGGTCCTCTCTTTTTCTTCTGGGACTGGCTGGGTTTTCCTTTTCTTTGGTTAATATCTTAGTGATGTCCGTCTTTCAAACTTTGATACCGAACCAGATTCAGGGGAGAGTATTTGGAACCATAGGCACTTTGGCTCAAGGCTTAAGACCTATTTCTTTGGCTTTAGCTGGGGTGCTTGCGGATTTATTCAAAGTTCAACACGTGATTTTTGCCAGTGGGGTTTTGATCGCCTTGGGCGGGATTTACGGCTTTTTTATCAAAGGCTTAAGAAAGCTTTAAATCACAAAAACCTTAAATCTTCCCTTTTATAAAGGGGGACAAAGGGCAAGAATGTTGCGTTAATCTTAGCCCTATAGGCGAACATTCTTAATGGGTTGAAAAAGATTATGTTTTAGGTTCTTCTCCAATTTAGCGGCAAAGATTCTTGACCATAAAAGGATTCTTATGGACTTAATGAAACTCCTATTTAGCCACACATAAATCAATATGGTCACCCTCCCCCTACCCCCTCCCATTCCGCCGGAGGCGGATCCCGATTGATCGGGACGAGGGAGGGGGAATATAGGGTCCCCTCTCCCCTTGCGGGAGATTGAATGAAGCGAAACCCATAGGGTTGAACGAAGAGAAATGCATAGCAGGGAAAGGGTGAGAGGAAGATTGAGCCGTCTCGTACTTCTCTTTTTAGCAACTCTTTTGGATTCATCCTGAAGGAGAAGACCCATGTTTTATGATTCCGAATATTTCTAAATTAGATAATTGGCGGTTTAATCTTAATTTTAACATAACGGTTAACCGATAAGTAATCAAAGCCATGTATATGGGTGAGGATAGTGCGTTTAGACTTGTTCCCAAAAATCTTATTATCTCTACTGTCGATTCCTCTATTCCGCGATATCCTGTTTTGTGAACTTCTCCACACACGGAACAAACAAATGCCTTCCTCTTGTAAGGCTCTAAATTTAGTTGGCTTTATTAACTTAACCATATCAGGTTTTTCCTGGCAATCGATGTTTTCTCATTTCTGCCTCTCTTTCAACAACTTATAAAAAATACTCCACATTATTTAAGAATGATCCAAAGTTTTTTAACCGGAGTGGTGTTTATATATTATTATGTTGTCGGACCTGGTCCTACGGATCCAGACTTCGGACTAACCCGGAGTTAAAGCGGACAAGATGGATGAAACCGAATTGATTTTAAAATTTAAGCAGGGAGACAAATCCACCTTTCGACCATTGGTGGAAAAATATCAAGATTCGGTTATCAATACCTGCTACCGATTTTTAAGAAACAAAGAAGAGGCGGAGGAGGCAGCTCAGGAGGTCTTCTTGAAGGTTTACTTATCTTTAGACTCTTATCAACCCAAATCCAAGTTTTCCACCTGGCTATTCAAGATCGTGGTGAACTTTTGTTTAAACAAGCTGAGAGACAAAAAGAAGTCCTTATCCTTCCAATTAGAGGAGGACCTACCCTCACCCCCTGAAGATCAACCGGATAGGTCTTTGGAAAAAGAAGAGCTGAAGAGGTTAGTAAGAGAGGCCATAGATTCTTTGCCCGAAAATCAGAGAACGGCGATCTTACTTAATAAATATGAAGACCTTTCTTATCAAGATATGGCAAAAATATTAGACTGCTCTGTCTCCGCTGTCGAGTCGAGGTTATTCAGGGCGAAAGAGAACTTAAAGAAAAAGCTTGATCCATATATTGAAAAAGATGCAATTTGACCACAAGTTTTGATGCAAATTTGTGTTTATACGTAATGAGCAAGGAGAACAGTTAAAATGAGATGTCGAAAAGTAACAAAAAAATTATCAGCCTTCTTGGATGGTGAAGCAGGAGAAAAAGAAAAAGGAAGAATTACCAGCCACTTAAGAACTTGCCACTCTTGTGGAGAAGAGGCAAAGGCTTTGTCGTCACTTGGGTCACTCCTGAAAGAAGAAAGGGAGAACATAAAGCCATCCCCGTATTTTTGGAATAAATTGGAACAAAGAATTGCACAGGCAGAAGGGCAACAGAAGGTTTTCGAAAAACTTTTGGAGCGTTTAAATAGAGTTTTTGTCCCGGCAACCGCTTCCGCAATTCTTTTAATTGGAATATTTATCGGGTCTCAATTGGGCGCAGTTGTTTATTCCGCTATCGCCAAGAGTCTTAACCCAGAGAGTTTTGCGACAGTCCAGATGGAAGTAGATCAATCTTTACATCTAAACACTTTAGATGATTTCCCACAGGAGTCCATAGGTGGAGTTTATACCGCTTTGATCACCGAGAGCAGATCACCTCAAGGAAGATAACCAAATGAAAAGAAAATTTATTATTTTAGGCGTAATTCTTTTAATTGCCATTAACGTGTCTGTTTTAGCTACCGTCGGCTATTATTGGAGATGTGGTCGGGTAAACAGAAGCTGTGGAGGCTGTGCCCCGGGGGAATATATATGTCTCCACTTGGATCTTTCCGATTCCCAAAAACAAAAGATGGAAACGTTCAAAAAAGTTTTCGACGAAAAAACTGATACGATCAGAGAAGCCCTTAGCCACAAAAGAAATGAACTGGTGGGGCTTTTAAGCGAGCCTTTTCCCGATCGAGCGAAGATCGATAGTTTAGTGAACCAGATAGGAACTGCGCAGATGGAATTAGAAAAAGAAGTTATAGAACATTTACTTCAGGAAAAACAAATCTTAACTTCAGAACAGCAAAAGAAGTTTTTGGATCTAATCAAAGGGCGTCTGCTTCCTGCGGAAAAATGTGAAGAGGTCATTTGTCCGGGTGAAAGGAGGTAAAAATAGGTGTCGACTATTTGAGAGTCACAGAGGTCATCGCTACCGTGAATGCGCATATTTTTGTGGATGCAGAGATGATTCTGGTAGATTTTTCCTCGTCTTTATATCTCTCGGCAGGAAGAAAGAGAGTGCTTGGAGAAATACAGAGGATGAGCTGAAGAAAGAATTGGCTGGCATAGAAGAAAGATTCAAAGAGCTTAAAAAGTAAAATTAATTCTAACCAAATGTAGAAAGGAGGTGACAAAGTGACAAAGAAAATCTGGTTGAGTCTGGTGATAGTTTTAACCTTCGTATTCCTTACGGGATTGACAGCTTACGCCTGCGGTAATCATGATAATAATGGAACAAAAGGCAATTGCCCTATGGCAGTAGAGGGCGCCAAGGTTGAAGTTACCAACATCGCCAATGGAATAACTGTGCAAATCACTTCGGATGATCCCGAAGTAGTAAAACAGATCCAGGAGTGTGCGGCAAACTGCAAATGCGAAGGAAAGAAAAACGTCAAGTGTGAAATGACCAACGTTGCCAATGGGGTGACGATGACCATCACTTCGGATGATCCCAAAGTGGTAAAAAAGATCCAAGAACGCCGGGCCAACTGCTTAAAGAACTGCCACAAAGGGTGCTCCAAACAATGTTTGGGGAGGACATAAGAGCGGAAAGTGTTCCAGACATCAACCGGGTGACACGCACTAAAAAGAAGACTAACGGTCAGCATCTAACCATGTATAGTAAGCTTATGTTGGGTGCTGGCCGTTTTTTAGGGGATATGAATGAAGAAGGTTGCTCTCATAATTGGAATTGTCGTTGTTTTGATACTGACCGCACTGGTCGGTAACTCCTTCCTGCGCGGCAAAAAGGGATCAGCACTTCCAGAACAGA
>Ga0315289_10000867_pt1 | contig 46800 bp, 53 predicted proteins | sample YL17G11_40_MG_FD_203452 | JGI IMG/M metagenome (GOLD analysis project Ga0315289, IMG submission 203452) | Sediment microbial communities from Yellowstone Lake, YNP, Wyoming, USA - YL17G11_40 | ecosystem: Environmental > Aquatic > Freshwater > Lake > Sediment | place: USA: Wyoming | collected... | reverse complement strand
CGGGTCTGCTGGTCGGTATGGGTAGAATCAACGGACTCAAAGGATTCGTGCTGCTCGGGGAGACATCGGGCTTCCCGATAATAACCGATCCGACAGCTGCCGAGGCCGTGCTGGTCGTGCTCCAGAAGGTAATTTCAATAAAGGTCGATTTGACAAAGCTCGAGGAGAAGGTCAAGGCGATGCATGACTTCATCAAGAAGCTGGAAGATATCCAGAGCCAGGCCATGGAACAGATGCAGAAGGGCGGCAAGAAACCGGAAGACCTGAAATACATCGGATGAGGAATGTTTAAATAGTTGTGAATCAAGGGCGATGTTATGACAGAAGAAAAGGACGTTCTGACACGTTTCGAAAGGGCGCGAATAATCGGTGCGCGGGCACTGCAGATAGCGCGGGGTGCGCCCATATTGACGAAGACGGAAGAGACGGATCCTGTACGCATTGCCGAGTCCGAATTCACGGCTGGCGTGATACCGCTCGAGGTCCGCCGCAAGCCGCCGCAGAAGCAACACGTCGATTAGTATAGTTTTATTTAGCCGTTCTGGCAATTTTCTCACATGATACGTAGCGTGCGCATCTTCCCTGTTCTGAACAGCCGTGACGAGACAACGGTCCGGGCTGAAATTGTAGCCACAGGCGGTACCTATTCTGCGACTGCGCCGTCGGGCAAATCCAAAGGCGGATACGAGGCAAAAGCGCAGCCATTTGAAAAAATCAAAAAGCTTTTTCCTGTCGTAAAAAAGAAGCTGGTGGGACTGGACGAGAAAGAGTTCGGGATTGTTGACGACGCACTTGAAAGCTTGGGCATCGATAGCATCGGCGGCAACCTTGCGATAGCGCTTTCCATGGCAACCGTGCGCGCAGCAGGCAGGGGCGAAGCATATGCCGCGCTCGGCGGAATCAGGAGCTTTCCCTATCCGCTGGGCAACGTGATCGGCGGCGGTGCACACGGCGGCGGGCTCAGCATACAGGAGATACTGGTCATACCTGCAAAGGCAAAGGATGTTGGCTCCGCCATCAAGACAAACTTCGCCATATGGCGCGCGGTCGGCTCGGAGCTGGCAACGCATGGAACCACAGGCAGGAACGACGAGGGCGCGTGGACGTCGTCTGCTGATGAGTTCGAATCACTGGGAATAGTCACGAAAGTCGCCAAGCGCTTCGGAGCAAAGGTGGGCGTAGATATAGCGTCCGGTCAGCTTTACAAGAACGGCAAATATCGCTGGCCTTCCATCGGCCGTGTCATGCGCAAGGACGAACATTTCGATTTCATCCGTGAGCTGATTAAGAAATTCGGACTGGTTTACGTCGAGGATCCATTCATCGAAACGGACTGGGAAAGTTTTTCAATGCTTACGAAGCTCACCAAAATTCTCGTATGCGGTGATGACCTTTTCGCCACCCAGCCCGAGAGGCTGGACATAGGCATCCACAGGCATGCTGCAAGGGCAACCATAATAAAACCTGACCAGGCAGGAACCATATCCAAAACGCTCCGCGCGATCCACATGGCAAGGGACGGAGGCATCGTTCCTGTCATTTCACACAGATCGGGCGAGACCTGCGACGCGTTCATCTCTGATATGGCGGTCGCTACAGGCGCGCCCCTGCTCAAGTGCGGCATCAGCGGCGGCGAGCGCGTGGCAAAGGCAAACCGCCTGATCGAGCTCTGGGATAAGATTAAAAAGCCGAAGATGACAAAGTTGATGCTATGAAGAGGAGACATTCGCGCATTGAAGCGCTGGCCGAGGAGCAGGTCATCCTGTCCGAGGAGCGCACGCTTCTTTCGCGCGAGCGCACCATCCTGTCGTTCATGCAGACGGCCCTGGCCTTCATCGGCATCGGCCTTGTGATAGTCAACATTTTCGAAACCTTTAACACGCAGTTTATCGGCTGGGGACTTGTAGGCATTGGCATCGTCGAGGTCATCGAAAGCCTAAGACGCATATTGAGGTACCGAAAAGAGATGGCCGGACTGAACAAACGAAAAGAAAAACTGATGGGTTTCACCGGGATCTGAGTGCCTCATGGTCGAGGCTAAAACATTTAAATATTGATTATGTTTAGTGTTAGTCATGGAAACGTGGATAAACGAGGTAAAGCAGCGCGCAATGAGCGGCAAACCGCCCGTATCCGGCGGTCGCACGTACAAACTGGACAAGCTTAATTTTGAGAATCTGGTTTTCATGCCGGCCCAACTAGCTGCCAGGCCCGTTGATTATTTTCGTGAGAACATATCGACTGAAACCGTCCTCGGCAAGATGAGCAAAAAACCACTGATACTGAAGACCCCGATAATGATCGGCGCGATGTCCTTCGGAGCGCTCAGCAAGCCAGCGAAGATCGCGCTTGCAAAGGCGAGCACGATTGTCGGTACTGTGGAGAACACGGGCGAAGGCGGAATGCTGCCCGAGGAGCGCAAGGAAGCCAAGCTTCTGATAGTTCAATACTCGACCGGCAGGTTCGGCATAAACGAGGCTGTGCTAAAGGCCGCCGATGCCATTGAGGTCAAGATAGGTCAGGGTGCGAAACCGGGCCAGGGCGGATTGCTGCCCAAGGAGAAGGTCACGGCCGAGGTAGCGAAGATACGAGGCGTGCCCATGGGAGAGGACATTCACTCGCCACCCTATCATGTCGACATAACTACCATAGAAGAGCTGAAGCGCCGCGTGGACCAGTTGAGAAATACGACGGGCGGAAAGCCCATAATAATCAAGCTTGGTGCCGGCAATGTCGAAGAGGACGTAAAGCTCGCGCTCAGGGCTGGCCCTGACATAATAGCCATAGACGGCATGGGCGGCGGAACAGGTGCCGCGCCTCGCATAATGCTTGATGATTTCGGAACTCCGACGCTTGCGGCACTCGTTCGCGCAAGAAAGGTGTTGGACGAGATGGGCGCAAAGCAGGAACTTATAATCGGCGGCGGCCTGAACAGCGGCGCGGACGTAGCGAAGGCCCTTGCGCTTGGCGCTGATGCGGTTTTCATGGCTTTCCCGATGCTTGTTGCAATGGGCTGCATTTACTGCAAGCTGTGCTACATGGGCAAGTGCCCAGTTGGCATAACAACCCAGGATCCGGAGCTGCAGAAGAAAATTGACCCGAACGCGGCGGAGCACATAGCGAATTTCATAAGGGCGTGCACGGAAGAGGTGAAAATGGCCGCCGGTGCCTGCGGAAAGAACGACGTGCACAAGCTGAACAGGAAGGACGTACGCTCATTGAGCTGGGAGCTGTCCCAGATCACCGGAATAGCAACTGTTTGAGTTTCAGCAATCTTTTTAAACCTTGATTGTGCAATTGGAGTCATGCCTTTCGAAAATTATCTGTCGGCCGGCATGCATATCGGCATGCGCCAGACGACTGCGGACATGAAGCGTTTCGTGTATAAAATCCGCGAGGACGGGCTAGCAATCCTAGACCTGGCTACGATAGAGAAGCGACTGCAGACAGCTGCTGTTTTCATAGCCCGCTTCAAGCGACCCATGGCAGTAAGCCGCAAGCTTGTCGGCCACAAACCAGTATCTAAGTTCGCCGAGGCATTGGGCGGCAAGTCCATAGTAGGCAGATTCCTGCCCGGTACCATAACCAACCCCGCGTTCCCAGGTTATTATGAGCCGGACGTTGTGATAATAACCGACCCGCTCGTTGACAAGCAGGCCGTCACCGAAGCCATAAGGGCCCGCGTTCCGATTGTCAGCCTCTGCGACACGTTGAACGAGACGGCCGGCATCGATCTAATAATTCCAGTTAACAACAAGGGACGAAAGTCCATAGCAATGACCTACTGGCTCCTTGCGCGTGAGGTGCTCAAGGCCCGTGGCACTATAAAGTCGGACGAGGAATTTACAATGAAACCCGAGGAGTTCGAAATGTCCGAGCCGGAGGCGCGCGAAGAGCGCCATGAGGAAAGGCCCAGGCCAAGACGTCCGATGATGCGAAAGTAATAACTACCTGCACGCCCAATTCTCTTTATGCATATTCGCGAGCCAGCCGTTGCCGGAGCATTCTATCCTATGTCGGCGAGCGAGCTGCGAAGCGCCATTGAAAAGTTCCGGACGAACGCGAAACCCCAGCATGTGATTGCGGCGGTAGCGCCGCATGCTGGCTACAAGTATTGCGGTAAAACATTCGCATCTGTATATTCGAACATTGCACCGGACTTTGAAACGGTCGTAGTCATCGGCCCGAACCATGCCAGCGCCGGCATGATCGCTACCGACACTGGCGCATGGCGGACGCCGCTCGGCAGCGTTACCATAGACGAGGATTTTGTTCGCGAACTTACTGCAGACAACAGCGTCGTCATTGACAGTCGCACCCATCTGCGCGAACATTCCATCGAAGTTCAGCTGCCGTGGTTGCAGCACAGGTTCAATAATTTCAAGTTTGTGCCCGTCTCGATCAATCCTCTGTATTTTGACATTGAACACATGAAAACGCTCGGGAACAGAATCGCTGAAATCGCAAAAAAACTTGACAAAAAAGTTCTCATAATAGCATCTTCCGATTTCACGCATTACGGCAGCGTTTACGGCTACACCCCGTTCAAGGCGAACGTCTCGCAGACATTGAAGAAAGTGAAGGAGATGGACATGGAGGTCGCGGGCTACGCGACGAAGTTGATGCCCGAGCGCCTTATCGAGGTGTGCGCGAACCGCACGGTATGCGGCTATGGCACAATCGCCGCAGCGGTCTGGGCGGCGCAGAAGCTTGGAGCCAAAAGCGGCCAAGTCGTCGACTATTCCACCAGCTTTGACGTCTCAAAAGACGCGTCCGCAATAGTTGGTTACTGCGGGATAATGCTGCTATGAAATGGATTTTTAATCCTTTGTATCCAAGATGTTAGTATGGACGTTACGCCGAAAGATTACCCTCTTCCATCAATGATACCTCACGGCAACGCGTTTCTGGAGTGCTATATGGATATTGAGAACTTTATCGAGAGGGATAGGGACGCTCCCGTGACAGTCGGGATGGCGATTGACTATGCAAGGAACCGCGGACATTCGAAGGAAGAAATCTACCATGCCATGATAAAGATAAGGGAAAACTACGATATCGTGCATAGCGGGAACCATGCCATAATCTTACCCTGAACATTTATCTGTCCCTTTGTACTATTTTTTGCATGCGAGACGTAATACTGAAGCATGCGTTGTCTAACGCTGTGGAATTCAACGGCAAGGCCAATGCCGGTTCTGTCATAGGCAGGGTGGTTTCGGAGAAGCCCGAGCTTAAGGCGGACATGAAAACGCTAGGCAAGACGGTTTCCGAGGTGGTCAAGGAAGTCAATTCATGGGACCTGAAAAAGCAGAAGACCGAGCTGAAAAAGTTCGGCAAGATTGAAAAGCCGAAGAAGGAGGAGCGCGTCGGCCTTCCGCCCCTGCCGGACGCAAAGCCAAGAAAGGTGGTGATGCGCCTTGCGCCGTTCCCTTCCGGCCCGCTGCATATCGGCAATGCTAAACCGTACATCATCAACGACGAATACGTGAAGACCTACAAAGGCAAGCTGCTACTCGTAATAGATGACACCATGGGCTCGCCCCAGAAGCAGGTCATGCCCGAGGCATACAAACTGATACCGGAAGGTCTGAAGTGGCTGAACGTTAAGTTCGACCCGAAAATAATTTTCAAATCAGATAGACTGAAATTTTACTATCAGTATGCGAAGGAGCTGACCGAAAAGGACGCCGCATATGTCTGCGAGTGTTCGAACGACCAGCTCAAGCACAACAGGGCGAACGCGATCGCCTGCAGCCATCGCTACCAGAGCATCAAGGAGAACCTCGACAAGTGGCAGGACATGCTCGATGGCAAATATGCGGAAGGTCAGGCGATACTCCGAATAAAGACCGACATGGCTCATCCGAACCCTGCGTTCAGGGATCGTGTGCTGCTCAGGATAACCGAGAGGGAACATCCAAAAACGAAAAAGAAATTCAAGGTATGGCCTTTGCTCGATTTCAGCTGGGCAATCGATGACCACCTGCTTGGCATAACGCACGTCCTGCGCGGCAAGGACCTCATGATCGAGAGCGATATGGAAAAGTTCATCTGGGACATCTTCGGCTGGCCGCATCCCGTGATTATTCACACGGGGATGGTACGGCTCGAGGGCGTCAAGATAAGCAAGTCCAAATCCCAGCAGGAAATCACGAGCGGCGTATTCAAGGGTTGGGATGACCCGCGCACCTGGTCCCTGCAGTCCTTGCGCAAGCGCGGTTTCCTGCCGGAAGCCATACGCACGTTCACGCTTGCTGGCGGCGTCACCGAGCATGACGTAACCGTTCCTGTTGACAGCCTGTACGCCGAGAACAGGAAGCTGATAGATGCCATCGCAAACAGATACTTCTTCGTTGCCGAGCCGGTAGAGATTACGCTGGATCGGCTGGTTGCACGCTCCGTTGATGCGCCGCTATATCCAGGCAAGCGCAAATACCGCAAAATACCGACGACCAAAAAAATCTACGTCGACAAACTCGATTACATGGCCAACAAGGGCAGGGAGGTGCGCCTGATGCACTTCTGCAACATCATGCTCGATAGGACAGCAAAGGTCACTGGCAAGCCGGTCAAGGACATACCGAAGATACATTGGGTGCCCGAGAAGGCCGTTAAGGCCAAGCTTGTCATGCCCGATGGTAAGGAAATCGACGGTCTGCTGGAACCGGCTGCGGCAAAACTGAAGAAGGGCGCGATCGTTCAGTTCGAACGCATAGGCTTCTGTTGCTGCGATTCTATAAAGCCGCTAGTCTTTTATTATGCTCACAGATGAGTTCGGCACCTTGTCGGTAGGCAATTCCGTACCAGTGTATATGCGCGTGGAGATGACGCCCTCTATTGCGCGAACGCGATCAACCACATACCGCCCTAGCTGCTCATAATCGTTTGCCCTGGCAATGCAGCCCATATCATGTTCCCCGAATATGGGGTGCAGCGACGTCAGGTGCGGCGTATCCGGCTTTTTATCAGCTAGGTCCTTCTCCAACTCTTTGTAGACCTCGTGCTCCATGCCGTTTGCCGTGTCTATGAAAATTACTCCGATTACCATGCAATTACCTGAACATTTTATTGGAATTCAGCTCGCCGGCTTACCTTCCCTATAGTAGATGACCTTCTTAGAATCTATGCCGACCACATCCGCCATTGATTCTACGAACGATTTCAAGTAATCCGAGTTCTGGCCTTTAATTACGCACAAGAAATTATAATCATTGGATTCAATCGGATACGTGTTCAAAAATATATGTTCTCCATACTTCTTGGCATGATTTTGCAAACCATCATATACCAGCTCTTCCCCGGGCCAGCCGGTTTTCATCTTTAGAACGGCAACTGATTCAAATCTGTCCATGGAAACCTAACCGTTATTTCATTACAAAACTTTAAATACCTTTAAAATGCCGCTCATCGATAAGGTTTAAATAGGTTCGGGAGCGATAGCAATACAAAAGACTGATGAAAAAATGAACCGACATAAGTATGAGGTGATTGGATGGAGACCGAAAAAGTATTGCGTGCCGTAGAGCTGGCCAAGAACACTGGCAAGATTCGAATAGGCACGAACGAGGCAACGAAGGCAGTTGAACGAGGAATAGCGAAGCTTGTTGTTACGGCTGAGGACGTGAATCCGCCTGAAGTGGTAATGCATCTTTCTCCGTTGTGCAACGAGAAGAAGATCGCTTTCGCAAAGGTGAAGTCGAAGCAGGACCTGGGCAGGGCTGCGGGCATCAGCGTTCCGACAGCAGCCGTTGCCATAATCGAGGCCGGCGAGGGCAAGAAGACGCTCGACGAGGTGCTGAAGGAGCTCGGCGGAAAGGTCAAAGAGTGAAATTTATGGATAAACGGGACGGAAATTCTGAGCAAGAGTGCGACAAGAAAAGGAAGTTCGGAGTCGCGTACTGCCAGAACAATTGCAACAGCGAAAACTGTCCTGTTTACGGTTCCGGAAGGTCTGATTAAAATGGCAATTGAAGCCCGAAAACCATCGGATGCGACGCCCGCGGAGGTCGTGCAACTGCTGGGACGCTCGGGCGTCAAAGGCGTCATGCAGGTGCGATGCAAGGTGCTCGACGGCAGGGACGCCGGCAAGATCCTGGTCCGCAACGTTATCGGACCTGTGCGATTGGGCGACATACTCATGCTCCGCGAGACCGAGATGGAAACCGCCGGAGCGCTGGAAGCGAGGTAATTATCATGCCCGAAGATGACAAGACGAGGGAAATGGTCTATCAGCGGGTCGAAGATACTGCAAAAAGCATGGGCTATAATATATTGAGAAAAAAATCGGACAGAGGCATTGTGGCCGACATAATGGACAGAGAAAGGATTGTTGGTCAGATTTTGTTGGCGGAAGGCGCAGATCCCGAAACGCCGACCATACCGGTGAAACTGACTTTCTATGAAGTGAGAAAACCAGAGGACTATGCACTCAACAACAGACTGCAGGAAGTGTTTTGCGAAACCTACATAGACAGCATAATCAAAATTGGTGACGAGATGAATAAAATGACGCCAGATGAGATGAGAGGCCATGAAGTGCAGCATGTGCAATAAAGAAATACCTGCCGGCACTGGCAGGATGTTCGTCTGGAACGACGGCCGCACGGCCCACTATTGCGGTTCGAAGTGCAGATCAAACATGGAGCTGGGCCGCCAGGCGAAGAATATCAACTGGATCAGAAAGAAGCAGTGAATCTAGGACTCAGGAAATTCTTTAACGTCAAGAACGCCGTCTGTTCCGCGTATTTCCTCCAGTGACTTCTTTATCTGCTCATCGCTTCCTTTTAGACGGGCCTTGAAGTCATAAATGGTGCCCTCGACACCATCGCCGACGCCTTCTACGGCGCTCATATTGCTTACTTTGGAATATACGAGCGCTTCTTTGCCCGGGTTTGCAGATATCAGCACGGTAACAGCGTATACAGAACTGCCTTTTGCTTCTCCATTACTCATGTAATCATCTATACATTGTTTCATAGAAAAGCTTTAAATATCTTAACTTACATCTATTTCTTAGAAAAATTAACTCTAAACGGAGAGTGAATAAAATGAGTGGACAAATAACAGCAACTGTGCCTGACTATGTGGACGCGGCAATGCAGAAGCTGAAGCAGAACGGAAGAATAACGATCGGTCAGTTCGGAGAGGCCTTTGTACCGGGCACGTCTAGCATCGTGTACAAGAGCATACAGGTTGATCTGACCAGTCCGGAAGCTGCCCAAGCATTCAGCGATTCCATAACAGAATGCAATGCACAGGAACTGAAAGATTATCTTGGCAATGGCAAGTTTTGAATTCTGAAAGGCCCATTGGGATTTATTTAAGTTGCGGGCCCAATAATTGCCATGCTCAGGCAACCGATTGTTGCCGTGCTCGGCCATGTCGACCACGGCAAGACGACCCTGCTGGATAAGATCAGAGGTACGGCCGTCGCTAGCCGCGAAGCAGGCGCCATCACGCAGCACGCAGGCGCCTCCGAGATACCTGCGGACATCATACGCAAGATTGCCGGACCGCTGCTTGCCAAGCTGAACATAGCGTTGAAAGTGCCCGGCCTGCTTCTGCTGGACACGCCCGGTCATGCTGCCTTCACTGCGATGCGACGCAGGGGCGGCTCTATTGCAGACCTTGCAATCCTCGTCATCGACATCAACGAAGGCATACAGGAGCAGACAGCAGAAAGCATCGCCATTCTGAAGGAATTCAAGACTCCGTTCCTCGTCGCAGCGACCAAGCTGGACCGCACGCAGGGCTGGGTCGCCCAGCCTGGCATGAGTTTCTCGGACAGTTTTGCAAAGCAACCACAGCACGTCAAGGATAACGTCGACGGCCTCGTCTATCGCATTGTCGGCCAGCTGTCCGAACGCGGCTTCGAGTCCGAACGCTTCGACCGCATAAGCGATTTCCGCAAGACCGTTGCGATAGTGCCTGTCTCCGGTGTGACAGGCGAGGGCATACCTGAACTGCTCATGATGCTGTCCGGCCTTGCCCAGGTCTTCCTCGGCGAACAGCTCGAGCTGAAGTCGGGCATAGGCAAGGGCTCAATACTGGAAGTAAAGGAGTGGCGGGGCCTCGGCACCACAGTTGACGTCGTTCTCTATGACGGAGAGGTCCGCACGGGCGACTGGCTCATTGTCGGAGGACGAGAACCCATTGTCACGAAGATACGCGCATTGCTGAAGCCGCGGCCGCTCGGCGAAATACGCGTCGAGAAGGAGTTCGAATCCGTCAATGCAGTGACAGCTGCGGCAGGCATAAAGATAGCTGCGCCCGAGCTTGACAAGGCCGTGGCAGGCAGCCCCATAGCTGCTGTCCGCGAGCAATCGGAAATAGAATCCGCCAAGGCGGAACTGCAGGCAGGCATCTCTGCAATCGAGTTCGAGAGCGCCGACGAAGGTGTAATAATTCGTGCGGATACGCTCGGAAGCCTGGAAGCGATGATTTCCATATTGAAAGGCCAAGGCATAGCAATCAAGCGCGCACATGTAGGTCCGGTCAACCGCAGGGACATCATGGAGGCAGAGGCGATAAATGACCGGCTGAAACGTGTGATACTTGCATTCAACCTGCCTGCCGATCCTGACATTGTAAGGGAAGCGGTTGACAGACGCGTGAAACTTATCTCCAATAACATAATCTATCGTCTTACCGAGGAGTTCGAGGGGTGGCTCGCCGCTGAAAGGACGAAGATGCGTGAGCAAAAGCTCGCTTCCATAACGAGGCCGGCAAGAATCAGGCTGCTGCCGGGCATGGTGTTCCACGTCAGCAAGCCCGCCATCGTCGGCGTCGAGGTTATTGCGGGCGTTCTGAAATCTGGCGTGAAACTGCAGAAGGACGGAAAGGAGATCGGCGAAGTGAAGGCGCTGCAGCACGAGGGCGCTTCCGTGAACGAAGCGACCGTTGGCCAGCGCGTCGCTGTTTCCATCGACGGGCCGCAGGTCGGCAGGCACATCTTTGAGAACGACGAGCTCGCAACGATCCTCACGCCCACTGATGTGCGCGTTCTCGATGAACTCGGTTTGAGAGAAGAGGCGGAGTTCGGCCGACAGCTGATACTTAAATAATCCCATTTGCAAATAGCTGCATGCGCTATTCTGAACTGGATATCGCGCGCGGTATAGCAGTCGTGGCGATGATAGCCTACCATGCGCTGTTCGATATCACATATTTCAAGACCGGCAACGCGCCAGCAATCGTTGCCGCGTTCGCCATCGCCGGCTCGTTCATCTTCATTTCAGGCATCTGCACCCACATCAGCTGGCACCGCTACAGAAGCGTTAGGCCATTCCTCTGGAGGTCCGCAAAACTCGCTGCAGCTGCTGCAATCATAACAGCCGTGTCATTCCTGCTGCTCGAGAGCAACTGGATCGTCTTTGGCATACTCCACTTCTTCGCGCTCGCCGGCCTGCTCGCCATACCTCTGCTGCGCTTGCGCAACGGAACGCTGGCGTTGGTGGCCATGGCGATATTTGCGCTTGCACTGTTCGGCAACACGAACCCGTACCTGCTGTGGCTGATGCCTACGAACTTCGCAACGTTCGACTATTTCCCTATTCTGCCGTGGCTCGGCGTCTATGCCTTCGGAATCTATTTCGGCAGGATGTTTTACAATGACGGGAAAAGGAGCTTCCGATGGCAGTTCAAGTTCTGGCCGCTCGAATGGGCGGGCAGGCACTCGCTGCTAATCTACTTCGTGCACCAGCCCGTGATAATTGTTGCGCTCTGGCTATTGGGCTTTGGAGCTCCGCTGGGCATCATGAGATGAAACTTTAAATACCTCGGTGTCAATGCTCTGTTACCCGGGCATGTGGTTGTATAGCAACCAGAACTGGGAGGAGTGATGTGAATGCCTTTTAAAGTAGTGATTGGTGAACCGAAAACGCGCAGGGCCTATCAGGTCGAGCGCGACGTGCCTTCTCTGATTGGAATGAAGATAGGCGACACGTTCGATGGCGGATCAGTGGGACTGTCTGGTTTTACGTTGGAGATAACGGGCGGTTCGGACAAGGAAGGATTCCCCATGCGTGCAGAAGTGCCCGGGCCCGGAAGGAAGAAGATGCTCCTGTCCGGTCAGCCAGGCTTCAGGCCGTGGCGTAAGGGCATGCGAAAGCGCAAGTATATACGCGGAAACACGATTAGCGATTCTATAATGCAGGTCAACTGCCGAATAGTGTCCGGCGAGGGCGATGTAGCCACGATGCTTGGCATACAACCGAAGGTGAAGGAAGAGGCAAAGCCTGAAGAGAAGAAATAGGTGAGTGCGTTCGAACAAATCAATCCGCGGTTGATACCTGAGGCCAACATCGGCACGCTAGGCCATGTCGACCACGGCAAATCTACGCTCGTCCAGGCCATAACAGGCAAGTGGCCCGCACTGCATTCTGAAGAGCTCAAGCGCGGGATTACAATCAAGCTCGGCTATGCGGACGCGACCATATACAAGTGCCCTAAATGCGGCAAGCTGCTCAGCACGGACAAGTGCCTGGCCTGCGGCGGACCAGCAGAGCCCGAGCGCACCGTCAGCTTCGTCGACGCGCCCGGGCACGAAACGCTCATGGCAACAGTGCTTGCTGGCGCATCGCTGATGGACGGTGTGCTACTTGTGATAGCGGCTAACGAGAAGTGTCCGCAACCGCAGACGGCCGAGCACCTGATGGTCCTTGACACCGTAGGAATAAAGAACGTCATAATTGTTCAGAACAAGATCGACCTTGTCACGAAAGAGCAGGCAATCGAGAACTACAAGCAGATAAAGGAGTTCGTCAAGGGCTCGGTGGCGGAGCATGCACCCGTGATTCCGATGAGCGCTCAACAGGGCGTCGGTATCACATCATTATTGTCGATGATACAGGAACGAATTCCCACGCCGACCCGTGACACTGCAAAAGTACCACGCATGTACGTTGTCCGCAGCTTCGATGTGAACAAGCCTGGCGCTGATATCAAGAAGCTCAAGGGCGGTGTGCTTGGCGGTGCACTCATACAGGGAACACTGAAGGTGGGAGAAAGCATTGCCATAGCGCCCGGTCTGCAGGTGAAGGATAAATGGCAGCAGTTGAAGACCAAGATCATCGGTCTGCAGAAAGCCGGCAAGGACGTCAATGAGGCAGGACCTGGCGGCCTGCTTGGTGTGCTTACTTCTCTAGACCCCGCGCTGAGCAAGGCCGACACGCTGGCAGGCTCGGTCGCAGGCACCGATCTACCGATGACGCGTTCAATGCTCTCGCTCGAGATAAGGATGCTCAGTCGTACGATCGATACAATGAAAATAGATCCGCTCAAGCCGGGCGAGATGCTCATGATCAATGTCGGTACAGGCAGGACCGTCGGCACGATCAAGACGATCAAAAAGGGCATTACTGAGATCGAACTGAAGCTGCCGGTCGTCTGCGACGCTGGTGCGCGCGCTGTCCTAAGCAGGCGAGTTGCTGACAGGTGGCGGCTGATAGGCGTGGGGACGGTGAGATGATGGTCGTTTGTGTCCGATGTAACAAGGAAGAGGCCAGCTGGAAATGCAGTGTTTGCGGCAGGATGATTGGAATAGATTGTACAAGGGATATCGGCGGGAAAATCTACTGTCTCGACCACGTTCCTGGTCCGTTCCCTGTCACTAAAGAGCCTCCTAAAAAGAAGGAGTATCCCGGCCTGGTAAAGGCCATATGGTCCGTCGCTTTCCTCCTGGTAGGAACGGGCGCGATGCAGTACATAGTAATCAAGTATGCGGTCGGCGTGCCGGGCGTGGAATTCGCGGGTTTCACAGCGATTTTGGACCTTTTCCAGAGATTGGGACTGATGATCGTCGGCGGTCTTGCAGCCATGCTCGCACTGTTGATCATCGCCTATGCCGCACTGCGCAGGTCGTAGCCAATAAACAAATTTATAAGGCGCCTTGTGCATTATTCAAACGGGTTTTAGATATGAAAGCGCTGATTTTTTTCATAACAGTCGCCCTTCTGGTCGCTACGCCAGCATTTGCGGCTGCAGCGACCGATTTCACCGTCAGCATAGACACTCCGGATAGCTACCTTGTAGGCACGACGGGCACAGCCGTGATGCACATCTACAACAACGGCACTTCCGGTTCGTTCGGCGTGGTCTATCTTGGTATGGAAAACTGGATATGGACCAACGTTTCTCATATCGTTATCGCCTCGGGCGAGACCAAGGACGTCACATTCTACATCAGCCCGCCGTTGAGCGCTGACCCGAAGATGTACAGCACCATTCTGACCATAACGCGCGAGTCAAATGACGCCAAAATCGACCAGCAGCTGCTCATACAGGTCGCGCAGACCATTGACGCTTCTCTATCGAACTTCACAACAAGCTGCACCGAATGCGGCGGGAGTGCCGACTTCTCCGTCGATGTCAGGAACGTCGGCACCGAGCCTTTCGTCGGCACGCTCACGGCCGACGTGACAGGCATACCGCGCATATTCCAGCTCGAGATTGCAAGAGGAGAAGTGCAGCACATCGAAGACAGCCTCGACCTGAGCGGCTTCAGGCCCAGCGACTACACCATAAAGCTGGACCTCAACTCTACGACTAGGCACATCCAGACGCTCAGCAAGGACTTCACGATAACCACTGTTCAGAACGTGATTTACAACAGCACTTCATCGAGCTCGCCCTTCGGCAACTTTGTGACGCTGACTGCCTCTAACATGGGCAACGTACCGATGACAGCCGCTATGCGTGCGCCTATTTTGAAGACGTGGTGGTCGGTCTATTCCGGACCTGCACCGACCACTGTAACGGATACTGAATACTTCTGGACCATGGAGCTGGCCGGCGGCGGGCATGTGGAGATAGCATATTCCGAGATATTCTGGCCGTTGCCCATCATAATAATTGCGCTTGTGATTATCGGCATATTCGCTTATGTTCAGTTCGCTGCGCTGTCTGTGAACAAGATGGCTGTCGGCAGGACGATGATAATACCGGGCAAGGACATAGGCATCGCGATAACGATCAAGAATGCGCGCGCCAAGGCCGAGAGCATAATCGTCCGCGAGATCGTTCCTTCGGCGTTCTCTGTGAGCGGCCGATTTGACACCGTTAAGCCGACCATGCGCAAGCTCCACACGGGCACCGAGCTCGTCTGGAAGTTCTCTGGCGTGGGACCGGGCGAGGAGCGCATCATCCACTACAAGATAACGCCCAACATCCAGATCTACGGCGGCACCGTCCTGAGCCCGGCCATCGTTCGCGCGAGGACCGGCTTCCGCACCATCGAGCGCATGAGCAAGCCCATCTTCCTGCAAGGCGCGACAAGCGGCACGCGCAAGCTGTCCATCGAAGTAGAAAAGTGAATTTATAAATAGTCGGAGACAAATTCTCAATCACCCGCTGTAGCTCAGTCTGGTGGAGCGATCGGCTGTAGAACTGCGCAGCGCACAGTTCGCTTAGCAGCGTTCCAAAAAGAAACCGATAGGTCGGGAGTTCAAATCTCCCCGGCGGGACCAATTATTTTTTACGTCTCTTTTGCTGCTGGACCGTTATGTCTACAAGTTCGTCAAGAACTTCCTTGACTTTGTTGTCGTAAAGGCTATAGAGAGGGAAACTGCTGGCATCACGTTTTTTTATGAAGCCGAGCTCCATTCCGTTCTTCAATCCGTTATAGACCGACGGTCTCGTTATTCCGCAATATCGTGATATAAAGGAGACATTGAGCTCTCTGGGATAGAATTTGTGCAGAGCATCCAAGACCTCAGCAGTTGAATATTGGAATATCAGACTGACGACTCCCATAACCCGTATTGAAAAACAATCTTTAAATACGTTCAGAGACGCATTTATTTTGGTTGCCGGCCAAAGCGGCGTGGTAAGACCCGTTCCCATTCCGAACACGGCAGTGAATCGCGCCCGCGATTTGGTCTGTACTATCGAAAAGATGGGAAAACCAAGACGCTGGCAACCATCTTTTTTAACGTTTAAATATTGTTCGAAGCAATTAACTTTTGCCTGGGTAGTATAGTGGCCTAGTATGCGAGCTTGTCAAGCTTGTGACTCGGGTTCAAATCCCGACCCGGGCGCCATTAATTTATTAAATAACCCAGTACAACGTTGCTTATGCCCATTAGAATAATGACTTGGAATATTTGGTCGGGAAAAAACTGGAAAGATATTATTCGATTTGTTAAAAATAAGAAAATAGAGATAATGGGTTTTCAGGAAGTTGACAACAATTTTAGAGCTACCACAAAATTTATTGATGTTTGTAAAACGATCGCTGACGTTTTGGGATTCTATTATGCGTACTGCCCGAGCATAGAGATAAGAAAGAACGATGAAATCAGACAATATGGCAATTGCATAATCTCCAAATTCCCTATTTTAGAACATCAAAGACATTTTCTAAGTCCGGACACCCATTGGGACGGAAAAACCCCCGAAACCGAACCGAGAACACTGTTAGAGACAAAAATAAAGATCCGTAACAAAATCCTCTATTTCATGACGTTACATCTCGCTTACGCGCGAGAATTTAAATCCACCGATGTGAAACTGAAACAAATCAAGACTGTTCTAAAAGTAATAAAGAAGCATAAAGACCGCTCCATCGTTCTATTGGGTGATTTTAATTCGCTCCCTGAAAGTCAAGAAATTAAAGAGATTGAAAAATATCTCATAAATGTCGACAATAAAAATAAAACGTGGACCATGTACGATTTTAATTTTCGGGGTTGGCATGTTACGAAGGGATTGAAATACAAAATTGATTATATCTTTGTATCAAAAGATATAAAATATAAAAATTTAGAAGTCCCGAAAACCGGTCTTTCGGATCATTTACCGCTTATGTTAGTAATTGATTTCAAGTAGGTAGCCTCATTTTATATGAGAACTCTGCGCTTTCTGTTGTATGAAGAAAGAAGTCGTAGAAAAGATAGCAGCACTGATAACAGTCGCATTCGGTCTGGTGGCGGCCCTCGCTTGGAACGATGCCATCAGCAGCCTGTTCAAGGCGGGCGGGCCTTTGTACTTCCTAGCGGCCTACGGGCCCTGGATGTACGCCATAATCGTGACCGTGATCGCGGTCGTTGCGACGATCTGGATTGGAAGGGTTGCTGCGAAAACGATGTAGTTTTTCTTTTTTCTGTTTATTTTTTAAGCAGCCAATGCCATTTCTATCCATGCCAGCGACGCTTAAGCTCAACAAGGGTTTTGCAAAGAGGCTGTCGGACGTGGGTAAGCTTAGCCCGGAAATGTCCAGGGACCTTTCTGGCGATGAGCTTACGGCCGAGATAGTCGACCCTCAATTGCTCATACAGAAGCATCCGGGCAAGCCGCCGGTGCTCGAGATATCCGATGTGGGCGGCTCCTTCGGGCTCTGGATAGATTTGCGCGCCGACAAGGTGCGCAGGCTCAAGGAAATAATCAAAGATATGTGAAGGGTTTAAATCCTTTTTTAACCAACTTCTATCCGATGAAAGAGTATTTCGAGAATAGCGCCGCCGTCGCCATCGAGATCAATGAGAGGGGCGTCAGAAGGCGCTACGTTATCAAGAATGGGGCTGCATTTTGCCACGAAATACCGCCCTCGACAAGGTCCTTTCCAGACCAAAGCGTGATAAAGGTCCTCTCGATAAAGTACGGGAAAGAGATAGCAGAAGAGGATTTCGAAAGGAGAGGCTTCCGCAGCCAGGGCGGCAGGCACGACATGAACATCGGGTATACCGTCTACACCTTGAAGGCGGCGACCGACGGGCTAGCTAAAAAGCGCTGATGTGTTTAAATTCTTTTTTAACGAACATATTGCAGTGATTATATGCCTAGATACATGGACCTTCCCAAGGACACGGATGAAATCGATAGAAGATTCAGACTACCCAGAGTCATCGAACTCAGGGAAGACGGACAGAAAAATTATTTCCTTATTACGGACGTAGAAAAGTTCCGCGTTGATGTCGGAAATACGAGGCATGCTGGCGAACTATTTCCTGATTATGCCAACATGAAACTCATTGCAACAAGACTTGGCAGGACCATGACGCCTGATGAATTCGAGAGCGGGACGGTGCAACCGGCATTCGGAAGACAAACAGGTAGTGTGGGATATAAGGAGTATATGTTCCAAGCCGACGAAACAAAAACAGGAAAGAAAAAATAGTTATTTATAAATTGAGCTACTCAATTCTCCTTTGGGCCCGTAACTCAGTCTGGTAGAGTACCAGGCTTTTATCTAAGCGAATCAGCTTGGATTGCTGCCTGACCAGATAAAAGCGTGTTGAGCGCTCTGTGCGCAATGACAGGAAGAAAGAAGTCTTCAGACCTGGGAGTCGAGGGTTCGAATCCCTCCGGGCCCACCAATCTTTTTAAGCCGCCTCAGCGATATTCAGTGCATGGAACAGCGCACCTACTACGCATCCATGGTCGGCGTGGCACTCATACTGATAATAGCCGGCATAGGCCTCGTGATAATGGCGCCTGCCGTCATAGAGAACGTGACGGGCGGCATGTTCATGGTCGCCATAGGCGTTCTAGTTATGCTCGCTTTGGTCCATTACCCGCCGCCGCACCACGCCAAGCGCTCGTTTGCGCCGAAACGCTAAAAGAAGGAAAACAGCCAACCCATGAAGAAATCATTAGAAGGGGTCTGCTGTTGAGGTTTTAGATATGAATAGACGAGAAGTACAACTTAAAGCAGAAGAACATGTTTTAATCATAGAAAGAGACAATAATCCAGAAAAAGTCAAAAAATTAGGCTTTGATATTCGTTCGGGTGATAAACAAATTGAGGTAAAGGGAAGGACGGGAAAGGATCATATTATACAACTAAATTATAAGAATATAGAAGCCTTAAAGAGAGAACCAAACTTTTGGTTATATATTGTGCATTTTGATAAAATTGACGAAAAATTATTAAATCCAAAAGTTACTAAACTTAACAAAGAAGCCATAGAAAAAAGGGCAAAAAAGAGGAAGCAGTGGGAAGTATCTTTTTTGAAATCTGATAAATAATACTTTTACACAGGAATTACTTTATACACAAAGTCCTGTAAGAAGTGCCTTTCCGGACGGACTTATTAAACAACTGACGGACTTTTTTAACGACATGAATGATTTAAAAAGATGCATTGCATAATTTTATTATGGCATCGAAGGAACATCAGAGAATGCTTAACTCTCTGGCATTGGCATTAGAGAAGGAAGGCGTAAAAATTACACATCTGGACATAGATGGCATGCTGGAATATTTTGAAGAAAAATATAGAAATCTTCCTACACCCACGGAAAGAGATGGACATATTCCAGACTTGGAAGGAATGCAGAATGGCCTAAAACATCTGGGCGAAGTAAAGACTGATGTTTATGGTGATAATAACATAGATTCTCAACTTAATGTCTTCGCTAATAGACAGATGAATGGTCAATCCATACCTCTGCATATTACTGTGCCGAAAGCTCTGGTAGATGACTTGAGAAAGAAGTTATCGGAACTAGGACTGCAAGAAAGCTTAATCCGAATTTGGAGCTATCCCTAGCTCATACATCTCCTGTTTCATGAAATTATAGATCCCCATTCATCATTCATTAAATTCTGAATTTCTTCTAATTTTTCGTCTAAATCCTTTTTAGTTCCTTTTAATTTAGGTTTAAATGCTCCTATAATCAAATCGCTGAACTTTTTATCAGTATTTTCTTCTATCACAGAACTATAGTTTGGATTGTATTTCGCTTCATGACAATAAGATAAATAATAATTTACTAGATATATTTTATCTTGTAGTTTGAATAATAATCTTTTTAATGGAAATGTATTTTTATTACCAATTTCGCTATGTAGATATTTTGAATAGAAGCCCACATCTATTGATTTTATAGGATAAAGTGGCATAAGATCATCTTTAAAAACTTCATCATACCCTTTTGAATCGTTTTTTATATCTTCCAATTCTCCTTTTAATGCTTTTAACAAATCTATCTGAGAATGGGAATCACGTTTTCTTTGAAATTCGAATTCTTTTTCTTGTAATTCTTTAGAGTGGGAAAGTTGTTCCTTTGTATTATTATCAGATGTTATGATAGAAAGTGTAGCTACGCAAACAGTTATAAGGCTCATTAGAACGCCCAAATAAACATAAATTGTATTTGTTACAATTTGCTCTATATTTTCCTCATCGACTCTAGAAACTACAGAAAGTTTTTTATTAAAATTCAATGATGTTACATTTTGAAGTTCCGGATTATCATCAAATTCTATTCCGCTCGAAGGACCACTTTTCGCATGTAGAGCTATAATTCTAAAATTATAATTTCCAATATTAAGTAATAATTGATTATTAAAACTACAATTTTGCATTTGGTAGCGAGATGTTATATCCGTAAAGCTAGACCCACAGCTCCATATAGGTTCATATGAATCCAAATTCTGGAGCTGCACTTGAACGTAGGCTGAAGTATAGTTTATATCAGACGCTAATCCTATTTCACATTCTACTTTAGAATCTTCTGTTATTAGAATAGTATTTGTGGGGTTGCATAATATTCTAATTCCAATATCATTAAATTTCTTTATATCTTCATAACCTCTAGATGGGAATGAAGGATGATTTGTTGCTAAAATTACGCAAATACATAATATAATGATAATAAATATACTTAAAAGAATTCTTATTCCAAATTTATTAACAAATTTCTTTAAAGTACCGCTTTTTGCGAACATTTGTCCTTCTTCTCCATAAGAAGAATGTAGATTTTTCATATTTAAATTCATCATAAAACTAGAGGGTTTTGTGCAAAGCTTGCAAGGAGATAATCATTCAAAAAAAATAGACTTTTTAAACAAAACTGACTTATTCAACAAAGCCCAAAAAAAGCAAACCTTTATAAACCTTCTGGGGCAATTACACAAACACTTTTGGACATTCACTCTTGACGTAGAGTGAGCTACCGAGAAACCGAAGCGGTGGAGTGGTATATTGGCTGAAGAGGAACGCGAAATCAACATTCTCAAGCACGACCTGGTTCCTGAGCACACTATCATGGCTGCTGAGGAAATCAAGGAGCTCCTGACAAAGCTCGCCATCAATGTCACCCAATTACCGAAGATTCTCACGACGGACCCGGTCGTGAAGACCATGGGCGCCAAGGCGGGCGACGTGCTTCGCATAGACCGCAAGAGCCCGACCGCAGGCAAGACGACCTATTACAGGCTGGTCGCAAAGGAGAGTGCCTAGATGGAGCTGCTCAATGCCTTCGCGAAAGACGTCGGCTTCATCCGCTTCCAGATAGAATGCTTCAACGACTTCTTGGACACTCGGTTGCAGAAGATCATCGACGAGGTGGGCGAGATAAAGCCCGAGGTGCCTGAGATAGGCGACCTCGTTGTACGCTTCGGCAAGGTGACTGTCGGCGAACCGACCGTGCGAGAGGCCGACGGGACCGTGAGGAAGATAACGCCCATGGAGGCGCGCATCCGAGACCTCAGCTACACCGCGCCGGTCCACATCGAGGTGACGCCCATCCTGAACAAGACCGAGCTCGAACCGACAACGGTCATGATAGGCGAACTGCCGATAATGATAAAGTCGAAGGGGTGTGCGCTCAACAAGCTGAGCGAGGAAGAACTGATATTAGCAGGCGAAGACCCGAGCGACCCGGGCGGATACTTCATAATCAACGGCACCGAGCGCGTGCTCGTGCTCATCGAAGAGATAGCACCTAACCGCATGATTCTGGAAAAGATTGCGACAGGCAACTATGAAGAGCTCATACGCATCAACAGCGAGCACAACGGCTATGTGCAGAGGCACGTCCTGGAAAGGAAGAACGACGGCTCTATAGCCATTTCGTTCGCGAACGTGCGCCGGCTGCCGATAATAATTCTGCTCAAGCTCCTTGGCATGGAATCCGACAAGATGATAATCGATGCCGTAAGCTCCGATCAGTCCATAGTCGGCGAGTTCTACGGCAACCTCTACGAGGCGGACGTTGAAACGAACAGGGAGGCCATGGAATTCCTCGCAAAGCACCTGAAGATCGTGCAGAAGGAGTATCAGAAGGAGCGCGTTGACACGATAATAGACAAGTATCTGCTACCGCACCTCGGCCAGGATTCGAAGGCGAGGATGGCGAAGGCGAAGTATCTTGCGAAGGCGTCGAGGAAGCTCATCGAGCTAGCCCTCGACCGCGTGCCCGAGGACGACCTGGACCATTACGGCAACAAGCGCATCCGAATGTCCGGCGACCTGCTCGAGCTTTTGTTCCGCTCCATTCTAATCGGCCGATGGGGACTGATAGCTCGCGTCAAGTATAATTATCAAAAGATGGCGAAGCGTGGCAAGCTGCCGCCTGTGCAGACCATAGTCGAGGCCAATGTCGTTACGAACCAGCTCGCGTCCGCGATGGCAACCGGCGCATGGGTGGGCGGACGAACAGGAGTCAGCCAGCGCCTTGAGCGCAAGAACTTCGTCGACTCCATTTCGCACCTGCGACTAGTGCTCTCGCCCCTGACTTCAACGCAGGAGCACTTCGAGGCGCGTGAACTGCACCCGACGCACTGGGGAAGGTTCTGCCCCGCTGAAACTCCGGAAGGACCGACCATCGGTCTGCGAAAGCACTTGGCATTGTTCGCCGAGATAACCCGAGGCGTCGGACCGGTAGAGAGAAAGAAACTTCTTTCCAGCATAAAGCTGGACGAAAAAGGCGACACTGATGTTTATCTGGACGGGGAGCCGCTCGGCGTCACGTCCAATCCCTCGAAGATCGTCGAGGACGTGCGCAAGAGACGAGGGAGCAACCTGATATCACGCGAGGTCAACGTCGTCTGGTACCCGCAGCTGCGCGAGGTCCGCATAAGCAGCGACGTCGGCCGTGTACGAAGGCCTCTGATAGTCGTAGAGGGCGGAAGAGCCAAGCTGACCGAAGAACACCTGCGAAAGCTTTCATCCGACCAGCTGAAATGGTCCGACCTGATAAAGTCGGGCGTCATCGAATACATCGACGCGGAAGAGGAGGACGCCATGCTCGTTGCATTGTGGCCGGACAGCGTGAGCTCGACGCACACGCACCTGGAGATAGCGCCCATGGCAATCCTGGGAACGTCCGCATCGCTCATGCCGTTCCCGCAACACAACCGCGGTGACCGTGTCAACCTCGGGGCGAAAATGGTCGGCCAAGCCATAGGCATGTATCTGACGAATCATAGCCTGCGTACCGACACGAAATCCAACCTCCTTGTCTATCCCGCGATCCCGCTCGTACAGACGGCAAGCCTCCCGATACTGGGCGTGCCATCGCACCCGTCAGGACAGAACATTATCATTGCGCTGGCAAGCTACCACGGCTACAACATGGAAGACGGCATCGTCTTCAACAAGGCATCGCTCGATCGCGGTCTGTTCAGGTCATACTTCCACCGCATATATCCCTGCGAGGAAAAGCGCTACTGGGGAGGTCAGGAGGACAAGATCGGATTGCCTGATAAGGACGTGCGCGGTTACCGCACTGAATCGGACTACGGAAGGCTGGCCGAGGACGGCGTGCTACCGCCTGAGACGCGCGTTGCCAGCGAGGACGTCCTCGTCGGCAGGGTCTCGCCTCTGCGTTTCCTGTCAGCCAACGAGCTCATGACAGGCATCGCGAACATGCGCGAAACAAGCGTATCGCTAAGGCATGGAGAAACGGGTGTGGTCGACCGCGTGTTCATAACAGAGACGGCGAACGGCAGCCATCTCATCAAGGTTGCCATACGTGACATCCGCGTACCGGAACTTGGTGACAAGTTCGCAAGCAGGCACGGACAGAAGGGCGTCATCGGTCTGATAGCGAACGAAGAGGACCTGCCCTTCACGTCGATGGGCATAACGCCCGACATCATACTCAATCCGCACAGCATACCGAGCCGTCAGACGGTCGGTCAATTGCTCGAAATACTCTCGAACAAGGTCGCCGCAAACGACGGGCGAATAATCGATTCGACGGCTTTCAGCAACATAACGAACGAGGCTGACCTGCGAAACACGCTGCGCTCGCTGGGCTTCCGATCGGACGGCAAGGAGGTCATGTACAATGGCGTAACAGGTGAACGCTACGAAGCGGAAATATTCATCGGCATGCTGTTCTATCAGAAGCTCGACCACATGGTCGCGAACAAGCTGCAGGCACGCTCGCGCGGACCCGTAACGCTCTTGACGCGCCAGCCGACCGAAGGAAAGGCGAAGGAAGGCGGTCTCCGCTTGGGAGAGATGGAAAAGGACTGTTTGATAGCCCATGGTGCGGTGCTCACGCTCAAGGAGCGATTCGACAGCGACAAGGTAATCGTACCCATATGTCGGGACTGCGGCATAACGGCCGTCTGGGACAGGACGAAGGAGAAGAACATCTGCCCCGTCTGCAAAGGCACTGAAGTGGTTGATGTCGAGATGTCCTACGCTTTCAAGCTGTTGCTCGATGAGCTCAAAACAATGCTAATCTATCCGAAATTGAGGGTGTCAGGATGATAACAAGCATAGAGTTCAGTCTATTGGCTCCGTCGATGGTCAAGAAGCTCGCCGCAGTTGAAATAACAAAGGCGGAGCTGTACGACAACGACGGCTTCCCGCTGGAAGGCGGTGTCATGGACCCGAGACTGGGCGTCATCGACCCTGGCCTGCGCTGCAGGACGTGCGGACTGACGATGGGCTCGTGCTTCGGCCACTTCGGTTACATCGAACTGGTGCGACCGGTCATCCACGTCCTATACGCAAAATTAATCCACAGGATACTCCGCATGATGTGCAAGACATGCGGTCGCATCATCAGCACAAGCTCGACAGCAACGGTCAAGAAGTGCAGCTTCTGCGGAGCAGAATCAGCTCCGATACGTTACGAAAAACCTTACAGCTATTACGACGGCGAGACGGCGATCACGCCAACGGACATCCGAGCGAGGCTGGAAAAGATACCTGACAGCGACCTGCCTTTGATAAGCATGGCCGGCGGAAGGCCGGAATGGCTCATAGTGACGCTCCTGCCGATACCGCCGGTGATAATGCGTCCGTCCATAACGCTGGAGACGGGCGAGCGCTCCGAGGACGACCTGACGCACAAGATGGTCGACATCATAAGGATCAACCAGAGACTCAAGGAGAACATCGAGATAGGAGCGCCCGACTTCATAATTTCCGACCTGTGGGAGCTGTTGCAGTACCACGTCGCAACGTTCTACGACAACGAGCTCTCGGGCATTCCTGCTGCGAGGCATCGCTCTGGCAGGCCGCTGAAGACGCTCGCTGACAGGCTTAAGTCGAAAGAGGGACGCTTCAGGCAGAACCTAGCGGGAAAGCGCGTCAACTTCTCGGCAAGAACAGTCATCTCACCAGACCCGTGCATAAGCATAAACGAGGTCGGCGTGCCGCTGGTGATTGCGAAGGAGCTTACCATACCCGTTACAGTCACCGACAACAACATCGAAGCCGTGCGGGCGCTGATAATGAACACGCCTACATGGCCCTCCGTCAATTACATCGTGCGACCCGACGGAAAGAAGAAGAAGGTCGCGCCGGACAACAAGGAAGAGATTTGCAAGGAGCTGGTTGCTGGCTACATCGTCGAACGCCATCTGCAGAACGGCGACGTCGTTCTTTTCAACCGCCAGCCCTCTCTGCACCGCATGTCCATAATGGCCCACCGCGTTCGCGTGACGCCGTGGCGCACGTTCACGCTCAACATCGCCGTTGTCGCGCCGTACAACGCGGACTTCGACGGAGACGAGATGAACCTCCACGTGCTCCAGACCGAAGAGGCCCGGGCAGAAGCAGGCATACTCATGGAAGTGCAGAAGCACATCCGCAGCCCGCGATTCGGCGGACCCATAATCGGCTGCGAGCAGGATCACATCAGCGGCAATTACACGCTCACGGCGGATGACACGGTGGTCAAGCATGAGACCGCATTCGCATTGCTATGCGAGATCGGCGCTGTTGCAGACATCTCGTCCAAGAAGACGATGACCGGCAAGGAGCTCTTCAGCGAACTGTTGCCGAAGGGACTGAACATAGAGTTCAAGTCAAAGACGGGAAGCAAGGTCATAATCAAGGACGGCAAGCTCATCGAAGGCATAATCGACACCAAGGCCATAGGCAGGGAGCACGGCAAGCTCATAGACGTCATCGAAAAGGAATACGGCGCTGAAGTTGCGCACAAGTTCATCGACCAGGTCTCATTGCTAGGCATCAAGTGGCTGGAACGCACTGGATTTACGATAGGTCTTAACGACATCGAAATACCGCATGCGGATTCAACTTTGATAAAGGCGCGACTTGCCGAGGCCGAAACAACGGTAGCCGCACTCACCGATGCCTACAGGGCAGGAAAGGTGGAGATGCTCGCCGGTCTCAGCGCAGAAAAGAGCCTCGAGCGCCACATACTGAAGGCGCTGAACAAGAGCGTCGAGGACATAGGCGTTATAGTCAACAAGGCGTTCGGAGACAACTGCGCCATACGCATGGCGCGCTCGGGAGCAAGGGGCTCCATGACGCACATGACACAACTGTCGGCCACTGTCGGACAGGCGCACATGCTGGGCGAGCGCATCCACAGGGGCTACCGCGGTCGCACGCTCTCGCACTTCGCAATAGGCGACCTCTCGCCTGTCGCACACGGTTTCATAGTTCACGGCTTCAAGGAAGGTCTGACGCCCTTCGAGTTCTTCTTCGATGCGGTGTCCGGCCGAGAGAGCCTCATGGACAAATCACTGCGCACGAGGCACAGCGGTTATCTCGAGCGCAGGCTCATGAACGCTTTGCAGGACCTGAAGATAGAATATGACATGACCATACGCGACAACCGCAACGTGGTCATCCAGTTCGTTCCGGGCGAGGACCTAATCGATCCGGCCAAGTCCGACTGGGGAACGCTCGACGTCAGAGCAATAGTTCAATCGGTGTTGAAATGATGGATGAATTGAAACCATTGCCGCCAAAGCTAGCAGAGGACTTCAAGGCAGCGTGCCGGGAGTTCAAGCTGACGGATTCGCAGAAGAAGCGCGCGCTAGAACGCGTCATCGAGCTGTACAAGAAGTCGCAGTTCGAGCCGGGCGAGGCGGTCGGAGTTGTCTCGGCCCAGTCCATATCCGAACCTGGCACGCAGCTTACGATGCGTACATATCACGTAGCCGGTGCTGCCCAGATAGAGACCAAGCTCGGTCTGCCGCGTCTCGTCGAAATATTCGATGCGCGAAGGATACCGACAACGCCAACGATGACGATATATCTCATGAGCAGATGGAACAACAAGGACAAGGCGCTCGAACTGGCGGAGAACATAAAGGAAGTGACGCTGCGCGACGTGGCCGCCTCACCGGCCATCGACCTGCTCAACATGGCCATAGAGATACCGTTCGACGAATCGATCGCAAAGGCCAAGCACATCAAGGCGACCGAAGTTATAGCACTGCTCAAGGAATCCTTCAAGGACCATAACATCCGTGCAAAGGGAACGGGCATCGTCATCGCCCCGAAAGAGAAGTTCACTGTCAAGGAACTTCAGAAGCTGAAGGCAAAACTGCTCGGTGCGCACATCGGCGGTGTGAAAGGCATCGAACAGGTCATAATAAACCAGAAGGAATCCGAATGGGTGCTGAACACCATGGGTTCTAACCTGCTCAAGATTCTCACGACACCGGGCGTTGACGCCATGCGAACGACCACGAACAACATACATGAGATCGCAAAGGTGCTCGGAATAGAGGCGGCAAGGGCGACAATAATCGAAGAGGCCATGTCTACCATGCGCGCCGGAGGCCTCGAGATCGATGTCAGGCACGTCATGCTCGTAGCTGACGTGATGACAGCAGATGGCGAAGTGCGCGCGATAGGAAGATACGGCGTCGCTGGCATGAAGGGCTCCGTTCTCGCAAGGGCGAACTTCGAGGAGACCATAAAGCACCTTACTAAGGCTGCGGCCACGGCTGAAATCGACAGGCTCGAGAGCGTCGTGGAGAACGTCATGATAAACCAGGTCGTTCCTATCGGCACTGGCATGTTCGAATTGATATTCAAACCTAAAAAGGTGAAGGAGGCGAGCTCGTGAGCGTAGAACAACTGCGCGATGCCGTGGCTTCGAAGACAGCGCTGCTGGGCACCAGATCCGTGTTGCGGGCGATAAGGACCGGCTCGGTCAAGTCAATAATAATAGCCAGCAACTGCCCTGCGCCTGTGACAGCAGACATCCAGAAGTGCGCGGGCATGGCGGGCATCGCGGTTGAGCGCTTTGACGGCACAGGCAAGCAGCTGGGCACCCTGTGCGGAAAGCCGTTCGCGATAGCCGCCGCTGCGATGCGTGAGAAGCGATAACATGCCGCGTGAATTCGACAACGAGACCATACTGGCGATAAACGAGTTCGAGAGGCTTACGGGCACCGAGGTGCGCGACTGCATCATCGAAGATGTCGTCTACTTTCTCGTCAACACCGGCAAGGCAGCATTGGCCATAGGCAGAAACGGCCAGGCCGTGCGCGAAGCGGAGAACATACTCAAAAGGACAATAAGAATCTACGAGTGGGACCAGAAAACGGAACAATTCATCAAGAACCTGATACCGACCGCCCAGAAGATAAGCGTGTCCGGCGGCACAGCAACAGTAACCGTACCTTCAAGGGACAGGGGAGCGGTCATAGGCAAGGGCGGAGCTAACATCAAGGCCATGCGCGAACTTGTTATGAGAAACAGCGACCTGAAAGATTTGCGCGTTATCTGAAGTGTTCACCAGTATTGTTTGTGAATAACTTTATCCAGTTTTTTTCTCGGTCTCGGTTTCGGGTTTTCATCCGGATAACCCATAACAATGACGTAAGGCACGATAATTTCATCGGGTATTGCTAAGAATTTCTTTATCTTTTCTTTATCGGCCCATGCAACAAAACAGGTTCCGAGCCCGAGTTCCGTTGCTCTTAAGGCAAGGAAAGCGCTTGCAAGGGAAAGATTGATCAGGCTCATAGATTCTTCGTGTTTCTTTATAGAGTGTTTTGAACATGCTCGTTTGTCGGCACAGCAAACGATAATGACCGGCGCATCGCACATTTCTCTTTGCACAAAAACATTATTTTCCTTAAAATTGGTTTTCATCCTCTTGTCTTTGACGATAACAAAATTCCAGGATTGTAGATTGTGCCCGGAAGGGGCGAGCCTTGCTGCATCGATGACTTCCCTTATCAGTCTGTCCGAGACTGGTTTGTTCTTGAACCTTCTGATGGATCTTCTTTTTTCAATCGCTTTTTTGACGTCCATTCCATCACCAGTGCAACAGCGGTCCGACAAACACGTATACTATCAGCAGCAGCACAGCAAAACTGATGATCCGCATAATCCTCTTGCCATACTTCTTCGAACCTTTCTGCAGAAGGGAGTCTATCATCAGCCCGCCGTCCAGCGGATATATCGGAAGTATGTTGAACAGTCCGACAGCGAAGCTGAAGAGCCAAAGCATGGTCAGCAACGGCGCGACGGTTGAAAGGAAGAAGACCGCATCCGTGCGCATGTTCGGCAAATACATTATACCCATGTAGGTGTGATTGTTCTGGAGCTCGAGCGTGACAGGATACGTCTTTCCTTCCGAGCCGAACACGATCGTAGTGTTTGGCGATGGAAACCCTATCTCTTCGTAAAGATAGCCCCTGCCTGACATGTACTCGGAATAGCTCGTCGTTATCGGTATACCATTAACGGTATCCAGCACTGTTCCGGCCGTCATGCCCGAAAGGCCTGCAGGACCGGTCGCATTGACGTCCAGTAACGTAACGCCGGGCGTCGCGACCGCCGGCCAAATCACGAACATCGCCAGACCGAGGATGATGGCGGCGACCGTGAAGTTCGCGAAGCTGCCTGCCGCATAGACGCGCAGCCTGCTTATCAGTGGCGCCTTTTTGAGGTGCTTCTCGTCGGGTTCGACGAACGCGCCTGGGAATATTGCGAACAGCAGCAGACCGACCGATTTCAGTCTGAGCTTTTCCGCTCTTGTGATTATGCCGTGGGACATCTCGTGCGGCACGAGTATTGCGGCTATGGTGATCAGCCAGAACCAGAACGGTATCAGTATGTAACCTGGGCCCGAAGTGCCGACGGCGCTTGGCGTCGGCAGTATGAACTGCAGGCCCGGCACGCGTATTAGTCCGGCCGCAACGTCCGCTGCGACGCCGAGTATCAGCCACATGCCATATGCCATCGCACCGAAGCAGACGAAAACAGCTATCGTTGATATTACTTTCCATGCCCGTGGCGAGACGTTCGCTATCGCTCCGATGAATGCCTTGAAACGTTCGGTGCGGCGCATGAACAGCACGCCGTAGCTCCATTCGATGTGCTTTCGGTCCCGCCATATGAGATAGGCGACGACCGCGACGAACGCAAGTACGGAAAGCAGATAGACGTCTATCATGAAACCTTATATTGCAGCCCAGCATAAAAATCAGCATGCCAGAGGAGGTTCCTGGCTGTCAATAAACGAAACAGATAAAAGCGCATGAAATCATTCTAGTGTGTGATAGTTATGGCTCCAAAAGAGGCCGGATTAAAATACCCGAAAGAGGTCGAGGAGATAATAAAATTAGGCATCGAACCCTTTGGCAGAAGGTTCGACAGGAATACTACGATAGCCGCGGTCATAGCAAAGCATTCTGGTATGAAGGATGATACGAAGGACGACAAGACGAGCATCAGGATTGCCGGAAGGATAAGATCCGTCCGCGGCCACGGAAAGCTCGTGTTCATGGATATCGAGGACTTCTCGGGAAGGATGCAGCTCTATATCGAAGAGTCCATGCTCGGGAAACAGCAGAACAAGCTGGTCCAGTTGATAGGCGGCGGCGACATCATCGGCGTCGAGGGCGGCATTCTAAAAACTAAAAGGGGCGAGCTGAGCGTCCATGTGCGCGACGTGCAGATGCTCGCAAAGGCCTTGAGACCGTTGCCCAAGGAATGGTTCGGCCTGAAGGATCCCGAGGTGAGATACAGGCAACGTTATCTGGACATGTTGATGAACCCCGAAGTAAAGGAAATGTTCATAAAGAAGAGCAATTTCTGGAAGGCCGTGCGCGACTTTATGCTGTCCAAGGGCTTCATGGAGGTCGAAACGCCCGTACTGGAAAACACAACGGGCGGAGCGGACGCAAAGCCGTTCGTGACCCATCACAACGCCCTTGACATCGACGTCTACCTCCGCATCTCGACCGGCGAGCTCTGGCAGAAGAGGCTGATGGTTGCCGGTTTCGAGAAGATATTCGAGATAGGCCGCATCTTCAGGAACGAGGGCATCGACCCGGAACATGCCCAGGACTATTCCCAGATGGAGTTCTACTGGGCATATGCGGACTACGAACTGGCCATGGGGCTCGTGGAAGAGCTGTACAAGTACGTGGCCAAGCAAACGTTCGGAACGTTGAAGTTCCGCATCAATGACTTTGACGTGGACGTGGGGAAGAAATGGGAAAGATATGACTATGCCGAGCAGGTCAAGAAGTACACGGGCATCGATGTTAACAAGACCGCACTCAAGGAGTGCTTGAAAAAATTGGACGAACTCGATATAGCGTACGATAAAAGGGGCATGAACCTTGAGCGTGCGCTGGACCATCTGTGGAAATTCTGCAGGAAAAAGATTGCGGGGCCCGGTTTCCTCGTAAACGAGCCCGTCGTGATCTCGCCGTTGGCCAAACGTAAGAAGGACAACCCCAACCTCACCGAAAGGTACCATGTGATTATTGGCGGGACCGAACTGGGCAACGGCTACTCTGAACTGAACGATCCGGTTGACCAAGCTTTCAGATTCGCAGAGCAGGCGAAGTTCCGCGAGGCAGGCGACGAGGAGGCGCAGATGTATGACAAGGAATTCGTCGAAGCGCTGGAATACGGCATGCCGCCGACAACTGGGTTCGGCGTTTCCGAAAGGCTCTTCTCTGTCCTGATTGGCAAACCGATACGCGAATGCGCAATGTTCCCGTTACTGCGGCCGAAAATCGAGGACGTAAAGAAAGTCAAGTAGACTCACTTGAGAAAAAGAATCACTTGCCGAACTTCCGCTGGCAGTTCTCGTACCATTTCAATATGCGCTCGAACTCTGTTTTTGAGAAGTCGGGCCAGAGCGCATCCGAGAAGTAAATCTCCGCATAGGCCACCTGGAACAACAGGAAATTGGAAAGCCTGTGCTGACCGCCCGTGCGTATCACGAGATCGACAGGCTGCGTCACCATCAATGCCTTGTTGAACAGCTCCGGCACGAGGGGCAGTCTGCGCACGCCCGCCTTAACGACCTTCTTTGCAGCATTGATTATTTCGAACTGGCTGCCGTATGCCAGCAGTATGTTAAGCACGCGCCCTGTGTAATGGCGCGTGACCGTCATGACCTCTTTTGCCGCCTCGCGGACATCCGGCCTCCACGTGGCAGAGTTGCCTATTATGTTGACACGCACCTTTTTCTTCCTTGTCTCCGGCGAGTTGGCTATCTGTCTGAACTCATCGCGGTAGATGCCCCACAGTCTGGAAAGCTCGCCGCCATCGCGTTGCAGGTTCTCGGTGGAGAGCGCGTAGACCGTAACGGTCTTTATGTCTGGATGCTTCTCGCACCATCTCGCCACTTCCCTCAGTTTCCGTGCGCCCGCCGCATGGCCGTACCATTCAGGCCTGCCGCGTTTTTTCGCCCAGCGCCTGTTTCCGTCTGGCACTATGGCTATATGGATGTCATGTTTCCTGTTCATTACGTCGTCTGTGATGGGCAACACCATTTTCTGCTCATTATTAAATTAGGTAGATATTTATACCCATTTACTTCTATTAAAATCATGAAAAAGGTTTTCCAAGTAATGGAAGATGCGAAGGAAGAGCATGCCAAGCTGCAGGCAGCGCTGGACGAGGGCGAGGTAACGCCCGACCTGCTGGCCGGCTGGATAGGGGCGGAGATTGACCTTCTGGTAGAGCTGATAAAAAAGGTCGAGGAACTCGAGACCCGGCTGGACATGATGAGGAAGCGCTGAGCGCCTCGAATTATTAGTCCACAGAAATTATCTTTGCGCTGTGCGTGACCGAATCGTAAATAGCTATGCTTGGAGGTTTCATCCCCTCGTTATGCTTGTCGGTCAGTGTTCCAGGATTCACAAAAAGGACCTTCCCCCGCTTTTCTATCCTAGCGATATGGTCGTGGCCGGAGAACACGCAATCATAGTCACCACATTTTACAAGGGCTTCCGTAATTTCCTTCCTGTCCCCGTGATAGACCGCGATCTTCTTCCCGTCCGCATCGATGGAAAAGAACGTACCGAATTCATAATCATTAAGCCCCATTTTTTTCGCATAGCTCATGTGAAGGAATATGTCTCCCGTATTGTTGCCGAACAGGAACTTTATCGGGCATTTCAGACCGTTGAAGAATTGCAAAGAGAACGGTGCGACTATGTCCCCGCAATGAATCACGAGATCGACCTTTTCCTTGTTCAGAATCTCGACCGCTTTCTTAATCCTGGATGTCTGGTCGTGCGTATCCGAGAATATTCCTATCTTCATACGTCTATCTGGACAGCTCAAACATATAAAATTAGTTGTAGTGCGGGAGGCACGACCTAGCACCAAAGTGTTAGTGCCGAAGATTATTCAATTTTCAATTGTTCGTTCAAGGGTGGGTTTGAGAAATACGCCCTCACATTAAATTGAGGGTCGACCAATTCAATCATCTCAAAATTCTCACGCACTATCAGTTTGAATCCCCTTTGCGATAAACACTTCTTCTTGAATTCAGCGTAATTTGTAACTGTAAAATCGGCGTCTCCAAGCTCCGGTCTTGTCGCATCTGGCTTTCTTATTTTTAACAACTGAAGCTTTCCCGCAACAGTATTTAATGGAGTAATATGAAATAATGGACCAGTGGGGGTTTCCTTGATTACATTTCCAATATTTTGCATAGTCGTCAGCAGACTATCGTATTGATCTTTGTTTTGACAGAAAACACAAGCATAATTAACTGGTGCTTTCTTTTCAGAAGTGTGCTTATTTTTCAAATCATTCGCTTTATTTACTATTTCTTTAACCAGTTGCGTTAAGGTCGTCACGTTCATAACACATCTTATTTTATTATACTATTTGAAACTATCAGAACTACTACTTTGGTAATGGTGCGGGAGGAGAGATTTGAACTCTCGAAGGGACTAACCCACTAGGCCCTCAACCTAGCACCTTAGACCTGGCTTGGCGACTCCCGCAAACGATAGTTTGCTATCTGGCTCTTAAATCCTTTTCTTTGAAGAACTCTAAGCTGCCTTGAGATGCTCCGGGTTCGAGATTATGGTCTTGGTCTTGTCGCCGTCGGATATCTGTATTATATAGGCGCGGCCTCGGCGTCCTGTCACCGTTCCGGTCAGTCCCTGGAAGCGCCTGAACGGCATACCGGCGTGGCTGCCGGATTCTATATCGATGGCAACGTGGCTGCCTTCTGCGAACTCGCGCACGAACTGGTTCACTGTCATGCGCGTTGTCTTCCTGAACTTCTCCCTTGTCCTTCTCCTTGGCCCGTGAGATTTTGAGACCATATCAACCAACAGTATTTTATACCATCGCCCAACATTTAAAAGCTTATGCAAACAGTGCTGGGGCTGACCGGCTTGGCGGGCTGCGGCAAGTCGACCGTAGCCAATTACCTGAAGCAGAAATACGGCTTCCAGTTCCTCGTATTTTCGGACGTGCTGCGCGAAGAGGCCATGCGACGCGGACTGCTGCGACCAGGGCTCGAAATGGAACAGGTAAAAAAGGTTCTTGCTGACTTTGGCGATGCCTGGAGAAAGGAAACGGGCAAGAACGAGATAATTGCGGAAAAGCTCATAGAAAAAATAAAATCATTGAACCTCCAGAAGGTCACTGTAGACGGATTCCGCGCACCTGCCGAGGTCGAGCTGTTCGGGGCGAACTTCCCGAAATTCAAGCTCATCTATGTCTTCGCACCGGCTGACGTCAGGTTCAAGCGCAGGCGCCTTGAGGACCACACCGTCACGCGCGAGGCCTTCGATAATCGTGACAAACAGGACATTGAAAAGAAAGGCCTTGGCAAGGTCATCGAGATGACGAACATGGAGCTGAACAACAGCACCGACTACCGATCGCTGTTCCTGCAGATAGACCACGTTATGAAGAGCGTTTTCTAAGCTTGGCCGTTCGACGAATATTGCTGCACTTCATTGGAAAGAATTACCAGTTCGACGCCTGCATCCTTGAATGCATTTATTGTCAGCTCTCCGTCCTTGTATCGCTTTTCGCAGACGACGCGCTTTATGCCCGCGCTGATGATCGCCTTGGCGCAGTCCCAGCAGGGCGACATCCTGCAGTAGAGCGTTGCGTCCTTGAGCGATACGCCGTGCAGGGCCGCCTGGATTATGGCGTTCATCTCGGCGTGCGTCGTCCTTATGCAGTTCTGCGTTTTCGTTCCGTCCGGCTTTATGAATTCCTTGAAGAGGTGGCCGACCTCGTCGCAGTGCGGCAGTCCTTTCGGAGCGCCCACATAGCCCGTCGAGATTATCCGCTTGTCCCTGACAATGACTGCTCCCGACTTGGCGCGGTCGCAGGTCGCGCGCGAAGCCACGGCATTCATGATTTCCATAAAATACCTGTCCCAATCCGGTCGTTCTGTCATGACAAGAAGATTGGCACTCAAACTTATAAAATTATCAGATTTTGATTTGAGCGATGTCGACCACGTCCAGCGCCTTGCAGACGGCCTTCCTGTCCAGCAGCTCCGATACGCTCGGTTTCGTCCTGCCGTTGTCGCTGGAGATGAGCTCCTTGATGTACAGCCCGGAACTGCCTGTCACGTCCAGCTCGAATTTTTTGCCGTTTATGTATTTCCATTTTATTCTCTTTACCTCTCGCTTGCGCATCAGCTCCGCCCTGCGGTGCAGCACGCGCTCGGGCGTGCGCTGATGGATGGTGCCGACCAGCTTCGAGAGCTTCTTCAGCTCCGCCTTCTTAATCGGCTTGTCCAGGGCTACGAGCGCATGATAGCTCTTGTCCGGTGCGGCTTCTTTCAGCTTCCTTGCCGTGTCCATCGTAGTCGGCTTGAGGAACTTTACCGTTACCTTTTTCGACGCATTGATCTGCTTGACAATCTTATTGTAATCGAGCTCGCGCTTTTTCGGCTGCAGTATTTCCACCACGAACGGCCGCCACGCCAGGCATCTCGCATCAACGTCCTCCCTGCCAGCGGCATGAATCTTGTGCGCCTTGCCCTTTGTCGCTGCCATTAAAGGCCTGGCTATCACTTCCTCCACGCTGGTCCTGTAATACGGTCGCCACTTGGCCTGCGGTATGCCGCGCACCAGCTTCCTGTAATAGCCGAAAAGGTAGAGCGGATTGATTATAATTTTGGGCCTGCCCGTCTGCAGGTTCACGAGTATCGCCACGTCAGGCTTCTTCAGCTCGGCGCGCTTGCCCGTCAGCTTCTCCAAGCGCTTGCCCAGTTCGCGGTTGACCTCTGCGCGCAAAGGCTCTGCCGTCTCTATGCCCACGTCCTCCCAGAGCGTTTCCTCGCGCTCAAGCAGCTTGCGCGAGACTGTCGTTCCGACAAGGAACGTGCTGAACTCCAATCCTTTCAGCTGCTTGGCTATGCGTTCGGCGAACGTATCTATTTTTTCGAAAAGCCCGTCGCAGACCCGGCACTTGCCCGGTTTTTTCACGGCGCTTGCGAAGTCCTTGTTCTGTCGGAACTTGTAACCGAAAAAATTGGAGGGCTCTGCCTCAATCTTCTGGCCGGCATCGATTGCAAACGCCACTGCCGTTCGAAGGACGCGACCGCGTTCGGCGTTCGTATACCCCGAAAGCAGCTGTCCGAACTGCCTGCCAGTGCACGAATCGCACACGTAGTGCTTGGACATTATCTTGGCAACCCGTTCGGTGAACATCTTAACCAAAACCTTTGAAGCGTTTTGCGAGTCCGGCCAGCGGCCCGCGCTTGAGCGCGCCACCAGAAATCATCTTGCTCATCTTCTTGATCTGATTGTAATATTTTATCAGCTCGCGGATGTCGTTCTCGTTCGTTCCGGAGCCTTTCGCGATTCTCTTCATCCGTGAGCTGTCTATGATGTCAGGGTCCGCCTTCTCTGCCTTCGTCATAGACTCTATCATGTGCTTCCATTTCTTCATCTTGCCTTCCATTGCAGAGGCGTCGAATTCCTTCGGCATCTTCATCATACCCATGCCAGGCATGGACTCGAGTATGCCCTTTAACGGGCCCATCTTCTGCATCGCTTTGATCTGCTCGTAGAATTCGTCCATCGTGAACTTGCCCGTCATGATCGCCTGGGCGGTCTCCGGCTTTAATTCCGCTTCCTTCGCCTTCTCCAGCAAGGACTGCAGATCGCCGAAGCCTATGAGCCTTGATATGAACCGCTCGGGGTCGAACGTCTCGAGCGCGTCGAGCTTCTCGCCCGCGCCTATGAACTTGACCGGCGCGTTTGTGACAGCGCACGCGGTTATCGCGCCTCCGCCCCTTGCCGTCGCATCCATCTTTGAAAGGAATATGCCTGTTATGCCTACGAGCTCCTTGAACGCCCTCGCCTGCGGCCCTGCCGCCTGTCCGAGATCGGCCGGTATTGTAAGCAGCACATCGTCGGCCTTGATTATTTCGCCGAGTTTTTTCAGTTCGGCCGCGAGATCCGGGTCGAGAGCCGATCGTCCCGAAGCATCGAATATCAGCACATCGTATTTCTTTCCGAACTGTTCCGCACCGGTAGAAGCGACCTTGTACGGATCCTTGACGTCCTTCGGAGCGTAGACGGGAACGTTGAGCTGTCCGGCAATCTGCTCCAGCTGCGTCATCGCAGCCGGCCTGTGCACGTCACAACCGATAAGGGCGACCTTCAGGCCCTTCTTCTGGTAGAAGCGCGCGACCTTGCCTATGCTCGTCGTCTTTCCCGAGCCATAGAGGCCTACGAACAAAAGCCTGTGCGGCTTGAGCGCTATCTCGGGCTTCCTGCCGACCAGCCTGACCAGTTCCTCATAGACTATGCGTACGACATGCTCGCGCGCTGACATGCCCGGCTTGGGCTTCTCATCGAGCGCCCGCTTCTTTATCGTTTCTGTCAGGGAGAACACGAGCTTCACGTCGACGTCGGACGCAAGCAGCGTTCGCTGTATGTCGCGGGCGAGCTCCTCGACCGTTGTCTTGTCAACATAGCCTGCCTTGGTTATTTTTTCGAGAGCCGCGCGCAGGCCTGCACCGAGTTTCTCAAGCATGCAAAAGGATTTGCCGTCATAGCTTAAAAATCAACGCAAACGTTAGGAATTTATGTCGGTTTTACGTATTTTTTATATGGATAAGCCTTCGGAATTCATCGGTGAGGCCCTAACGACCGGCACAAAAGTCATGAGAACTTATTTGAGCTTGTTTGAACTCGGTTATCAGCTATCGGAAAGGTTTTACGGAGATGCTGTGAAAAGGACGAAGAATTTTTCGGACAGCATTGCCTGGACGTTCTTTGCTCCAACGGCCTACGAGCAAAGGCTGCGGGGAGAACGACTGGCAAAAAAAGTATGCAGTGATACATAGTTGGCTGCCATGCGTGCCGTCGGAATCGATCTGGCTGGAAAGTCGGAGAATGATACCGGCTTCTGTCTACTTAGCGATGCAGGCACCGAAACGAAGCTTTTGCACACTGACACAGAGATTCTTGCTGCCATCGAAGCTGCCAAGCCGGATGTTGTCGCAATCGACGCGCCATTCTGGATGCCGAAAGGCAACTGGCGGCCGTCTGAGGAACTGCTTATGCGCAGGGGGTTCAGACCGCTTTCGCCTTCTTTCCCGTCCATGCGCATGCTAAGTATGCGCGCCATGAACATCGTCCGAGTGCTGAGAGGCCGAGGCCACGTTGTCATCGAGGTGTTTCCGCGGGCGACCGAAGAGATCCTAGGCATTTCGAAAGAGCCGAGAAAGAACCAGGACGAGTACGATGCGCTGCTTGCTGCGCTTACAGGCAAGGCTTTCAAGGAAGGAAAATATCTGGACTTCGCCGGCGTTATTATACCGAAATGAAGTTCTAGTCAAGTAGGCTCTCAACTATTTTTTCTGCATCGAACGGCTGCAAATCGCCATATTCCTGTCCGATGCCCAGGAAGAGCAGGGGCTTCTTTATCGTCCACGCCGCGCTCAGCGCCGCACCGCCCTTGTCGTAGACGTCCGCCTTAGTTAGTATCAGTCCGTCCACGCCGACCGTGCCGTTGAACAGCCTGCACTGTTCGTAGATGTCATTGCCTGTCAGGGCGTCCAACACGAGAATTTTCAGATCAGGCTTGTTGACGCGTATGATCTTTTTCATCTCGTCCATCAAGTTCAGGTTTGCGTGCGATCGTCCAGCCGTGTCAGCCAGCACCACGTCCATGCCCTTCGCTGTCGCATGCTTGACCGCATCGAAGATTACTGCCGCCGGGTCAGCCCCGTATTTCTGCTTTATCACAGGTATGCCCAGGCGCTGGCCGTGCTCCTCGATCTGCTCGATGGCAGCTGCTCGCCACGTGTCAGCAGCTGCGAACACGCAGTTGAAGCCTTTCTGCTTCATCATGTAGCCTATGCGGGCGATGGTCGTCGTCTTTCCGCTACCGTTGAACCCCAGGAAAATTATTACGAACGGCTTCTTGCTCTTCGCCTTCTCCATCAGGTCGAGGCTGTCAACGCTCATTATCTCCGTTATCGACTTGCGCATGCTGTCACGGACGATTTTCTCGATGTCCGTTGTGCGCTTGACCGACTGTCCGACGAGCGCTGTCTTGATGTCGCCTGTAATTTTCTCAGCTGCCTCTAAAGCCACGTCGCTCTCGACCAGGCCCATCTGCAGTTCCCAAAGCACTTCCTTGACATCGTCCTCGCTTATCTTCTTCTCTATCAGCGCTTTCTTGACCTTTGCCAGGATGCCTTCCTTTTCAATCAACGGTTCGGACGTCTCCGCCCTGACCTCTTCAGCTGGCTCTGCTATCTCCGGCGCGATCTCGGCTGCCTCTGCAATGACCTGCTCGTAAGGCTCCTCTATCGCTTCCTTTATCTCCGGCTTGAGCTTGTACCCGGCCTCCTCGATGAGCTTCTCCTTGTATGCAATCTCCTGCTTCGCCTTGTCAGCCTCTTCAATCGTGCGGACGGCCTCCTGCACGCTCTCCGCAGGAACGTCCTGCTTCGTCTTGACAGCGGACTTCAGCTTGTCAATGCCCTCGGACAGTTTTTTCTTGAGAAACCCGAACATAGCTATCGCCTAGAGTTTAACGCCGAACAATAAAAGCCTTTAAGCTTCTTCCTCGCGCATGACAGCGACGGTTATCCAGAACATGCCGCCTATCAGGATGAGTATGAAAGATATTATATAGGCGAGTATTACGCTCTCGGTTGTCGCTCCCAGCACCTCGGGCTTCACGCTGCCGGCAATCAATGCGCCGAAAAAGACGCATAGGCTGCCGATTATCCAGAAGCCTATCGACCGTGTCGATGTCATGGATGAGAAATGCCCGCCCGTGTATTTAAAATTATCTGTGGTACCATTTCCTGTATTGGTACCCGGGCTTCTTCATCCTCGTGTAGGCTGTGTAGCCGAATATCAGGACTATCGCCACTATCGCTACAATCCATGCGGCATATGCTGGCGCTGATATCGGTGCGCTGATGACGCATGCCTGGGTCTCACTGTAGGATTCGCAGGCGTAGTTGGTGTCGGCCGAGCATCTGTAGTTCGTCCTTGTCTGCTCTTCGTTCGCGCAATCGGACCACTCGCCGGGCAGCGGGCACGTCGGGCATCCTGCAACCGGCGGCGCAACGCCGACGACCCTTCCTGTTATTGCGAAGTAGGAGAGGCTGGACGTCGTCGCACTGAAGTAGAAGTAATCCGCGTCCGAGCTGACCTGGCTCGTCGGCAAGGCCGTCCATACGCCGTTCACATAGTGGTTGAGGCTTATGGTCGTCACGTCGATGTTGTTGGCCGTTATCCAGCTCTTCGGCACCTTGAACTCGACCTTTATTTCTGATATGGATGACGAGAGCGTTGTCGTGCTTATGGCCAGATAGGTGTAGATGCTTCCCGGCGCTCCGATGGATATTGTTGTCGGCTGTGTCGGCGTTGACGTCATAGTGACCTGCACGTTCGTCACGTTCGTGGCTGCTGTAACCGCAATCTCCGTGATTGGCATGTTTGCCGTATCAACGGGAACAGTGGCCGTGTCGCCTGCAGCTATCGATGCTATTGTCGTTGTCATTGTGGACGTGTTGGTCGTGTACGATCCTCCACCACCGCCTCCTGACGACGGTGTCGTTGTTACGGACACGGTAAAGCTTGTGTTTGCCGAGTTCGTGTTGGTGTTGTTGACTATGTCCCTGCACCTTACGAAGTAGGTATAGGCGCCGTTGCCGAGCGACAGTATTTGGCTGTGCGACTTGACGTTCGTCGTTGTGAAAGCTGTCGTCATGTTGTCGTATGCGACATTCGTTGTCGAGTACCTGCAGTTGGCAATCTCGTCGGTCGTAGCTGTCAGCGTGACGCTCGCGCTGGTCAGGGTGCCTGTCGGGCCTACGCTAGTTATGTTCGGTGCGGCATCGTCCGCCAGGAACTTCGAGAACGTGGTTATGTTGAAAGTGGTTATGTTGGTCGTGTTGTTCCAGGATGGCGCTATGCAGATGCTGCCGGTGCAGACCTGCGCATCGCTCGAGCCCTCGGGGATGTAGGTCAGGTTCTGTGTGAGGTTCGTTTGCGTGTTGTACATGTAGAGCGTTGCGTTGTGCTTTAGCTCGGTAAAGTACGCGCTGTTGATTCCGACCGTCTTGTTGGTTATGTTCAAGTTTGCTGACAGATTCGCGAGCTTTCCGCCCTGTTCGGGCGTGCTGAGATTTATGTTGTCTATGAATACTATCTTGCCGTAGCCCACGCGCTCGAATATCATGCCTGGTATGGCGCCGAAGTTAGTGACGTTGCACATATTGGTGGTGACTCCGCCTAGGCTCGGGTCCGGTATGGTCATGTTGTATATGACCGCTGCCGTTCCACTGAGGTTCTGCTGTCCGAGCGAGTTGGTGGCGTTGAAGATTATGGTCTTCGCTTCGAAGGCGTAGAGGGCGTTCGTTATGGTGTAGTTGCCCGTGTAGATTCCGCTGCCCTTGTCCGTGAGGTTGATGATGGTGTTGTTACCCTCGATGGCGTTGAAGTTCGCCGTCACGTTCAGTCCAGCCTGGGTCAGGTTCGCGACCACACGTATCAGATTATTGTTCGTGCAGTTGGAGTAGAAGTTGTCCGTGTCGTTGGTGTAGACCGAGTTGAACATCGGTCCGAACGATACGCGCAGCGTGTAGTTGGTGTTGTTGATGCCGAGGTTGCCGCTGGTGTCGTAGCATTTCACGTTCCAGAGGGAGGTGTTCTCAGTCAGCGGGCCTACGGTAAAGTTGTTCGTGATGCCGTTCGTAAGGTTGGTTCCGTTCAGCATGAAGCTGCTCGGTGCCCACGAGCCTGTGAAGTTCGTCCACAGCGAACAGTTCTTAAGATGCAGGTCGTTTGGCACGAAACTTAGCACGCCGCTGCTTGTGTTGAAGAAGCCCGGACCAATCGTGCCGGTGAAGTTGCCGGGCGAGCCGAGATAGACAGCTGGCGGTGTGTTATCCGCTATGGTCAAGTAGTGTGTGGTGGTGTTGAACGTGAAATTGTTTTCTGCTGGGAAGTAGGCTGTCCAGTTGTACACGCCAAGTCCTCCAAGGGTGGTTATGTTGTTTATTTGCGAGGAGGCATTGATCCACTGGATGTTGCTGCCTGTAAAGTTAGTCCAAAGCTCGAGCGGCTGGCTGGACGGTACTCCGACGAACGTTGGAACGACTGTGAAATTTACGGCAACTGTACCCGATGCTGACTCATTTAGGGTTTTGTCGCCGTCAGTGCCGTTGATGAATAGCGTCAGCGGGACGGTAGACTGGTTGATCTGCAGGTTATAGGTCTTGCTTGCAGCCGAGTAGTTCGCGTTGCCGGTGAAATTATATATATAGGGATATGTAGTGCTGCCGCCGAGAACGATTACATCGGATATCGGGTTCGTGTCGCTGCCGATTGTGAGTACGGGCGGGGCGCGGATGAGGGTGAAGTTCTGCGTATTCCCTACCAGCGTGTTCCAAGCTGTGGCGTTGCTGACAGACCCATAGTTGTAGGACTTATTGGATTCGGTGGCGTTGATGGTAAGGTTCATGTAGTTCGCGGTCGATGAGTTCTGGGCGACCGATAATATAGAGTATGTTGCATTGGCAGTGTAGTTGGCTGTGGCCGATATGTTGCACGTATAGTTGTATATCTCTGCTCCACCAGCCTTCGCTCCAAGACGCATTGTTTCGTTTGTCGTATTTGAGACCGCTGTTCCGTTCCTGTAAAGTGTGGGCGTGCCTGATAGCGCGGAACAGTTTGCAGTCGTTACTGTGGGATATGTTACAGAAGCGCCGGGCGTGACGGTCAATGTGAGCGGGTTGGCTATCTGGCCAATAATAAGGCTGTATGCCTTTGTAGCGGTGCTGTAGTTGCTGTTACCGGACGTATTGTAGGTGTAGATGTAGGTGTCCGCAGGCTTCGAGTCCGTATCATTGACCGGGTTGGTCGTGCCTACTGAAGTATCGTTTCTATACAGCGTGAAGGTGATTGTCTGGCCGCTGAACACGGCCGTGCTATACCAACCTGTCGCGTTGCTGAGTGACGGGAATGGGTACGCCTTGTTGCTCTCCGTGCCGTTTATCGTCAGGTTCATGAAGTCGGCTGTCGAGGTGTTCGGTTGAATGACCGCTATGTTGTACGAGGTGATTGCAGTATAATTCTGTGTTCCGTTGTAGGTTGCTGTATAGTTGATAATAGTGCCCGCACCCCAAAGCATGGTATGTGCTGTCCAATATCCAGTAGTGCTGTTTACAAGTAACAGTGATCCGCTGGCGTTGCTGTAAAGAGAGATGTTCGCACCCAAATCGCCTGTCGCAAGAGAGGCGTTGGCAACGGTCGTGGTCGGATAGGTTACCGTGCTCGTGGGGTTGATTAGCATGCCTACGGCCGGCGTCGCCTTGACAACGTTGAAGTACCATGTGTCGGACACGTTAAAGTTGTTGTTCCCCGACGTGTCGTTCGCCCAACTTTTCCAGTAGAACAGGCCTGCGGGCAATACGACCGAGTAGTTGTAGATTGAGCCGCCGTAGGTCGCATTGGTCATTGTATAGTTCTGCGGACTGCCCGAGAAGTTGGACTCGAGCTGAACGATGCTGACGTCTGTATTATCTGCCCAAGAGATGTTAAACCGGGAAGGCGCCGAAGAGTATGGCGTTGTTATGTTCGACTGGTTGGCCGACCATATTGGCGGTGCCGTGTCTCCAGGTCCGAGCGGCGCGAAGGTGCTGCTGAAGTTGGTTATGTTGGCATAGACGACCTTGCTGACATTGTCCACGCCGTAACTGGTTGCGAATTTTGATGTGTTGAGCTCCCAAGTGGTGCCGTTAAATCTCGAGACCTGTAACAAGTTCTCGTTCATGCCGCCCATGTCCTCTGGCCTATAGGAGAAGTTCAGCCATATCCAATTGTTTGCGCTACTACTATTGGTAGTATCTATCCATTGGCTTATGTTGCGATAGCCAGGCTGATCCGGTGGCGCATGTTGTGGATCTCTTCCAACCATTAAAATGTCCTTCGCGGTGAACGAGACCAGGTTGTTCTGCCCTGCCGACAAGTTGATAACCGTGTTGTTTGTCGCGCCGCCCGTCACGTAAAAGTCTGAACGATTGTTGTGGCCGGCGGCGTTGTTAATGAAGACGTTATGGCTGCCTCCATTCACTAAGAAACCGTCATAAGGAGAATCCGATACTACATTGTTTTTAAAGATGTTGTATTCCGCCTGAGATGTGAGTGCGATGTCATCGGCGGCATAAGAGACGTTGTTACCTGTGATGTTGTTCCATCTTTCAGGCTGGGCTACATTGTCGTGGTTAATGTATATTCCGAATTGACTGTTGTTCATGGTGTTGTTGAATATTGTGTTGTTGTCGCTACCATCAATGTTAACGCCAAAACGCCATGTCCTTATGATGCAGTTCTTGATTGTTATGTTGGAAAAAGAAGCGATATAGAATGCCGCGGTTCCAGTAATGGTGGGGTCGGAACCATTAACGATGTGGCCAGCGCAGTTGACAACGATGTTGCTGGCGCTGAATTGGATGCCGGAAGTTGGACCACAGTTCAGGTCTGCATCAAATGTTGTATCGGAGCCCAGCGTCTGACCGCAGTAATCGGTCGCGAATACAGGTACTACAAAATGTACTGATACCAAAACGAGTGCCAACAGAGCCAATATCGCGCCTGTTTTTACAGCTATGCCTTTTGAACCCTTCACAGAACCACCTCCCCAGACTTTATTTTTAGATTTATTGCTCATTCTATCGCAACATAGGTTTATGTAAAGCCGCCTTATAAATGTTGTTGAAACTCTCTGGGGCCTGTTTTCATCTCTTGGACATGTACCTGAATGCCAGGTAGCCGACAACTATGACCACTATGACAGCAAACAATGCCCAGATGCCGTATTCGGCAACGGTGATTGGACATGCCATGCTCTCCTCGGACGGCTGGCAGGTGTAGTTCGTGTTTATGGAGCAGCCGTAGGTCGTGCGCGTCTGGGTGCCGTTTATGCATTCCGACCAGTCGCCTGGCGGCTGGCATGCCGGGCAGCCAGGTGTGGGCAATGCTCCTGGTTGAGGTGCTGCATAGGTGCAGTTCTGGGTCTCGACCTTGTTGGCCGCTCTGCATGAGCCCTTGTCCGCGCATATCCTCGTCTGTGTGCCGTTCGCCTGGCACGAGCTCCAGTCTCCGCACTCCCACTTCAGGGAGCATGCAGCAGACGGGGCTCCGCCTGTAACAACCGGAACAACAGGAACGCTACCACCTATGCTCCATAGGCTGAAATGTGTCGTGTTGGCCCAGACATAGTTGTTGACCGTATCGACGCCGCCGTTCGGCGCGTCATACTTAGTCCAGGTGCCGTCCGCATCATTGTAGTACCACAGCCTTAGCGAGGACTCGACCAGACCGGCCGCAGTCACCTCCGCATCCGTGTAGTAGGCCTTGATTATTGCCCAATCGCCTGCGGCTAATTCGGCTGTTGCATCAAATGTCAACCAAGTTCCAAGGGGGGTCACACTAAATCCGGAAACGCCTGATGGGGGTTCGTCGTATGTTGTTACATTGATAGTACCCGAATAACCGCTATCTGAGTAGATGTTCACGTCGAATCCGAAATCAGGCTCTCCTATCGTGTTGTTATCACCAGGGTTGACAGTCACGCCTTCTTCGAACGAACCGCTCTGCCCGCTCGAGAGATTGACCTCCTGGTCCTTCACGAATATCGTGCAGTTCCGTGCATTGATTACCCCGTCGCCGATGAGCGAGAAGGAACCCCAGATGCTCACGTTGTTGTCTATGCAGTCCACGCTCTTGTTGACTATCCAGTCGATGCTCCGGTCGCTGTTGTCGTATATGCCATAAGCTCCTATTTTGGCATTCGCGCCATTAGACTCGAAATTGGAGTTGTACACCTTCACATCGGTGTCCGAGGCATATATTCCGACACCCCCGTTCGATGAAATTTCATTGTCTCTTACAGTATCGTTCGAATCGCCCTCGAAATAAATGCCGTCTCCATGATTGTTCTCTATTGTATTTCCTTCGATTGTGTTCTCAATACTATCATGCATGTAGATGCCACTGTATGTGTTGTTCAATATGTTGTTGTCGATTATCTGTTCGTCCTGAGCATCGTATATGTAAATTCCGTATCCTGTACCGTCTGTTACATTATTATTCATTATCAGGGCATCATACGA
>Ga0315289_10000866_pt1 | contig 46801 bp, 73 predicted proteins | sample YL17G11_40_MG_FD_203452 | JGI IMG/M metagenome (GOLD analysis project Ga0315289, IMG submission 203452) | Sediment microbial communities from Yellowstone Lake, YNP, Wyoming, USA - YL17G11_40 | ecosystem: Environmental > Aquatic > Freshwater > Lake > Sediment | place: USA: Wyoming | collected... | reverse complement strand
TACAGCCAATAATGCAAATGCTGGTGTTTCCTCAATAGATACTAACTATCTTATAAACTCAACAATAAACGACACGACTGAAACAAGCATACCAACGGGCAACGGAACGTATCTATATTCACAAAAACACGATAGAACAACGGGCAACAACTGGATTTTTACTGACGGCGGAACTATTAATTCATTAGCAACTGATAGAGTCGGCGGAACTGGATTAATGTGGAAAATCATACCGTCGGGTTCAACAAGAGACATTAAAAATCCAATCGCTCTACCAATAGCACAGATAGCAGTAACTTCGGGTAATTTGGTAACCGTCAAAGCATATATGAAGAAAGACAACGCATCAACAGTCGGAGCACTAATTATTTGTCGTGGTGGACAAATATCTGGTGTTGATAATGATGCTATTGCAACAAAAGCAAACGATACCAACTGGGAAGAATTAACAATAACATTCACACCAACAGAAGACGGTGTAGTCCAAATAGAGGCATGGGGTTATTACGTATCAGCATCTTCAAATGTTTATGTTGAGGATATGACTATAACGCAGGCTTAAACATGAAATATGATATAATTGATAAATTTACGGACTTGGCTGGAAAGATTAGGATAATCGTAGATTTGGGCAGTAATGAAGCAACCATGTTTAAGTTCAATAAAGAACCAGATAACTTGAAAGGAGAGGTTGACAGATACTTAGTTAACAAATCAGTTGAAGATGCTAAGAACGCCGAAGAGAAAGCAAAACGAGTTGCGTTAGATAAACTCGGGGATATAACAAGTTTAGATGATTTAAATATTATGATTATGGTGAAACAAGATGAGCTTGCCTAATTCGTCAGATTTAAGGGGGATGGACTATTCGTTTCAGGCACAACCATTTATCTCCATCCCCGCAAAAGCCAGTATAACACTGACAACTATGGATTACTCATTTAGAGCAACACCATTTGTAGCAAATCCCTATGGGACTCAGATTGTTGGTGGAAAGCAACACCTTTACAAAATAACTAAAATTAAGAACATAAAGAAGTTGAAATTTGGATGACAAACTTGAATTACGATGGATACGATGGCGTATTTGATTTCGGTAGATTCGACTATGCAAGATTCGATATAATAGTCCCAGCACCATTAGTTGGAGATGCCTATATTTACTTCACACCCATTACTTTTAATACTTCAAATGCGTTTATTTACTTTACCGAATCTACTCCAGCAAAAGTGATGTTTACATGATAACCTATTCGGACTCAGCATGCACGACGGAATGCAGTTTATTCTCAGTGGGAGCAACTGTTTACATAAATGGTAACATAACCTTATCTAAAACAACCTCTGGAGTTACGGTAAAGATTGAGATTTATAATGATGCCGATGCCTTACAGGACACCCCATTAAACACGACTTACAACTTCACCGCAGACACGGCGGCGAATATCAAGACGGATATAAACGCAGGAACGGCACCAAACTGGGTAACTGCTGGGACTGTGGGTGAATACTATGCTAAACTAACAGTCACCAAAGCAACTGGAGTGAATGCGGCTACCGAAACCGAGTATTTCAGGACGAGTGCCATACCCGTGATAAGTTCCCAGCAATTAGATGCTTATACTGGAACATTAAATACGACTTTCACCGCTTCTTGCTCTGCGACTAACATGACAAGCGTGGATGCGGTTTATGTTGATATTAACGGTAAAACGTGGCAATTAACAACCTCAAACTACTCAACTTATTCAAAAGTAATCTCGGGTTCAGCAATAGGAACGGTAACGGCAGGAACGGTGACTTTCAGAGCGGTTAATGGAAGCGGAAGTGACTCAGATAATGCGGCATCAACACTAACAATAACTGGAGCCACTATAGACTCAACCAGCACGATAGAGAACCTAACTGACTTCATGTTATCTATGCTTAGGGGAGGATTAACCGACCCGAGAGCTTCAGTGAGAACAAACCCGCACTGGATAACCCCAGAATATCCAGATTACCAAGAGAGAGTTGAATATCCGTTTATTGTGGTTAAAACATCAACCGAATTCGACGATGGTTACCTCGGAATGACGAGTCTAATGCAACGTCAAACGGTAAGATTTACATTAGTGGTAATAACAAAGAATAATTTAATAAAAGAACAACTCGCAGACGATATAGTCGAGTTATTGAGAATGAGCAAGGATACCTTTACGAATGCTGGTTTATTCAATTATAAGGTTGTTGGCACTCGAAATCTCGATACGGATGAGAGCAGAATACAGAGAAAGGAGATGGAAATAACTTTTGACTACATAGCAGAGTAGTCTTTATTAAGGAGAATGAATACAATACAAAGGTGATAATATGCCAGTATGGATTGGAGAAAATGAACAAGTGGTATATCAACCAGAAGCCGCTGGTTCTTACGGCACCGATGCGAGCGGGACAAGGATATGGCTCGGTTTAGTTCAGCGATTTACACCAACGGAAGAAAGGACAATACACGAAATCGCTAAAGTCGGTGGCGGAAGGGATACTTCTCAATTAGTCCCAGGTGCTTGGAAAGTAAAGGGAACGGTTGAGATTATACCGCAAAATGCGAGAATATTCAAATATATTTTCGGTGGATATGGGAGAACAGGTTCGACACACTCAATTACGGGTGCTGCAACGATACCCTCTCTAACTTTTCAGGTAAGTCAGGCGATGGCAGGTTCTGCAACAAACACGACAATACGTAACTACACGGGATTAAAAATCAACAAAGCTACGTTAAAGTTCGCTAAGGAGGAACCAGTAAGCTTGACATTAGACTGGGTGGCACAGGATAAAACAGTTACGCCAGCAGTCGCAAGGAGTTCAGTAAATGATACAGCCGAAGTTCCTTATATGTTCCAGAATGGGAAAGTTACTGTGGATAATGTCGTTATAGCGGAAGTCTTGAACGGTGAGATGTCTTTAGAGAATAATTTAGACGTGAGACATTACATCAACCAAGATGGTGTGACGTTCAAGATAGCTGAGCCTACGGAACTTCTACGTAAACATTCGGGAACGTTAACAATAGAAGTTTCTGGGACGGGTGTAACATACATGAATTACTTAAGAAGTGGTTCTGCGTTCACTGCCCAAACTCAGTTAATCAGGACATCTGGAAGTGACTACGTGGAATGGAACATCTACAACTGCAAACTAAACTCTGCACCAGTAGAATCCGTTACCAAGGGAGTCATGACTCAGACGCTGAATTTTGTCGGACTGCAAGGTTCCGTATTTGCCCACGATGCAATAGGTTCAGATTATTAAGGGGGTAATCAGTATGGAATCTTACGAGATTCAGATAGGAGAACCAGACAGTGGTAAGTGGAAAGGGACTAACGTAACTTTCCGCAAGATGAACGCAAAAGAGAGAGCGGAAGTCTTAGAGACAATCAGGGGAAACGCTACTCTATCGAAAGACGGAGCTATTTCTGGAAAGACACAACCAGAACTGGGACAGCTTAAGCAAGTCTTATTCTCAATTAAAGAACCAAAAGAACTAAAGAGTGAGAATGAACTATGGAGTTTAAGTGCTCAGGACTTCGTTAATCTGTATGAGGTAGTGAGTGTAATAAACCCTTTGGACTTGAAACCAACCTTGTTAAAAGAATAATGGGTGCTATCTACATCGGATATACCCAAGACTGGTTGGTTGGAAAGTTCATAAAATACCACAAGTTTGCGACATCTTACGGCTGGACGCCAGAGCAGGTGGATAACATGGATTGGGAAACAATCGAAGCACTTGACTTGATAATGGACGAAGAGGGAAAAAAGCTTGAGGCGAAGTAATGGTTAGTGACACACTTAAAGTCAGGATTAAGATTGATTCTGACTTTGAGAAACAATTGGAAACCGCAGTTGGAAAGGCATTTAAAGTAGCTAAAGTAGGATTCGATACTGCCAAGAAAACAACTGAAACCGTTGGGGCGGGAATACTCGGATTAGCAGTATTCGGATACATAGCGGAGGGAATCAAGAAAACTAACTCATTCTTGGAGTCGATAGCACCACCGATTCAAGCCTTAAACAAGCTATTTGGGACGCTATTGACTATATTTTTCATGCCCTTCGCTACCTTTATGGTTAGCCTTTTAGCTCCTTTTCTTATAATGGCTATCAAGTTCGTCAGAAGCATGGACAAGAGTTTACTAATTGTCTTAGGTGGAATCACGGCTGCGGTTATAGGACTCTACACAGTCTTCGGTGGCTCGGCTCTGTTGAAGGCAGTCGGACTGGGGGGATTGGACTTGAGCGGTATAGCTAAGGCACTTGCAGGAGTCGGGACTAAGATTTGGGATATAATAACGAACCCAGCTATATGGAGTGCTCTCGGTGGGGTAGGGGGGCAGATACTTAAGTTTATATCATCTCCGATTGGATTAGTGGGTGTAGCTCTTGCGGGAGTAGTCTTAACTATACTCGCTATTAAAGGAAACTTAGACGATGCTGCTAAGAAGTTTGAAACGGCAGTCGCTAACATGAAAGTCGGGAGAGAGACACTAACCGCAGAACAGTTACTAAGCGAGGGTAGTCCAGCAGAGAAAGCTAAGTCACTCGCTAAGTTTGCACTAAGCTCACAGGAAGAGGCGAATAAGGCAGCGTCTTCAGGAACGCAGAAAGGCAATATACTTGGTATCTTGCCTACACCGTCTGTTCAGGACTTTGAGGGTTCGTTCATAGGCAAACTATTAGGTAACAAAGATTACTCAAACCGAATGGCTGAATTGAACTCAGAGATGGCTAAAAACGTAGCAGTATTAGGGACTGTTGACGACTCAACTAAAAAGCTATTCAGAAGTGCCATGGATTACTTAAACATTACAGTTCTAACGAAAGATAACATAGAGTTAGTCAATCAGGCGATAGATAAATTAGCGACTAAAAAAGAAGCCGAAGCAGCAGCCACAGCACAACAGAAAGCAGAAGATGAGGCTATGGCTTCAGCTATTCAGATTCAAACATTAGGCATACTTACTCAAGGCAATACAGTTACGGAGAACAAGTCGATTCAAGAAGAGTTCGCAAAGGTTTGGCAGACGACTTGGAAAACCATGAGCGAGAAGACGACTGAATACGGCGGAGTGATAGTCCGTTGTCTCGGAACTATAGGTGGAGCGGCGACTCAGGCAAAGGGAGCATTAGACGCCTTAGCTCAGAGAATAGCGAGTATGCCCGTTTACAACGCACAGGCGACAGGAACTATGAGCGTATCGACTATCAATCGTATGAGGTAAAAACATGGCAACTAATATAACTTATGCAGGTTCGGATTTAGGACAAGTTCAAGATATAAAAGAAGGAACGAATTGCGGATTGCTACCGTTTCCTATGCCAAGAACGGGAGCATCGGCAAGATTAATCTATGATTTGAACGGAACAAGTCAGGATATTTCATTAACGACTAAATACGTATCAACTCCGTCGGGGATAGGTTCAGTTTTACTCTTCTTAGATACCTTATGTAACGGGCGACAGACTGCCAAATCGTTAGAATTGCCCTACTCACGAACTAAAAGCGTGGTTATAACAAATTGGGAATGGTTCTCTAACTCAACTGAAGGAGTAAATGACACTGGTAGTAATTGCATCATAAATATAAGAATAGATTTTGCGTATGGGGATATTGAGGACTTATGACTGAGTTGGATGAGTTAAAGGGATTAAGATACGACAACGAAAAATACATGAGATTGATATTATTGGAATTGGGAAATATAAGAATACAATTGAGGGATATAGAACGTGGCATTAGTTTGGGACATACCGATAATCAGAAGACAACCGACGCAGTTAAAAATGAGTGAGGTTGGAGCATGGAGCGGTGGGAATGTTACTACTTCTTCGACTAAGATAGAACCATCTTTCGCTAATTCTATTCAATTCTCATCTGGAACTGCTGGTGGAAATATTGAACCATCTGGATTAGTTTCTTGGTATAAGTTCGAAGAGGCTGGGACTACCTGCACAGACGAAAAAGGAAACTATACTGGAACGTTATCTAATTCTGCTGGACGGTTCGATATAGGAAAATTCGGCTCGTGCATGTATCCAAATGGTGCGTATATGATGTCTACCGCAAATTCTACCTTGGGCAGTATTGCGAGTATAAGTTGCTGGGTTAATGGCAGTAATTATGCGACTGCTAATGTATACAACCATCTCTGGAGTAAAACATCTGGGGGTAACGATTGGTTATTAGATGTTCGGAATATAGGTTCTGGATATGTAGTCATTAATAATTATGCACTCCCTTTCTTATCTTCGCAAGTGCCCGAGAATTCATGGGTTCATCTTGCTATGACTTGGAAGAATAACGATTTTCTAAGATTGTATATCAACGGTTCTTTAATCGGTTCAACCGCAACCACCAATATAACCGAAAGCACTGGTTCTTTATTCGTTGGATACTACAACTGGGTAAGCACTTATTATTGGTGTGGTAAGATAGATGACTTCAAGGTTTGGAATAGAGACTTAACTGCAACTGAAGTGGCTTCCGAGTTTGCTATAACTACTGGTTCTTATGGTGTCGGTGCTGGTGGTTCAACCGCAATTCAGAATACAAATCTTACGGAATCTTGGGGAGCTTTGGCTTCAAACTGGGACTTAATCGGCTGGATAAACCCGAGTGTTACAATAGGAAGTTTGGAGATTGACGTTGCTTCAGATACTTCGTTTACAAATTACAATAGATACGTTAAAACAAACATAGGTTCTGGTTGGAATCTTTTAAGCATAGATTTGGGCAGTCCAATTTCAAGCGGTGGGACTTTAGACTGGAGCGATATAAAGGCAATCAAATTTGCGACATCTGGCAATCCAACAATTATAACTCAGGACTGGGCAATAGGTGCGGTGGCTAACTCATGAATTATATCTTAGATTGGAATGTTGAGAAAGCGTCCCTCGATAAGAGAGTCGGAGTTTCGGAAGTGATAGCCATTAAGAAATTGATTGACGACTACCCAGATATAGACGCAGGGAATATAATCAAAATCTTCGATGCTGGTGCGAAAGTGTTCGAAGGCAGGATAGATTATATTGATTACAAGACGGACATGAGAATAACTGTCAAGGAGATAGGCGACTCATTAAATCACTTATACATAACCGAGAACTACACCAACGCCACCGTTTCGTATATCGTGACTGACTTGATATCAAAATATACAGATTTCAGCACTGCGGGTATAACCTCAACGACTCAAAACTTAGAGAAATATAGAATCAAAGATAGATATTTATTCGACGTGATAAAAGAATTGGCAGAGTTAATGAATTGGACGTTCAGGGTAGATTCGATAACAAAAACATTCTACTTCGAACCATATGGGAATACAAATTCGGGGATAACCCTAACAGTTGGAACGAACTGCCGAACCCTCGCTAATTGGAGACAGGACAGGGCGAAGATGAAGAACAAGATAAAGATTTTAGGCAAGATTAGGAACATGAAGACAAACAAGTTCACGGGTGGTGGTTCGATATTCACTTTCGATGGGGTGGGAAGCGTGGCAACCCTACTTGAGAAGCCAGTTACATTCGTCAGGATAATGGAGGGAACAACTGAATTAAAGGGTGGCATGTCTGGTGCTTCAATCAACCCAGACTATATAGTCGACGTGGATTTGAAAAAGTTAATCAAACTATCAGTCCCACCTAACGGCTCTACTTGGATAACTGAATACGACTATTCTGTAGAAAACATAATTCAGGTAGAGGATGCTAATTCCATGGTTATCTACGGGGAGAAGGATTACATGGAGACGAATCCGAATATAGAAGAAAGGGCAGATGTTCTTACTTATGCCAACAAACTATTAAGTCGTTATTCCCAACCATTTTGGACTGGAAACTTGGAAACTACAGATATGACTTTGACTCCAGGCGTATTAGTGACGGTTGTGGACGCAGTGAATGATATAAATACCACCTTTATCATAAAAGAAGTGAAGATACTCGGGCTTAAGAGGGGAATACAATTAGTAGTCGGAAACGAGGAATATAGAATGGTTGATTATCTGAACGAACTGGACAATAGGATAAACAAGTTAGAAGAGAAATTCAAGGGAGAGGCTGAATTAAACCAGTGGGTAAAGTCTTTCATAAATCCATTAAATTACAAGATTCACACGCATTTAATAGCACAAACGAGGGGAATGGGAAGTGCCTTTATAATCGGGCACCCGACTAATTCAATCATAAATTCATTTTACTTAGGCTCAAACGCAGACGCTTGGGCAATCGTGGGGAGCACATGACAACTTTCAGCAGTAAGAAACTGCACATGGAGCATTTCACGGGAACCACAGACGGCTCGGGAGACTTGACAGTAACTTTAAGTTCGACGCCAGCAAACACAGCCACTCAGTTCGTGGTATATTCAAATACGGCAAACGTAGTTCCCAAAGTCCAGTCCATAACTGGGGCAAGTTTGGTAGTTAGATTTTACAAGTTCCAATATGATAAGATGAGTTCAACAGCAACTGATGCGGATAATGTGCCTACTGGAGTAACTGCTACTGGAACGATACAAAACACTACTGCTGGTGGAACTGCGGATATAGTATACTATATAGATAACGTTTCTCCACAAGCACACACCCATGCAGTTCCTTTCCAATATATCCATTCCCATAATATCTCAACATTTACTGCTACGGATATGACTGTGGCTACGGCAAATTCATTACCAGTAGAATTATTAATTTTATATGTGGTGACTTAATGACTGAATACAAAGGATTATTACATTTTGAAACATTCGATTCGGCTACTGATACTAACGGAGATTTAGCAGTTGTATTAGAAGCGATTCCAACTGGTAGTCAATCAATCTCCATGCATTCGAACACCTCTGGTTGCATTCCCGCTTTCCAAGGTTTAACTGGCAGTTCTTTAACAGTCAGATATTGGACAGTCAGATACGACAAACCGACTGATACGGGTAGCACAATTTCAGATTTACCGAGCGGAATCAGTTCATGCGGTTCATTAGCGGCAACAGATGCGGGTGGTTCGACTAAATCTGATGGCGGAGCAGGAGGAATTGGACAAGCTCAGGCGGATGGCACACATACCCATAACTTTGCATATCAATATACCCACTCTCATGTCGGTTCATTATTTACCTTGACTAATAATGGGAGTGCGGCAATAGGTTCGGTTGCAATAAATCTTTCGGTGATTTATATATGAACTTAAAAGGTTATCATCTACATTTAGAATCATTTTCAGGTAATACTGACGCTAACGGCGACTTGACTTGCACGACTGCTCAGATGCCGTTACAAAATGGGGTTATTGCTTATACCAATAATACTAAATATATTGTTAAGATTCCAAGTATATCTGGAACAGCAACTAAAGTTAGATTTTATACAATTGATTATGATAAAGCGACACAAACCGCAAAAGAAACCGATAATTTGCCGTCTGGAGTCTCACAACAAACTTCAAAACAAAATACGGCGGCTGATGCGGGTGGCGGATTGGGTATAGGCGGAGTAAATCGTCCAACGTTGGTTCACGTTCACGGTGTTTCATTCCAATACCAGCATACCCATTCAGTAACCAACTTCACAACAACCGATGCGACTCTAACTGCTATTGGAAACGGAGTGGCAGTTAATGCTGTTTTAATTTATGCAAGTAACGATTAAGGTGATAGTATGACTTTGACTACAATATACAAAAGCGGATGCGAAAAAGATTTAGAAGACTGGATTTCGGGAACAGCAAACAGATGGGTAGACTTAGGAACCTCAACAATACCTGCTTTGATTTCAGACACGAACTTGAAGATGCCCGCAAATATAACTCGGGGTTCTGGATTATCATTCACAGAAGACAGAACGAATAATCAGAATACAACGGAATGGCGATTCAACCAAGCGACAGCGAACTCATTAAGACTTTACTACTATGGGGCGAGTGGAACTGATTATACTTTCGGTGGCTCAACATACTTATCAGAGAAATTCACCGCACCGTTCAATTGTAGTATAGTCGAAGCTAAGGTATTAATTAAGTATAACGCAGGTTCTCCGACTCAGGATATTCTAATGCAGATTCAAACGGACGCAAGCGGGATACCTTCTGGTTCATTAGTAACTGGTGGAAGCATTCTTATTCCAGATTTCTATTCTGGAACATACACTTGGCAGACTGGTTCATTCACAACTGCACCACTGTTAACCTCTGGAACATCTTACCATTTAGTCTTAAAATGTTCTGGGACAAGTATGCCGAACAACTGTTACCACTGGGGAGGAAGTGACGCAGGCGGGTTCGCAAGCGGGTTGGGTTTAACCTCAAACACGAATGGAAGCGTCTGGGCGTCGGGAACTATGGATTATTCCCTTGACTTATACAACAACAAAGTCGCAGAGATTGGTATTTTCGACTCAAGCACATCTGGCTCTCTCTACATGCGTGAGACTGCGACACCATTCACCAAAGACAACACGACTGAACTTTACATAACGGAACGACAGGATTATTCTGTAAACATAAACGAGTGATGAAATGAATAAGAAAGAAATTGGAAGCATAGCAAGAATAGAGCAGAAATTAGACGACTTGGCAGACAGCAATACCGAGGCACATAATGCGATTTTAAGCAGGTTGGACAAACTCAACGGCACCGTCCAAGAGCACGGGAGAAAACTTGCCGTGCTCGACGAAAGAGCCGAACAGCAAACGTGGGTAAATCGGGCAATTTACGGTGCGATATTTGTTGCTATTATCATAACGGTAATTGCAAGTTATCTAAGGTTATAAAAATGGGAGAAGATATTGGACATAAAGCAGTCCAAGATACACTTAAGAATATGTATTTAGTAAACATAGGGACTGATAAGAAACTGAGTGCTGGGTATTATTTAAATCCAAATTCGGAATACTACGCAATTGATGGAAATATCTCGGATTCAAGCGATTCGGGAAGTTATGGTGATTAGATGTGTGAATTCATAAGGAATTTAGTATGTGCGAACTACGCAGATATGATGAATAAACTTAAAGCAGACGAGAGTGTGATAGCACAACTCAAGGCTACGAACAGCAATCTCTCATTAGCTAATAGTAACCTCGAAAAAGAACTAAACGAACTTAAAAACCCTAACCAAAATGAACTTTATTGGAATTCAAAGTATCCAACAAGCGTTATCAAATACGATTCTTGGTGGAGCGGGGTTCAAGTAGACGTTAGGTGGTTTTTCTTCAACGATTTGATAGACGAGTTTAAATTGATAGTGAGTCCAGTTTTAGGGGGAACTAATGATGAAAAGATGCTATTTTGCCAGAACTGGGTGAAAAACAACATAATTTACGATACGGACACAAACACCTATAAGGTTGGTGAATACTGGGCAAGTCCGATTGAAACTCTGGCTAAAAGAAGGGGAGATTGTGAGGATGGAGCTATTTTGATGGCAAACCTCGCAGTTTCGGCGGGAGTTCCTTATTGGAGAGTAAGATTAACTGCTGGAGATGTTCAGGGTGGCGGGCACTGTTATTTAACCTACCTTTCTGATTCACAATTAACCAAACCGTTTATTGAGCAGAATTGGAAAGTTTGCGACTGGTGCTATTATCCAGACATAACCCCTTTCGACAGCCGTCCAAATTACAAAGACGAACCGATGTATTTCACCAATCAGATTTGGTTCAGTTTTAACCAGAAGTATGCATTTTCAACACAAGGAACGACAATTGGTAAAAATTATATCATCCACGCATAGCTTTAAATATATGGAGGGAGTATAAACTAAAGACTTAGCGGATAAGTCTTGCATGCCCAGTCCGCAAGCGACACGACGCTGGGGCGGACAGCGTTGGCGATAACATCGTGGTTTTGTTGCCAACGCAGTTATTGCATCTCCACGTTTGGACACAACCGTGGATTCGACATGTCCCCGACTTGGGTGTAGGGTGGTAACTTAAACCCAAGAGATGAAGGGAAACAATTATGGAGTTGATTTAAAATGTTCGAAGATTTACTTTACGGAGCGATAGGTGGAGCAGGTTGGAGTATCACGGGGTATGTGAATAAACTCAGGCACGATACCGAAACTGTCACACCATTTAGCTTCAAACAATTTATCTATTCGGGAGTATTGGGAGCAATAGTCGGGGTTACTGCCTCTAAGTTAGGCATGGACTTCGAATCGGCTAATGCGTTATTCGTAGCATATGGCGGAACGGCACTTTTGAACGAAGGTTTAAAGTGGCTCTGGCTCAAGATACAACCTTAGGTGATGCCTACAGCTTAAAACTGGAGGCGATTTTACGCTAATTCTTTGCACTAAACCACTTTTGTTTAGTGACAACAATAACCGAGGTGAATACGATGGAAGTTGAGAAACTATTAAAGGGTGGATTAGGTTTAGTGATTGGTGTAGCAGCCGCCGCAGTTGCGGGAGCGTTCACCGTTCCAGTAGTTCCGCAAGTAACTCAGCCAGTAATTACACTGTTTGGGGCAATAGTCGGAGCTTATTGGGGTTACGAGAGCAAGTAACTACTAAATTAGATTTTAGTAGATATTAACCTTGAACGGATTGTTTTTTTCCGTTATATTATCATAAATAGTAATATATTATCATTTCAGATAATATACCGAGTGAGTAAAATTGAAGAACGAGAATCCATAAATCTTAGCCGATGAGACTAAAGTCGAGGCGGATTGGAGATTGGTGGATTGAAGTGCAATTTAGAATGTAAGTATTGCAACAAGAGAAAGAACAGGTTCAACTGTCGAAAACCGCATGGTGGAAAGAAGAACGAATCTGGGAAGACTAAAGGGAAGTCCCACTACACTATTTTTAAAGGTAATGGAAAATGTATCTTAGGTTTAGCCAAAAGATTAATTCTTTGTCCACATCCTGCTTTAAATATATAGTATGAGTATATACTCCCATGCGAGTTCGAGTTATAGCTGGTTACAAAGATAGAGTCACCTATGGTGTTTCGATTCCCACTGCTTTTGTCGAAGATTGGAAAGAGTCCGATGTCGACATAGTTAAGTCTGGAAATGTCTTGGTGGTATCTAAATGCGAATAATGTTTATGGGTGACAGTCCCTTTATTCCGACTGGATATGCTAACCAATTAAGGGGAATCTCAAGAAGACTTTTTAATAAAGGACACGACATTTCCTATTTCGCTTGGCAATACTGGGGACAAGTTCTAACTAAATCTGTTTTTGAGGACGGAACGGAGATTCCTTTTCCAGTATTACCCAACGCAAGTCAGAACGATTTTGGGCAACAATTACTCCCAGAGTATCTAAACATGGTTAAGCCAGATATTTTCTTTGTCTTATCCGATATCTTCATGATTCAATACGTTCGAAATATCGACATGGCACCGATTAAATTCTTGATGTATTTCCCAAGCGATGGTGGGGCGACTTTGCCCGTCGGATACCAGAATGTAACTGATAAAGCAGATTCCTTAGTTGCCATGTCCAAGTTCGCACAGAAGCAAGCAACTGATTTGGGAATTAAGAATGTCGATTACATACCGCATGCGACAGACACCAATATATTTCACCCATTAGATAAAATTGCGATTAAAGAAAAATGGAGCAGAATATTCGGGGTAGATTTAGTCAACAATTTCGTTGTCGGAGCGGTGATGAGATTTCAAGGCAGGAAGATGGCGGCAGAACTGTTCAAGGCGTTTGCTACCTTTAATAAGAAACACCCAGACTCAATCTTACTTCTACATTCGGATAAAAACGACAACGCAAATCCAGGACTATTGATAGACGATTTGGAAAAGAGATTGGGGATTCAGAATAAAGTCTACTGGACGGGCATGAAGTTCTATCGTGGCTATCCCGAATCAATCTTGAATGAAATCTACAATACTTTCGATGTTCATGCGTTAACTACTTCTGGCGAGGGCTGGGGAATACCAACAATAGAAGCCATGAGTTGCGAAGTGCCGAGCGTCATAACAGATTACACTACTACTAAGGAGATAGTAACCGACAACAACGCAGGGATAGCCGTTCCATTATCTACCGAAATAACTGGAACTTATAACGTAGAACGAGCGATGGTTGATAAGGATAAATTCGCAGATGCACTTTCCTATATGTATGAGCACCCGAAAGAAAGGATAGAAATGGGGAAGAACGGAAGAAGGGCAGTTATTCGGGACTACTCGTGGGATGTTGTATTTCCACAGTGGGAGAGAAAACTGAAAGAACTGAGTGAGAAATAATGTTAAGTGTGATAATTTTAACCAAAGACGAGCATAGCTTTTTATTAAAGAACTGCGTAGATAGTGTCTACGAGTTAGCCGATGAAATAATTATTGTCGACTCAAATGGCAACGACTCATTAAAGATACAAGAGTGGTATGGCGATGATAAAAAGATACGCTGTTTCATTAAGAGATGGAGAGACTCTTACTCTTACACAGACTCACGAAACTTCGGCATCGAACGGGCGAAGGGCGACTGGATACTCCACCTTGATGCTGATGAAATACTGGGGGAGAAGAAATACCTCATCAAGGACTATATCACAAAGAGTTACGACGCCATTAGCCTCATCGGATACCATTTTATATTCAATCTGGTTACCATCGACTCCACATTACCTATCCATATCTTCAAAAACAGACTCACAAAAAGGCTTAACTATCCACCCAATACTATGCACGGGCTACCGCAAGGAACTAATGAATATACCATTACTGAACCAATCATATACCATTTTGGTTACGTTAAAGGACTTTATTGTTACATGCGGAATAAATGGAGAACTGAAAAAGCCAGATGGGAAATGCACAATCCAGCCGATTACAAAAGATACTGTGAAGATATCTTATATGGAAGATATTTGGTTAAACCATTTGAAGGAGAGCAACCGATTGAAATCTTGAGGGATTGGATATGAGACATGGTTCATTAACGTTAGATAAGAATATGAAGATAACTGATGCCCGTGAGAAATGGTATAGAACAGAACTTGCGAGGATAAGGGCATTACCAACTGAAGAACTGACGAAGGAATTTTGTTTGAGAATAAGCAGAGCACAAATGTTGGATGCATTAAAAGAATGTATACGGGGAGAAAGCATTCTCCACAGTTGAGGTGAAATGATGCGAATAGAAATAGATTTATGGGATTGGGCAAAAGATGCATTAGCAGCGTTACTCGTAATCTATGGGGGAATTTGTTTATTGATTCCGCCAGCGTTGTTGATGGTGCTATTAAAAATATTGGGGGTAATCTAAATGGAAATAGAGGAAATCCAAGATTTGATACGTGAGAATAGGGATATCATTAAGCCGTATTATTCTGGAAACAATTTCGAAGTGGCTGATGAAGAACCAGAAGTATTCATCACGACTAAATATAAAAGAGACAATAAGAAGGTAAGAGAAAAGATTAGGAAACTATTTAAAGCAAGAGACGTAATGTATGTCGAAGAGATGGAACCCAGATGTAAGGAATGCGGAACAAGTCATCCACCATTTTGGAGTATTTCATGGTAATGGAAAGAATCTATACAAGCACGGCATCAAAGTTAATCAGAAACCCAGAAAAAATAATGGAGATTAAGGAAGGTAAACTCCGTCCGCAATCTTTACAGTTATCGCCAACCGACGTCTGTAATCTTAAATGCCCCTTTTGTAGTGTCTGGAATCGAGAGCAGAACGAACTGAAGTGGGATACGATGAAAGACTCGATAGAAGCACTTAAGAACCTCGGATTGAAGACAGTCGAACTCACTGGTGGCGGAGAACCGACGATGTATAAGGATATAAACGACTTAATATTCATAATTACAGATGGACTCTTTCATCTCAAGTGCGGGTTGATAACAAATGGAACCAATCTAAAAGCACTTACACCCGATAGTTTAAAAAGGTTGATGTGGATAAGAATATCTATGAACTGTCTTGAGCAAGTATCGGATATAACCATTCCCAAGTTACCCGATACATGCACACTCGGTTTCTCTTATGTCTGGAACGACACCCAACCCAAGGAATATAATGCCAAGATGTTAAAGAAGATAGCTGATTATGCTAAGAAGTATAAGGCAAAGTATATTCGAGTCGTTCCGAATTGTCTATCTGTCGAATCTATTAAGAGGGCAAGGGAAGAAGTCCCTAAGATGATTAGAAGTATACCGAATACTTTTTTTCAGTCTAAAGAATACGAGGCTCATACTAACTGCTACATGGGATATTTAAAGCCATTTTTATATAGTGATGGATATCTTTACCAGTGTTCAGCCAATCCCCTACTCGAAAGAAGATTCCACCCAGACTTCAGAATGGGGCACTGGACTCAAATCAAGCAAATCTGGGCGAACCCGAAACCATTTAACACGAAGAAATGCGGACTCTGTTTTTTCAAGGAGCAGAACATGTTGATAGAAGACTTGATGCAACCGAGGGAGCATGAGGAGTTTTTATGACTTGGATACACGGAATGGATAATTGGGTTGTTTGTAGGGGTTGTGGTGGAAGGGGTTGGGTAGAAGTTAATTCGGGTTATCTCGGCGACAAAGTTCCAAAAAGATGCCCACTATGTTTCGGAAGTGGCGGACACAAAAAACCTACTGGACTGGGGTAATAATATGGACAAGAAAGAAGTCTATGAGCGGGACTTTATTGACAAGATAGATAAGCACCGAAATCTCAAGGAGTATGACGTTCACATAATAGAGAGAATTATACAGCCAAATCAGAGGATACTTGTAGTCGGTTGCGGTGGGGGAGAACTTTGCCGAGTCTTGGCTCGCTTGGGACATAGAGTCACTGGAATCGATATCTCTGAAAAGGCTATTCAATACGCCTCTACACAGGACACGGAGCATAAAGTAGAGTGGATTCGTGAAGATATAGAAAAGTATATCTGCGAATACTTGGATTGGCAGCCAAACCCAATCTTCAATTTCATAATCATTAGTGAGGTTTTGGAACACCTCGAAGAACCACTAAAAATTCTCGGTTGGTTAGAAGAATATGGTGAGCGAATAATCTGGACAACCCCGTGGAGAGACAGAGCGGAGGATAACTTACACCTACACTGGTTTGATTATCAACCGATTAAACTTGAAGGATTTGGTGAAGAACCCGTATATGAACTTGTAGAATTCAGACGGAATTGGGTGAAGAAATGATAACAATAGCGGTAGTTAGTTACAACGATACCAAGGGCAGGGAAATTCTTAAGAGATGCTTAGACTCTATTGAGAACAACACGAGATACAATCACACACCCTACGAATTAATAATCGTATCAGATAGAGTTGGACATGTCAGAGCATGGAATAAGGCACTTAGAATCTCCGCTCCGAATGATGTGATTATGCTATCCGACGACATAGTATTAGAAGATGATACATGGATTGATAAACTAAAGAAAACTGCGAAGGAAGCGGGAGTCGGGTTCTCAACTATACTCGCAGACGTAAAGGAAAGGGGGATATTCAAATATGATTGGGGTTTAATGGGTTTTTGCTATCTAAATCGTGACACAATAGAAAGAGTGGGATATTTTGATGAGCAATTCTTCTGCGGTTACGAGGAGGACGATTACTGTATCCGAATGAAGCATGTTGGACTCAAACCGAAAATGTGCGAGGAGTTAAACCACAAGCACGAATACGGCACAACGCTGAAGAGACTATGGGGAACCAATCTCGATATTCATTTCAAAGACGGGCTACAAAAATTAAGGGAGAAGTGGGGATTTTGAAATTCGGCAAAGCATATTTCGAAGACGGAAAAGATAGCAATTATTATGGTTATGCAGAACAAGTTACACCAAAAACTATAGTAGTCGCAAATGATTTAGTCAAACTATTCGATTTGGGTGGAATGTTTGTTTTAGACTATGGTTGTGCTATGGGGATATTAGTTAGCGAGTTAAGGAGCTATGGAGTTATCGCAATAGGAACAGACATCAGTGATTATGCCTTGAAAGAGGGGCATAGGATTTTAAAGAATAAGGGATTAATAGTTCATGTAGATAAGTTCTGGGATAATTTCATACGCACAACTAAGTTCGATTACGTTCTGTTCTTGGACGTATTAGAACATATGAAAGAGAAAAGTATTAGGATGCTGTTGCTAAATCTGATGGCGAATAAATTGCTGGTTAAGATACCGATTTGCACGAAAGATGGCGAGGATTTCGTGTTTGATGCGAGCAGGAAGGACAAGACACACATAACCTGCCGAACTAAGAGATGGTGGAAGGATTTGTTTAAAGAATATGGTTATAAGAAATTTACTCCAATAGACACAACTTATCTATTCGATTCGGAAGGAGTTTTAGCTGGGGTATTCGAATGATGAAGACTACAAACATGCTTGTTGCATTTATACTTTCTATGCTATCGGCAATAATAGTATGTGGCATAAAGCTATACGATTTTATAATAATTGCTCAGGGTGGAATAGCTTGTCACTACGAGCCTAACTCATGGATATTAGTTCCCGAAATGTTCATCTTGATATTCTCAATCATGTTCTTGATTTATCTTTTCGCTTGGGTAATTAAAGAGTGGTTTGAATGAAACTTAATGTCGGTTGCGGTAAGAAGAAGATGGGGGAATATATCAATTTAGACTGCAATCCTTTTGTCAATCCAGATGTTTGCAGGGACATAGAGAAAGGACTCCCTTATAATGATTATACTTTTGATGAGATATTTTGCGAGCAGACTTTAGAGCACATTAAAGACTTAGTATTTGTAATGAATGAATTTTATAGGACACTTAAAATCGGCGGGAGGTTAAAACTATCCGTGCCTTTAATCTCTGGCAAATGGGCATTCATCGACCCGACACATGTCCATTATTTCATTCCAGAAAGTTTTGATTTCTGGTTACATAAAGATTACAACAGTGATAATGCTGGGGTTAACGGGCAATACAAACTGGTTAAGGGGGAGATAAAAGACGATTCTTTATACTTGGAGTTGGAGAAATGAAATGTAAATATTGGAGACGATGCCCACCAGAGTATTGCTGTCAATCATGTATTTATCGGGTGAAGAAGTGAAGTGCGAATATAATAATTGCAGTCAAGATTCAGTCACTTATGTCACCATGTCGGGTAAACCATTCATTCGTTATTGTAAAAGACATGGGGAATTAATAAGGAGACAACTACACTGGAATGAGGAAAAATGGAAAACATATCGGTTCAAATCTGCACAAAAAACAGAGCAGGTGAACTCTACGGATGTCTTGTCAGTCTCTGGAATCAATCGATTGATGACTGGGATTTAATAATAGTCGATTCTGGAGAGGACGCAAGAAAGTGGAAGATGATTAATGACATCCTGATGAGATTCAAGTTTGATGGACATGGGGTAACCTACCTTCGTGATGACTCTGGGAAAGGAATAGGTAGAAGTAGGAACATGGCTATATTGGAATCTAAATCTGAATTATGTCTAAGAGCAGATGATGACTCGGTATTGGACGAAAACTATCTATCCCTGTTAAACTATTATTACCACAAACTAACTAACAAGGGAGAAAAGGTGGGTGCTATTGGTGGAATCGTGCCAGTTCTCGGACAACCGATTTGGCGACGTAAAGCTTTAAATACTTTCAACGAGTTAATATTCAAGGATGATGTCGAGATTAAAGACGATGGTGGATTCAGTTATTACGGTGTTGAACCCATACCCAGTCACCACCTTAGGAGCAGTTTCCTCTTTTCGAAGAAAGCGGCAGTTGAAGTCGGACTACACCCAGAAAACCTCGGAATGTCTGGATTCAGAGAGGAAACAGATTTCACAGTCAAACTTAGAGTCAACGGATATAAACTATACACCGTTCCTGAAGCACTATGTTGGCATCTTCAGGCACAATCTGGCGGAGTTAGGATACCACCTGCGGAATACGTCAGACAGGTTAATGAAAACACTATCTGGCTTAAGAAGAGATTACTCAAATGGCACGAAGAAGGAAAAATCTAACGAAGAAATTGAACGAACTGGTAGTCAGAGTCAACGAGCACCATGAATGCTTGCAAGATTTAATAGAACATTTGGTGGAAACGGAAGAAAGGGATAAAAAAAGCTTCAACACGGATTTAGCTAAAGACATGTTGGAACGGGGAATATTAATCGGAATGGATTTAAAAAAGAAAATCTGGGACAATTATGGATACGCCTGAAGAAGAAGACGAAGAGGAAGACGATGACTGGGTTAGAAAACGTAAGGAAAGAATTAAGAGAACTAAGACACCAACTCACTGACTTACAAATAGGATTGAGGTATCTTAATTCCAGAGTCACATTACTAATAGAGGAACAGAATGAAAAAGAAGTTATTATTGGCTAAAATATCGGTGATGAGAAGTTTTCATACGCCTGGATGTAATAATTATATCAAGCGTGCCAAGAATGCTATCTACATCACCCCGATGAACTCCTGGGAACATGAGTTTGAGAAGTTCAAGATTTGCTATTGGTTAAAATTACAAGGATACGACTTCATAACGGAAGCGGTTGAGAACAAAACTGGATTCAGGAGAGATATTGTTTGTTTAGATACGGGGGAAATATTTGAAATTGAAACCAACAAAAAAAGAGCAGAACGATTCAAAGGACAAAACGTAAGTGTGGTGAAACTATGGGAGAGAGACAATCAAAAATCGATGGAAAAACAGAATCTTGGGGAAGCCAAAGTCAAAAATCCTTAAGCGACTTCAAGCACGCATTAGATACCTTAGCACACGACTTATCAACTGGGGATAACTCAGAGGGATGCGGAAGCTATGGTGAATAGTTACGATACTGGAAAGCAACACGGACTGATAGAAAAGAACGTAATGACTAAAGAAAAGGTTAAAGCCAGAATCAAAAGTTTAGAAGATAGCATCGAGAGTTGTAAAGTCGCTTCAAGTAAGGATTACATCAGAGGATTATTGGCTGGATTAAGATGATAAGTATTCTTGGAAGCTATCAGGGAACATCGGGTTATGCCAAACATACCTCTAATTTAGCTTTAGCTTGTTCTAAGTTCACGACAATCGGAGCGGCATCCCTAAATGGGCACGGGTTTCAAACTAAACATCTATCTCGGGATGAACTTTATGATAACTTAGTCTGTATCACCACCCCGCCATTCTGGGACTTGTTCAGTGCGAGTAAATATAATTTCAACGGATTTCTTATTTATGAGGGCGATAAGTTGCCTCAATTCTGGGTTGATGTCCTGAATAAAGGCTATATCAAACGAGTTCTTGTTCCCTCTGTCTTCTGTCAAGATTTGGTAGAGAGGGCTAAATTCTGTAAAGCGGATATAGATTTAATCCCTCACGGCTTCAACCCAGAAGTTTTTTCAACGGTAGGTAACAAAATGGAGATGAATCAAAAGCGGGGTTTAAACTTCGGTTTCGCTGGTGGCTGGGCACAGGGAAAAAATGACAGAAAAGGACTCCAATATCTCCTTGAAGCATACTGCACCGCTTTTGACAATAAAGATGATGTGGCTCTCAATATCAAATTGAACATGGCATATCAATCAAGAGAAATGGTAGACGAATCACTAAAGACACTGAACTTACCCGAATTGAATAAACGTCCAGCGATGAGTCTCTACATGGGTGAGTTTACAGATAACCAAATGGCAGAGTTCTATCGGGCACAAGATTTGATGGTATATCCGAGCAAAGGCGAAGCTTTCAATATGCCTGCCTTAGAATCGATGGCATGCGGAGTTCCTAATATGGTAACAAACTGGGGAGGACATTTAGATTACGTAAACAGTCAAAATGGGTGGCTAATTGACTATACTTTAGAGCCATATTCGGGTAACGACTATTTATACGAGGAAGTCAATCTCGCTACGCCATCTTCTGAACACCTTGTCAAGCTATTGAGAGATATCTACGAGAACAGAGGGCAAATTGAGGACAAGAAAAGACTCATAGATGTGAAAGATAGGACTTGGGCAGAAAGTGCCAAGAAACTTGTAGGAATTATTGAGCATTAACCTTTCGACATTAATCTACAAAAGGTTAACAAAGTTAATGGCACCGAGACGAACCCAGAAACCCCAAAATAAGGTTAATAGGTTAATGAGGGATTAATGAAAACTGATACTAATTAATCAATATATTATTAACTTTATTAACTGTTTTATTAACTATTAACTATATCTATTAATGAGCCTGAGCGTGAGCCAACCCGATTAACTTTGTTAACCTTTCATAGATTAACGGCACAAGGTTAACGAAAACTGGCATGTTTTGAACAGTTTAAACCCAAGCTTTATTAATAAAACCCGCTTAACAACTCGGGTGTCAAGATGCCTAAGTTCAGTAAGGATGAAAACATAGAAAAATTAACAGAGCGGGTTGAATACGCCCGTAAATTAAGAGCCGAGGGATTGCCTTTTTCACACATAGGAAGAAAACTCGGAGTCTCTTCAGTGATGGCTTATAAATACGTCTCTGATTCTAACATTTTAAAACGTCTTAATGAGCCACCCATTTTTGCTAAGGATACATATAGCGAATTAAGGAAGATAGCCACAATTTTAAAGAAGGCAGAATCGCATATCGGTGAAGATGAAATCGGATACCTATTATTCTGCATAGCGAGAGGGTTTAATCAACCAAAATGGTGCCGAAGATATATCAGAAACTTCATGGATGAGCTGAAAGTATAATGCGATTTTTCCCAAATCAAGAATCGCTATGTGCCCCCGCCACACAAAAAACCATTATAAGCGAGGCTCGTTTTTGGGCATATCCTTATATACCCCAACCGCTTTATTAGGTTGAGCGTAATGCTCGGGAGTGATTTGAGATGAATCAGATAAGAAAACGAAAGGAAAACCGTGACGACTTGTTAAGGAGTCTGTCTTTTGAAAAATGCGACAAGGAACTGAGCCAAAACCTCGCAGAACGATACATGATAGAACACGCACTTGAGGGATGATTGAATGCCAACACGTTCAGTAGCAATAATAGAACAGATTAAATGTCCGTGTTACGATTGTGGACGAGAATCAGATAAGGATAAGGGACTCGCCAGATTCGATAAAATGCGGATATGTAAAAAATGCGTGAAAAACTACTTTGTTTGTTCCCAGTGCGGTAAATTGGATAAGAAAAACCGAAGTTGGTTTAAGCAAATAGACTTGTGCACGACTTGTTTCGGTGAACGTTACTTTATGTGCGTGGGTTGTAAGGAGGTATTTGACAGGGAAGACTATGCCGAACAACCTGGCTGTAGATGTATAGACTGTTACGTTGAATGGGTGAAGAAAGACGGCATAAGAAACGTATATAGAAAAGTAGAAGAGAACTGGTTAGTGAAAGAGAAGAACCTGCGAAAATCCGTGAGTTCTTTCAACATCGCAGGGGCAGAACTCGAGACATTAGTTATCGGAGAACTGGATGTCATGTGCCCCGAACTGCGTCACTGGGGAATAACCGATGATGCCTCTATAGACGGACACGGAATTCCCAAGGAGTTCTTAATACCACCGTTTGACATGACTAAGACTGAACAAAGAAGACTAATAAAGGACGGTATGAAGAAACTTGCAACGGCATGTAAAGTCAATTCATCATGCGGATACCACGCACACCTATATATGCACCCAGACTTGATAACGACAATAAACCTAAAGAAGATATTGTTAGGGTATATCAGAGCAGAGGATTTCTTCTTTAAGATGGTGCCTGGAAGCAGAAGGAAAAACGATTTCTGCAAATCGTTGAAAGCATACGACTCGAACCAAATTTTAAAGACACGGGGGATGTTCCGCCTGTTGAGTTACTATTATGATGAGCGGATTAAGAACGAATACGACATTCCCGAAAACTACAAAATGGATAACAACGGAAAAAGGTATCACTGGGTAAATCTGCATTCTCTATACTACAGAAACACGGTAGAGATTAGATTACACGCAGGGACAACCAACTGGAGAAAATTCATACACTGGTTGAGAGTTCATAGAAACTTCCTAAGGTGGCTGATTTTTGAAGCAGAACTCCCAGATATAATGAACCTAACCTACGAAAAATGGTTAGAGGTATGCACCAAAAAAAGCACCACCTTAGATAGATACATTAAGGGAAGAATAAACGCATTTAAGGACGATTCGGTTGAGTATGTAAGCCGAGAACGCACCGAGGAAGATGAAGATGACGGCGATAGCGGGGAGGATGAATAACATGTGTCAACTACATTTGATATCATCGGATAAGGACTTGGGAAAGAAAGCCATACACGAATTAAATGAGATGCTATGGCAGGGAAACGACTACAACAAAGACGGTTGGGGAGTAACAGACGGGGTAGAGATAATAAAAGATGGGGACAAATATGCTCTCGCAGACAAAAAGCAATTCGAGAATAAACTGAAGGGAACGTTTTTCCTCGGGCACAACAGAGCAACAACGTCTGGGAAGCCATGTAAACCGAACTCCCACCCATTCGAGAGTGAGCATTTCATCTTTGCTCATAATGGGATAATAGACAACTACGCCGCTCTGGAAGAAAAGTATAAGGTAAAGTGTGCGGTAGATAGCCAGATGATAGGAGTCTTATTGGAAAAATACTACAAGAAGGGATTAATAAAGGCAATCAAGTCCGCATTAAACCAACTCGGTGGGGGATTGTCGGTATTCATCATACACAAGCCAGACAAGAAAGTGTTTTATGTCAAGCACTCCGCCAGTTTCTTATTTGCGAGAATAGAAAGCGTGAGCAGAAAAATGCTGGTTGGTTCTACCGATTCGAGAAATCTCACCTGTGTTTTCAGGGACACGGAGAAGATTCTAATCAACGGACTTAAGAGACGCAGGTATGTAGTAACTGCGGAACTTGAACCAGAAGAGGACATAGTATATGAGATAGATGGGGTAAAATTAGTTAAAAGAGGAAAAATAAAGCCGAAAGAAACATCACACGTGCAAGTGTTCAGATACTATCCGTATAGAGAGGAAAATATGTGCTACAGCGACGAAGAAGATGTAAGTATATTAGCGGAAGAACTATCCGATATTTTCAGGGACGACATCTTCTTTGTAAAAAATGGAGCATATTCTTGGAGAATGACGGCACCGACCTGGATGTTGGATGAACTAAAAGAAAAAGCAATAGACTGTGCGGCATTAACTTTATATGAAATAAGCAGAATACGAGATTATTACATCGGAACAATAGACGATGGAGATACATGGGAGAGGTGGGAATGATGAATTGTCCGAAATGTAAAAAACCAGTAAGGGCACTTGTTTGTTGGGAATCTGGAGAATACAGAACTTTCATGAGCAAGGATGGCTACGATGATGATAGTAAGGAATTCGTTAGTGATGGCGGATTAGAATACGAGTGTTCGGAATGTCAAGAAGTCATAGCAACAACGGAGAAACGAGCATATAAACTGCTGGAGGGATAGCATGAAAGAGAGTTATTGGTGTAGGGATTGCAAACGCAGAGTAGACAAGAAACGCTTGATAAGAGCAGAGCAGGGCGAAGGACATATAGATTATGTATGTCCAGGGTGCGGATTCGTTGTAATCTGCAAACTTAGGGAGTGATACCGTGAGAAACATAATCGAAGGAAAAGACGGAACAATCTATTACTCGCATGATTCGGTTTTAAATCTAATGAGAACTGCGAGAGAAACCGAGAGAGCCAGAATAGTCGAAATGATACAAAGAATGACAACGGGGTGATAACGTGAGAATAACCATAAACGAGCCACATCCTTGGTGTGACGGAAGATATACATACCCAGCAACCCTCAACCAAGCGGAAGACTGGCTAAGGAACAAGATAAAAGAGGGAAAGATAGTGGAGTTGATAGAAAAATGAACTGTAGTTATTGTGCGAGAGACGTAAAGCGGGGAACTGGGGTATTAGTAACAACGGATGCTACAAGAACCCAGATATTCTGCACTTGGACATGCCTTGGGGGATACGTGAAAGAAAACGGGTTAGTAACGAAAGACGACTTTCCCGCACATGACAGATGTTAGGGCATTTTTAACCGATATATCATGGTTTATGCCTACATAAAGTGGTAATATATACCCGAAAACTCGCCGATACCGCAACGATGGACTTAGGAATCACTCCCGAGTCATCCTCCACGAAGGGGTGCGTTGCGGCGGTAAGGAGTTGATTAAGTGAAAAAATATACAGTATGCGAAAAATTAACTATGGAAAACATCTACGAAGTTGAAGCCAACAACTTACAACACGCAAGAGAACTCGTTAAAACTGGGGTTAATTTTGCACCCATAGATTCGATACAAGTGAAAAAAACCATAGGAAAAGTCAGAAGGATGAAAGAGGTGAAAGCATGAAAGTAGAGGGGGAAATAAAACTGGTGGGAGAACTCGGAACGGCAAGGACTGGGAATACCTACTTCGTTTTGAAACTGGATAAAACCGAATATACCTACTTCGACAAAAGCAGGGAACACTGTGAAGCAATCAGAAACACACTGGTAGAAGGAGAGAGAATAACCGTGAACTATACGGACAGCAAGACGGGGAAGAACCCAATCATAACTGAGTTTGCGGGCATTATGGCTCACTTAGAATCAGAAGAACCAGTAGTGGATTCCGAATACACGCCAGAGAAAGAGGGAACAAAAGTGAAGAAACTCGGTAAGGGGAAGACAGTCTGGGCAGTAAAGGACGACAAAATAACCTTTATGAACTGCCTCGGACATGCCTATAACATCGTGTCAAATCCTTTATTCAATAAGGAGAAGACAACCGACTCAGTGATAAAAGAAGCAACTGTCTTATTCGAAGCAGTTAAGAAGATTTCGGAGTAAGTTAAATGGAAACCCCGAGCCAATTTGAGAGAGACGTCAAGCGAGCCGATGAAGTAGAGGTTGAATTACTGCGGAGACTTGTCAACAACAACCCAGAGACGTGGGGGGGAAACCCATGGGTAGTTATGGATGTTAGGAAGGATTTAGAATATCAAAAACAAGATGTAGACTTCTTAGTTAAATCAGGAAATAAAATCCTACTTAGCATAGAAGCAAAAATAGACTTCACCAAACTACCTAATTTCTTCTTTGAAATCGGGAGAGTGACTGGAGCAAATGGATGCCTATTTATAACGACATCCGACGAACTATGGTATTATTTCGTAGAGGATTTCACTCTCTATCGGTTCAATATGAAGGCACTGAGAGAGTATTTAATCAAAACACGACAAGAAATAGACGAACTAAGAATGAAGAAACAAGGACAAGAAGGACTATTACCAGCCGAGGTAGAGAAACTATCTTGGTATAAAACAGCAACAGCCGAAAGAAATTCAATCGGCTTGGCTATTCCGAGGGATGTAGCCATCAGTATCTTAAACCCCTACGTCAATAACTATAAGGTAGTGATATAATGGAAGTTCAAGTAGTAAATATTGGATATCGTGGTAGGAACTATCGTCCTGTCATAATACCCATAGGCGACATACACTATGGTAGCAAGAAGTGCGACACGAAGTATTTCGAGGACACTATAAATTGGATTAAGAAACAGAAAGAAATTCTTGTTATCGGAATGGGAGACTATTGCGACTGCATTAATCCAATAGACAAACGATATGACTACAGAGTAATAGATGAATATCGCCCATCAGAACAATATGCATATATCTACAAATGGTTCGATAAAATCAAAGACAAGATAATCGGACTGCATTCAGGACACCATGGTGATACATTAACCACCAGAGAATTTAACGACCCTGATTTGGACTTAGCAAAATCTCTCGGAGTGAAATATCTCGGTTGGGAAGCACTGACTTTATTGAGATTTGAACGTAAAGTAAAGAATGAAAATAGAGCAATCGCTAACTTTACACTATACAGCACACACGGAAATGGTGGTGGCGGAACAGTCGGAATGGCTCTCAATAAGATAATTGCTAAATCCCGAAGCAACGATGCCGACATTTATCTCATGGGACATCTACATAAGTTAGTGTATGCCACCGACTTATTGAATGAAGTTAAGGCGGGGCATGGCAGATATATGTTAACCCAGAGGAAAAGACTATACGGCATAACTGGCGGTATGCTGAGACACCCAATTGAGGGAGCAGACGGTTACGAAGCCAAAAGAGGTTACGAACCGATTAAGCCAGGTGTCCTCAAAATCAAACTCTATCCAGAACTATGCAGGAACGGACTGAGAGTAAAGGACATGCACATAAGTGGTTGATATGCCAACAAGACAGATAGGTATATGCTCGAAGTGTAATATGCGGGGTAATTTCGCACCAAATAACCACACGATGTATAAGAAGATATTGACGGTAAAAGAACGGGCATACATCAGAGAACATAAGAAACTATGCTCAACCTGTCTGGGTGGATTCTTTCATTCCACCAAAGGGCATAATTACCTAAAGCGATTAAGGAGAAAACTATATGGAACTTATCTACCACAAGCCAGATTGCTTCAAATGTAAGAATCAAGAGAAGATAATCTACAGATGGGGCAAGGCAGTAGCATGGGACTGCGGAGCGAGGAGACAGAGAGTAACGGAAAGGAGCATTAAACAGTTGAATAATTGTTGGTATTGGGAGGCGAAATAAATGAAAGACACATGGGAAACAAATCTAACCGAATCATTCATGGGTAAGAAACAACTACTCGGCAGATTGAATATAATAAAGAACGGCATAACGAAAGGAGAACATGTTTTTGTAGTAAGCATAGTCGGGACTAAGGTTGTATCCTTTGGTGATATAAACGAACCAGTGTTGATAGAACTAAAAGAACTTCTATCAAGACTACACGAGGAATTTAAACTACAAAGCACAAACCAAGTCGCATATACTTGAGGTGAGTAAATGAAATGTAAATGCGGTTTTAAATTCGCTGGTGCTGGGCAATTCCGCAACTGTGGTGCCTTTATTGATAGTAAGGGCGAAGGAGGGATTATTTGCCCAAAATGCGGAACCGCCTATGTAAATGGCGAGGAAGTGAGGTTGAGCAAATGACGAAACATACTTTGATTGAAATAACCTGCCCAGAATGCGGGAAAGCGATAGAAGTCTCAAATAGGATAAAGTGGGTGATAAGGGAAGAGCGGGAAGATGAACGCAATAAAACCCTCGAGGAAGTGCTGAAAGATTACAAAAGATGGAAGCGAATTAAGAGTAGTCTTGATTCATTTGATAGACAGCATTATGAAGATTATGGTGAGAGGTTAGAGCAGAAGCTACGGACGGTGAGTTCATGAAACGAATATGGTTCAAACCAGACTGTATTGATTGGATAAGAATGGGTAAGAAGACGACGACTTGGAGAACTAAGAAACACGATGGAGAGTATGTTGTTGTTAAAGGTAGCTGGTTCAAATCAATATCAATAGAACCCAAACTTATAGTAAGGCTCTCCGAACCGAGGCAAATATCAATAGATGAGTTAGTTAGGAAATATTGGATACTTGAGAGTCCTTTGAACAAACAAGAGTTCAAGGATTGGTTAATAAAAAATAAGCTATATCAACCAGAAAAAATTGGTTGGATTCATAGAATAGAGGTAATGAAATGATGAACGAAAAGACGATTTGGAATAACCCGCAGAACCACCCCGAGTTAATAGTGATAGATTGCAAAAAGGAACTTGGACTAACAAATGCCCAAGCAGACAAGGTGAGACAAATTTTACTTGAACGTGGCGTGAATAAGTGGCTTTATTGTCGATACTGGTTCATAGACTTGAAGCACGAAGTCAAGGACATGTTAAGAGCCGAAAAGGATAAGAACTTCAAGAATAAACTGAGATATATAAATGCCAAGATGCAGAACATAGCCAAAAGCCCCAGATGGATTGAATGGGGACATCACGTTCACAAGAAGATGAAGAACAACATAAGGGAAGTAGTAATAAGGGGAAAGCACTGTTGAGGTGTAATAATGACTGATAAAAAGAAACCATTTATTTGTTTATACTGTCATAAAGAACAAGACTTTTTAGGATTTTGCAGTGAGAATTGCAGATTAACTTGGATAAAGAATTTTGAGGCTCAAGATATCACTAATAACGAAAGTTGGAAGAGAATGATTGAATATCTAAAAAGCGATATGACTGATGCCTCTTTCAAAAGGATTCTATGTCAAGCGTCCGTAGTCTAACGGCAGGACATTACGCCACCAACGTAATAACGGGAGTTCGAATCTCCTCGGACGCATCGGAGAGATGGGGAAGCAGTATCCCGCAAGCCTCATGAGCTTGAGAACGTTGGTGCAACTCCAACTCTCTCCATTTAACTATTAAACCCAGCTAATGCTTTAAATACATCCTTGTTCTAAACTTAGGCATGGCTCGCCCGAGAATGAGTAATCTTGATAAAAAGACAGTAATCTCTATTTCTGAAGACAGGGAACTAATCAATAAAGTCGATGGAGTAGCCTCAACTCTCGGCATAGATAGGAGCAAGATAATAGGTGATTTGATGGAGAAATCGTTAGATGACTATAAAGCGATAGCAGATTTTATAGACGAGAATATAAAAACGGCTATGGAATCTGGTAAGGGGTTCTGTCAGGCTTGTTGCCTCTCGGACTGGAAAGAAAGCCACATGGTTCAAGCAATATCGGTATACTCGGACTTGGAATTACTCGGGGTAGATAAGGTAATAGAGAAGAATTCAAACTCAACTCAATACGGCAAACACATCTCGAGTATGTATAAATATAAGTGCAAAAAGGGGCACGGAGTAACGATTAACGTCCCAGTATTCATGTTCAATCCATTCGCTGGAAAGAATGAGATGAAGATGAGACTCAAGGCTGGTGACATTAAACGTGAAACTAAACCTTAGGTGTGGAAACTGCGGGAAGAGCGTTGAAGTCGAGGTTAAGGAAAACATCAACCCAGTTCTCGTTTGTTCTTGCGGTGCGAAAAGCACAGCCAAACTCGGAGACTATCCCACAGAGGAATTCGTAATACGGGAACGATTCCACGTTGGACAACCTAAAAGGAAAACTGAAGCAAAAGACATACCCTACGGAGTAGTAGTGGAGATGGAGGGAGACTAATGATAATTTCAAAGAAACTAAACACTAAAAAGATAAATGACAACGAGTATGAGGTAACAATAATCGAAGTGAATAAATTGAATAAGAATCAGACTCAGGCATTATTCAAGGCAAATAGGGATGAGATAGAAAACGCAAAGAAAGCCATAGCAGACATAGAAGACTATCTTAAGGGAAACGAAACAATCGAGGGCGAAGTGTGTGGAACTTAGAAAAATACCGATTGAGAAATTGATTCCGTGGGACAATAATCCAAGAAAGATGTCTAAGGAACAGATGGACGCATTAGAGCGTAGCATTACTGAGTTCGGATACATAGAACCGATAGTCTGGAATGAAAAAAGTGGCAAAGTAGTCGGCGGACACCAAAGACTCGAAGTTCTAAAGAAACAAGAAGCAAAAGAAGTCGAAGTTGTTGTTGTTAATCTATCCGAATCTAAGGAAAAAACCCTAAATCTTGCTCTAAATAAAATACATGGCGAATGGGATTACGATAAATTAAAGGATGTAATCAAAGAACTCGGAGAAACTGAGATAAATTTAACGGGATTCTCGGATTTAGAATTGTCTGCCTTACTGTCAACAGATGACGATAAGAGCATGTTCGATAGGGAATTTGAATCTGATAATAAAAACGCAATCTTTCCCGAGACATTATTCTTCACAAAAGAAGAACATGACATATTTATTGAATACGCTGAAAAACAAGCAAAACGAAGGGAAGCCGCAATAATAGAGCTAATATTGAAGTGATAACGTGAAGAAATTTAACAATCTAAAGCTTAGTTCCCAATTTTATTTCTGCCCCTACGCTTTAAGTTTCGATATTTATCAGGGTTGTCCCCATTCATGTAGATACTGTTTTTCATTAACACAATTCTTCGCTAATGCAAGTTTCTTAGATAAAGTATTTGGCAAGGTTCAGGGGCATATACAATTAAATGTTATTGAAAAATACCTTAGAAATGAATACGGGCACGGACACGGTTTCAATCGTATGATACAATTTCTATTCAACGTAAGACAACCCCTACATATAGGCGGAATGTTCGACCCATTTCCTAAGGGCGAAGAAGAGATACACGGAATAGGAAAGCAAACCTTAGAACTATTAAATAAATACCATTATCCAGCCATATTCAGCACAAAGAATCCGCCAGTGGAATATAAAGAACTGTTCGGAAAGGGCAATTACGTATTACAAGTAACCCTTACAACTTTAGATGATGAACTGGCAAGGAAACTCGAACCACGGGCACCATTACCCTCCGAACGATTAAAAGCCATGAAAGAACTGCGTCCCCATGTCAAGAAACTCATAGTGAGATTACAACCATTTATACCGAGCATATTTGAGAACGAATCATTAGATAACTATATGGGTGCTATTAAAGAGGCGGGAGCGGATGCGGTAACAGTGGAATTCTTAAAACTGTCGGTATTTCAAACTTCAAGAGTAAAGATGCAGTGGAAAGAATTGGGCAAAGTTTTAGGCAGAGACGTATTGACAGAACTGAATACCTTAGGCGAAACGAGGGGAGCAGACAAGGAATATCCATATACATACAAACTTAAGATAATGAAGAACATAAAGGAACTGGCACATAAACACAACTTACAGTTCTTTTCAGCCGAGAATCAAACAAGAGCACTCGGAGACGGTTATGCCTGTTGCGGTATATTAGAAGGCGAAATACCCGATATGGACTCAAAACTATCGTGTTATAATAAACTACTTTTCAAAGCCAAAGAAAAGGGAACAATCGGTTTCGAGGATTTGGAGATAAAACCATATATGGAATTACAGCATGTAGCGGACATGTGGAATACCCAAGACAGAAGATACAGGATTCAGCACATAGACTACACGATTAAGGATTATATGGAAGAAGCATGGAAGAACCCCAAGAGCGTAAATCCGTCTATATTCTTCAAGGGACTCAAACCTATAAAGGAAGGCAACAAATTAAAGTATAAATGGGTGGGATTAGATGCCATATCCTAAATCAACTAAAAATGAAGCTTTAAAGCGATGGATAGAGGGAATATCCATGGAGCAGATAAGCAAAGAACTCGGCGGACACCCCTCTAAACAAACTCTCTGGGAATGGTATCACAAATACAACTGGGAAGGAAAACGACAGTCAGTCAACGTAAAGCACGAGATTAGACTTGACGATGAGCTGACTGATATAGTAGCCACCCAAGAAAGAATAGCCCGAAGTTTACTCGGAGATGGACTCAAACCCCTACAAAAGAAACTGAAGAAAGAAGGATTATCAACGCATGACACGATAGAGTTAATGAGGCACTGGCTATTAATCAGGGGCAAAGCAACCGAGCGTGTTGAATCTATGGGTTATATCACTCTCCTCGAAGAACTCGGAAAACGTTTAAAGGAGAGGAAAAATGCAGGAAGCACTTGATTTTCTCGAAGCACAGCACGATAACCCGCTTGAGTTCTGTCGGGCTATAGGTTTTGAGCCAGACGAACAACAAATGGAGATATTCAACAATATTGCCATATACAACCGAGTGGCAGTCAAATCTGGGCACGGGACAGGTAAAACCGCATGTGCCGCCGTTATTCTATTATGGTTTCTTTTCACTCATCCCAACTCTAAGGTAGTAACAACCGCACCCACTTGGCGACAGGTAAAAGAGATATTATGGCACGAAGTCCACAAATGGTATAACAAGAGCCTATTGAGGACTATGGGTGCCGAAATATTAGATACAAAACTGACTCTCGGAACTGAAATGTTCGCAATCGGAGTAAGTTCAAATAAGCCAGACAATCTTCAAGGCTTCCACGCTGAGAATATAATGTATATCATCGATGAGGCGAATGGAGTCGATGAAAATATCTTCGGGGCAGTTGAGGGAGCACTAACCACCAACGCTAAAATCCTGATGATATCCAATCCAGTCAATCCAGTTGGCTACTTTTATGATGCTTTCTCCAAACATAAGGAATTTTGGAAAACGATAACATTATCTTGTTCCAAATCAAAGTTCGTCTCACCGTCTTGGATAGAGGACAGAAAGAGAGAATGGGGAGAAAACAGTCCAATCTACCAAGCCAGAGTCTTAGGCGAGTTCCCAGAAGAAGGAGTAGATGTGTTAATTCCTTTAAGATTGGTTGAAAGAAGCATGGGAATAAATGTAGAGGACTTCAACGTTCCCGTCCATAATAACCGCTCTTACATGCAAACTGGCGTAGACGTGGCAAGATATGGAACAAATTACTCGGTTTTAGTAGTCTGCGAATGGTTACATGAATCGGACTTGATAATAGTAAGGGACGTAGTTGCACACTCAAAGAAAGACGAGTTCTTCACGGCAGGCAGAGCACAAGAGTTAGATTTAAAGCATAGAGTAAACAAGATACTAATTGACGATACTGGGTTAGGTGGCGGAGTAACTACATCGTTAAAGCACAGTTATCTATCGAATAAGATAGTTCCAGTCAACTTCGGTTCGGCAAGTAGCGATGTCAAATTCGGCAATCTAAAGGCACAAATCTTCTGGAATATGCGGGTTTTGTTTGAAACCAACAGGATACTTTTCGACAAATCAGTAGAAGGAAGGCATTTAGACAGGTTTTTATCTCAAATACCGCAACTAAGATACGAGTTCTCAGGCAACCAAAAGATATCGATAATGGACAAATCGGATATCACTGACGATGTAACCGACTCACCCGACTGGGCAGACGCTTTAGCTATTGCCCTTTGGAGAATGCCCACAACTAAGCATATTTTCTCTCGCTCCACCGCATAATTTATATACTACTTGCGATTAAACTATATACCGAGATGATATCATGGCAATATGGGATAGGTTTCTAACTCCTAAAACTATTAAGGAAATTCACATTTATAAGACACCATCTAATTTAGTTCAGGAAACATTAAAGGGAATGCCAAACCTAAACACAATAAAATTAGGAACTGACAATAGAGTAGAACACCCAGAGAAGTATGAAGACAACGAATTGATGGTATTCGGTATTCCATTACTCGCTGGTGCTATAGATAAGACAGTCGATTACGTAGTCGGCTCGGGTTATTATATCGAATCCAAGAATGCCCAAACAAAGAAAGCATTAGAAGACTTCATGGTTAAGCATAATTTCAACCTATTTTTGAGGAATATTGCCCACGACTTGCTGGTTTACGGTAACGTTTATGTCGAGATAGTCAAAGCCATGGATAGCAGGGAACCCATACCTATATCAATCTCCGAACTTAAAGTCTGGAGTCCCAAGAACATATTTATCAAGATGAACGACAAGGGCGAGACTATGGAGTATATCCAAGTCGTTGGGAAATCTAAAGACGTTCATTTCAAAACAAGTGAGATAGTCCATTTTAAATTCAAAATTCTCGGAGACTTGCCTTATGGCGTATCTGCAATAGAGTCGCTTAGGAAGGTATTAATGACTAAACTCCAAATAGAGAATGATTCAGCAAAGGTAGTCCACAAGAAAGCCGCATGCCCGATTCATTATCAACTTGGTGGGGAACGTGGGGGACAATACATAGAAGCAACTGCAACAGAATTAGATTCGGTTTACGCAGACGCTACGACTTTAGAAAACAGGAACGACTTCATAAGTTCGGATTTGGTTAAGATTACTCCAATCGACATCAACATAGGACGTGAATTACCTTATCTTGAGCACTTCGACAATCAGTTAATCTATGGTTTACAAGTGCCCGAGGTATTGCTCGGTAAGGGTAATGTCCCAGAAGGATTAGCCAACGCTCAGATGAAAACATTTTTGCTCAGAGTCCAAGCCATCCAAGATTCAATCAAAGCAACGTTATGTGAGAAGATACTAACAGAGCACTTAAGACTATTTAAAATCCCACGTTCAGACTATGACTATGAGTTCGTTTGGGGAATGCCAGATTTCGTTAAGGAACAGGAAATCAATATGCTTAAGTTATTGTTAGATACGACAAGTCTTTCCGATTTAACGAAAACAGATATTGAAAACAGAATCAGAACGTTATTGGATTTCACGGGGCAAGTATTACCAACTATGCTCAATAAACCACAACCACCCCAATTTCCTTTCGGTAGTAAAGAATCTGCGGATATAACTTTAAGGGAATGGTTATGCCATGAATTCAGTGGTAACCTACAGCACATACTCGATTACTTGGAAAAGAGAGACTTCAAGGACATATCAAGTTTAGACAGGCGAATGGTAGACAAGTTCAGGGAGACACTCAAGGACGCATTTAAGCAGGGCTATTCAGTCAATAAGGTAGCCGAAGACATCAAACCGTATCTAAAGGACAAGAGCATGGCGGAAGTAGTTGCGAGGACTGAACTATCGAGAGCCTCAGCAGAAGGAGAACTAAACAGGTATAAGGAATCGAATTTAGTCAAGGAAGTCGTTTGGACAACCCCAATCACCCCTACAACTTGCGAAGTATGTAAGAAACAGAATGGAAAGAAATATCCGATAGAAAAGGCAAGGGGACTTATTCCAGAGCACCCCAACTGTAGATGTTACTGGAATGCGGTGGTATAATGGTTGAAGTAGTGATTAAAATGGAAGAACCGAAAACAATATTAGAGTTTCCGAAATGCGAGATATGCAAGAAAGAGAACGGGATAATGGTAGCATCCTACGTTGACGGAACCAAATTACTATGTTATCAGTGTTATAAGAACGAACAATTCAAGATACGTGGCGTTCAAACTGAGATGACTAATAGAATTGAATTGGAAAAAATAGTTGAAGAGAAAGCAAAAGAGCCAGATGAAATCAGTTATCCGCCAAACAAGTAAACCTATTAATTAACTGAGTATATAGCAAACGTATAAATATAACCTCCTTCTAAAACACTATCATGATTCGTTGCCCACGTTGCCTCGAGTGGACTGCTTCTGATAGTGGAGATTTAATCCACGAATGCCACTCAGGTAAGACGGTTTTAGATAATGAAGATGTAGTTAACACTGGCGACTTCTATAATCACATGACTCAGCAATTAACAAAATCCAATAATGAAACAAACCTACAAGGACTCCAGAATAAAGTCTACGGTATGGAAGCAGACAGATTGGGCATCAAAGTTTACGATTGGACAGAACGTGGTAAGAGGGCAGCGACTCACAGGACGAGGCAACATTTAGAATACATACAGGTGAGCGAATGATGAATATTAATTATTACGCACCGATACAAGAAGCTGGATTAGGAATTCATGGCGTAGCTGTAGACGAGACTGTTTCTTACAACGACATATTCTACAAGGGCGAGGAATTAGAGAAGTCAGCACATACTTTAATCGGCAAACCATTACTAAAAAACCATGAGAACTCAATCGATTCCATAGTCGGAAGGGTAACGAAGGCAACTTATAATCCGACTGCAAAAAGAATCGAATATGAGGCAGATGTGATGGAACCAAAATACCAAGAAATGATTAAAGACGGCAGAATCAATACAGTTTCAATCGGAGCGAGGGTTGAGAAATTAGAAGAAACCGAAGCAGACGGAAAGAAATTTGCAACCGCTATTGGATTGGAATTCATGGAACTATCATTAGTGGCAGTTCAAGGAGTGCCTAATGCTTCCTTAGTAGCCAATAACTTTCAGTGTGCTATTGCTGAGGCTCTGAAACTGGAACAGGACGAGGAACCTAAGAAGGAACCAGAACCAGAGAAACCCAAAGAAGAGAAAAAAATGCCAGAGGGCGACATGGCTCAGATATTACAGATGCTTACAACAATTCAAGCGGACATCGAGCGATTAAAGGCATTACACGCACCATCGGAAGAGACACCCGAATTACCAGCAGAACCCGAAGAAGAGGAAGAGGAAGGCGAAGAAGAAAAGCCAGAATTTCCCCCGAAAGAACCGAGTGAGAAACCAGAGAAAGAGAAGGAAGAGGAAGAATCAGCAAAAACTAAGGAAGTAACTCCCGCAGACCTGGCTAAGGGAATGAAATGTCCAGACTGCGGTGGAACGAACTTACACGTTGGCGGTTCTCCTGCGAGGGTTATTTGTGATGATTGCGGATGCGAATTTGGTGAATCCGCTTTCCCAGACGCAGAGGAATGTCATGGTGGCGGAAGGAAATATTACAGAAAGAAAAAGGTTAGACATAATGCAGAAATACAAATTAAAGAGGTAATCGATATGGATGAAGCAAAATTAAAAGAACTCGAGGAAAAGAATAAGAAACTCGAGGAACAGGTAAAGCTGTTATCTACAGAAATGGGAAAGAAAGGAGAGGTAGCAGTAGAAAACAAAATCAGTGATACTTTTATTGTCGAAAGGACAGCGAAAGGGGTGTCCTTCTATGACAAGAAGTTGGGCATGGCGAAAAACGCAGCCGAACTGATACAGATTAGAGGTGGATAGAAATGGCATACGATAGTTTATTGATGGTGCAAGACCAGCAAAGATTCCTAACAGCCAAAGCAGGCGGGAGCATTCTCGCAGGTGACTTGGTTGTAGCAGTCTCAGGTAACACGACTTTCGGAACGATAGGTTCGAGAACATCAACCTACGCAACGACAACCGTGTCAGTAATTGCAGGTTCAAACGATGCAACCATAAAACAACAGTGCCTTGGTATAGCCTTAACGAATGCTTCAAGCGGTAATATAGTTACCGTTGGACAAGAGGGAGTATTTTTGCTGCCTACTGGAAGCAACGGGGTTTTAGCAGGGAAGCGAGTGTATGCTGTAGGTTACGGAGTCGGTGGAGCAGTTAGTTACAATAACTGCTGTGTCGAGGCTTTGACTGCGGGAGCAGGTTCATGTTTCCCGATAGGAACGGCACTCACGTCATCTGCAAGTGAAGCAGGATTCGCTGCAATAAGATTAAACATATAAGGTGAGAATACATGGCACAAACAATACAAGAACTCTTAACTACTGCGGTAGGAACAGAAGGTAGTCTATTAATCGAAAAGACGATTTATGACACTTTAATCGACCCCGTAGTTAGGACGAGAATTGGAAGACAATTCGCAGCAGTAGTAATTGGCGGAGCGGGAATAAAAGGTAGCTCAGTCGATATAGACACTGTAGACCCGAAGAGCATGAAAGTGCATAAGGTATCAGAGGGTGCTGCAATTCCCCTGACTCTTGAGACATATCAGTCATTTAACATGAAACCAGTTAAATACGGGCTGAGAATCCTCATGACAAAGGAAATGAAAGAGGACGCAAAGTGGGACTTATTGGCTCACAACATCACTCAGGCAGGACTCTATATGGCTTATAACGAGGACAAACTGTTATTGCAGGATGCTCTCGATAATGCCACAAACACAGTCTCAAATGCAACAGCTATGACAATCTCAGACATAACGGCTGGTATGAAGTATCTCGAAGACGAATCTTACATACCTAAGGTAATGTTCGTGGGAACGGAAGTAGCTAATGATTTGAGGAACATAGATACCTTCGTCGAGGCACACAAACTCGGGACAAGGGAAGCGTTCGAGAATGGACTCGTTGGAACAATCTTTGGTATGAAGATTGTGAGATTCGAGACAAACTCAGCACCGTCGACAACTTATGCAAAATATGCGTATATTGTAGACCCGACACAAGCCTACGTGGTTGCAGAAAAACGTCCAGTAACTGTTGAGAACTATGACGACAAGGTTCATGATTTGAGCGGAGCCGTTGTAACGCAAAGAATTGTATATAGACAATTAAGAGCAGACGCTATTGCGAAGATAGTCACTTCGTAAATCCTTAGGGGTGGATAGAACATGACAAATTTACAGGATGGATTAGGAACAGCAAATCTTACTATCTTAGAAACAGGTAGCGTAGCAGTCTTAGTAGCGGGAGCGGCTCAAATTGGAACTTCTGAAATAGGTTCAGCAGCTGTATTGCCAGTGAACTGTGGTTCTGGAGTTCCCGTAATAAGAACGGGGAGTCCAGCGGCACATTCACCGCAGGCAATAGAATACGGAACGGGTGCGACACTTAGTGCGGCATCAGTCTTATGGGTAGCATTCGGCTCTCCATTTGCGGCAGCACCAATAGTATTTGCACAGAACAACAAAACATCGGCAAAAACTGTCCTGATATTCACTGGGAGCACAAACGCTGGAAGTTTCTATGCAGTTGGAGAAGCGGCAGCAGATACATTCGACTGGTTAGCAATCGGAAAACGCTAAGGGTGAGTATATGTGGGAAGATGTAAAGACGTATACATTTATCCAGAATACAGGTTCGGGCACAAGAATCTATGCAACTCAGAACTGTGCGACAGCAAGTGGGGCATTCATAGTCTACTCCGATGCGAATAGAGTATTAACTGGAAAGCTGGTTAACTTCGAGATAAACGCAGGAACATCAGGGACTGGAATCGGCTTAGTGGCTGAGAACGGTTCTTTGTTCTTCGGATTTTCTGGAACTACTTTAAGTCAGTTAGGAGTATTAGTTGCGGCATCAGGAACAAAATTACAAAGATATTACCTTGCGGCATACGCTCAGGACTCAACGGGGGCAACAACAAGCGGAACCCATATCGTTCCAGTTTACATAGACGGACGGACATTATACATAGCTGGTTCGGGATTGGGTGCGGCGGGGACTCACATCGGTAAATTCATGCTGACGTGGATTTAAATGGCTTATGCAACAGCCGATGATGTAAGAAACCTCACTGGCTGGACTTCAGGGACAATAACGGACGCAGTTTTAGGCAGTCTGATTGTTTTCTCCGATTCAAAAGTCGACTCGTTCGGCATAGTCTCCGCAACCGCAGCACAAAAACAATTCCTTTCAGCCCTTTACGCAGCACATCTTGGCGAGACGAGACTGAAAGGCAACATAACCGATTTCTCAGACGAAGGCATGAACCTCGCTTATCTTGAGGAGACACGGTGGCTGAAGGAATTCAATAAATCCATTATTCAGAATCACGGTATTTCGTTCAAGAAGAGTTGGGGTTTGTGACAGATGTTGACAACATAATAGATACAGAAGGGCACATATTCTGGAAAAAGACATTTACTACTGGTTCTAATAAGTGGAGCGAAAGAACAAGAACAATCACTGGTTCCCTCGCTATGTCTGGGTTAGTTCATCATCTCGATACTAAGAGACTTGAACTTTACCCAGAAGGTTTAAGAAATATAGATAACTTAATCATTACTTTCAAATCAACTGGTTCTCTTTATAATAACGACATATTAGAATTCGAGGGCGACGACTATTTAGTGAAAGGTAGGAAACCAATCCATCGTGCTGGGGTAGAATGGGGATATAAAGCGTTCTTGGTTAAGAATTATGATTTCGAGTGATTAAATGCCATGTCCTTGTTGCGGTTCAAATAATATAGAACACATGACTCGAGTAACTGGATTCTTCTCAAAAGTAGACGGCTGGAATAAAGGCAAGATAGCCGAACTCAGAGACAGAAGAGAAGCGATTAAAAAGAATGGTGAGAGTTTTGGAAGTAAAATTTGATAAAAAAGATATACATAATCTCGAGGAACAACTCGGGGAATTAATAGCAATCAAGGCAAAGGTTCGTTGCCGACAGCATCCACCCACCCCAGTCAAAACGGGCAGATTGATTGCGGCTTATGATTATGATAAGGATTCAGATGGTTATTTCATATTCAATAACGTTACTTATGCTCCAAGGATAGAATACGGTTTTGTTGGAGAGGATTCATTAGGAAGATTTTATCATCAGGGAGGACAATATATAATTCATAATGCAATTAAGTATGCTCTAAGGGGATAATATGGCTTGGGATACAACTAAAGCGGGTTCGGATATAATCGCAAGTTCAGAATGGAACATTATGACTACTTTGATTAATGCTACTTCTGGAACCGCTCTCGCTGCTTCTGGTGTCTTACTTACGGTTTCTGGGGCAGGCGTAACCACCAATACTAATCTAATCGGGGTGTCTGGCACCGTTGTATCTTTATCTGGAGCACAATATACGCTAACTACTAATTTCACGGGACTCAGTGGAACTACTAACTCTCTATCTGGGAACATAGTTACCATATCGGGCGTAAATGCGACACAGAATACGAACATAACAACCGCTTCTGGCGTGGCTACTTACGCATCAGGAACAGTCGTCTGGGCATCTGGATTGTTAAATTCGGGAATCTTAAAAATAGGTAGCCCAGCAACAGCGACAAGCGTTACTGGTTCTTTCATAGGAGTTTATACTGGATTATGGAGCGGTAGCAATATCATAGATATCACTACAAGCGGGGCATTATACACCCAAATCGGAAGGATTGACGGTGTAAGCGGAGCATTAGTAACTGTCTCGGGTGCTGGAGTAACCGCAACTGGAATAGCAACCTACGCAAGTGGGACTGCACAATACGTATCTGGATTAGCACTCGCAACCTCTGGAGCACTTTATACACAAACTGGACGTATTGACGGAGTTAGTGGTGCTTTGATTACTGTATCTGGAGCTGGTGTCACTACTTTAGGAATCGCTAATTATGCTTCAGGAACGGCTCAGTGGACGAGCGGCGGGTTTGTCGGGTTATCGGGAACTGTTACTTCGGTAGACGGACGGGCTACATACGGAAGCGGAACTGCATTATGGGCAAGCGGATTACTAAACTCGGGCGTTTTGATTGTCGGCAGTCCGTCTACTATAAAATCAGCAACAGGTTCTTTCTGGGGATTAGGTTCATTCGCTGGTGCTCATACTGGACAATTCATAGGCAGTGGTATCCTAACTGGTTCATTACTATCTGGCACACTTGGTTCACCCACTTTAATCCAATCAGCGACAGGAAGTTTCTGGGGTATTGGAAGTTTTGTCGGACAGCACGGGGGAAGTGGAATTCTTATTGGTTCGGTTTATGGCATAGTTGGCTCTCCCGCAGTTATAACGGGTTCAGGAACATTAATCGGAGGCTTCACTGGTAATCTCACTGGCTCTTTAACTGGAGTTCACACGGGAGCATTTACTGGAAGCGGGGTTCTCACAGGTTCTATATTATCTGGAACAATCGGTTCTCCAGCCACTGCGGCAAGCATAACTGGTTCATTTATCGGAATCCATACGGGACTCTGGGCAGGTTCTTCCATAAGTGCGGGTGCGGCAAGTCCAGATACTTCTATCCAATTTGCCGATTCAACAACTTTAGCTGGGGCGTCTGGACTGACTTATAACAAGACAACTAAAGCAACAACGGCGACTCAAATAACTGGAAGCTTTACTGGAGTTTACACTGGCTTATGGGCAGGTTCGACAGTCGTAGCTGGTGCCGCTACCCCAGATACAAGCTTCCAATATGCTAACTCGACAACACTTGAGGGAGCTTCGTTAATGACATATAACCGAACCACTGGTGTTACTTCAATCGCTTCTCTTTTACTTACAAACGCAACAGATGGTTTTGCAATACAGGGAGGAACGGGAACAGCAAGGACTCTATACATTTCTGGTGCTGATATAACACTCTTAGGTAGCGGAACTTCAACTTATACATTCCCAGGAACCGATGGCTCGATTATCATAGATGTCTCAGCACAGACACTAACTTCAAAGACATTAGGTTCGCCCACTTTAGTAGTTCTCGCAACGGGTTCATTTACAGGTATACACGATGGTTTGTGGGCAGGTTCAGCGATAGCGGCTGGTGGTGCAAACCCGACTACCTCTTTCCAATTTAATGATGGGGGAACCATGGCTGGTGCTTCTGCTTTCACTTATGTAAAGACAACCAACGTTGGAACATACGCTGGTTCATTAAACGTATCTAATTTCTCAGCTTCTGGAACGATGGTTGGTTCTCAATATGGTGTAATAGGTTCTCCAGCAATATTAAACGCTTCAGGGACATTCTTGGGAACTTGTTCATCTCCTTGTGCCGCACCGTCTATAACTGGCAGTTTCTGGGGAGTTCAGTCTGGAACAACTTGGGGTTTGATTGGAAGTCCGACTAATGCGGCATGTATAGTCGGGAGTCTCGTTGGTTTTTCAAGTGGAGCAAATTTCGGGACATTTACTGGTGCCGTTGGTTCTCCCTCAACTTGTGCTTCTTTAACTGGAAGTCTGTGGGGCATTCAATCGGGGACTACATTCGGACTGATAGGTTCACCGACTAATGCTGGTTGGTTGACTGGTTCATTCGCTGGAACTATGGCTAACCCGAGAATCTATCAAAGAGTTTACTTCGATTCAGAATACAACAACGGCTCTCTAATCGGTTCACCAGTAGTAATAAATTGGGCAAGCGGAAACAAGCAATTAGTATTAGTATCTGGGGGACTTACATTCAACTTCACTAACGGAAGCGTGGGAAACTATGTACTTAGATTAAAGAATGGTGGTGCTTTCACAGCAGATTACAACACTACTTTAATCAAATGGCAGGGCGGGACTAAGTTCGTAAACTCACAGACACTTAATGTTTTAGATATAGTTTCATTCTATTGTGACGGAACTAATTACTATGGGCAAGGTGCTTCAAGTTTCTCGTGATTGATATGAGATGGAATGTTTACAAAAGAAATTATTTTATGGTTCAATACGGAATTAATATAGGATTTTCGTTGGGAATCCATGTTGATTTCTGGTTGAGATATGTAGATATTCACATCCCCCTTATAGTTATAACGATAGGAAATATTAAAGAGGTTGAGTATCCTCCCGAAACATGGCATAGTGCGAGGGATATAACGACTGGTGTAAAATATGACGACGGGTAGCTGGTATTTCGGAGCAACTGGAAGCGGCTGGACACAGTGGAGCAATCCAGGCAGTGCTTTCGGGACTGGTGCTGATGCTGAGTATGCCTCTTGGGCTACACTCGCTAAAAACACGACTGCCTCTGGTTGCTGGGGGACATATAACTTCACTGGTTCGATGGCTTCAACAGACACAGTCGGCTCAGTTATAGTCATACCGAGATTCAAACTAAGCACAAACGTATCTATAATAGGTGTCTTAGGATTGCAATACACAACAAATTCTGGAGCGACTTGGAGCACGGAGGTAACCAATCCAGACGAGCCTACAACGGACACGGACTGGACTGTCGATATAACAAACACGACTCCAGGCTCTCCTTGGAATGTAGGTAAGTTAAAAGCAGGAAGTTTCTATATCAAACTGAACGCAACCATCGGCAACGATGCAACTTTGTTTACCTTTTACGTAGATAGGATACCAGTTAATGTATTCTGGACTGGGAGCACAGGCGGTGCTCCAAGTTTGAATATGGTTTGTCACGGAGTGGAGTTCTAATGAGCATATTTTACATAGACTACATAAGCGGAAATGATGTCAATAGCGGTAGCGATTGGGACAACGCTTGGAGGACAATTACATCTGGAGCCACAGCCGCAAGGATAGCACCAGGAGATATAATAAGAATAGCAAAAAGCCCGACACCGATACAATTAGGTAGTGCCACTTGGACAAGTTTATCAAAAACAGTAATTTTAGATTCGGCTCCCCTCGTTACCATAACTAATTGCGAATTGGCTTGGACTGCCGTTAGCGGAACATGTAGTCTACAAACAGTATGCAAACAAGGCGGGAGTGCCGTGAGGATAATCACACCAGCATCACCAGTTGCAAACTCTTTAATGGGATATTACACACTACCCAGCGGACTTGATTTGTCGGGTTACCAGAAACTAACTTTCTGGTTTAAAAATTTCCTCGGCAGTGCAATAATGGCAGATAACTTCTATATTACCTTATGCTCAGATACTGCTGGTGCCACGCCAGTTGATTACTTCAAGATACCCTCAGGAAGCAACACCCCTTGTTATTGGGAACCACTTAATTTAACTAAAGAGGGCGGCGGCAATCTCGGTAGTCCAATACAATCTATAGCTTTCTACACTGGTTCTACAGTGCCGTTGGGTAATTTCGTCAATCAGTTGGACAACTTTTTAGTAACAACTTCTAATGGTTTAAACCTACAAAGTTTGATTTCTAAAAATTCAGCAGAACAGGGCGGAATGGAGGGGTGGTATCCGATTCAAAGCATAGTTGGTTCAACAATTTTGATAGATAATAGTCCGCAAAATTTAGCTAATGCAGGTAGGGGTTATTGGACATCAGGAACATCACCTGAATTAGCACCATTTTACTACAGAGAAACAATAAAAACAGACGTTGGACTGGGAACAACAACGGGAGTCACCGAAAATTTACAAGATAGTGGGACTGTTGGTAGTGAAATACAATATCAGGGTGGATATGATAGGGTAACTACCTTACAAACGGGTGAAACATTTTTTGATGGTTTGACTGGTTTGGGGTGGGGACTTTATTCTAATGGCAAGACTTATTCCATCATTAATCATATTTCTTTCGTTAGATATCAGGAGGGCATTTATTTATATTCTCGGGGAATAACTTTTTCAAATTGCTTTAATGTCGGAAATGTTAATGACGGAATAATCACCGCAACACAATTTGGAAGTATATTTAATTGCTTCTGTAGTAATAATGATAAATTTGGGATTTCGTTTGTAAGTTGCCCAAATAATTACTTAAGCGATTCGGTTATGAATAACAACCTAACTTATGGATTGGGGTTTACCCTTAATACACTTTCACCATGCGGGCATAATGTGGCTGAAAATATAGCGACAGCCAATAATGCAAATGCTGGTGTTTCCTCAATAGATACTAACTATCTTATAAACTCAACAATAAACGACACGACTGAAACAAGCATACCAACGGGCAACGGAACGTATCTATATTCACAAAAA
>Ga0315289_10000865_pt1 | contig 46854 bp, 33 predicted proteins | sample YL17G11_40_MG_FD_203452 | JGI IMG/M metagenome (GOLD analysis project Ga0315289, IMG submission 203452) | Sediment microbial communities from Yellowstone Lake, YNP, Wyoming, USA - YL17G11_40 | ecosystem: Environmental > Aquatic > Freshwater > Lake > Sediment | place: USA: Wyoming | collected... | reverse complement strand
CGCCATCAACGAGGTGGCCTTCATATACGGGGACTGCACCATCGCGCCAGGTGAGGAAAGCTGCGTCGTGCCCCTTAAGATTTCCGTGTGGCCGGCCTGCGACCTCAGGCCCGAACAGATAGAGCCTGGGGCTAAGGTTGGGCCACCGGAGACTGTCAGAGGGGCGACAGTCCAGAAGGTAGCCAGTGGTGCCAGGATTTGGACAGGCGATGTGTCCATCGGGATTGCTGCTACCGAAAAGGTTAATGTCGGTCAGGTCATCAGTGCTCTGGTGCGTATGGATGGCGACAAGCCCTCCAGCCCTGCCGAGAACCTTGGGCCTCCGGATGCGCTTGATAAGCTCAAGTGCCCGCCGCTCCCGACACCTTCGCCCTAGGGGAGGGAGATTCGGTGACCGTAGACGACCTTTGCGAGCTCGGGGGGAACAACCGGTGGGCCGCAGGCTTTCTGCTGTCGTGGGAACGGGACTACGCTGCGACTTTACCTGCTGAGATCAGTCCCAAGGTAGAGGTGAGTAGTCAGTAAGGAGGTGATCAACAGGGGCCGATTTGGAGCAACTTTGCTTCCGAACCGGCCCCTCCTAGTATGAAAAAATTTGACAAAAATTTAAAATTGCCGCATAATTACCGCAAAATCTCATGTTTTCACCTAAGTTTAATATAACAAATAGGATTCTTATAAACATCGGCAAAATCGAAGCGGCGAAAGAACTGATCGAAAACGCTCCGCTAGTTCCGGCTTACGAAGCTAAATTTCGGGAAGAGGCTATTATTCGCACTGTCCATCACGGCACCCATATTGAAGGCAACCCCTTGGAGGTAAAAGAAGTAGAAAAGGTTTTGGCCGGCCAAGATGTTGCGGCGCGGGATCGGGATGTCCAAGAAATTTTAAATTATCGGGAGGTCTTAAAATACATTGACAGCAAGAGGGACGAGCCGATTACCGAAAAAATATTACTCGAAACCCACAAACTGACCACCAAAAAGACCCTTGCCGCTGAGCAGTGTGGCAAATATCGAGAAATTCCAGTGCGGGTGACCAACACCAAAACTGGTGAGACTTCCTACTTACCACCACCACCAAACCAAATCGTCGAAAAAGTTCGAACCCTTCTTTTTTGGCTAAATCACACCGGCCCCGAAGAGACGCACCCGGTTTTAAAAGCGGCGACCATTCATTACTTTATCTCCGCCATTCACCCTTTTATTGATGGTAATGGCCGTACCGCTAGGGCGGCGGCTACCTTAAGTTTGTTTAGAGATGGCTATGATATTAAGAAATTCATCTCCCTGGAGGAGTATTTTGACCGCGATGCCACCGGTTACTATCTGGCTTTGCAAAAAACTTCAAACCAAAAAGGGGCTTTCTTTGAGCGTGATTTGACCAGTTGGGTTGAGTATTTCACGCAAGGTTTAGCTATCGAACTATCCCAAATCCGTGAAAAGGTCCAACGGCTTTCCGTTGACTTAAAACTAAAAAGTAAGATGGGCCAGATTCCTTTGAACGATCGGCAACTAAAATTAGTCGAACATATCCAGGAAGTTGGCCAGATTTCTAATAAGGAATGGCGCAGCATCTTACCGATGATTTCCGATGATACGATCCTGCGGGATTTGAAGTATTTGATGAAGAAAGGTGTGGTTAGGAAGAGGGGAAGTACAAAATCAGCCCTCTACATCTTGAAGAAGTAGTTTATTTTCCCGGTTCTTCCTTGCGGTGTAGCAAAAGATAAATCGCTGTGGAAAGAAATATTAATCCGGCGGTGGCGATGATTGCCCAGCTGGGAAGCGAGAGGATAAACTTGTAGGTGCGCGAAAAGACCGCGATGACGAGCGCGCCAATTCCAGCATAGATGTAGGTGCGGTAAGAAAGAGAAATACCCAGAGCCAAAACTACCACACCTTCAAGTCCTAGAAGTAAGGCATATTTTGCGCCAGAGTCACCGAAGGACTGGATGAGGGTGGGGAAGAGTAGGAAAAACAAACCAACGTAATCTAAGATATCGCGGTTGGCAAATTTACCGGAGATTCGTTGCAAGTAAGCTAATACCATAAAGTACACACCGAGCGGTAAGGTGTAAGCCTGGGTCTCGGAAACGCCGAGGAACTTCATTTGCCAAAGATAAGTAAACATCCCCACGGCCGAGGCAAAATAACCAAGCGCCGCATTCTTAACTAAGGTCGCATCGAAGGCATACAGAAAAGTAGCGGCATAAGAGCTCATCAAAGCATTTCTCTCCAGATCGTTAAACATCGTCTCCTTGACGTACCTACCTTGGCTGTAGCTATAATAACCGCCGGGTTCTGATTGGCTGATAAGGCCAAATAGCGCGACTGTGGCGCCTGATCCGACTAAAGCGGTAAGACGGTAAAAGTTTTTAAAGCCTTCCGGTAAAACCTGGGAAACGGAATAAAAAGCGTAAGAAAGTCCGGCAAAATAGAGCGGATAATAAGCCAGCCTCGCGTCAAAAATTCTTAAAGCCGACCAAAGCCCGACAAAGACCATCGCGTTGGAGAAATAGATAAGATGAGCCTTTTTAAACCGTAAAGCCGAGTCAAGGAACAGTCCGGCGGCGGCCAGATTGGCGAGCAAGAAATAAGCAGGCCTCTGAGCGGTAAAAACTGAAGCTAAAGCGGCATTAAAGATCGTCGCGTGGATAAAGGCATTGAAGGCACTCTTCCGCCCCTGCGTGATAAGAGCACAAAAGTAAAAGATTAGCGTAACCGCCAAGTAGGCCGCTCCGATCAGGTGGGGTTTGTCACCGATACCTAGAAGATCATGGAAATAAAGATAAATTGATATCACTATCGCCGCAAAATTGTAATAAAGATAACTGTCGTTGTCGGAGATGTAAACAGCGGCTAGACCAAAAACGGCTGGAATAGCGGCGAGTACTGTTTGGTGGAAGGCGGAAAACTCATTCGGGAAAGATAGGACAAACAGTCCGGCGGCAAAGGCAAGGGCGGTGATTATCAAAGTTTGTGACTCTTGCTGGTAGACTTTCCGCACCAAGTAGGAAAGCATCAAGTATCCAGCGACGACTGCCTCGAGGATGTAAAAAGCTTGCAGCGTAGTTAAAGAAAGCCACCGAGCAGTTATAAAAACCGTCACTGGAAAGACTACCTGAGCGACGACTGCCACCATCAGTTCTCGGCGGATAAAGTAGGCCAGGATGTAAAATAAACTCGCCAAGACCCCGGCCGCAACGACACCAGAAGTATAAATTGAGCCGGCCTCTCCGGCGGTAAAGACAGTGGCAGCCACCGAGAAAGGCAGCAGAACATGCGCGACCAGGGTAGTCGTTTCGGCTTCTTTTTTCCAATTTTGGGCGAGCCAGTAAGTGACCGCCATATAGAGAAGAGAAAGCGAACCAATAATGTTGAAAATATAAAGGTTATTTAGATATTGCCATTTGCCGAAAACAAAGACGGCGAGCGCTAAAAGCATCTCTGCGATAGTTAGAAAGCTCACCTCGCGGCTCACATAATAAGCAGCGAGGTAAAAGATGGTCGCCAGGAAGGACGCCAGAACCGTCTCAGCGGTAAATAAACTACCCGGTGCCGCCAATATTAAAATTGCCGCGATTGAGAATGGCTGAATTATATTGCTGCTCATGAAGAAAGCTTCCGATTCTTTTTCCCAGCCACTTTTAAGTAAATAAGCGATCGCTAGGTAAGAAAGGGAAACTAGTTGGATAAAAATGAAGATTCCGATTGTTCCCGCGTCGATATATTTGCCGGTGAGAAAGACCGAAGCAGGCAATAAAAATAAGGAGAAATAAAGAAAATTTACTTGCCGGGCAAACGAATAAGCGACTAGATAATAACCAGTGGCTAAAAAGGCGCTGATGACTGCTTCGAGAGTGAATAATTTGTCCTCCGTACCAGCCAGCAGAAAGCCGAAGATCAACGAGATTGGCATGATCACATGGGCGGCAACGGAAAGGGGGATAATGTAATTTTTGCTCGTTTCTTCGTCAATTTTAGCGAATAATTTGGTCGAGAGAAGGAGAACAAAAGAGGAGAAAATCCCACCGAGGATATAAAACTCCCGATCCAATTCGACCACATTGACGATCGAAAGAATCGTAGACAATCCGCCAAAACCGGCAATATAAGTATAAAATGGACTACGAATAGAATAAGCCAAGACACCGTAGATTCCTACCGCGACAATTGAAGTAACTAACCAGACGCTGCCTATTGAACATCCAGCTGGACCAAGAACAAAGTTATACCAAGCAAGTCCGCTGAAAGGTATGAGGAGAGCAGCAATAGCGATGAAAGTCGCCCCGGCATTTTTGATTTTCGGAAGATTGTAAAACCAAACCCCAAAGCCAAAAAAGGCTAAAATGAGAACGGAAAGAAGAAGAGCTTTCACGACGCCACCAAGCGTTTCCCAGGTAAATCCAACGTAGATCGAAGCGGAAGCGACAATTAAGAAGCTGCCAAGATAAAGCAGTGAATTTATGGAGTTGTCCGAATACCAATTGACCCACGCGCCACTTAGATCCTGCTGCCAAGAAGTTTTCGGTTCAGAAGGCTGAGGAGGTACCACCTCTTCGCTTAAAATTTTTGGTGCCTCGGCTGCCACTGGTGCTATTTCCGGTAGCTTTTGTACGGTTTCTAGCGGAAGCTGTGACGGCATAATTACCCCCTCGGCTTTATGAAGATCGTCCAACTCTTTAGTATATTCCTGAAGTTGTTTAGCGAGGGTTTTGTTGGGAGATTGGGCAAGATTTGGGGAGAGTTCTTGAACGGCTGTTTCTAAATATTTACGCCTGGCCGCCTTTTTGTCTGTGGATAGTCCTATCAACCAGCGGATAAAGGCAACTAAGCCCACTATATAAAAGATAGGAACAGACAGGAGCAGAATCCACCACATTTACTTTGATTATCTCTCTGTAAGAAGCGGCAGTCAAGCGTGCGTATCGTAATTTATCTTGGTATAATCGCAAGATTACATCTCGCGCTTGTTTCTCTAGCGAGATATAATGGTTAAGCTATGAAGTTTTCAGAACTTGCCGGGTATTTTGAAAAACTGGAGGCCACTTCTAGTCGGATAGAACTGACCGCTATTCTTTCCGATCTCCTCAAAAATATTTCGGCCGAAGAAATTGATAAAGTTGCTTATCTCTTGCAGGGCAGAGTAGTACCATTTTTTGAGCCGATTGAGATTGGGATGGCCGATAAGACGGTAATTCAAGCGCTGGTTCGCGCGTACGGGGTTGATATCGAACAAGTCAATAAACTAGGCGCGCAGTTGGGAGATTTAGGATTAGCAGCCCAGCGCTTAAGTGAGAAGTTACAAGTAACAAGTAACAAGGTGACTATTTTAGATGTTTATGAGGGTTTGTATAAAATTGCGACAACGAATGGAGCGGGGAGTGTGGAGAAGAAGGTTAGTACCTTGGCCGAGATATTAAGAAAGCTCGATCCGAAAAGCGCCAAACACCTGGTGCGAATTACTTTAGCCAAACTGCGTTTAGGGATCGGCGACCCCACAGTCCTGGATGCTTTATCGGTCGCCAAACTTGGTGATAAAAGCGCGAGACTCGTCCTTGAAGAAGCCTACAATAAAACCAGTGACCTTGGTTTTGTCGCCAAAACCTTTTGGTCAAAAGGGTTAGCCGCTGTCGAAGAGACGCAGCTTGTGGTTGGTAAGCCCGTTCGTCCAGCTTTGGCGGAGCGATTACCAAACGCTGAAGAGGTGATTAAAAGAGTTGGCGAGGAATTCGCCGCCGAGCCAAAGTATGACGGCTTTCGTCTTGGGGTCCATCTGGACAGAAAGCGGAGAGCAGAAAGCGGAAAGCAGATACAATTTTTTTCAAGAAATCTCGAGAATATGACCCATATGTTTCCCGACCTTTTGGAAGCGGTGAAAAAAGAGGTGAAAGCCGATTCGGCGATATTTGAAGGTGAGGCGATTGCTTATAATCCAGCGACCGAAGAATTTTTACCCTTTCAAGAAACGACTAAAAGGCGCCGCAAATATAGGGTCGAGGAATTTGCCGTCAAACTTCCCCTTAAACTATTCGCCTTTGATCTTCTTTATTTGAACGGGAAAGATATTACCAGCGAGCCCTATAAGGAAAGAAGGGCAAAACTAGAAAAACTGATTTCTGGTGATGGAACTGTGTTGGTCGCTCAAGAGCGGGTGCTTCATACCGCCGAAGAACTAAAGAAAATGTTTGAAGAAGAAGTCTCCGCTGGTCTGGAAGGGGTGATGGTTAAAAAGCTGGACGCTCCTTACAAAGCCGGGGCGCGTGGTTACCATTGGATAAAGTTTAAGCGAATGAGTGCTGGTGAACTAACCGATACGATCGATTGTGTTCTGCTTGGAATTTACACTGGCACCGGTAAACGCACTGAGTTTGGAGCGGGTGGATTACTAGTGGGCCTTTACGATGATGAGGCGGATGAGTTTATGACCGTAAGCCGAGTCGGCACTGGTCTTACTGACGAGGAATGGCGCCAAATAAAAGTAACCGGCAACAAGTTACAAGTAACCAGAAAGCCAGCTCGCGTGAATTCGCTGATCGAGCCCTCGGTTTGGGTGGAACCTAAGGAAGTTTTAGAAATATTCGCCGATGAAATCACCCGCAGTCCCGTACACACCGCCGGTAAAGTCGGTCCGCCAGCTGGCGGAGAACCAGGTTACGCCCTGCGTTTCCCTCGCTTGGTTTCCTTCCGTGGCGCTGATAAGAGGCCAGAAGATGCGACGACAGTTAAAGAACTGATCGAGATGTATAGGCAACAGAGAAGAGTTAAAGTTGTATAAAGCCAGAAGACCTGCCTGCCGGCAGGCAGGCGCGACCACAGTGAAAGAATTAATCCAAATGTACAGCCAACAAAAGAAAGTTAGAGTCCCCTGGAGATAGTCTACTAGGATCTTCAACACCATTGACATATAGCCTATAAAATTTTACAATTGAAAAAATTCCGGAAGGAGGAATGAGATCATGGCGAAGGTTTGCTCACGCTGTCACAAAGCCCACCCCGAGGGTGCGATTACCTGTGCGCAAGCGGCAGAGGCGATCAAGAGAGACGCTGCCGAACTTCAGCACGATGTGAGACATCACATGGCGACCTGCCCCAACTGTCCTGACCCGGAAGGGCATGTGTTGAGGGAGCGCCGCGAGCGTACGGCTCCCAAGCCCTTGCCTCGCATCAGTGTACAGGCTTAAGAAAGGGAGGAGCGATTATGGCAGGAAGAAAAGGTCAGAGAGCGGTTAGGATGGAGCCGCAGGGAGAGGGATGGCCCGGCGATCCTCAAACACTTGGAAAGAGGATGCGGAGAGCCGAAGAGGCGCAAAGAAGGCAGGCTCGGGAAAGATACGAAGAGGAGCAGAGAGAAAAAGCGGAAGCCTTCCGCCAAGCAATCGCTGAAATCTGGCCCAGATGTGAGTGTGAGAGTACCGACATAAGGCCAAGGTTCGATAGCCACATGACTGACCCCGGAAAGGAAATCATCGGTCCGGGCGGCTACGGGCCAAGATACTCCACATCGATCATGTTTCTCTATTGCGTATGCGGCCACACTTTCTTTAACGAGAAAGTAGAAGGGCTCAGCTCCCGCTACCAAAGCGGAGAGTTTACTGCCGAACCGCCGCCCAGGGGCCAGTTCGATCGATACGACGTAGGGTTGCTTCCGGGCCAACCTGATTTCTAGCCCGAACCACTGTCGGCGAAACTAATAAGATGCGGCTCAAGGTTAGTTTTAGAGACCGACTTCTTTATGGAGTCGGTCTTACCTTTTATTGGTCCAAAATAATCAACCCCTTGATTAGCCGAAAAAGTGATATAATGATTTTACAGTTATTAAAAAAGGAGGCTCGCCTCCCGAAGCCCGCGAACAAAGGAAACCCTCCTTCGCGTAAAGCTTCGGAGGGCGAAGGGAGGTGATTGACTTGCCTGAAGAAACTGCGCCAACGCAGCCAGCACAACCAGTGCCGGCTCAGCCAGCACCAGCGGCCAAAACTAGCGATGACAACCTAATGGCGGCCCTTAGTTATGTTTCTGTACTTGCTGTGGTCATGTTACTCGTCAAAAAAGATTCCGATTACGTAAAGTTTCATGCTAAGCAGGGAGTGGTTCTTTTCATCGGCGAAGTAATCTATTGGGTCGTTTCGGCATTCACTTGGTTCCTGTTCTTTATCTGGTGGATACTCGGGTTGGTGTTTCTGATCGTCTCGATTATTGGATTCATCAAAGCTTTCAGTGGGGAGCGGTATCGTATCCCAGTTGTGGCTGATTTGGCCGATAAATTTAATATCTGATCTTGTTTTAGCCTTCTAAAGTGAAAAAGGCGATCTGACCCTGGTTTTATTTTTGTGTTAAAAGGCCGATTTAATAAATCGACGTTTTACATCAATTGGAAATTGATATAAAATTTGGCGGTAATGGCCAAATTTGTTTCCGACCTACACTTACATTCCTCTTATTCTCGGGCGACCAGTCGAGAATTGAATTTTGACACGTTAGCTGCCTGGGCAAAGCTAAAAGGCATTCAACTGCTAGCTAGTGCTGATTTTACTCATCCCGCTTGGTGGCGAGAAACCCGCGAAAAGCTAAAAGAATCCAAAAACGCTGGTTTCTACAAGTACGGGGATGTCAATTTTATCTTGGGTACCGAAATTTCCTGCATTTATTCCCAAGGCGGTCGGTCAAGAAGGATCCACTGTTTGCTTTATTTTCCACAGGTAGAGGATGTAGATAAATTTAACGAGAGACTTGGCCGCCTCGGCAATTTGAGAAGCGATGGGCGGCCAATAATCGGAATTTCTGCAAAGCAGTTGCTCGAACTAGCCTTAGAGGTAAGCGAAAAGGCGGTTTTCATTCCGGCCCATGCCTGGACACCTTGGTTTAGTCTATACGGTAGTAATTCTGGCTTCGACAGCTTGACCGAGTGTTTTGGCGATTTGTCTAAATATATTTACGCGATTGAGACAGGACTTTCTAGCGACCCAGCCATGAACTGGCGTATCAAAGAGCTTGACGACCGTTCGATTGTTTCTTTCTCCGATGCTCACAGCGCCCCAAAAATGGGTCGGGAACTGACAGTCTTCGATAGCGATTTTAACTACAACGCCCTTTTGAAAGCGTTGAAGAAGCAAAAAATTGCTCTCACGGTTGAATTCTTCCCAGAAGAAGGCAAATACCATTTCACCGGGCACCGTAGTTGCGGTGTCCGTCACTCTCCAGCTGAAACTGCTAAATTGGGAATAATTTGTCCACAGTGCAAGAAAAAATTAACAATTGGCGTAATGCACAGAGTTGAAGAATTAGCGGAGAAGAGCAGGAAAGAGGGTTATAATCCTAAGAACAGACCACCTTTCAAAAGGCTAGTGCCTTTGCTGGAAATTTTGGCTGAGTCTTTTGGCTCGCCGGTAAATTCAAGCAAAGTAGTCGAAGAATATGAACGGCTAACCAATAATTTTGGGTCGGAGATGAATGTTTTGCTTAAAACACAGCTTCCCGACCTAGAAAAAGTTGCCTCTATTCCAAGAATTGGGGAAGGAATCCGAAGAGTACGGAGCGGTGATATTGTGGTTGAGCCGGGGTTTGATGGAGTTTATGGCAAGGTAAAAATCTGGCCAACAGCTGCTAAAGGCGAAAATCAAGTCCGAAAACCACCGGATAATAGTAGTCAAAAACAGGCCGAGGGGCAAGTTGGCCTTTTTGACTAGACAGGGGTATAATCGCAAGATTACATCTCGCGTAGGAACGATAGCGACGCAGAAAGCAAAGCTTTCTATTGTTTCTCTAGCGAGATATAATTAAATAAAGAAAGGGTACGATATGGAACTGAGTTTTGATTCAATTTTAGATTATGTAAAAGAGTTATTTAAGGGAGAGGAAGATTCCCAATTTGTCCGAACATACAGCGGTCAGGATACTTTGTTTGCCGCCTTCTGTTACGTGCCTTTTGTTTCAGCGGCGATTCTGGTCTTAAGAAAAGAAAACAATGAATTTGTTTCTTTCCATGCCCGCCAGTCGCTTGTCCTTTTGTTACTGGGCATTTTTGCGCTACTTCTGCTCCCTTCTTTTTTAAAATTACTCGCGGCGGCCGTAATCGCTTTTCTTCTAATCTTCGGTGTGTACAAAGCTCTTAAGGGAATGAAGTGGTATTTTCCATTGGTCACCGATCTAGCTAATTCGATTGAGATCTAGCTTTTGTCCAGTAAGTCGGCTGGTCGCCTTGCTATCGGTGGAATACCCCGACCGAAGAGGTAATTTCAAATGGTATTTGAATCTAGAGAAAAAGCTGGGCAGCTCCTAGCCGATCGGTTAAAAAAATACGGGAAAAATTCCCTTGTGTTAGCCATACCACGCGGTGGAATAGTGGTGGGGGCGAAGATTGCCAAGAAACTTTCTTGCCTCCTGGATGTGATCATTACCCGCAAACTTGGCGCCCCGGGCAACCCCGAGCTGGCGATTGGTGCCACTACTTCCAAGGGCGGTTTGGTGCTGGACCGCGAGCTGATTGATAAACTGGAAATTACTCAAAACTATCTCCATGCTGAACATTTGGAGCAACTAGCTGAAGCCCGACGACGTGAGAAACTTTACACCAAAGGCAAAACACCGGACATGATTGGGAAAACAGTTATTTTAGTTGATGATGGTATTGCCACTGGATCAACAATGGAGGCAGCAATTCACGCAGTCAGGGAAGAGCTGCCGTCTAAAATTGCCGTTGCCGTTCCCGTTGCCCCGCCTCAAACGGCAGAAAGATTAAGAAATTTGGTCGATGATTTTGTCGTCCTTTCTACCCCCGATCCTTTCTGGGCGATTGGTGAATTTTATTCCTCCTTCCCCCAGGTGTCCGACGAGGAAGTTATCAGTATTCTCAATGAGGTAAATCAGAAAAAAGAAAAAAGTAGCGGAGGATAAAGACGCAAGAGTACTAAGAACCTTGCTTTAGTAATGTTTGCAGTACGGAGCGATCTTACGAAGAATTCCCCCAGATCTCTGATGAAGAAGTAATTAAAATTTTAGAGGAGACCAACAAGCTAAACGATTGACAGATATCCTTAGATCACTTTAGTGATCGCAGGACGCGAGAGCACCCAAATCTTTAAGAGAAGCGAAAATATTTGGTTACGCAGCGTCCTATAGGGGTTGACATTGTTGACAAAATGTGTTAACATACCATCCACGAAGCAGCCGCTTAAGTGGAGAGTTTCTCTCGCTTAGGTAGTCCGCCCGAGCCAACTTGGGTGGAAGGTCGATCGAAGGCTGCTTGACAAAAATGGGAGGTGTGCCGATTCATACGCGTCTGCACAACTGTGGTAGCCGCTGTAACGGCCACTTCTGCACCACCGGCGCCGGCCAGGTCATCAACGCGACCACCTAGGCCCTCGGCGTCCCGGTCCCGACCCGACTTGCTGGCAGCCTGTCTTGGCTAGTTAGCGCTCGGTAATCGGGATCAGCTTTGCGCTCGCGATCTCATGGATTTAGTGGGGAGAGGATGAGGGAGTGAGCGAGCGCAGTCTACGTCTGGTCACCGGTGGAGTCTAGACCCGCCCTAAGACCCCACCGGTGGCCCCACTCTTTTATCTGCCTTATTAAGGTCAGTTTCATGGCCGCTGGTTCGTTTTAATCTTCCCGTCTAAAACTTTATTCACCGCGTTCCAAGTAGTCAGGAAAAGTTGTAAAATAAGCTCGCAATGGAAAGAATTCATCTGATAATTTCTGGCGATGTTCAAGGCGTTGGGTTTCGCTTTACGGCGATTGAAGTGGCTCGCGACCTTGGTTTGACCGGTTGGGTAAGAAATAACCCTGACGGTACGGTTGAGATGATTGCGGAAGGGGAAAAAGAAAAATTGGAAAATCTCCTCACCTGGGCAAAAAAAGGCCCGATGTTGGCTAGGGCCGCTGAAGTTAAAGTAGAGTGGGGGAAAGCAACCGGCGAATTTTCTGGCTTTGAAGCCCGCTATTAAACTGTTAAGATTCGCTTATGGCAAAGGCATTTATCGGGACAAGTGGTTGGGTGTACGAAGACTGGTGGGAAAGATTTTACCCCCAAGATATAAAACCGGAGCAACGCCTAGAGTATTACGCAAAGTATTTTGATACGGTGGAGCTGAATGCCAGCTTTTACCACCTACCAAGGCGGAAAACCTTCGAAAATTGGGGCAAAAAAACTCCTGATCGGTTCGTATTTTCGGCAAAAATAAGTAAATATATTACTCAAAATTTGAAGTTGAAGAACGCGGACGCGCCAACCGAGCTTTTCCTGAAAGAATCAACAGGTCTTGGAAAAAAACTAGGGGTTATCTTGGTCCAGTTGCCGCCAAATCTTCACGGCAATCTCGAACGACTAGAGTCGTTCTTGTCGACAGTCGACGGTCTACAGACCACAGAGAAAAGCTTACAGCCTGCCGACTACAGACCACAGAAAAGAGCAGACAAAGCTGTAGACAGTAGTCAGTTAGCTGTAGTCCGATTTGCTTTTGAATTTCGCCACGAAAGTTGGTTAAACGATGAAATTTATGGATTACTTCGCCAATATAAAGCGGGATTCGTCATCCAAGACTCAGTTCATTGGCCAGCCGCCGAGGTGGTTACTAGCGATTTTGTTTACCTTCGATTTCATGGACCGGGAGCTTTGTATTCCTCAAACTACCCCGATTCGCAACTTAAAACTTGGGCGGAAAAAATTAAAAAGTGGCTGGAGGAGGGACTAGATGTTTATGGCTATTTCAACAACGATGTCAACGCATACGCCGTTGGGAATGCCCTTAAGCTGAAGGGTTTGGTCTCAAAGTCTTGATGTTGCATTCGCAACATACTTTAATAGCCCGCTTCGTAACTAAATATTTTCGCTTTGCTCAAAGATTTAGGTACTCTCGCGTGCTGCGCCGCTTCGCTCCTAAGCCCGCTTCGTAATCAATTGATTTCGCTAACGCTTCAATAAATTGAGTACTCTCGGATGCTGCGCTCCGACAAGTCGGAGCTAAACGATATTAACGCCTATGCCGTCAAAAATGCTTTAACTTTGAAGAAGTTGGTGGAAAAAATTAGGCATCAACCTCAAATTTAGCGATTTCCTCTAAAAGTCGTTGGTACATTTTTTCTTCCGGCAAGCTGGCAACAACCTTGCCTCTAACAAAAATCGCTCCCATTCTTTTACCGCCAACGACAGCGATATCGGATTCCTTAGCTTCTCCCGGCCCGTTGACGGCACAACCCATCACGGCGACTTTGATTGGTTTTTTGATTTCTTTCAAAACTTCTTCCACCTTGCCTACCATCTTGACAAGATCAACCTCGGTTCGGCCACAGGTTGGGCAGGCGGTCAACATTGGTCCGTGAGAGCGAATTCCCAGATCTTTTAAGATCTCATAACCAACTTTTACTTCTTCCACGGGGTCGCCGGTTAAAGAAACACGGATTGTATCACCAATTCCATCGTAAAGTAAGGAACCGATGCCAATAGCCGATTTTATTGAGCCGATCTTTGGTGGCCCGGCTTCGGTGACTCCCAGATGTAAGGGGTAAGAGCATTTGGGAGCTAAAATCCGATTTGCTTCGATTGTTTTTGTAGTATCAGAAAACTTAATCGCTACGACAATGTCAGCAAAATCTAAATCTTCTAAAATTTTAATGTGATTTAAGGCCGATTCAACGGCCGCCTCAGGGGTGGGGTAGCCGTATTTTTCTAGAAGTTTCCTTTCAATCGAACCAGAATTTACGCCGATTCTGATGGGGATTTTTCTCCTCTTTGCCTCTTTGACAACGGCCTTGGTGTTCTCGGCCGATCCGATATTGCCGGGATTAATCCTTAATTTGTCCGCCCCGCGTTTGGCGCATTCTAAGGCCAAAAGATATTGGAAATGGATATCAGCTACGAGGGGAATATGAATTCTTTTTTTAATTTCCGAGACTGCTTCGGCGGCTTGCATATCAGGCACCGCCACTCGGACAATTTCACAACCCGCTTCCTCAAGAGCGCGAATTTGTTTGACAGTGGCTTTGGCATCGCGGGTATCGGTATTGCACATCGACTGCACGGCAATTGGGTAGCGACCGCCGATTTTCACTCCGCCGATGCTGACGATTTTTGCTTTCCGTCTTTTAATCATTCTATGACCCAATTTGACCCAGGGTAGTCCATTTTATCATAAAGTTTAAAAGTGAGCTGGTGGTTTCGAGAAACTAAAGTTTCTGCTAGAATGTTTCTGTGTCTAGCGAAGTGGCAAAGTTTATTACAAGAGCCTTAAACCCTTTTGTTTGCTCATTAGCGACTATCTTTGTGGCGATCCTTGTCCAACAAATACCGATCGGCCAAAAAGTGTTTTGGTTGGCCGTCGGGTTGGTGGTGACGGCTGTACCGATGGCTGTTTTCTTAGTCCACAGAGTGGTCGCAGAGCGCGCAGTAGCTGGCTCCGAGGAAAATTGGAGGCATAAGCTACGAGCGATCTATTTGGGGTACCGGCGAGGGAATATCTCTTCGTTCTGGTCGCCGCAAGGCGGCGAGCGGGTGAAAGCTTTTTGGGCTTGGGTGCTTGTAGCCTTTAGCTACACCGCCCTTGCTTATTTTTTGCAAGCCCCGAGACTGATTACCGCTTTGGGAATGGTTCTTCTGATTTTGGGAGCGATTAACCTAATTACCGCCCCAAGTTTCAAACTTTCCATCCACAGCGAGCTGGTCACCCTTTTTGTTCTCACCGGCGTTTTGGCGGTTTCGGTAAGCCTCGTTTATCTCTCAGTTCTAATTCTAGCCGTTGGTTGGTCACGAATTTATTTGAAAGCTCACAGCCTATCTGAGGTTTCTTTTGGTGCTTTTGCCGCTGTTATTGTCGTATACTTTGTCTTTAGTCTCTTTGGTTTAGCTACATTTTAGATTTGTTGCAAAAAACCTACGATCGCCCGCCTGCCGGACGGGCAGGTGATATTTTTGCAACAAATTAACCGTAGATCAGATAAGAGGGTAGGCCCTTGGGCTAAAAGATATTTATTTGTCCACTGCTTTTATATTGGGCGCTTGCTTGACAAAGCAGGGAAGCACGGCTTAAAATAAAATTAAGATGAATCTGCCCGCAGAGTGGCAACAAGCTTTATCCTCGCCGGTAGTAATCTTACTTTTGGTTATTGCCGCAATCAGCCTTCTTTTGGTTTTTATCATCCCGATTATTTTAAGGGGCAGCTCCGGCAAAAGTTTTAAGAAAATTATCAAACCCATCCAAAGCAATCCTAGACCAGCCCTTGCCTTAACGGCAATCATCCTAATCCTCGCCGCGGGGGGATATCTTTTTTACTATTTCAACCAACCCGTCCGAATCGTTTCTGCTGCCCAATTTAAGCTGGAAAAAGGGAAGGCTGTTGTAAATCTTCAAAAAGAAGGTCTAGCGTCTTGGCGAAAAGCAGGCCTGTACCTTTTGGACGTCAGGACTCGCAAGGAATTTGCGGTAGAGCATCTAAGGGGTTCAGTTAGTGCTCCAGCCGAGATCGCTGCAAAAGATCAGTACCCTATTGAGAAGGTTGATGTCATTGTTTATTCAGCAGAGTCTCGGTTTGACGAAGCCCGGAAAGTAGCCGACGCGGTCAAAAAAAATGGCGATTTGGTAAAAGGTGCCTACAAAGAAAAAGTTGGCACAATTTATGTCGTTCGCGACGGCTTTGAGGGGCTGAAAGCAGCCGGTTTGGCTACCGAGCCAGGCATCTGGGATTAATGAAAAACATGAGGAAAACTTTTAAGATCGTTTTAAGCTTGATTCTTGCCATAAATGTCTTGCTGGTGCTTCAGAGCCCGGCGTCGGCACAACCACCACCAGAACCGGAGAAATATTTTGTCAAAGAAGTAGCGCCTATGGTAGCAAATCCAGGGGACAATGTCTTTGTCCAAATTCGATTCCCGGGAGACTCAACCATAATTAGAAACCCGGCCGATGTTATGCTCGTAATGGATCGGACCGGGAGTATGAGCGAGCCGTGGGGTACCCCGCCTAATAGAGAAGATAAAATTATCTCTGCCAAAAAAGCCCTTAAAGCCTTTGTGGATCAAACCAATGAAGACAGCGGTCCAAATAGCGCCGGAGATTATGTTGGTTTGGTAACCTATGCGGCAACCTCGCAGCTAAATAATCCGCCCCGATGTTACCAGCCCCTTGATAATCGTTGTGTCACGTTAGACTTCCCAATTGCCAACATGACTGATGTGAATAAAGTAGCTATAAAAGACGATTGTGGAGCTTGGGGTTGCGGAATTGATCATTTTACTGCCGACGGAAATACTCCTATTGGCGCCGGTGTGGATATCGCCAACAAGGAATTGCTAAATCAGATCGACAGGCCTGGTGGCCCGCCCAGCTCGTCCCGGGCTGGTGTCCGCAAATATATGGTGTTGGCAACCGACGGTGAACAAAATACAGCGCCGGGCCCCTGCGACCCCAACTTTAAGGACGACAGATGCAGTTCAGTCAAAGCTAATAGTGCCGTTCAGACCGCGATTACTAATGAAATTATGGTATTTACAGTGGCGATTGGTAGCGGTACAGGTTTTGATCTTCTCCGAAATGTAGCCTGTAAAACTGATACCGCAGCGCTTGACCCAGTTAATTATTGCAAAACGAGCCAGACAGATAGCGATCCAAATACTAATGACATAACTAGCCCAAGAAACTTTTTCGTGGCGAACGATCCCAACGCCCTAACCGACATTTATGAGGAGATAGCCAACCGAATCTCTTCTAATTATTGGTACCGGATTTTGGATTCTCTAAACCCGCAAGTTGATCTAGAGGGTGATCCACTTTTCACTGGGTTTGTCTCCACCAACCCCGGCCCGCCTTCCCAGGTAGGAAATTTTAGTGTTCCTTATGTTTTTTCCGTCACTGATTGTACCAATGCAAGTTTCCCAAACACCGGGTCGCCTTTGCCTGGGGGTCCTGATAGCCAAATCGGTGATCTGCTGGTCTCCGGTAGGGCTTTTACGGTCTTGTTAAGAAATATTGGAGCAGGGATGACTGTTTGTGTCAATTTCCAGGCCCATATTAATGAAAATTGGAGCGGGCCGGATGGTTCGTACGATGTCGATGACCCCAACCAGCGGAGGGCAGCAGTGGTCGAACCTGATGATACATGCGATCTTGTCAACGACCCTCTTGAGTGTATATTAAAATTTCGACCGGTTCCGAATAATATTGGAGTTGGTTCTATCGTCGTTACCAATCCCGCCAGACCTTGGCTGAAGACGACTGGTGGGGATGTTGGTTCTATCGGACGAATAGGGGATATCGCTAGGGATCTTACTAATCCTGCTGCAACTGGCATCTACAGTCCTTACAATGCTGATTATTTGGTAATAAGCCGAGGGGGAATTGATTCTAAATTCAGGTCAGTTAAAAACTGGCTGGTTGGTAACCCATCACCACCTGGTTACGATCCACTCAATATCTATCCCCCGCCAAACCCAACCATGTACGATACCTTGCTCGAAACATACCGGCGGCGCTGCGATCCGGTGACTACAGACGCTGGCGGCACTACAGGTGCTATTAGAGACGCGGTGATTAATAGTGGGTGCACAATTCTGCGCCACTCCGGCGATTTAAATATCAGCAATAGCTCTTGGTCTCCTGGAGCAGGTTATAACGGTCCGGCGGCTGTTGTGTTCGTAGAAGGAAATATGACTATCGAGAGAAATATGAACATAGCCGCGAATACTGGCCTGATCTTTGTAGTTCGGGGTAATATCAGTATTGCTGGGGATCCTAACGAACCAAGCCCACCTAAACGAGTAAATCGGGTGGACGGTGTTTTTATCGCGAATGGGAGTTTCAATACCTATGGTAATACGGGTTGTGATACAACCAGCAGCAGCTTACCACTGCAAATAAATGGAGCAGTTTACGCTTTTGGTCAAGCCTGCTTTACTCGAGGTTTGTCAAACAACCGCAATAATCCAGCCGAACTGATCAACTTCGAGCCCAAATACCTTTGGCTATTTAGAGAGATTGCTGGCAGCGCCCCCATCATTTATCGGGAAGTAGTGCCGTAGCTTTATTAATTTTCAATTTCCAATTTTTAATTTTCAATCGGTAACTAAAATTTAAATTCTCGGTGTAGGAGCTAGGACTTTGAAGCAATTTTAGAGAAGATTAGAGTAAATTCATGAGCTTCTCTCCAAAGATTTCTTGCTTCCTCCTTGAGTTCATCAACCGCTTTAACAAGAAGCCTCAACCAATATTTAGTTTCTTTTGCCTCTTTTTTACAAATAAAGATCTTGTTTTTGAAGTCTTTCTTGCTTGATGCTCCGTTAGCCTCGTGATAATTTGCTCCTATACTTGTGCCTGATCTGATTAGTTGGTCGATAATTGGCATCGTTATCCTGCTTTTAGGTGCTTTTTTGCAGAGCTCAATGATCTTTTCAGCAAACAAGGCGGTCCTCTCTTCTAAATCATATTCCATAGACTGATTTTAAATATTAAAAATTGTAATTTCAATAAAAATTTTAAACTGAAAATTAAAAATTAACTTTACTTCTTCACATTAGCTTCAATTTCTGTTAAAATCATCCCACTTATGAACGATATTAACATTGGTAAGGACAAAAAGATACTAGTTGCCCTCTCTGGTGGGGTAGATAGCTCGGTGGCGGCGGTATTGCTAAAGAAGAAAGGTTATCACACCGAAGCTGCCTACATGCGCTGCTGGAGCGAGGGGCCTTACTGTACCGCGGAGAAGGATCAATCTGACGCGGCTAAAGTAGCGACGATCCTTGGAATACCCCTTCATGTTTTTGATTTCGAAAAGGAGTACAAAGCACGCGTGATTGATTATTTCTTTGCCGAATACAAAGCAGGCAGGACCCCAAATCCTGATGTGATGTGCAATAAAGAGATAAAGTTTGGGCTCTTTCTGAAGAAAGCGTGTGAGCTAGGATTTGACTACATTGCCACCGGTCATTACGCACGGGTTAGTAGCCAGCAGCTAGTGACTAGAGACCAGGGGCCAGGGACCAGGGACCAATATTCTGAAAACTGGTCACTGGAAACTGGCGACCCTACCCCTGGTATAAAAAACGGAAACGGTCATAAGTACCACTTACTTAAGGGTGTAGATTCTCAAAAGGATCAGTCATACTTTCTTTATTTGGTTGGTCAAGACCAGCTTGCCCGTACTCTGTTTCCGGTCGGCGAGTTGACCAAACAGGAGGTAAGAAAATTAGCCAAGAAGTTTGGTCTTCCCACCGCTGATAAGCCCGACAGCACCGGAATTTGTTTTGTCGGCCCTGCCCAAGTGAAAGAGTTTTTAATGCAAAAAATAAAAATTACGCATGGGGATATTGTCAGTGTCGATGGAAAGTTGCTAGGGCGCCATATCGGCCTGCCATTTTACACCATTGGCCAGCGGGAAGGTTTAGGTATTTCAGCCCCGGTGCCTTATTACGTGGTGGAAAAAATAGTAGATACCAATACTCTGGTTGTGGCACCGTTTGGCCATGAAGCGTTATTCAAAGATAAATTTTTGGCTGATCAAGCACATTGGGTTGCTGGCGAAGAACCCAAATATCCGCTAAGAATCCAGGCGAAACTTCGCTATCGGGCAGAAGTTGCTACCGCGTTGGTAAATAAGTTAGGCAGCGAGAGATTAGAGGTCAGTTTGGAAAAACCGCAACGTGCCATCACACCAGGACAGTCGGCTGTATTTTACAAAGGTGAAGAAGTGCTAGGTGGAGCGGTTGTACATAAGGTATTATATTGATTATGAAAGATATATTTAATCACAGTCTTATCAAAACTATACTTAATATAATAAAAAGTATCTTAAGTATACAACAGCTGCATTTTAATTACTGGTTTCGTAACCCCGGACCGGCTAGTTTGAAAGATGTTTTGCCCTTATTTGTTTTCTTTACTCTGACTATTCTCGCTGGAGTGACCCTTCTTGTCTACAATCGTTGGAGAATCGGTCGATACCCACCAAAAAATAAAATTTTTAGACCAGCTGGTATTGGGTTAGTTATCCTCGGCATTTCCGGGGTGGGTTTTACCTTCATGCGATCTCAAGGAATCACCTTTCTCGGTGTCCGCTTTTTTCTCCTTATTTTTGTATTAGCTACGCTTGTTTGGATTTTGTATTTCTCTTATCTTTACCGCAAGAAAATGCCGGCCGAAGTAGTTAAGTATGAAGCAAAGTCGCTAAAACAAAAATACCTTCAGAGGTAGCTGCAAGACTCCAGTTAACATAGATCTTACATCTTATAATCTTGCCAAAGATTACATCAGGCAAGCTTGTTTCAGGCGAAACCTGATATAACTTAAACCCAAGGCATGAGGGTTGACAAAGAGATAGTTTTGGACTAGAATGAGCCCGAATATGCACTAACTGATTTGAACGGCACATTCTGTTTGTTGGTAAAAAGAGTTGGGTTTTTACCAGCTCTTTTTGCTTGGAAACACGAATGGCCACGAATGCTTCTTACAAAGATAATAGACAACGACGATAATTGGTGTTTATTCGTGTGTCTGGAGTAACTGTTCTGGATACACGAATAGACACGAATTTACCAAACACGTTATTTGAAGAATCAAAGGATTCGTGTTTATTAGTGTACTTTGACAATCCAAAATGTAGCAGGAAGGTCAGAAAGCAGTAAACAGAAAGCGGAAAGCATTAGGCTTCCTGCTAACTGCTATCTGCTAACTGACTTTAGAGCGTCAATTCGATTGAGACAATTTGCCCCGATTTCTATCGGGGTTGATCAAATTTCTTTTTGGAGAGTTTGATCCTGGCTCAGGGTGAACGCTAGCGGCGTGCCTTAGGCATGCAAGTCGAACGGCCCCGATGCAAATCGGGGTAGTGGCGGACGGGTGAGTAACGCGTGAGAACGTACCCCCTAGTGAGGAATAACCCCGCGAAAGCGGGGCTAATACCGCATGTGACCGCAAGGTCAAAGGATGTAACTATTCGCTAGAGGAGCGGCTCGCGTCCCATCAGCTTGTTGGTAGGGTAATGGCCTACCAAGGCAAAGACGGGTAGCTGGACTGAGAGGTTGGCCAGCCACAAGGGCACTGAGACACGGGCCCTACTCCTACGGGAGGCAGCAACCGGGAATCGTAGACAATGGGCGAAAGCCTGATCTCGCGACGCCGCGTGGAGGATGAAGGCCTTCGGGTTGTAAACTCCTTTTACAAGGGAATAAGCCCCGATTCAATCGGGGTTGACTGTACCTTGAGAATAAGCCGCTGCTAACTACGTGCCAGCAGCCGCGGTGATACGTAGGCGGCAAGCGTTACCCGGATTTACTGGGCGTAAAGAGTGCGCAGGTGGTCTGGTAAGTTTTCGTTAAAAGACGAAGGCTCAACCTTCGGACCGCGAAAATACTGCCAAACTTTAGAGGAAGCTAGGGGGTACCGGAACAGATGGTGGAGTAGTGAAATGCGTTGATATCATCTGGAACACCCAAGGCGAAGGCAGGTACCTGGGGCTTTCCTGACACTGGTGCACGAAAGCGTGGGGAGCGAACGGGATTAGATACCCCGGTAGTCCACGCTGTAAACTTTGGACACTAGATATCGGGCTGGTGACGGCTCGGTGTCGTAAGCTAACGCGTTAAGTGTCCCGCCTGGGGAGTACGGCCGCAAGGCTAAAACTCAAAGGAATTGACGGGGACCCGCACAAGCAGGGGAACGTGTGGTTTAATTCGAGACAAAACGAAGAACCTTACCAGGGTTTGACATGCTAGTGGTAGGATGCCGAAAGGCAAACAACCCGCAAGGGAGCTAGCACAGGTGCTGCATGGCTGTCGTCAGCTCGTGCCGTGAGGTGTACCCTTAAGTGGGGTAACGAGCGCAACCCCTATTAGCTGTTGTATCACTCAGCTGAGACTGCCCCGATTTTATCGGGGAGGAAGGAGGGGACGACGTCAAGTCATCATAGCCCTTATATCCTGGGCTACACACACGTTACAATGGACGTTAACAACGGGAAGCAACTCCGCAAGGGGAAGCAAATCTTTTCAAAAGCGTCCTTGGTTGGGATTGCAGTCTGCAATTCGGCTGCATGAACGCGGACTTGCTAGTAATCGCAGGTCAGCATACTGCGGTGAATACGTTCTCGGGTCTTGTACACACCGCCCGTCAAGTGAGCAAAGTCGGTCGCACCCGAACCCCGATTTTATCGGGGGAAGGTGAGGTCGGCGATGAGCGCTAAGTCGTAACAAGGTATCCCTACTGGAAGGTGGGGATGGATCACCTCCTTTCTAAATAAAGCGACCAGCAAACAGCAAACGGCGAACAGCTGTTCTCTGGAAGCTGATCGTTTGAACGCGAAGGAGATCCGAGCCGAAAGTTTTATGGCTCTAGGTCTGGATACTCACGTTTCAGACCATGTCACGGCCCGTTTGGGCTAAGGACGCTCTGGCCTTGTGCGCAGCACAAGGGGCTCACAGTCTACGGTCTACCGTCTACAGCAAAATTAAAAAGCTGTAGTCTGTAGTCGGAAAGCTGTAGTCTCTCGCGCTGCGCGCGAGGAATCCTGCTACATTTTGGGTTGTCGAAGGACGAGTCAGCTAGTCCGAAGACCCCGCGAAGCCTTGGCGTAGTGGGGTCAAGATCAAAAGAAGAACCCCGATTATTGCGGGGTTTTTCTGTTTATGTTAAAATTTGCTTTGATTTGGGCGGATAGCTCAGTTGGTTAGAGCGCGGCTCTGATAAAGCCGAGGTCGGTGGTTCGAATCCACCTTCGCCCACCATTTTGCCACTGCTCTCGCCCTATTTTATGAGGGAAAGATTTCCAGAATTAAAAAAAGCGATCGAATCTGCAACAATTGTGGGGAATAATGCTCAAAGATGAAAGCCTAAAGCAGATTGCCAAAGAAGGTAGCAATGTTGCGCAATTTGTCAGCTTCGCACCTAATGGTACCCAGCGCCTTTCTTGTATTCGCGGAGCCAGTCCATCTAAGCGATTCAAAAGTATTGAGAGCGCTGTCGAAGCAATTCTGAAGACGGGAGCGAGCTTCGTTAATATTCGATCATTTCTTCCCGAGAAACCCGAGGGAAACCCTTTTGTAATGGGGCGTAAGGGCCTCCAGACACCACGGAAAGTAGCAGCGAAGGCAAGCGAGCTTCTCAAAAAAGGTTACTACATAATTATTAATGAAGAAATCGACGAAAGAGATGGTGGTTTCTCTGGGGTGCTACTTGGAAACGTCGCGGAGTTCGCAACGCGCGATGTTCCACGGGCTGTGGAAAAAGCTGGCTTAGCAGTGCTTCCACGTCTTACCCTGTTCGATTTTGTTCGTGTAGTCTATAATCATCGCATCAATATCCCCTACGATAGAAGTTATCGAGTAGAATTCTCTGTCCATCCTGGTCCGGTTGGTTACGCAAAGCAAAATCAGATTATATGGCAGATTGAAAAAACCGAACGTGGACGTGAGATTCCCGAACCAAGACCTCAATGGCCGAACCGAGTAAGCCAGGATATGGGAGATAAAGCCTACGGGCTTCTAATAGCCCACCTGTATGGTTTCCTTGTCCCAAGGACGAAAGTCTTTGGGCGTTTTATTCCGACTTTTGAGTTTGGTGAAGAGACGGGAAGTCCTGAGCAGTGTTGGCGGAGAGTTTGTCCCAGAGTTCAGCAGCCGGGATTGTTTACCACAAAGCATGGGCATGTTGACCCATTCGCGTTAATGAAAGAGGAGGACCCAAAGGGAACCCAGATAGCCGCATTGATATTTCAAGATGATGTGGAAGCCTCTTACTCCGGTGCGGCTATTACAGATGGGGACGGTAGGGTTGTGATCGAGGGTAATACTGGACATGGCGACGATTTCATGGTTGGTAAGGTTGCCGATTCTAAACTTCCTGCATATGTCAAAGACAGCGTCCAAAACGTTTGGGAAAAAGCCTGTAGAATATTCGGCCCTGTTCGTTTTGAATGGTGCTTTGACAGGACGGGTACGGTCTGGATTGCTCAGTTTCATCTTGGACAAACAGCATCAGCTGGCAATGTTATTTATCCTGGTAAACCTCAGCGATTCAGGACCTTTAAAGTGAACAGGGGACTAAGGGCATTTCGCAGTTTAATTGAACAGGCGAAGCGAGATGGTTTTGGCATTATTCTCAAGGGCAACGTGGGTATTACCTCCCACTTTGGAGATCTTCTTTGGCGGAATGAGATTCCGTCTCGCCTAGAGCGGACTTGACCTGACTACTTCTGTTTCTCGATTCTAATGCGGCAAGTTAGCAACTAACATTTTTGACTGATAATTTCCCCCACTTACCCTTGACTTACGGGTATTTACGTGCTATACTCGGGCCGATGATGCGAGATAAAGCATCAGAGGGGATGATTAGGCTCAAGGCGTAAGATTTTTTTGTGGGCTTTCTTTGAGTTTGGTAATAACCACTAGTCTCCTTCCGCTTAAAATCCCCCTCTAGACAAATTACAAATCAATATATTAAGATAAGCGCCACTTCAGACAGGGCGTTGTTTTGCAGAGTCTAATTTTGACACGGGCCTGTAGTTCAGCTGGCTAGAACACCTCATTTGCAATGAGGAGGTCGGCGGTTCGATCCCGCCCGGGTCCACCATTCGACGCGCTGCGCTTGCTCATGGCAAGCCAGTAAGTAGAATGTCCTGAGCGAAGTCGAAGGACGCTTTTAAAACTAAGAGTATTTGGAGCTGGAGTTTGGAATGAAGGAATTATTAGTTCTTTATTCTTAATTCCCGCTTCAGCGGGAAGCACCTTGAAAACTGGATAGAAGAGTTTCAGGTAGCAGAAAACAGTGAGCAGTAAGCAGATTTTGCTAACTGCTATCTGCTAACTGCTGTCTGAACAATGGATCTGATTAATGCATTTGGTGGATGCCTTGGTTCTCTTGGCCGATGAAGGACGTGGCAGTCTGCGATAAGCTTCGGTAAGCTGACAACAAGCGTTGACCCGAAGATTTCCGAATGGGGCAACCCACCCCGCTTTGCGGGGGACCCACTACTGAATACATAGGTAGTGTGGAGGGAACTCCCTGAACTGAAACATCTTAGTAAGGGGAGGAAAAGAAACCAACTGGTAATTCCCTAAGTAGCGGCGAGCGAAAGGGGAATAGCCTAAACCTGCTTGTGCTTCGCACAAGGCTTACAGTCTACGGTCTACCGTCTACAGCAGAATAAAAGCTGTAGTCTGTAGTCGGAAAGCTGTAGTCCTCGCGCGGAGCGCGAGTGGGGGTTGTAGGGCCTACCTACCTTTAATGGTGAGGAGTTACAAACCTTTTTGATAGCCGAAGGGCCTGGAAATGGCCCGCCGCAGAGAGTGAAAGCCTCGTATGCGAAATCGAAAAGGCTCCTGGTGGGTACCTGAGTACCGCGGGACACGAGAAATCTTGCGGGAATCGACCTGGACCAATCAGGTAAGGCTAAATACCAAGAGAGACCGATAGTGCACTAGTACCGTGAGGGAAAGGTGAAAAGAACGCCGGTGAGGCGAGTGAAATAGATCTGAAACCAAATGCTATCAAGCAGTCGGAGCCCCGATTTAATCGGGGTGACGGCGTGCTTCTTGAAGAATGAGCCGGCGAGTTACCCCGTAAAGTGTTAGCTTAAGTCCTATAAAACAGGATGGAGGCGTAGTGAAAGCGAGGTCTAACAGACCGAACAAATTTTACGGGATAGACCCGAAACCGGGTGAGCTACCCATGGGCAGGGTGAAGTCCCGAGAAATCGGGACGGAGGCCCGAACCCGTTACCGGTGCAAAGGTATGGGACGACCTGTGGGTAGAGGTGATATGCCAATCGAACCCGGAGATAGCTGGTTCTCCCCGAAATATATTTAAGTATAGCGGTTCTTGTGGTGAACTTGTGGGGTAGAGCTACTGAATGGTCTTGGTGTTCGCAAGAACGCCAGACCAACCAAACTCCGAATACGCAAGTTTCTAGCAAGATCAGTCAGACTATCTGGGCTAAGCCAGGTAGTCTAAAGGGAAACAGCCCAGACCGCCAGCTAAGGTCCCTAAGATCAAACTTAGTGTGGAAGGAAGTGTTACTCCTTAGACAGGTAGGAGGTTGGCTTAGAGGCAGCCATCCTTTAAAGAGTGCGTAACAGCTCACTATCCGAATCCGCCAGTTGGCGGAGGGAGTAATGCGCCGAAAATTCAACGGGGCTTAAGTTTGACACCGAAGCTGCGGATCCTTGTGCGTAGCACAAGGACACGAATACACACGGATAAAAACACGAAATACCACTAATAATTCGTGGTGCTTTGTGTCAATATTTGTGCTCATTGGTGTTCTCGCGCTGCGCGCGAGGGTGGTAGGGGAGCGTCCCGACGACGGTGAAGTTGAACTGTAAGGTTTGATGGAGTTGTCGGGAGTGAGAATGCCGGCATGAGTAGCGAAACCCCGATGAAAAATCGGGGCGCCGAATGCCCAAGGTTTCCTTCGCAACGTTAATCGGCGAAGGGTTAGTCGGTCCTAAACCAAGCCCCGATTAAATCGGGGGTAGGTGATGGATAAGCCGTCCAAGATTCGGCTACCAAGTTTAGTCCGTTATCAACGAAGGGTTGACAAAGGTGGAAGACTCCAGGCAGATTTTGCAAACCTCTGCTCTAAGCAGCAAAGAAGTGGCAGCAGGCAAATCCGCTGATTCTCCACGCCCCGATTAAATCGGGGCTGTGGAGTTTGACTCCACGCTAATCTAAGCTGCGATGGCCCCGATGAGCGCAAGCGAATCGGGGTGGAAAGACTTTCAGCTTTCCGGAAAACGCTCGTCGCGAGGACTGAATTTGACCGTACCGCAAACCGACACAGGTGGGCTGGTAGAGAATACTAAGGCGATTGGGAAAACTATCTCCAAGGAACTCGGCAAAACAGCTGGGCGTAAGCTATGCAAGATGCCCTCCCCGATGTTGAATCGGGGCGCAGCGAAAGACTCTCAAGCGACTGTTTAACAAAAACACAGGGCTCTGCAAACCCGTAAGGGGACGTATAGGGCCTGACGCCTGACCAGTGCCGTAAGGTTAAAGAAGGGGCTGCAAGGCTCCGACTGAAGCCACGGTAAACGTCCGCAGTAACTATAACTGTGCTAAGGTAGCGAAATTCCTTGTCGGGTAAGTTCCGACCCGCACGAAAGGCAGAACGACTTGAGAACTGTCTTGGAGGTAGACCCAGCGAAATTGAGATGGCTGTGAAGACGCGGCCTAGGTATGCCAGGACAAAAAGACCCCGTGGAGCTTTACTATAGCTTGACCCTGCGCCCTGTTGCAAGATGTGTAGCGTAGGTGGGACCCCGATTTAATCGGGGGCCAATGAAACACCACCCTTTTTGTAATTTGACGCTTACTCCGATCCCTAAACAGGACGGAAGACAAGGTCTGGTGGGTAGTTTGACTGGGGCGGTCCCCGCCTAAAAAGTAACGGTGGGGCCCAAAGGTCCGCTTGGCCCGGATGGAAATCGGGACTTTATGTGTAAAGGCAAAAGCGGGCTTGACTGCGAGGCCTACAAGCCGAGCAGGTGCGAAAGCAGGGCTTAATGATCCTCCGCTGCCTCGTGGGAGGCACGGAGCTTAACGGATAAAAGCTACCCCGGGGATAACAGGCTAATAGTGCCCAAGAGTTCACATCGACGGCACTGTTTGGCACCTCGATGTCGGCTCGTCCTATCCTCCCCGCGAAGTAGCGGGGAAGGGTTGGGCTGTTCGCCCATTAAAAGGGTACGCGAGCTGGGTTCAGAACGTCGTGAGACAGTTCGGTCTCTATCCGGCATACCCGCAGAACCTTGAGAGGAGCTGCTCCTAGTACGAGAGGACCGGAGCGGACCAGCCTCTGGTGTACCAGTTGTGGGAGCAACCCGCAGCGCTGGGTAGCTAAGCTGGGTTGGGATAAGCGCTGAAAGCATCTAAGTGCGAAGCCCACCTCAAGATTAGGGTTCATAGATCCCTGGGAGACTACCAGGTTGATAGGCGGCAAGTGTAAGACTGGTAACAGTTTTAGCTAAGCCGTACTAATAGATCATCTAAGATCCTGCCTTGTCCTTCGGACAAGAAGCTTCTATCCAGTTTTCAGGGCGCACATTAGATATAAGATCTAAGTTATAAGATTTAAGTTTAGATCGATAAATAAAGTGATAAGCCGTCATTTAGCAAACAGACTTAAAAATTGCTAATTACCAGCGATTTTAGAAAGAACAGGAATTCTTAATTCTAAATTTTGAATTCTACATTCTTTCTAAGGCCGTTAGAGCGAGGTGGCTCCACCTCTTCCCTTCCCGAACAGAGTCGTGAAACGCCTCAGCGCCGATGATACTTGGTTCACAAGGGCCTGGGAAAGTAGGTCACGGCCTTAATTTTTTTGAGAAAGCCTCACTTACACATCGAGGGTTTTTTATTTTGTCTAGAGCAAGTTTTACAAAATAGGTTTAACTTCGATAACTTCACAGAAGTTAAAAATTACACTATTTAAACGATCGTTGATTTTTTGTAATTTTTGAGTAAACTTAAATTATGTCAGCATCGGTCAAAAGCCTACTTTTAAACACCTTAAAGAGCTTAGGAGCAGCCGCAGACGTCGGTTTGGAATTTACCGAACATCCTTATCGGTACTTGTACAAAGATATTTTTGAGGAATATCAGATTCGGAAAAATAGTTTTGATGTTGCCGTCCACCGGACTATAAAAGCTGGTTGGGTAGAGAAGATAAAGAAGAACGGCGAGATTTATCTTCGATTAACAACCAAAGGGTATACAAAATTAATAGGTTTGGAAAGATTGACCAAACAGGAGTGGGATGGGTTTTGGAGAATTGTGGTATTTGATATACCAGAGAAATCAAAGAGGATCAGAAATTCGCTTAGGAGAAATCTGACTGCTCTTGGCTTTGTGCCGTGGCAGAAAAGTGTTTGGGTTTCTCCACTCTCTCACGAAAGATTGGTGAGCGGATTTCTGAAAGAAAATAATCTCGAAGAATTTGCAGTGGTATTAAAAACCAACGATATTTTAATAGAAAAACCCGAAGCGTTTAGAGAATTTGTCAAAGAGAAGTTGGCTACCGATATGAGGCCAAAGGACTGGAAATAATTACAGTTTTAGGACGATCGTTAACAAACTGTAATTTTGGGCCGCGAGCAGATTTTGAGTTACTTCTCAAGGGATAAAAATAGACCGACCCAAAAAAAGGAGATAGTCGTAATTTAATCTTTGACACCCTTAGCAGCTGGGAAGTAAAATCAAATTGAGGGTTTCATGAGGAAACTTGATCCGGCGAATCTAAAACTTATCGGCTCGCTTTTTATTTTAGTTTTCCTGTTTACCTCGATTGTCCTCATCGTCAAGTTTTTGCCACAGCAGCGAAATATTCGACCGAGAGCGACGTCGCCTGCAGAGGTTACATCCCGCACTTCTGATGGATATCTGCAATGGGTTTCCAGCTCTAATCCTGCGGACCCATCTGGCAGCTGCTCTGTCTACAATAATTATTCTGCCGCAGGTGGTGTTGGTACAGGTTACCAGGGGTCGCAGTACTATACAATGCGATCTTATCTATCCTTTGATACTGCACTTATTCCTAGTAGTGCCACTGTTCAGTCAGCCACTTTACAACTTACTTTAATGGGTGATTACACAAATAACGGTTTCACTTTACGCGTTCGCGATTTCAATTGGGAACCAGGCCTTTCTTGTTCGAATGATTACGGTGGTGATCCTCCCACCGCCTCATTGATAAGTAATATATTTCACACGTCCAGCCTTCCTTCGGATGGGTTAAGTTTCAATGTACCAATTACTGGGTTATCAAGTATTAAAAAAGGCTCTGGTGCGCTTACAACCTTTATGTTAACCAGCGAGCGGGAAGAAAACGATAATGTTCCTGACCCTCGAGTGAGTGAGTATTTTGACTATTACTCCGCTGAATCTAGCTATCGTCCGCAATTAATTGTGAATTATACTGTTCCTGATACTTCACCACCATCAGCACCAGGTAATTTACGTGAGACGGGTAGGACTACCAACAGTGTTAGTTTGGCTTGGAATGCTTCTACTGATAATGTTGGAGTCGCTGGGTATCGGGTATATCGAAATGGTTCTCCAATAACCACAACTGGCTCTACTTCCCACACCGATAGCGGATTATCTCCCTCAACTACCTACAGCTATTATGTGGTCGCCTATGATGCTGCGAGTCTTGTTTCGGCTCTTTCAAACACGATCAGCGTGACGACCAACTCTAGTGGAGGCACACAGCCGGGTGGGGGCACAAAACCAGGCGGTGGAACAAAATCAGGCAGCACTGGTATCTTTAATACCTTACAGCTGACTCTCTCAGTGCCATACTTAATCGGTGAAATAAAGATACCAGTAAAGATTGGAAGTTTCTCAAAAGATGTCGAAGTCTTACCAGATAAAAAAGGCTATTCCTTGGATGTTAAAGAAGCGAACATTTCAATTGGAAGCTCCTTAACAATCGTGGTTGGCGGTAATAAAACCTTACTTAAGAAAATCCAAGTTACGCCAAATTCGGAAACTACAGCAGTTAATGTTGGCGACTTAACCTTAGGCGATATCACTGGCGATAATAAAATTGATGATAAAGACACCGTTTCCCTACTTGATTCGCTCGCCAAACAAACCTCCAAAGGTGATCTCAATGCCGACCAGGCTACCAATTCTCTTGACTGGGCTATTCTCCTGGCCAACTTTGGCAAATCCGGCGATTTTTGAATTTCAGCCCGCTTTTCTGTTTGAATTTCTCTCCCCTTTCCAATATAATCGTCTCGATTACATCTCGACGATTGTTTCTCTAGCGAGATATAACCGCGGACTGCGTCTCGCGTTTGTTTCGCTTGCGCGATATAATCATAGAGACTTTTTGAAAGGAGTCTAAATTTTATGGCAAATAAGGATGAGCATACTTCATCCCCGCAATCAAAAATGGCCACTCTTTTAGCCGAGACAGGTTTCGCACCCCGCGTTTTAACTAAAGGTGAATCTATTGAAGGAAAGATAGTGGCTATCCTTGCCGATTCTGTTCTTGTTGATATTGGAGTAAAGGCCGAAGGAGTCATTCCCCTCAAAGAATTGCAAGAGCTAGGAGAAAAAATTGAAATTGGCAAGGTGATTTCCGCCGTTGTTGCTCAAACAGAAGGGGACTCAGGAGTTGCTATTCTGACGGTGAAGCGGACGACTAAAGAAAGAGCTTGGGAAGAACTTCAGGAAATCGCCGACAAAGGTGGAGCGGTTGAGGTCAAAGGGCTTGAAGTAAACAGGGGCGGTTTGATCGTTGATTATAAAGGAACTCGTGGTTTTATTCCCGCTTCCCATCTTGTTACTAATGCGAGATCCACTTTCGGAAAGAATCTCCCCGCGAAGGTAATTGAAGTAAACAGAAATCTAAACAAATTGGTTTTCAGCGAAAAAGAAGCTTCGAGCGAAGGTTTACCAAAAGTTGAACTGCCGTTTAAAGTCGGGGACACCCAGACGACCACTATTTCAAAAATTTTGCCTTTTGGGTTGCTTGTTGCCATCCCGGGAAGCGCAGACGGACTGATCCACATCAGCGAAATTTCTTGGAAAAAGGTTGAGGATCTGGCTAAAACTTACAAAGTGGGGGAGGCTCTAGCTGCAAAGGTAATTTCCATCGATCCAAATAGCGGCAAAATCAACCTGTCAATCAAACAGCTTGGCAAAGATCCTTGGGCTGCGGCGGCGAAAAAATATCAAGTCGGGACCGTTCTGGAGAGAAAGATTTCCCGGGTGACAAGCTACGGTGCTTTCGTCGAACTTGAAGAGGGCATCGAAGGGTTGCTTCACAGTTCAAAGATTCCTTATGGTTTAGAACTAGCGATCGGCCAACCGGTAAAAGTTTCAATCGATTTATTTAACAGTGAGCAAAGAAGAGTTGCCTTGAGATTTGCGCCAGAGATCTTGCCGGAGAATAATAAGGACGTGAGGTCCTTGCGCCCTGTTGGTCGGGAAAAAATTGCAACCACCGAAAAACAGAAGGTAACGGGAGCACGGAAAGCTGCGTTTGCCAAGACACAGAATGAGAAAAGATCGTCCAAAGAGGTCAAAAATAAAGTGGCGAAAAAAGTAAGTCGGAAAAATGTCTAAGAAATTAACGGAAAAATTTACGGAAAGGGCAAAAAAGGCCTTTAGTTTGGCAGTAAACGAAGCCAGAGAATGCGGTGGTCGAGTAGTTGACACCGAGCACATTCTCCTGGGAATTTTGGCCGACGCTTCTTGCGTTGCTTACAAGGTACTTGCTTCTTTTCAGGTCGATAGTGAAAAAGTTAGAGAGTCGGTTTTAGCTTCCACCGAAACTCCAAGAGAGATAAATGTGGGTAAGACCGCCAATAAAGAAGAAGGTTTTACAGAGAGCGCCCAAGAAGCAATCGCCTCAGCCGCTCTTCAAGCTTATCTTTGGGGCGCCTCTTACGTGGGAACAGAGCATCTTATCTGTGGTCTGGCTAAGACACCTTCAGGACTTGCCTGCCATATACTCCGCAGTTGGGGTATCACCTACGAGACCCTCAAAACAAGAGTGGAGAACTACACTTCAATTTCGCAAACCCAAACACCAACCAAAGAACCAGCGACCCCACTTTTGAATAACTATGGTCGAGATTTAACCAAACTAGCCGCTGCCGGTAAGCTGGACCCGGTAATATCTCGTGATGCGGAGATTACCAGAGTACTCCAGGTTTTAAACCGCCGAATTAAAAACAATCCCGTGCTTTTAGGGGAAGCCGGGGTCGGTAAGACCGCCATTGTCGAAGGTTTAGCGCAAAAAATCATGGAGCGGTCTGTCCCGGAAAAATTTTTTGACTCCAGATTGGTTAGTCTAGATATGAACGCTCTAGTCGCTGGAACCCGCTTCCGCGGCGACTTTGAAGAAAGGCTACTTGGGGTGATTGGTGAAATAAAAGCGACCGGCAACATCACCCTTTTCATCGATGAAATTCAGACCATTGTTGGTGCCGGCGGGGCCGGCGGGGCGCTGGATGCCGCTAATATTTTGAAACCAGCCCTATCTCGGGGGGAACTGCGTTGCATTGGCGCCACTACTGTCGAAGAATATGCGGCGTTCATCGAAGAAGACGCGGCCTTGGAGCGGCGTTTCCAGCCAATTTATGTGGAGGAACCTGATATAAAAACCACGATCCTCATCCTTGAAGGTCTGAAGGATCGTTACGAATCCTACCATGGAGTGAAAATTGAAAAGAGGGCAATCAACGCTGCAGTCAAACTAGCGAACCGATACTTGGTTGATCGCCATCTACCAGACTCCGCGATTGATATTCTTGACGAAGCCGCCAGTAAGAAAACCGTAACGGCTGGCCAGTTGACACCTGGAGCAGTAAGAATTGGCGATCAGATTAAACGGCTTTCTGCGGAAAAAGAACAAGCTTTAAGAGAAGAAGAATGGCAAGAAGCCTTTGCGTTCCGCGAGAGAGAAAAAAATTTAAGTAAAAAACTGGAAGAAATTTTAAGCAAGCAAAAAGGAGGAACGAGCGGCGTTGTTGATGAAAAAGACGTTGCCGAAGTAGTCTCGATGATGACCGGTATTCCAATTGAGGAAATCACCGCCCCCGAAGCGGAAAAGCTTCTAAATTTAGAGAAACAATTGGCAAAGAAAGTGATCGGTCAAGATCATGTGCTAAAGCAAGTGGCGTCTGTTTTACGCCGCAGCCGAGTCGGTCTCCGGGATCCAAATCGGCCGACGGGAAGCTTCATTTTCTTAGGAGGAAGTGGTGTCGGGAAGACCTTGGTGGCAGAAACCTTGGCCGAAATCTTATTTGATGATCCCGAAAGCTTAATCCGGCTGGATATGAGTGAATTTTCCGAACGTCATACCGTCTCCCGGCTAGTGGGAGCGCCACCGGGCTACGTCGGTTACGAGGAAGGTGGGGAGTTGACCGAGCGATTACGCCACCGGCCTTACAGCGTGATTTTACTCGACGAGATTGAAAAAGCCCACCCGGAAGTTTTCAATACCCTGCTGCAGGTTCTGGATAATGGACAACTGACCGATGGTAAAGGTCGGCTGGTAAATTTCCGCAACGCTCTTATCATCATGACCAGCAATGTCGGTAGTCACCTGATCAGAAAAGAAGGCGATCTTGGCTTTGTTAAACTTTCCGAAACAAAAAAATCGATTGAAGACCGATATCATCATATTTCGCAGAAGCTCATGGAGGAACTGCGGCGTAGTTTTAAAGTCGAGTTTTTAAATAGAGTAGATTCAATTTTGGTTTTCAAACCTTTGAGTAAGGGAGTGGTTAAGAAAATTGCCAAATTGTTGATAAAAGAAGTTGGTGATAGACTTCGGCAAGAACACAATATGAGGCTAGAGGTAGAGGAACCCGTTTACAATTTCCTGGTGGAGCGGGGTTTTTCCGAAGAATTTGGCGCCCGAGAAATGCGCCGAGCGATTACGGAAAATCTCGAAGATCCGCTATCCGAAGGAATTATCTCCGGTCGTTTCAAAAAAGGCCAGACCGTTAAAGTAAAGATTGAAAAAGACAGAGTAATCTTAAAATGAAAGAAGGCAAACCGCTTACGAGGCGATTTGCCTCCTAGTTTATGACGTCGCCGAACCTCGCTGGTGGAAGAATTGCTCGAATTGGCGGGCAGTGGACGTTAAAGCCGACTAGTTCGCGAAATGCGTACATGGGTTGGCCGCTTTTTGCACAACATCCAATCAAGTAGGCGATTGTGTCGTCCACTGTCCCTTCCGGGTTGAGTATGTATACCAAATCAGCCGTGTAAACCGCTAGGTAAGCCTCAGCTGGCTCCCGAAAAGAACCAACGATTTCCACTGTCCCAAACTCAGCTAGGACACTCCGAACATCCTCAATCTGTTCGGTAGGTGTTTCTTCCGGGACAAGACAGGCAATCCGTTTCATCTCCCGCCTCCTTTATCCGCAGATGGACTATAACAACATTAAAACCGCTTGTCAAAGCGTTTCCGAATCCTTAAAATGGGTAGGCTATGGCTAAAGCCGAAACTCGTTTTATTTGTCAACAGTGTAACTTCCAGAGCCCTTCTTATCTAGGAAAATGTCCAAACTGTGATGCGTGGGCAAGCATGGTCGAGACGATAGTATCGTCAGGGATCGGTGATCAGGGATCAGGGATCAAGAAAGAGCAAGCCAAGCCACAAAGGTTGACAGAAGCGGCGGGAAAGCCTCTACAGCGGATTAGAACAGGCATAGAGGAGCTGGATCGGGTTTTAGGCGGTGGAATTGTACCTGCTAGCGTTGTTCTTTTGGCCGGAGACCCAGGGATCGGTAAATCCACCCTGATTTTGCAAATTGCTTCTGCCTTTAAATCACTTTACATTGCCGGTGAGGAAAGTCCGCAGCAGGTTCGATTACGTTTTGATCGGTTGGGGGCAAGAGCAAAAGATCTGTATATTTTAGCCGAGACCGATGTTGACCAGGTTTTGCCGGCGGCAAGATCTGATAAGTTTCAACTTTTGGTTGTTGATAGTATCCAAGCCATGGTCACCACTGATTTAAATTCGGCGGCTGGTAGTGTCTCACAGGTGAGAGAAACCGCCTACCGGCTGCACCGTTTGGCTAAGGAAGACGGACCGGCCGTTTTTTTAATTGGCCATGTTACCAAAGAAGGCGCAATCGCCGGTCCGAGGGTCTTAGAACATCTGGTTGACACGGTTTTGTATCTCCAAGGGGACAGCAGTGGCGGTTATCGAATTCTCTCGGCCTCAAAAAATCGCTTTGGGCCGGTGGATGAGATCGGTGTCTTCGAAATGAGGGAGCAAGGGATGAGCGAAGTGAAAAACCCCTCGAAAGAATTTCTAGCCTGCCGTGTTTCTGCTCCCGGTTCAGTCGTCGTGCCAATACTAGAAGGCTCACGCGCCATTCTAACGGAAATCCAAGCTCTAACTACGCCAAGCAACTATGGCCTGCCAGTTCGTCGCAGTTCCGGGATAGATCCCAACCGCCTGCAAATCTTAGTCGCCACTTTGATGAAAAGGGCCGGCGTATCTCTCGCCAACCAAGATATCTTTGTTAACATTGCCGGAGGCCTTCAAGTGAAAGAGCGTGGCACCGATCTAGGAGTGTGTTTGGCTATTGCCAGTAGTGCCTCTGATGAGGTAATATCTAAAGATACGGTAGCGATCGGCGAGGTGGGCCTTTTAGGCGAAGTACGAGGCGCACCTTACCTTGAGAAAAGAATAATCGAGGCTAAAAGGTTAGGGTTTAAAAATTTCATAACCGATAAGAAGGTAAAAACTTTAAGGGAAGCAATCAGTTTGGCTTTATCTTTTAAAACCTTAAAAACCTTAAAAACTTAAAGCGGCCCTGGATTTATCAAAAGGGATTTATTTGGATTTTAGTCCACGAAGTGGTCGCAGCATTCGAGAGTACCTAAATTAATGAGCGAAAAGCGAATTCATTTAGTTACGGAGAATGCTATCCCGTCAGCTAGGAAGGAATTATCATTCATGAATCTTCAAGTTCTCGTTCGCCCCATTCTTGGCATTATTTTTGCCGTTTTAGGTTACAGTATTTCGACCCGTTATTTTCATATCGCCGATCAAGGGGTGCAGACTGGCGTCCACGCCGTCTCGATCGTGGTTTTCGGTGCCATCGGTGTGTTTATCGCCCCCTTGGTCGGTGAGTGGCTGAAATACTGGAGCGGTGTTTTTGCCCAGAGAGTCGCGACGGAGGTGACCTCTCAACTGCGCCTCCCGCGGATAAGAGGTCAAAAGTCTAAAAACAACAAAAAGTCTGAGGAAAAAGCTAGCTACACCAATCCGATCGTGGTTGATACCAGCGCTTTAATTGACGGACGAATTGCTGAAGTAGCCGAAAGCGGCTTTCTTTACGGGACTTTGATTATTCCTCGTTTTGTTCTCGCCGAACTTCAGCACATTGCGGATGCTTCGGATGCGCTCCGGCGGGGGAGGGGAAGAAGAGGACTAGAAATTTTAGAAGGCTTGAAAAAATCTAAGAACATAAAAGTTGCTTTATACGATGCCGAAGAGTTAAAAGAAAAAAATATCGATGATAAGTTATTGAGGCTCGCTAAGATTTTGAAGGGAAAAATCCTGACCACCGACTTTAATTTGAATAAGGTGGCGACTGTTTCGGGAATCAAAATTTTGAATATCAATGAGCTAGTTAATGCATTGAAAACGACCTTACTACCCGGTGAGCATATTGACGTGAAGGTAATTCAGGAAGGGAAGGAGAAAAGCCAGGGTGTGGGCTATTTGCCTGATGGTACGATGATTGTTGTGGAAGACGGCAATCAGTTTATCAGCAAGACAGTTTCCACGACTGTTTCTCGCGTGCTTCAGACAGCGGCTGGCAGGATGATCTTTGTCCAAGCCGATCAGACCAAAAATCCCATGAAACCTTAAGAGGACCTATTTTTAACAATTCCCGCAAACAGACAAACAAGCGAAAAATGAACCTAAATTCACTATGGGTCAGAGGATTTTTGGACTTATTTTTTCTATAGGGTTGAAAAAACTTGACAAAAAGATTATAATGTGAGAAACTAAGATTGACGAATTTCCCTTCACGGGAAGCTTAGCTTCCCACGAGACGCTGAGCGTCTCACGGGAAATGGTAGGTCCTCAGGCCACAATTTTTGGGCAGGGAATTGTGGCGCCCCCCGCGAAGCCCCGATTAAATCGGGGGAAGTGGGGGAGGAATTATTTAAAATCTTGGTCAGAAAACGAAACACCGCCATGGTCGGAAGGACTTAGACACCGATGGCAGTGTTTCGAAATGCACATCTGGACAGCAGGTGTACTATTTACATTAAACACGGACCAAAAGAAAAAATCAAGCCCTAAGTTGGTAGGGTCGATTTTGGTACTGTGGCACTATAACAAAGTACATCAATAATGTTTCAAAAAGAAGAGCATTTTGAGTAGGTAAGGTGTTCGATATCAAACTCGCAAGCGGCCCCCGGCGTCTGGTTTGGCCCCATACAAATCGCCAACAGACCCCGGCGTCTGGTTTGGGGTAACACTCATACTGGACGCTGAGGTTTGGTGGCGATTTTTTGTTGGCGATTTTACGGGGTAAAGGTAACACTACTAGGAGCGAAACAAAATCATTTAGTTACGAAGCGGGTTTAGGAGCTTCGCGACGCAGCAGCCGAGAATACCTAAATAATCGAGCGGTTAGCGAGACTACTTAGTTATGGAGGATGCTCTACTGGACGCTGAGGACTGTCTGCGAGTTTTTTATTCCCTTTTTCCACAACGAGAAAACCCGAATAGTCCAAACCGGCAAAGTTTCCCACCAAAATTAAGACGAAAAAATCCGATAGAATCAATGATTCTTAGGTTTGTTTTTGTCCCTCCTAAGTTAGTTGAAAAAATTCGGTAATGAAAACAAGACAATTTAGCTGCGTAAAAGCCCTAGTCCACGAAGTGGTCCCAGGACGTGGGAATACCCAAATTTTTGAGCGCGGCGAAAACATTTGGATATGAAACGTCCTATAATATTTGACAAATAATAAATAAGGTGTATAATAGCCGTGAATGAAAACGCTGCCAACCAGGCGGTTTTTTTGTTCCGTCCACCTTCGCATAAAGCTTCGGTGGATGAGCACCTTGACAATCCCTAAGGCAATCAACATTTTTTAGACTAGACGAAATGGAGGGAGATCAATGGACCATCTATCGTTAACCGCGACAGCGTTGTTCGTGTTTCTTGCGCTGTCGGCACTGTTCCTCTTCGTGGGAGTGAGGAGCGTGCGGATAGCGCTATTCGGTCTCGGAGCCTTGTTGCTTCTGGCCGCGTTGGTCATCATCCCCGTCAGCGTCCTCTGTGGGTTCGAAACCTACTGGAAGTACGCTGGGATTGTGGCTGGCGCTGGAAGCCTCGGGCTTGTGGTGTGCGCCTACCTACACCAACGGTGGGATGTCCTACCACGCGGGTGGAAAGCCGTTCTTTCGGCAGCCGTAGGTTTTCCGTCGCTTGTCCTCATCGCCTTGCTACTGCTTTCCAGCTTCGCCTTCTTTGGCGAGGAGGAAGCAGCTGGGTTGGTGAGCACCCAGCCGGGTGGAATGTCGGTCCCGCCCGCATCGGTTGCGGGTAAAGTGGTTGACACGGCCAAAAACCCGATAGGTAACGCCCTGGTCCGCGTAAGCGGGCCTTTCCGGGCGACCATCGCTGCGAGCAACTATGCGGCGCGTACTGACCAGAACGGGCAGTACAAGATCGACCTGCCGCTGGACGGAGAGTACGATGTCTTCGCTTCGGCGGAGGGCTACGAGTCGTCGCTGCTCGTCTCCGGGCAAGAGGTTTTAGGGATTCGGGGGAACTTTGATGCTCCCGATATCACCTTGAAGAAACGCCCGGAGATCATCCCACCGCGTGGTCCGGTTGCTTACGTCTACGGCAAGGGAGTCAAGGAGGACGAGGTGGCCAGGGTCCTTATGGCCCATGGCATCATCAACTCGCCTGACGAGACAAACAAGCCAGAGGCGGTCAGCATCACCGGCCAGGGCTGGACTACCTACGTGCGTGATGGGCAAAGCGTTTCGACGCAGTCCATCAACTACGAGGCGGAACCGTTCTGGAAGGTGACCTTCCGGGACCCACGCGCTGACGGACTCGAGGTCATATACGTGCAGCGAGTGTGCGGCAACGTGACAGTGCCGCCAGGGGAGGTAATTCCTCCTCCGCGAGAGGAGGTGATGCCGACGCCAACACCACCGCCATCGGTGGTACCGAGTCCGACGCCGTCGGCAACACCAACACCTACACCGACGCCGACGGCGACACCAACGCCCCCTGTCACTTGCACACCGTCGCCGACACCAACGTGCACGCCAACACGCACGCCGACGCCAACGCCGACACCGACGCCAACGCCAACACCGACACCGACGCCAACGCCCACGCCGACTCCGACGCCGACGCCGACACCAAGACCGGAGTTCATGGTCTTGGTAGAGGCGCCTGACCGCGAGACCAACATCCCGGGTCCTACCGGCCTGTTGTTCTTCCGGGGTAACGCCAGGGTGGTAGTGCTCGATGGCAGTACGGCTGACCTTGAGCCGTTCACCTTCACCTGGTATCTGGACGGTGCATTCATCGGCGGTACTAACCCGATCGAGTTCTGGGCATCGCCTGGCACACATACGATCTGGGCGGTTGCCATCGATCGGTTTGACCGATGGCGGGAGAGCAACCACTACCAGTTTACCGACGGTACTGCTCCGCCCACACCACAGCCAGGTTTCACACCTACGCCCGAACCCACCCCCACGCCCGGCGGGTCAGACGATGACGACACCGGATGCGTTGGGGGTTGCCAGTAACAGCCTTGGGGAGAAGCAACGGAAGGGAAATAGACCACTGCTCAAAGGGGGAGTAGACTGACGATACGCTGCCAGCGTATGAATAAGTCTACTCCCGCCTTTCCAAAAGCTTACAAGAAGATCAAAAACTTGTTGGTTTTTGGAAGGGGACTTGACCCCATAGAACCTTACCGTTTGGCTTCAGGTTCTATTCGAACACGCCTCACGGAGCGGTTTCACGGGGTCAGCGCCCTGAACCGAACTTCGTTCTGGTTCAGGGCTTGACAAGCCCTGTAGTATATGTTATAGTGCGCCATTATGTTAAAGAGAAGGATTTTAAAGACAACTTCAATAGTTCTTTTTACAACCGCCTTTTTGCTGGGGTCTGTTGCTGTGCCATTTTTAAGTAAAGTGGGTGCAGATTCTCCATTAGAATTTACCAAAAAGGTAAAACAAGAAGGGGACACAGAGTATAAAACAGAAATCACTGTTACCGACACCTCTCGTCCGGTAAAATTTAGAATTTTTGTTTACAACCCTACGACTACTACTTATACCAACGGTGTCCTTCAGGACGAGTTCCCCTTGGATCAAACCGGCAGAGTCAAAAACAGAGCTTTGGTTAAAGCCGATCAGACCAACTTAATCTATTCTGAAGCTTTCGTCAATTTACCAGATGGTAAGAAGCTTAAATATCAAGCCGGCAGCACCCGGGTATATGGGTTTAACGACCCGACCGGATTTCCAATAGCGGATATTAATGGTTATAGCCCACTTTTCAACCCTCAGGGCCACCGAATTAATGATATTCCTGGTGGCCGTGACGAGTTTAAAGCTTGGTACGTCTTCTACGCTGATATTGTTGATGCTTCTGTTCCAACTCCGAAACCAGCTCCAGCGATGGAGATGGGGAAGTTGGTGAACAATATTACGCAAAATACTGGTTTTGTGGAGTCGGTAACTGCCAACAAGGGTGACATTTTGGAATATCGGATTTGGGTTCACGACCGCGAGGTTGGCAGTGAAGCCAAGGATGTCTTGGTCAAAGACACCTTGCCAATTGAGGAAGGTCAGACCTTTGTCAATACTGCTAATGTGTCAGGCAGCAACTTTGGTACCCTTACCGATACAGCTAACGCGAACACCGCTTTTGTTGGCCGCCTAGAGTATATTCCGGGTACCACTCGTACCTTTGTTCACGCTGATCACAGCGAAGGTGTCTTAATTGCTGATGAAAATGGGCAGAGTAAGCTGTTTGGTAGTGGCGTATCTTTGGATACCGTCAAAGGCTGCTTTGAATTTGAGCGTTTCATCACCTTTAGAGTCAAAGTAGTTAAACCCGAAGTTTTAGGACCGCCGGCGGAGCTGCCGGTGACTGGTCCAGGCGCAACCTTGCTTCTACTTTTTGCTAGCGTTCCAGCTGGCTTGGTTTTGCGCATCCTGCGTAAAAAGATCTAAAATCCAAATGAGCTTGACAAAGTCAATAGTTTGTGCTTAAATTAGACTAGTTCGATCTTTTCGCCTCGTACTTTTATTCCCGTACGCGATGAAGACTTTAGCGTCTACCTGTTAATCAAGGAATAATACTGATCAATGGTTAACTTCCAAACAAGCAAAACAATTTTTACTTTTTAATTTAACTACCATGCCAAGAAGTAAGTCCCCAGCCAAAGAAACAAAAGAGCCTACCAAACCGGAAACCACTAAAGCAGAACCGGTAGTGAAAGAAATGCCAGAAAATAACGTCGAGGCGTTCCATCCTGTGGAAACCGCAGGTTTTGTAAGCGAGGTGGGGGTATCTACCGAGGCCAAGAAAGGTATTCTGGAAATTATGCCCGAAGGTTATGGTTTCCTGCGGGCCAATGGTCTGACACCCGGTCCAGATGATATCTATATTTCCCAATCGCAAATTCGCCGTTTTGATATTCGGCCCGGCGATGAAGTCGAAGGCCAGGTGCGACCACCGAAAGAAACCGAGCGCTACTATGGCATGCTTAAGGTGGAAAAGATCAACGGTGGGCTGGTCGAAGAAGCTACTCGACGCCCCCGTTTTGAAGTTCTTACCCCCATCTACCCAAATTGCCAAATTAAGCTAGAAACTGGCAAGACCCCACTTTCCACCCGGGTAATTGATCTGCTCGCGCCGATTGGTTTTGGTCAGCGGGGGATGATTGTTTCCCCACCAAAGGCGGGTAAGACGACAATTTTAAAGGAGATCGCTAATGGCGTCTCGACAAACCATTCCAAGGCTCACCTGATGGCAGTCTTAATCGGCGAGCGACCAGAAGAGGCAACCGATCTTACCCGGAGCATCAAAGGCGATGTGCTTTCCGCCAACTTTGATGATCCGCCAGAGCACCAAACCCGGGTCGCCGAGCTTTCGCTGGAGCGGGCCAAGCGGCTGGTGGAAACGGGGCGCGATGTGGTCATTCTGCTTGATTCAATCACCAGACTTGGTCGGGCTTACAACTTGGCCTTACCACCTTCCGGCCGGACGCTAAGTGGTGGGTTTGATCCAGTCGCTTTGTATCCACCGAAGCGTTTCTTTGGCGCCGCCCGCAATTTTGAAGATGGCGGCTCGCTAACAATTATCGGCACTGCGCTTGTCGATACAGGAAGCCGAATGGACGATTTGATTTACGAAGAGTTCAAAGGTACCGGAAATATGGAGCTTCATCTAGATCGATCTTTATCCGATCGGCGGGTCTTCCCGTCCATTGATGTTTCCCGTTCTGGTACTCGAAACGAAGAACTTTTGCTACCCGAAAAGACCTTACAACAAGTCTGGCGGCTGCGTCGGATGCTTGAGACTTTAAACGAAATGGAAAGAACCGAGCTGTTTATGGAGCGACTTGGCAAAACAGCCTCCAATGAAGAATTCCTCGAAACTCTGCATAAAGAAGTTGGTTAGGCTTTGACAAGGTTGCTTCCTTGTGCTATAATCAGCGTGTTCAAGCTTAAGTTAGGATGAGAAAGATTCTACTTAAGCTTTTTTAGTTTATAGTGCAGGGCAGGTTGTCAACCCGAGTCTGACTCGGGAATGGAGGGCTCCCGAAGTACTTAGGGAACAGTTTTTCTTGAGAAGTAGCTTTTAATAAACGGTTCCTTAGGCGGCGGGCAAGCGCCTAATGATGAATCAGGCTGAATCGGAAGGCAGTTTGTCTTTTGGAAGAACCGCTTCCTTTTCTACCACAACTTATACCTACGAGGTTGACTTCGCCCAAGAAGGCTACGAGGCTGGTTCTTCTTGGCTTTTCCTAGCTACCCGCTTTTTGAAAAGGCTCGCCATCCTGGGTAAGACCCTTCTTATCACTCCCGTAATAATTGGCTGGGAAGTGCTCAAATTTTCCGCCTGTTATCTTTTCTATCTCCAAAAAAAGGCCGTGGCGACGGCCTATCTCCTTGAAGATCTAAAAGATCTGGTCGTCCGTATCTTGATGTGGCGGCGGGGTTTTCTTTTCCGGCCGACTACGCACGGTGGGTTATTGGTCATCGTCTCGGTAGCTTTTGTGGTCGGCAGTTTATTTAGAAGCGGGGTGGCCCCAGCCGATTTTACCCGAGATAGTGTGCTAGCCGCCCAAAATACTCCAGAAACGATAATTCCCGAGGGCCGACCTCGTTCAGAAATTGTCAAATATGCCATCAAAGACGGTGATAGCCTCTCGGCTATTGCTTCTGCCTACAGTGTTTCCGTTGATTCGATAAAATGGGTAAATGGCCTGGCGGTTGATTCAGTTAAACCAGGGGATACACTTTCGATTCCACCGGTAACCGGGGTGATCCATAAGGTAGCCGAAGGTGAGACCATCGCTTTCATCGCTCAAAAATACGAGGCGGACCAGCAAACAATCGTTGATTACCCCTTTAATTATATTGATGATTCGCTGACTTTAAGGGCCGGCCAGACCCTCATTGTGCCTGGTGGTAAGATACCAGCGCCGAAGCCAGTGTGGCGAGTAGCGGCAAAGCCACCGCTTTTCATCGCTGGCGGCAGTGGCCTATTTATTTGGCCGGTGGTCGGTGGAATAAGCCAATTCCCGTCCTGGTGGCATCCGGCGGTCGATATTGCCGCTCCTTATAGCAGCGGGGTTTACGCTGCCGCCGCTGGGAGAGTAGTAGCGGCAACTTGGGGATCTGGTTTTGGTAATTATGTGATGATTGATCATGGCAACGGCTACACTAGTGCTTACGCTCACCTTTCCGCCTTCAACGTTGGTGCTGGGCGAGATGTCAGCAAAGGGCAACTAATTGGTGCCGTTGGTTGCAGCGGCCGCTGTACCGGTCCTCACCTTCACTTTGAAGTTCGCAACGGCGGGGTAGCCATCAACCCACTATCGCTTCTTCCATAGGTAAGAGGCTAGATCCTAGTTCCTAGATTCTAGTTTCTTTAATCTTCCATCTACGCCTACCGTAGCGATTTAATTAATCCAGAAAGCATACGACCAATTTCATTCGCTTGCTCGCTTAAGTTATCAAACCCACTATTTGTTAAGTATCCTAGATCCTTTGCTAACAGTAGATGGTATTTAGTTTCTCCTAGTGAGCCTTTACTCATTGCCAGGAACCGGAGGTAGTCCTTTTTTGAAGATCGGCTATTTCCTTCCACTATTAGTGGCAACAGAACTCGCCGAGCGACATAGTTGGCTGACTAATCTATATTTTTCATAAGAAGGGAACTTCCTAGTTATTTTATAAATATCAAGCACGAACTTATGAGATTTTTTCCAAACTTCCAACTTTGTAAAAGTTGCATCTAACATGAGATTCAAGTTTCTAGATTTTAAACGCCAGTCGATTTATTTTTATTATATTCTAGGTCTAGCATCCAGGATCTAGCAACTTAGATCTAGCATCTATTTCCTGTTGATAATCAGCCAGTTGAATTTGATTGCTTTTATTGCTGAAGCGGTCGCTTGATTCGGTAGGTTACCAACTGAGCGTTCCAGAGCCACCGTGAAGCCTTTAGAGCGCTTTTTCTTGAATGGAGAGGTAATTTATAGGGGTTCAACCCCTAAGGATTTAAGATTAATCGATGGTTATATGTTTTATTTTATTGAGTTCTTTGGCATAATCGGCTTGATCGAGGATAAACTGTTTATAGTGGTCAGTTGAGGGAAACTGGTTTAGTATTATCTCTTTTTGGCAAAGGCTATCCTTTTGTTTACCCATGTACTCATCGTAGGAAGACCACGGATAGAGCTCAAGCTTAGTTATCAAACCAGAAGCGAGAGGGTTGAGGTGGATATAACGAGAAATGTGAAGCAGAAGTTCGTCAGTCTCGATTAAAACCGCCTTGAAACGGCCTTGGAACAAACCTCCAACGCGCTGATATTTTGTATTAAAATACTGCGTATAAGCGTTGATAAGTTGTTTCATAAACTTAGAAATGCTCTCGGCTGCAGCTTGCTTTAGAAGCAGATGAAAATGGTTAGGCATAAGGCAGTAGGTAATAAGTTCTACCTCCGTATTAAGGTTTTTTGCCAGTAATCTCAAAGGTACTTTCTTATAGAGTTGTAAAGATACTTCTTTCGGAAGGAGGTAAACAGAGAGGTAGTACTTAAAAATTTTGTAGTCCTGTTCGTCTAAAAATACATCCCGTTTTTCTACACCTACGCCACGGTTGAAAACGTGATAGTAGCAGTTCTCCGCGAAGTTCCTAACGATATATTTGGAAGGCATAGACGCCCAGTATATTACCACAACCTAGTTCAGGGGTTCAACCCCTATTTTATTTTCTATTCTTGATTGATTATAAGCCAGTTGAATTTAATAGCCGTAGCGGCCGAGGCAGTGGCCTGATCTGGGAGGTCTCCAACACTCCGTTCCAGACCTACTACAAAGCCCTCACCTGGTTTTTTATCTTTAATGTAGGGGTTCAACCCCTGAAGTTTAGTGGTGGGGGTGATGTAGATCAGGGAGCTTTCGGTGACCTTTTCAGACTCGATAAAGACTTCGGTTTGGTCTGGTTCAAAACTAGCCTGGCCGGCGACTTGCGAGTCTTTACTTGCGACCAGCTCGCCGAAAACTAGCTTGCCAAAATCACCGACTAAAGCAGTTACTTTTTCAAAGAAAGCCTCACCCAGTGAGGATACCCAGGCAAGGGCTTGGCCGGCTGGGTCTTTAAAGACGAACTTTGATCCAGCGGGGATTGTCGCCGAAAGATTGTTATCCGCATCGATTGCTAGTTTGTAGTCACCGATCGATAGGGAATTAGTAGAAATACTGGCCGAGCTGTTCGCCATTTGCTGTTCACCGTTCCCTAGCGGAGCTACGTACCAACCAACCGACACAAAAACCATAATCTTGCCGTAGCAAGAGTCTACAGCTGACTGACCACCGTCTACAGCTTGGTTTCCGTCTGGCTGTGGTCCGTAGTCTGTGGACTGTGAGCAGGAAAAGCTTTCCAACGCCTTGCCCACAATCGGCCCGCTCTGTGTCGCCTTCATCGCTACCCCTGGGGTAGAGGAGGAGGTCAGCGGATCTCCGGGGGCTATCGCCCCATTTTCCGTCGAGACTTTCACCGGCACCCGGCCGGCCAAAGCAACATGGCGGGTATCGGCGGTTTCTTCCCATTCGGAAAGTTTTATCCCCGGGTCGGTGGAGATGACCCCGACTACTT
>Ga0315289_10000864_pt1 | contig 46866 bp, 29 predicted proteins | sample YL17G11_40_MG_FD_203452 | JGI IMG/M metagenome (GOLD analysis project Ga0315289, IMG submission 203452) | Sediment microbial communities from Yellowstone Lake, YNP, Wyoming, USA - YL17G11_40 | ecosystem: Environmental > Aquatic > Freshwater > Lake > Sediment | place: USA: Wyoming | collected... | reverse complement strand
CCTTTCAGGCGGCGGTTTTTTTGTGCCTTCGAAGATATGATGCGGGCAATAAGACGACTTACTTTCATGGGTGGCAGACCCCCCGGTCTGCCACCTTGGTATGAATTGGCCCTGCTGAAGTTGCGCATAATATTGTTGACATGATCTACCTGGGGAACTTCCAATGACAGACGACGAGAGATTCATGGCCGAGGCCATAGCCGAGGCCCAGAAAGGGATGGCCGAGGGGGAAGTGCCTATAGGCGCCGTGGCTGTCAAGGATGGTGTTGTTATCGCCAGAGGGCATAACAAGCGTAACACTCTCTCCGATATCACCGCCCACGCCGAAATAGTTTGTCTGCGCGACCTCTCGGCCCGTCACCAAAACCATCACGGCAACCTGAGTTTCAATCTCTCCGATGTCGCCATCTATTCCACCCTGGAGCCGTGCGCCATGTGCCTGGGCGCCATGATTCATTACCATATCGGCCGCATCGTCTACGGCGAGCGCGATGTTCTATTCGGCGCCTGCGGCTCCAAATTCGCATTCCACGAAAAAGCCAATATCAAAGTATCCGGCGGCGTCCTTCGCTGCGAATCCCGTCAGCCGCTTCTAGATTTCTTCGAAAAAGAGCTGGGACTCAAATCTAACAAGTGGATGGATATCGAGCTGCCGGAGGAATAAGCCAATATCCTTGGCATTTTTTCAAAGGTCCGTTGCCCGGAGCAATGGGGAGGCGTGATCAGCGAATATGATATTGACATGAAAAACGAATTTCTATATATTCGAATTGCAATGACCGTTGACTCATACGGGGATAGTATTCAATTTCCTGAATAATCCGAAGATTCTTCCGGGAGGTCGTCGTGCTCAAAACACTCTGTTTGTCGTGGGGACCCCTAACGATTTTCGCAATTTCACTCGCCTTTAGTAGTTCCGCCCGGGCTGACGAGTTTATGCCGCTCGATTCCATCCCCTCTGAATATTATGTGTATTATACCACGATGGCCCCTCATGGGAATTTCATGGCCATGGGGGACCAGCGCTCGCCCGGGGCGGGAGTCGACATAATCGATATCACCGACCCGGCGAACATGTTGCTAATCACGCACATCCCGACCGGACATATGACGTATGAGCTCGACTGGGAGGGCGATTACATCTACTGCCCGGCCAGTTGGGATGGTCTTTTTATTTATAACGTGGCCGATTTCAATAATGTCACCCTTGTTTATGACTCGTCGTTTGGCGCTCCAATGAGCTCGATTGCGGTCCGAAACAATGCGGCCCTGCTCGGTGGCCAGGCCGGGCTTTTTTCGCTGAATGTATCCGATCCATCCAGACCCGCTATAACTTCACACTTGCCGCAAATAATATATTTCAATATAGTTCTCGGTGACAGCATCGCCTATGCGTTCAGGGAATATGCCGAAGTACTGTTCATAAATATAGTCGACCCCTTGCAGCCGTATCTCATTGATAGGTTTCCTTGCCCAGATATCTACGGGTTGGATGTGGACGAGGCCAGTCATCGCCTCTTCGGGGTCTCGGCGGAATGGGGTTTGAGAATTTACGATATCCAGGATATCTTTCAGCCTACCATGATCAGCGAAACACCCATCCCCAATGGTTGGGCCATCGATGTTGACTACTCGGCGGAAATGCCGGACAAGCTGGTCGTCTCTGCATATACTGGCGGCGTATGCGCCGTCGATATAACCGATCCGGCTAATCCGCACATAACTGCGAGTTGGCCCTCGGCCGGCCAGAGTAATTATGTCCTGATATATAAAAATACTGTATACAATACTTCCCCAGACATCCTCTTTTCGTTGATGTTGAATCGTTCTGGCTCGGGGGTTGGTGACGATTCGAACGCACCCGCCGCATTTAGTCTCCAGCAGAATTACCCCAACCCGTTCAATTCCTCTACATCCATAAGATACACCCTTCCATATAACTGCAATCTGACCATGGAGATTTACAACGTTTTGGGCCAGCGAGTTACCACCCTCGTGAACGGCTACCAAGCCCCGGGCAGCCATAGCATTACCTGGAATGCCATTGGCCAACCAAGTGGACCTTATTTGATCAAGATCTCCGGCGATGATTTCTGCGCGAACAGAACGATTTTGTTAGTCAAGTAAATCTCCAGCCACAGAAGGTTTTCTTTCACGATCGATCGGTTTCTGTCGACCGAATCCCGTTAATGTTTTATAATCCGCAGCGTTGGATATAGGGGGGTATTGGCAGGCAAAGACAGGACGGTCACTATGCAGAGATTTATTGGTATCCTTGGTATCGCCACAATGATTGGCATCATATTCCTGCTTTCATCTCACAAGAAGGCTGTCCGGCCCCGCGTCATCGCCTGGGGCCTGGGGCTGCAGTTTATTTTCGCCTTGATCGTTTTGAAGACGCTCCCTGGCAGATGGTTCTTCCTGAAAATCAACGACGTCGTAATCGCCGTTCTCAATTGCGCCCAGGAGGGGGCCGGCTTTGTGTTCGGCAATCTCGTCAAGAGCTTGGTGCCGGTCGGTCAGACAGATCCATCCGGCGGCTTCACTCAGCTCCAGAATCTATTCGCCAACAACGGTATGGCGATATTCGCCTTCTCGGTTTTGCCGACAATCATATTCTTCTCCTCGCTCATGAGCATTCTCTACCATTACGGCATCATGCAAAGAGTCGTCGGCTTCGTGGCGCGCATAATGTCGAGGACCATGAAGACATCCGGCGCAGAATCGCTTTCGGCGGCATCTAATATCTTCGTCGGCCAGACTGAAGCGCCGCTGGTGATCAGGCCTTATCTGCAGAAGATGACTTTGTCGGAGTTAAATGCCGTGATGGTCGGAGGATTCGCCACCATTGCCGGCGGCGTCATGGCGGCTTATGTCGGGCTTCTCAAGGATTCCATTCCCAACATCGCCGGACATCTCCTATCGGCCTCGATCATGTCCGCCCCGGCGGGGTTGATGATGGCCAAAATCATGCGTCCGGAAGTCGATGTGCCGGAGACGGCCGGGGTCGTGAAGCTCCCCGTTTCCAGGGTAAATCAGAATGGCATCGATGCCGCCGCCGCGGGCGCCGGAGATGGCATGAGGCTGGCGCTGAACGTCGGTGCCATGCTGGTCGCCTTCATCGGCCTGGTAGCCCTGATAAACCTGGGGTTGAATTTGATTCACAGCGGCCTGTCGCTTTCGGCGATTTTCGGCAAAATCATGTCGCCGCTGGCCTGGCTGATGGGGATTCCCTGGAAGGACGCGCCAGAATTCGGCGATCTCTTGGGAACACAGTTGATGATAAACGAATTCGTTTCGTACACCAAGCTTCAAGCCTACGCCCCGATGATTTCTGAGCGCACGGCCGTTCTGGCGACTTATGCTTTGTGCGGCTTTTCCAATCTCGGCTCGGTCGCCATCCAGATTGGAGGCATATCGGCTTTGGCTCCCGAGCGTCGCGGCGACCTTGCCAAACTGGGACTCCGCGCTATGCTCTGCGGCGCTTTTGCCTCCTGGTGCACCTGCTGCATGGCGGGGATATTGTTGTGACGGCAAACCGGCGCCAAATAGTCAGCGGATGTTTTTTCCTGAAGGATAATCATCTTGACAGTAATGCCGAATACCTTATTTTGAATGGCTGAGAAATGATTATTCCCCGGTAGCTCAGCTAACAGAGTCCCGCCATGAGCGGGATTAACCGCTGAGTCGGGGAAGTTTGAAAAATGAGAAAGCACGTTCCCCGGTAGCTCAGCTGGCAGAGCAAGTGGCTGTTAACCACTGGGTCGCTGGTTCGAATCCGGCCCGGGGAGCTTTTTACGGCCCCAATCTCTCTCTAATTATTAAAACAGTGTTTTAAATAGTGTTAAATATACTTCCTCGATTGTTTCTGCAGATTTTCATCAAGTAGCAGATAGATTATTCTTTCACTTGCGCAAGTCGTTTTCTTCCTTGCTCAAGATCATAGATATTGCATCTCGGTAAACCCCTTATAGATATGGCTTGCAATCGGAACCGAATCTAATTATTTTACAGCGTGCGGGTTCCGATATCCGATCGTCAAGGATTTGCAGGTGTCTTACACGGTACTCGTAGAGGCAGTCGCTGCAGCAACCGCCTCTTTGCGTTAATAGGTCATAAGTCGCTAAAGAGGAAGCTGGTTGCCAGAAACGAGATTTTAGTCATGGACCACAGTTCAAGCGATTCAAAACTTGATCGCATTGCGTTCATCGGCAACTACATACCGCGCCACTGCGGCATTGCCACATTTACTACCGATTTGTGTGAGGCCATCGCCGCCCAATATAGTCAAACGACCTGCATTGCCCTGCCGGTCAATGATACCGAGGCTGGTTACGCCTACCCGACCCGCGTTCGGTTTGAACTCACAGAGAAGGATATTGATTCCTATCGCCGCGCCTCCGACTTCTTGAATATCAACAACGTAGATCTCGTATCCCTGCAACATGAGTATGGCATATACGGCGGACGTGCGGGCAGCCACATTCTGGTGCTCTTGCGCGAATTGCGGATGCCCATCGTCACGACCCTGCACACTATTCTGCGCGACCCCGATCCCGATCAGCGGCGGGTTTTGAAAGAAGTCGCGGCCCTGTCCGATCGGTTGGTCGTCATGAGTGCGCGCGGCGCGGAATTCTTGCACGATGTCTATGGTGTGCTGCCGGAGAAGATTGATCTGATCCCCCACGGCATTCCTGATGTGCCCTTTGTAGACCCAAGTTTTCACAAAGACCTGTTTGGAGTCGAGGGCAAAATCGTCTTACTTAGCTTCGGCTTGCTCTCGGCGAACAAAGGGATCGAAAATGTCATCGCCGCCCTTCCCAGTATTTTAGCCCGACACCCAAATGTAGTGTACATCATCCTCGGCGCGACCCATCCCCACGTAGTGCGGAATGAAGGTGAAACGTACAGGCTGTCCCTGCAATGGCTGGCTCAGGAGAAAGGCGTAGAAGGTCAGGTGATTTTCTATGACCGCTTTGTTAGTTTGGAAGAGCTCGTTCAGTTTATAAGCGCAGCGGATATTTACATCACACCCTATCACGATGCAGCGCAGATCACCTCGGGTACGCTCGCGTACACTGTAGGGGCAGGTAAGGCCGTCATTTCAACACCGTTCTGGTATGCGGAAGAGATGCTAGCCGAAGGACGGGGAGCGCTGGTGCCGTTCCGGGATCCAGTGGCGCTGGCCGATCAGGTAATTAGCCTTTTGGACAACGAAGCCCAGCGACACGCTATGCGTAAGCGAGCCTATGTATTTGGGCGAGAGATGATCTGGCCGCAGGTAGCAAGCCGCTATATGGAGAGTTTTGAACGCGCTCGAGCGGAGCGCCGTCATTTTGCTCGCCAGGACTTCGCAGTTAAGCCATTAGACAAACGTCCGGGCGAATTGCCGCCTCTTAAACTGGACCACTTGCACCACATGACAGACGAGAGCGGCATACTGCAACATGCCATTTTCACGATCCCCAACTATCTCGAAGGTTACACCACCGACGACAATGCCCGCGCGCTGATGGTGAGCGCTCTCCTGGAAGCCCTGGGCAATGAAGAGGCCCCAGAACTGGCCTCCCGTTATCTTGCCTTTATCTGGTATGCCTTCAATACTGAAACCGGATGCTTCCGCAACTTTATGGATTACCAGCGCCGCTGGCTGGAAGTTGGCGGTTCCGACGACAGCCACGGCCGCACGTTGTGGGCGTTGGGCGCTGTCTTGGGCCGCTCGAACATGCCAGGCTTACAAAGTATGGCTGGCCGGGTGTTCGAGCAGGCCTTGCCCGCAATTCTCAACACGACCAGCCCACGCGCTTGGGCATTCGCGCTCATCGGCATCCACGAATACCTACAGCGGTTTACCGGTGACCGTAGGGCCAGCCAAGTCCGGGAGGAATTGTCCGGGCGGTTGCTGGCATTGTATCAAAGCCACCGTTCGGAGAAATGGCGCTGGTATGAAGACAGGCTGACCTATTGCAACGCCGCGCTGCCACATGCGTTGCTCATGTGTGGCCAATCGATACCGAATGCCACCATGACCGAAACCGGACTAGAGGCGCTTTGTTGGCTGGCCGATTTGCAGCGTGCGGACGCGGGGCATTTTGTTCCTATCGGATCCAACGGCTTTTATTTGCAAGATGGTGAGCGGGCCCGATTCGATCAACAGCCGGTGGAGGCGCAAGCGATGGTCTCTGCATGTCTCGAAGCCTACCGGATCACGGGCGATAAGCGCTGGCGTAAGGAAGCTCGCCGCGCCTTCGAATGGTTCCTCGGGCGCAACGACCTGAACCTCTCGGTTTACGACCCGACGACGGGAGGCTGCCGGGACGGTTTGCATCCCGACCGACCTAACGAGAATCAGGGCGCGGAGTCGACGCTGGCCTTTCTCCAAGCGTTGCTGGAACTGCGGCTGGCTGAAAATCCCTTTCTATCTGCTGAGGCAGGATCACAATGAGCAATCAACATCCCGAGCTCTTTCTTCGCCATAAACTCAATCCAATCTTGACCGCCGCTGGTTGGCCTTATCCGGTGAATAGCGTGTTCAACCCTGGCGCGGCATTGTTGGCCGATGGAACCACTCTGCTCTTGTGCCGCGTGGAAGACCGGCGCGGCCATTCCCACCTGTGCGCTGCCCGCTCTGCCAATGGCATAGACGACTGGAAGATTGATTCCCGGCCCACCTTACTGGCAGATCCTGAGCACTTCCCGGAAGAATTGTGGGGCATTGAAGACCCACGTATCACCTATGTCCCCGAATTAAGGCAGTATGCGGTCGTTTACACCGCCTACACGCGGGACGGCCCAGGCGTGGCCCTGGCGCTCACGGAAGATTTCCACCACTTCGAGCGCTATGGTTTGATCATGCAGCCAGAAGATAAAGACGCAGCTCTTTTGCCTTATCGGATTGGCGGAAATTGGGCTTTGATCCACCGCCCGGTCAGTTCGCCCCGCGGGCACATGTGGATCTCTTACTCCTCCGACTTGCGCCACTGGGGCAGTCACAAAGTGATGCTGGAAGCCCGACTGGGTGGGTGGTGGGATGCGAACAAAATTGGACTCTCGTCTCCGCCCATCGAAACTGCGCAAGGTTGGCTAGTAATCTACCACGGGGTGCGACAAAACGCAGCCGGCTCCATTTACCGACTTGGCTTGGCATTGTTTGATTTGCACACACTGGAGCGTTGCCTCAAACGTAGCGACGAGTGGATTTTTGGCCCGGAAGAACCCTACGAGCGGCGCGGGGATGTGGACAACGTCATCTTTCCTTGCGGCTGCACAATTGCTCCCGATGGCGACACTATCCACCTGTATTATGGCGCCGCGGATTCGAGCATTGCTCTGGCCAGCGGCAGTGTTCGCGCCATTCTGGAATGGCTTGAACAACACGGATCAAGAAGTTGATTCGCTTAGTTATGCTTGGTCGGGTTAACGCAATGTACTTTGGAAAATTGTTAACATTAGTGGGCCGTAGCGGTATAAATGATATAAAAACGAAATCAACAGTTAGGATGGAGAGCACCGGAATTAGCGGTGTAGCCCACCTCTCAGGGCAAGAGAGTAAATAGCAGAAGAAAGGGGTTATACAATGGGAGACAAAGGCGGGAAAAAGGATAAGAATAAGAGCCAGAAGCAGAAGATTCACAAACAGGAGCAAAAAACTATAGAGAAACATGATAAGCAACAGCAGAAAATTCCGATTCCGGGCAGTGGGAAATCGGGCTAATATCGAGGCTAAATTTGATATGTGGTAAAAGCCCGATTCATCGTCTGTATCGAAACAAAGGATAGGATAAACGAACCTTTTACTCTGGCGAAGATTCGCTCGTACTTTTTTTTGCCAAGTAGACCGATGATTCTCGCAGGCGCAGGCAAAATAGGATTATGATTTCCCAAAAAGCCTAAAGACGGTAAGGCAGACGCCACTTTATATCAGATTGAAAATTGAAATTCGAAAGTTCTTAGTTCTGCACTGCCCGGGGAGTTTATAGTCGACATTCGGCTCGGGGTCATGAAGATCCTCCCCCTAAATTTCCCCATGGATGAATCACATGATGATGAAAACCGCTTTTTCAAGCCATCAGTGCTATTTTCAAATGACCCACTCCCCAGCCTTTGGCCTTGCTCAAGCAGTAGAGGACATGCAGTTCGAGTGATTCCAAATTCGAGTTCAAGTCTCGCCCACCCCGTGTATTGTTAACACCCTATATGCCAACATAATACAACGAATTTCAGTTTGGCGGGCCGCAGAAGTAGTTCCACTTCATTCTTGGTCACTTTAGCAAGATCATTTTCTTGACAATATCTTTACTTCCGACATTTAATTTATAGAAATACAGCCCCGAAGAGATCGGATTTCCGTTACTATCTTTGCCATCCCAAGTCACCTCGTGAAGTCCGGGTTCGACTTCATTTCTCTGAATAATTGTGACGAGGCGGCCGGCGACATCAAATATCTCTAGCCTTATAGATTGTCTCTTATCAATTGTATATCGAATAATTGTATTATCGTTGAAAGGATTCGGATAATTCTGCTGGAGGGAGATGGATAGAGGTAGTGCACCATCAAGATCATCTATTCCAACCCGGTGGTCATAAAAATACGCCCCCATATCGGCGCGAGTGCTATCAGGATCAAGCGGCGATCTTGGATCTCCAGTGTCGACACATGGCGAATTCGCCATTAAATGAAAATTGCCATTATCCGGATCAATAAATGCTGGATCTACATCGATATTGCCATCGCCCGGAAATCCGCCCTGTATATCGTTATATCGAAATTCATACATATTATGAACATAATACAAATAAATTTCACTTTGACCTTGCGCCGTAGTATCACGCCATAAAATATTATTACCGGCGAGAATATTTGATGTTTGAGCCCAAAGAGCACCACCAGCACCGTTTGAGGTGTTTAAATAAAAAGTATTGTTTTCAAGCCTGCATACAGTTTCATTTAAACACAAAGCACCCCCTCCAGCGCCAGGACCAATTGTGGAATTGCGAGTGAATACGTTATGATTTAAATTCAATATGCACCACCAAGAACAAATACCCGCGCCCATTTGATCGGTTCGATTATCCGCAAATAAATTACCGTTTACTTCAACACTACTCGATGAGTTAATGATTAAGGCTCCCCTCCCGTTAATTAATGACAGGTTCTTAATAGTAATGCAACTGTCGAGATTCAATGCAAATAATGGACCTGCGTACTCTCCATCAATGATGCAGCTATCCCTTGACTCACCGAGCAACATTGCACCACTTCTAAAATTGATAGGGAAATATTCTTGACTCAAGGAAGGGCTATATCTCCCCGGCAATACGAAAATAGAAGTGATTTGTTCAGATGACGATTGTGATCGAATCATGGCGATATTGATATTTCTCAAGGGAGTCAATGGACTGACCCCATCATTGAAATTATCGCCCTGTGGGCTGACATATATATCCCCCTCAATGGGTTCATAGTAGCCATGTTCTATATGCAGATCAAATTTATTAAGAAGAAAAACCGTATTTTGATTGGGAGTAGCGATTGTAAAAGTATCGATATAGGTAGAAATTATTGGATTTCCGGAAGCATACAAATCATTGCCGCAGCCGGCCAAATTGGAATAAATATTACATGGTTCGGCGGGATCACCTATTGAGATAATTGAGCCGCCATCTCTAAATATACCGCCTCCCATGTAAGCCGTATTGAATGAGATCGTTGTTCCCCGATAATCAATATCAGCCCAGCGACTGTATATCCCTCCGCCTCGACCTCGACCACCATAAACAAAGGCATTTACCAGGGGGCCGGCCACATGATTCTCTGTGATAAGATTTGGCCCCATCTGACAATAAAATTCGGCCATCAGCGCAAGTCCACCGCCATCTATTGCCGAGTTATTTCTTATAATATTGTCATTAAATCGTATGCCCGAAGATGCAAATCCCAACCCCCCACCATAGTTGGCGGCGCTATTGGATTCAAATCGATTACCTGTGATTTGAAGGCTGTCACCGGAAAAGTAGCCGCCGCCGTATGATGAATCGGATGAATTTGCAGCAATGATATTCCCTATTATGGTTGATCCTGGGCAATAATCGAAAAAGACGCCCCCAACATTGCCTGAAGCATGATTATGAGAAACCGCGGTACTGTCAAATCTAACATGTGAGCTTTCCGCAAAAATCCCGCCCCCGTTACGAGCAGTATTGGAATCGATCATGCTGTTTAGAATAGTATATTCGCCGTTCTTGGCATAGATAGCGCCTCCACGCATCAGTGCGGAATCAGAGCTGAAATGGTTTCCAATAAGGCTGGCCGAGCAGGAATCGAGATAGATAGCGCCGCCGTTATCGGAACGGCTATTGTAAAATATCGAATTTTCAATCGTAAATATCGAACCACGAGAATATATGCATCCACCGCTGTCGTTGGAACCATTAACGAATGCAATGCGGCGTAAAGTCAACAGCGAATCATACGCTGAAAATATCAGGTTGGATTCGTCAAAGCCGTCTATTTCGGTGTTGCCTGGGGCATCACCGCTGATGGAAATATAGCTCTTTAAATAAAGCGGAAATGACTCTTGATTCGTTAATCTGCCGTAGACGCCGGGCAAAAGATGGATTGTAAGCTGATTGTCAGCCTGAGGCTGTATTCTGATTATCGCGGTTCTAATATTCTTTAGGGGAGATAGGGGAGAGGTCCCGTCATTTGAATTGTCGCCGTCGATACTGACATAAACGTCCTGATCGATTGTAGCATAATAGCCGTTCATTATGGAAATATCAAAGCCATCCTGGGGATGAACCAGATAATCGTCGAATGTCGCCAGGGTAAAGGTGTCAATAAAGGCGACGATTACTGGACTGTTTTCTGACATCAGGTCACCGCCGAAGCCCGCAGAGTTATCGTAAATATTGCAGGGGTGGAGGCTATCCCCTAATATTGGTGACGCGTTTCTTATGAATATCCCTCCGCCAAATTGTGCTGTGTTGGTGTAGACACTGCTTGAAGACAATCGGGGGCTGGAAAAGGAGATTTCGACCGCACCGCCCTTAAAGTCACATCTATTGTTGGAAAGTAAATTATTAATAATCTGCGGATCGCAGTCGCGAATCTTTATGCCGCCGCCAAACCTCTGCGCGCGATTATTGATAATCTGATTGTTTTCAATGATGGCATTTGATAAGTAGCAATAGATTGCGCCGCCGTCTCTGGCCCGGTTTTTGGTAAGGTTGCAATTACTTACCGTCAGGGGGGATTCATACATGAATATGGCCCCGCCAAATTCATCGAATCCATCACCGTGTGCATATCCCGCTTCTAATCTGCAGAAACGGAGGACAGAAGAGCCCGATGAATTATAAAATCGAATTCCACCCCATCCTATGCTATCATCCAAGGCCGTGAATATTATAGAGTCCGTCACGGCTCCGATGGCTGTCAACGTGGCGTTGGAATCGATAATGAATTCATAATAGCCCTGAAACATGATTTGGCATCCCGGACTTATCTGAAGGCTGGATTCAGGCGGAACACGAAGATCATCGATAACCCTATATGGGTTACCATCTGGCCCCCAACTGCCCCAGACGTCACCCCCCACGTCGGTACCATAAGCGCGTCCAATGGCAATAAATACGCAAAAGACAATTATTAATAAAATGTGCCTATTAGAACCGAGGTGCCTCTTCATTTTATGAGCGTCAATCTTGCGGTGTTCTTGACATTGGGCGTTCGCATCATCGCCAAATAGATACCCGAGCTTAGAGATGATGCATCCCATGAAATATTATAATACCCGGGCCCGTAAGTTCCGTCGGCGAGGGTGACTACTTGTCTTCCTAAGATATCGAAAATCTCAAGTTTCAACTCGGTTGCGCTGCTTATTGAGAAATGACAATTTGTGCTTGAATTGAAGGGATTAGGATAGAATGAGAGTTGAATTTCTTTGGGAACAACAAGATAATCGTCGTCCAAAAATGTCTGGTTCGCCAAATTAAATATATACAGAGAGTCAGTTCCGGTGTATAAGAATTCGTCTATCCCATCATTTTCCAAGTCAAATATACTTCTATAAAGGCCGCGGGCACCGGTCATTACTCCTATTTCTTCTAAATAACCGTCATACGGATTTCTTGAATGGGCATGATAAAGCCAATCAGTGCGGAATATCCATAAGTCTTTAAACTGATTAGTGAGTGAACTCACCAAGGAGATTTTGTATGTGCAATAAGTGCAATAATATCCGGCTTTAAACCATATTACGTTACCTGAAGGATTGTTAATGCATACATTCGAGTCTTTTACTGGCCGGTCTGAATGGCTATGGAAAAACAAATAGTCATTGTCGGTTGGTTCGGGCTTTCCTACAAAAAGCTCAAAGATGTTCCCCTGTGCAAAATTATCGTTGCTCTGCGGGACGTGCCATAGATTGGTCATCGAATAGGAAGTATCAATTACTATTAGATCAGACCATGTCTTGTCTGCAATTGTATATCCTTGCCAATCTTCCGCATAAAATGAACCGTAAGTTCTTAAAACCATCCGAGTAGTATCATCATAGTCCCACGTTTCAATTTGCTGAACTGCCCCACCGGTTTCCGCAGCCAAACACCGGGTAAATTGGCCGGAGTTAAATTCATATGCAAGGATTCCTCCAGTTCTCAAATAGGAACGCGATTCGCTTTGAACCACACTTGTGCCGATAAACAAGACGTTTCCGCCAGAGAATTGCCCCGACCAGATTGCTGAGATGTTTTCTGCTCCCGGCAAAATTCTGCTTGGAATGAGTGTGTAGGTATTTATGAAATCTGGAGCAATAAATACTAGCACAAAATTGGTTTCGGGAGTATCCGGATAAGTGCCACAAAGCATGATATCATCGAGTCCATCGCCATTCAAATCTCCTGAGCCTAGAAGAGAAGTGCCTGCCGGTGCCTCCAATTCAAAACTGATTTGATGATTGGAGCCATCAATTAAATAAACAATACTGGAATCGCGATAAATATAATCTGGCACGCTGTCGCCATCGATGTTTCTTATGGCGAAATCAAAATTAGCATTTCCGGGGAGTTCAATTGCTTCTTTTAAATTAAAATGAAAATCTATCTGACCGTATAATGGGGATATGGTTATGGATAAAAGAGGTAGTAAGAAGCTTGTTATCTTCATAAGCCCTCAAGCGACCAATATATTATCAGTATTATTATCATATGTTTTCCACAGGTAGATGTCAACGTAAATTTCAGGATTCATATATATTGTCATTTGGAATATCAGGGCAAGCCAGCCGGCATATACTTCAGTAAGATCCAAGCTGGCGATTTCACCGAGGCAAAGAGAATGCTGCTTTTAAAGTAGAGCCATGATCCTCCATCGACTTCCGCCGGTGTTCGCATTGCTTGACCGAATCGGGAATTGAAAGCTCACTAAGGTTTGGAGAGAGTGGGATCAACCCGTCTTATATCAAAGAGAGAATTGAAATTCGAAAGTTCTTAGTTCTGCACTGCCCGGGGAGTTTTTATCGCTTGCCCCGCTGAGACGATAAAACATAATTGACACTTGCTGTATAGTTCTTATATTTAGAATATTAGCTATCATTGAGCGGCACCCGTGGCATTTGGAAAAGACTGCAACAGTCTTAAGGAGATATTATGAGAAGGCTGTTCATAGTTTTCGCGATCCTCGCATTGATGGCTGCAACGGCCTCAGCAAGGATTATTAATATCCCCGGCGATTATTCCACTATCCAGGTAGGCATAAATGCCAGCGTTGATGGCGATACGGTACTGGTGCAGCCAGGGACATACTATGAAAACGTACACTTTGCCGGCCGAAACATAACCCTTGGCTCTCTCTACCTGACCACATCTGACACAACTTATATTACTCATACCATTATCGATGCTGGCCAAAACGGCTCAGTAGTTTCATTTGGGCTAGAGGAATGCGCCATCATAACCGGCTTTACCCTTACGCATGGTGCCGCCGTAATGGGCGGTGGTATCGTGTGCCTGGGCTCAAGCGCCCGAATAGTTAAGAACATCATCACTTCCAATTCCGCCGATTCTCTGGGGGGTGGGGGAATTGCCTGCCAGGGATATTCCATTTCGGGCCCGGTAATTTCCGAAAACATCATCTCTTCCAACGAGGTGAATAGCCACATGTTTGGCGGAGGGGGAATCATCTGCGTGGATAATGCCACCCCGTTTGTCTCGGGGAATATCATAAGTGAAAATGAAAGCTCATACGGGGGCGGCATATACTGCGGCATCGCCTCAAACCCGACTATTCAAGACAACAGCATAACCGACAATATCGCCCGCAGTATTGGCGGCGGTATTTATATCGATGGGACATCGGACCCCAGCGTCGTGGCCAACGACATAACCGGCAACCAGGGCGATTTCGCAGGGGGCGGCATCGGCGCCATGAACCGGGGGTACGTGTCGGATAACCTCATCAAATTTAACCTCTCCTTCCACTTTGGTGGAGGAGTCTATTCGTTGGGTAACCTCCAGCTAATAGAAAACCTCATCGTAAGCAACACCGGGCTGGAATATGGCGGCGGGGTCTATGGCGGAGATAACATTCAGATTACCGGTAACGTCATAAAAGGCAATCGTAGCAGTATCGAAGGGGGCGGAGTGCACTGCTTTTATTCCCCGGCAACGCTTAATCAGAACGTTATTGTAGGAAATTTTTCGCGCGACGGCGGCGGCCTCTGGAGCAATTCCGTCCAGACAACCATAGTCAACACGATATTCTGGGGCAACGTCGCCACCAACGGCCCCCAGCTTTATGGCAGCCTGAGCATAAGCTATTGCGATGTCCAGGGCGGGTACTCGGGCCAGGGAAATATCGATGCTGACCCATTCTTCGTCGACACTTATAACTTGAATTATAATGTTTGCCTGGGTTCGCCCTGTATCGATTCCGGAGATCCTTCGATGGGGGATCCCGATGGTAGTCGGGCCGATATCGGCTTATATTTCCCCCAGCATCCCGATTGCGGCTCGGAAAATATCTGGTACGTATCCATGGCTGGAAATGACACGACGGGAGACGGCTCCCAGAACAGTCCTTTTCGCACGATTCAGCGAGGACTTAGCGCTTCCTATAATGGGGACACGGTGTTGGTAGGCAATGGTACATATTACGAGAATGTAGTGTTCGGCGGAAAAAACGTCGTTTTAGCGTCTCATTTGATTTTTTCTCGAGATACCATGGACGTCATAAACACGATAATAGATGGCGGCGCGACGGCCCACACAGTTTATTTTGACGATTACGAAGACAGTACTGCCGTCCTGATGGGATTTACCATCAGAAATGGGTTTGATGATTGTGGCGGCGGTATCCGGTGTTTTCGCGCCAGTCCCACTTTAAGAAACAACATAATTTGGGGTAATCATGCTGAATATGGCGCCGGTATTGACTGCATGGAATCCAATGCGATAATCGAATATAACATTATCAGGGAAAATATCGCAGAGGAATGGGGAGGCGCAATCACTTGTCATAGCTCAAACACGAGGATCAGGGGCAACACTGTTATCAACAATAGCGGCGGTATCCTCTGGGCAGGTGGAATAAATATCGCCTATGGATCGAGCACCATTGAAAACAACATCATCGCCTTCAATACGGCAAGATATGGCGCCGGCATCTATTGCGGCCCAAACTCGAACACCATGATAAGAAACAACGTTGTCTCCGGTAATATGGCCTCAAGCGCCGGGGGTGGAATTCGGGTCGATAGTTATCTTTCGCCCAGGGCGCTTGTTGAAAACACGATCATTTGGGGCAACCAAGCTGCCGACAGCGCCCAGTTGAGCGGGGCTCCCGATGTCAGGTACTGTGACATAGAGGGCGGCTGGCCCGGCATGCAAAATATCTCCGTCGATCCCCTCTTCCGCGATTTCGCCGCGGGCGACTTCCACCTGGCCTCGACCGCCTGCGGCGATTCGGCGGATTCGCCCTGCATCGATACCGGACATTATGACACGTTCGACGATTCGCTGGGCTGCGATCGCGGCCTGGGTACGAGCCTTGCCGATATGGGGGCTTTCGGAGGCGGCGGCGCCCGGGAGCATGGCGGTCGGATCATATATGTTCCCGCCGATTACCAAACCATTCAAGATGCCATCCACAACAGCTATGGTGGGGATACCGTGCTTGTGGAGCCGGGCGTTTACTATGAAAATCTGAATTTCGAGGGTCAGCGGATCACGCTGGCTTCCAGATACCTGCTAAGCGGGGACAGCGCCCATATCGCGAATACTATACTCGATGGCAGCGGGATGGGCTCGGTGATCGTCTTCGACCACACCGAAAGCGCGGCCAGCGTCCTCTACGGTTTTACTATTCGAAACGGCGAATCCGAAAAAGGGGGCGGCATAAGGTGCCGGCTTGCGAGTCCCTCCATATCGCATAATATCGTCACTCAAAATCATGCCACCAGCGGCGGCGGGTATTACTGCGTATCCGGAAGTCCCTGTTTAAAACATAATTTGTTTTTGGATAACCGCGCCAACTTCGGCGGAGGGGTCTATTGTGACAGCACCGAGCAGCTTATCGACAGTTGCGTATTTATGGGAAACCAGGCCGTGGCCGGCGGCGGGGCCATCAGGGTGCAAAGCTTCGGCCCCACAATTCGTGGCGCTCTTATTGTGGATAACCATGCGTCTGAAGGCGGAGGCTTTTTTGCACTTAATTCCCAGCCGACAATTTTAAATAACACCCTTTATAGTAATTTTGCGACCCAAAGAGGCGGCGGCCTGTATTGTTACTACAATGCTTATCCTCAGGTAAGAAATACAATTTTCTGGAACAATGAGGCGCCGACCGGAGGCGAAATCTACAACGCCAGCGGTCATCCCAGCGTAACTTACTGCGATATCGAGGGCGGCTGGGAGGGTGAAGGCAATATCGATTCGGATCCATTCTTCTGCCAGCCTGAGTCACTTGATTTTGAGCTTGCCGAAGATTCCCCCTGTTTGGGCAGTGGCTTCAACGGTGATATAATAGGAGCCTTTGGGATTGGTTGCGAGGCCACGGCTATCGAGGGGGAACTAGTCCAACTTCCCACAAAGACGCAGCTATTTTCCAGCTATCCCAACCCCTTCAATTCCGCAACCACGATCCCATATAGCCTTTCAAAATCGATTGCGGTAACGATAGAAGTCTTCGATATTCTCGGCCGTCGAATCGATGTGTTGGTAGATAGGCAGCAGGAAACTGGTTATCATGCGGTCAGTTGGAACGGCTGGGACAAAAGCTCTGGCATCTATTTCTATAAAATCCAGGCGGGGGATTTTACTGAAACAAAGAAAATGTTGCTGCTAAAGTAATTCCATAACCACCCGACCGCTTCTTCCAATTCTTCGGCGGACGGTCTTGCCACCTCCATCCAGATAGCCCACATCGATTCATATATAGATGGTCTTCTGATACGAGAAATGACCGCCCACATCCGAACGACCAGATAGATTATAACCTGATTAATTCTCAAATCTGGACTCGCCCTCTGTTCCTAATATGGGAACCTCCGGCGGAATAGCTGCCGGAAAAGGAGGATTCAATAGTACCGGCGGGCAACTCGGGCAGAAGCCTAAACCCGGTCCGATACCCTTCAGGTAATTCACAAAATAAGTGATATCGACACCGTTGAAAATGCAATTGGCATTGACATCGCCTGCAGCATACAACTCCTGGCCGGGTTCGGGACAATCGGAACAGATGACCGGCGGGGACTCGCCGAACCCTTTGAAATAATTGACACCGTAGGACGCATCGACCCCGTTGGCCTGGCCGCTGCCATTTATGTCACCTGCCAGATACATGCAGACCGGTGGATTGCCGATCGCCAAAATGACGACGTTGGAATATTCGGATTCGAGCGGCGGCGAGCCGTCGTCGATGGCGGTGACGGCAAAGGCGTAATACCCGTCCTCACCTTGAGGTATGACCAGGACGAAGATAGTGTCGGTGGTCGTTCCGCTCTGAGTCCACAGGCTGTCGGATAGCAGTCTCTTATAAACAGCGTAGTGGTCCCAATCACCCACAACATTGACAAATGACCAGTTGAGGAAGACGTTGCGATTGTCGACAAAACCAGTCAGATCGAACGGCGGCGACGGCGGATAGTTCTGCGGGGTGGCCGAAGCCTCATTGGAAGGCCCGACTTCGATATACTGGCCCCCGCCTATGCCGTAAACAGCCGAGAGTTGGTAGTAATATAGAACCCCGTTTTCGATGGAGTCTGAGCCGTTCCATCGAACCCAGTCATCATAATAGCTTTCCAGGATCAATCCCCCCGGAATGGCCGGATTATTCACAAGATATTGTTCCCCCCCATAAAACGGACCGGGGCTTGTGCTTCTATAGAGACGGAAACCATCCACCTCGATATCGGAGATTAGGGATGGACGAGTGCCCGCTAAACCGGACTGATTGGGCATATGGGAAGGGCTGCCATCGAGATGATGCACCTCTTGCTTGATTGATGTGCCCAGCGGGAACCACCACAGCCAGACGTGGCCCTCAAGACCGCTCACCGCGGTCAGGTTCCATCCGGCGCCCCCCTCATGGATTATGTAGGAGTCATCGTTATCGTCGAATATGAAATCATAAATGGCGGTGATAGTGCAGCTGTAGACTATCGCGGAACCGCCCACGCCGCCGTCGCCGTAATTCGCCACGTCGGAATGCATGGGCCGGAAAGTGAAGACATAAGTGTTGCCCTCGAGTAGCGACTCGGCCGCTCCCCAGTTGGTAGGGGTGCCATAGAGGCCGCGGAGAAGATCGAATTGCAGGGCGCCATCATTACCGTAAACGGAAATACCCCAATTGTGGTCAAAGCCGGATGGGTTGACAGACAGAATCGGCACGTCCGGAGGATTAAAATCGGGTACTTGAAATCCCGGGCCGTCCTGCAGTCGAGCCGCTTCGGCTCCGTAATTTTCAGTATAGATTGCCCATTCGTAAGTATGTGCCGAGTCCCTTGCAAGAAAAATCTCGCCTGTGAAGATGCCGTCGTTGGCAGTGTCGTCAGGAGCCATGCCGTCATCGCTGACCTCTATTAAGGGCGCCGACCAGACTGTATCGTAGAGGCCGTCGCTATCCCAGCTTCCTTTGAAATAGAAACGGCGATACGATGCATCCTGCGGATTGCCGAATGAGGCCCGCAGCATAACAGGCACCTTCGGTGTCAATGAATAGTTGCGGAAGACGGTATCGTCCATTACGAAAGCAACAGTATCGAATGAAGGCAAGTAATTCGGCGGGTGCTCGATCCTGATTGCCCGTGTGGAGTCATCAGGCACGAGGAGGCGATATGAGCCGTCGGGCCGCGAATAAGCGCCCCAGGGCCGGTCGGGAACAGAGACCCGGGCGCCCTCGATGGGTAGGCCCGAGGCCACGTCAGTGATGATGCCGCCGAGAATCGCCCACTCCATTCGCGCAATTGAAGCCATGACGGCCTCATAAGCGTCGACTACACCCATGCCATAATCGTTATCGTCGCCGGGTGAACCACGATCCATGGCAGTATCGAGAAGAATTCGCTTGACCTGCTCCGAAGACAGGTCGGGATTGGCCTGGCGCATGAGCGCGACCACGCCGGCTACGTGTGCGACCGCCATGGAGGTGCCGCTCCACCCACCCTGGTAGCCACCTCCAGGCACACAGGAACGGATATTCACTCCCGGCGCCACAACTTCGGGTTTGAATGCTTCAGAGCCGTCCGGGGTGCAGTTGGATGGGCCTCGGGCAGAGAAGCTGGCAATCGGCATCTCGGGATAGGTTCCATCGACTGCGCCGACTGCGAAATTCGTCACGTCGTCTGTAGCTCTATCAGCCGGGCGACGAATGCTGGACGGGCCTGGTCCATCTCCCCCCGCCCCGAATACAACCACCGCTCCCGCGGCCTCGCAACCATCTATGGCGATCCAGAAGGTCTCGTCGCAAGGAGGATAACCGTGCCCGGTGGACAGGCCCCAGGCGTTACAACTGACATCGGGCACGTCCCAGACGGTCACGGGATCACCATCGGGGTCGGCGCTCCACTCAAATGCCGCCAAAGCATCCTGCACCGTCCGAGGAATGGAAACCCGGTCAATCACGGCTGCAGAAATCCACTGGGCCCCGAACGCCACGCCGATGGTATCGCTGGGCTGACCGAGACCGCAGATAGTCCCCATCGTGTGGGTGCCATGCGTGCCGCTATCGAAAGGAAAATCGGTATTCGTCAAGGGATCAAACCAGGCCCACTCGGGGTGGTCAGCGTATCTGGGGTCGAAGCCTCGCCAGCGGTCGACGAGAGCCGGGTGGTCGCCGTCGACGCCAGTATCGAGATGGCTGACGAGCCTTCCCTCACCTGTGATTCCTATGGCCCAGCACTCATTCGCCCGGATTCTCTCCAGGCCCAATTCGTGTCCCGCTATTATCGGCTCGTCATCTCCGCGGGAAGCCGGCTCGATGGATTCGATTTGATAATCGGGCGAGATGCGCATGACATCCTCGCGCGAAATAAGCTCGTCCAGTACTGCAGGCGACGCTTTGATTATGACGATGTTGGCAATCCACAAGGTGCCATACTTTTCCACCTTTCCTTTGGCCTTAAGCTCCTCCAGGCGAGCGATGATATCGGCTTGCGAATCCGTGGCCTTTTCCCGAAGCGCCAGGACGACAGCCTCGTGCCAGGCCCGCCTGTCGGCTTTCTCGGCATAGAGGCGGTCCTGCAAGGCCGTCAAGTCAACCTGGTCGACCATGGTGATTATGGCCGAAATCATCCCGCCTGTACTTTTCTGGCTCGCCAAATACTCCCCCCAGGCCGAACTGTATTCTCCGGCGAGGACCGTGGGAGTCAATGCCAGGGTCATCAAACCGGCTCCGATGATTATTAGGTTTTTTCGCATAGGAAGGTTCGCCGTTATGAGATCAAAACGAGATGATGCCCGAGAACTATTCTCCGGGTGAAATCTGACACACCGATAACGATGATTGGATAATAGGATAAGATATGTTGGTTCTCCTGGAGCAAATATCATCCTCCTCAGGATTGCAAAAACCCGTATCCTTGAAAACTGATACTAAACGAAACCGAATATGTCAATCCTTATTTGGCCTCCAGCCGCCGAACGCAGGGCTCGGGATTATCGTCAAAGTGGCACCTTGATGGCGGCCCATTAGCGGCCATCCTATGATCCTAAAAGATGGGGCACTCGTTTTTAATATTGCACCGCCCGGGGACCTTATTGGGGTGCTGACAAAGTTCTTTTCTTGATGCCTGGATGTAACATCTTCATTTTTTCTTTTGCATCAGCATTTGCAAACTGTTTCTGGCGTCGATGTTTTCGGGCCAGATCCGCTGCGACTCCTCGAAATGCTCTCTGGCCCTATCGACGTTCCCTTGTGCGGTGCAGATTATCCCGAGATAGTTGTGGGTCCTGGCTATCTCGGGATCGCTCCTGTTGATGGTCTCGATGGTATTCAGATCGAAATACTTCAAATCCTCGGCATTCAAAGAATCTTTGATCATCTGTTCGATAATCCGGAGATTATCTTTGTCGGCACGATAAACCTCGAGGTTCAGCTTCAACATGTTCAGGTATGGAGTAACTGCGTCGGTTTGAATTTGCAGGGCCATTTCGAAAGCGACGCGGGCGTTTTCATATTCCTTTGCATCGAGATATAAAATGCCCAGCCTCCGATAAACCATATCCTGTTCGACTTCGCTATCTATGGTTTTCATGTAATATTCGATCGCCTCTTTTTTCTTGCCTTGCCCCTCCAGTATTTGGGCCATGTTGAAATAAATCACCCCGCTCTGGCCGGAATTCAATTTTAATGCATCCCGTAAAATCTTGATCCCCCGTTCGCCGTTTCCGGTGAAATTAAGGGCTATGGCGAGATTTGTCATCGCTCCCACAAAATCGGGTTTTATTTCGAGGGCTCGCTGATAATGCGCGATGGCCATTAGAAAGTTCTTCTGACGCAGATAATTATCGCCAAGGTCCTTCATCGTCCTCGATTCACCGGTCTTGCCGAATTTGGAGATATTCTTTAGCCACGGAGGTTCGCTGGCGGCAATAAAAGCAAACGATATCAAGCACAGCCAGATGAATATAAGACCCAGCGTAATGGCGGTCCTCAAGCGGGAAGGTTTGCCTGTTTTAACGCTGCTCTTCATTTCCTGTCATTTTCAACACGTATTGTGAATAACAAACATTACTTTCTTGTTTTCTCTCTTGAGGCGATTGAATGTCTCGCAGGCTTCGAAGTTCTTCTGGATTATCACCTGTGTGGCCTTTTTAGACCACTGGTTGTACAAAAAAGCATGCCGGGGGTCGGGAAAGCCCTTGCCGCCTTTCCCATAGGCGCCGCTGGCAATCAGGATTATGTCTGGCTTTCTCTTAAGGAAAAAATCGCGATCCCGCTGGTTGAAATAATGCTTCTTATCGACCAGGCGAAAACTGCCATCCTGATGAATCAAGACATCGAAAAACGGAATCGGAAGCCCCTTGTAGATTGTCAGGCCGTACTGCGTATGGATGATGTTGTTGTTGCGATATTTTATGAAGAAGAAACTTTGCAGTGAAGACGCGACTATGAGAAACGCCAGGAAAATTATTCGGCCGCTTCTGAACTGGCTTAGATGAAAAACCGCAAAGAACAGCGAAAAAGCAATGAGAGTCAGCGCCATCGCCAGGAGGGCATATTCCGCCTCCGTCAAAAGCGATCCCATGCTTATGAATAACAGCGATAGAACCAGCATGAGGAGTAGAAGCGTAAAAGGATGCCTGTAATAATTCTTCAATTTCCCATGTCGGATTTTTCTCCAGTCCTTGAACAATTGCTGAGAATGTCTGCTCCAGAAGCCTACCAGTATGATTCCCATGTAGGCCCCCAAAACATCCTTGCCTATATCACAGACATCGAATATCCTGCTGCTCATATACCTCTGAAATGTCTCATCGAACAGGGATAGCCCGAAAGCGGAGAAATAGGTGATCAGCATTATCTTGTATAGAGGCAGCCCCCGAGGGCTCAAATCGCGGTATATCACATAGGCGTACAACGCATAAGCAATGTAATGCCAGTTCTGTTGAAGGTCGTAAAAATTGTGGCCAAAATAATAATCCGTCACCTGCTGCGCCAGAGCGTTGAGAAGAATCACGATTGCCGCCGCCAACAGCCTCAGTTTCGTGATCTGTTTTCGAAATACTAGCAAGAGCATAACTAAAACAAGCAATGCGGAAATCGGAATTAACTTCACCTCGAATCCAAATGCCGAAAACGATGAATCGGACGCCAGAGAAATCGCATGCACCAAATAGTTGCGCAAAAGAATGAAAGGCGTAGCCACAAGAAGCAGCCCGTACATGAAAACGTGCACCCTGGGAGTATGGATCCAGGATGCATGCGCCCTGATCGGATATGCCTTGCTCATGGAATGACCCCGAGGCCGATTTCCGCGGAATCCATCAAGAACCAGCTTTTCTGCCCGGCAGTCGCCATTTCTTTTTCAGCGGGTTCGCCAATCCAAAGTATGTCGTTTTCCTCTTCAAACTTGCACCCCTTCAAAGTCATTGGAGCCGGGCGAATCCGGGCCAGCGACGAAAACAGCATCTGAGGCCATGCAATCACGGCCGCTCTTCCATAACATAATCAGTTTATGAAATATCCTCATGAGCTACTCTAGCCGGCTAACTGGGGATCGGGCAGGTTCATAACAATAGTGTCATATTGGCACCCCATTGGTTCTCATTTGGTGAAACCAAGCCTTACTATCATAATAAGCGTTAATCTGATTATTTCAACAAAAATAGTGGTCTCCCCAAGCATTCCCCGGTACTCATGGCTGGCTGGCATCTTGTCGATAGCGATCCGCGGAGTCTTGCCGTCAGGCTCGAGGCCGGAGAGGCAGGTCCCTTGCCGATTCTCTGCCTCATTAGTTGTGATGCCTTAAAGACCAATCCTGGCTATAGCATCCTGAATGCCCGGCGGTTTCACCGGTCATTGAATATTGATGCTTTTTGGTGGTGGCAGAAGCCATGGATTGGAGAATTTCTGGATTCTACGGAATCTACCGCTCTTTCTTGAGACAATGCTCTAATAGATTGTAACTTGAATGATGTTGCTAAGGCTCTCAGCTCTGCGTTCTCCGGCAAGCTTATCTGGTCTTTTGGCACGAATTCCACCTGGATATCGAAATAAAGCTTGACAAGCAGAAGCCGATAACTATAATATGACAGAAACATGCATCTCCTTCTTTAATTTTCCCAAGGTTTGAGTTTCAATTCTTGTCGAAATGTTATCGGAGACATGAGCGCAATGGTGCGCATCTTAACCGTTTATCTTTTGTTACGCACTGCCGAAAGCAAATCGTGGGAAGATAGACAAAAAACAGGAGTGTAGATGAATATCTACGTGGGCAATCTCTCGAGAGAGACTGCAGAGGACACGCTTCGCCAGGCCTTTGAAAGCTTTGGCGAGGTTTCCAGAATCAACATTATCAAGGACAAGTTCACGGGCGACTCCCGGGGGTTCGGCTTCGTCGAAATGCCGAACAGCTCTCAAGCCGAGGCTGCCATTACAGGCATCAATGGCAGGGAGATGAACGGCCGCGAACTGAACGTCAGCCAGGCCCGTCCACGCGCCGAAAAAGTCGGCGGCGGCGGACTCAACCGCTGGTAAAGCTGATCGATTAAGTTGAATTTAACCTCTTAACTCAGGTATCCCCGAGGCTCGGCAGATGACCGGGCTTCGGGGTCTTGCTTTGACCTTTACCGGCGATAGGCTGGTAACGTGTCACCACCCGGCTCGCAAATCCACACTGAAGCACAAATGAATTGACACCAAAGAGACAATGCTTTATAGTTGGACACAAATTTATACCTTCAATTGATTCTCACAGGATCGATTGTGCCTCCGGTATCCCGTGCGCTCATTGAAGATATCGACGCCTTGACGGCTCTGTCCGGCCCCAAGTCGCGGGGCGTGCTTGTTGACATCGCATTCTCCAGGGAAAGGACCAAGAATGTTCATCGTTGGAATCGAACCAAAGGCCCCGGGGCTGCATATCTTCAGCCAGACCCGAATGCCCAGACTCGGCCTGCCCCAGCTGCTGACTATCGCCAGAGAAATGGGCCATCAGTGCGAGATTTACTGCGAAGAAATCTCCCCCATCCAGTGGCACAAGATCGAACAGGCCGACATGGTGCTGATTTCATCAATCACGTCCACGGCGCCGCGGGCATACGCTCTAATCAAGAAAATTAAGGAAGAAATCAACCCCCATGCGCTCGTCCTGATGGGCGGGCCTCATGTCACATTCCTACCCGAAGAAGCCCTGGAGAAAGGCGCCGATTACGTGTTCAGACACGAGGCCGACGAGACTTTCCCCAATTTCATCAATTGGTGGGGCGCCGGCAAGAACCTTCAGGCACTGATGCATATTCCCGGCCTCTCGTTTAAAGTGGGCGATGGGTATCATCACACGCCGACACCGCAGAGAGTGAATTTAGATTCCCTTCCGACTCCCGATCTCGACCTCATAGATGGATTCGAGAAACCCAGCGCTATCCCGCTCATCACTTCGCGCGGCTGTCCCTGGAATTGCGATTTCTGCTCCGAGGTCGCCATGTTCGGAAGGGCCTACCGCTTCCGTTCCCAGGAAAAGGTCGTTGAAGATATCAGGTACTATAATCAGAGATACGGGAGAATTCAAATATTCTTTGCCGATGACAATCTCGCCGCCAACAAGACGCGCCTGGAACGGCTGTGCCGGGGCATTATCGAGAACGGCCTGGTGCGGTCTTTCTCAGGCCAGATCAGGCTCGACCTTGCAAAGCATCCCGAAACTCTGCGGCTCATGTTCCGGGCCGGATTCGTGAGAGCCTATATCGGATATGAGTCCACCAATCCCGAGAGCCTGGAGGAGATGGGGAAAGGACTTAACGCCGGCGATATGGCCGCTTATACAAAGACGATTCATGACCGGGGGATTGAAATCCACGCCATGTGGGTCCTGGGTTTTGATTCCGACACCGTCGCCACAGTCAAGGATAATATCAGGGCCGCCATGAAATGGGGGCTGGAGACAAGCCAGTTTCTTATACTCGTGCCGATTCCCGGCTCAAACCTCTACGAGCAGCTCAAAAGCGACAACCGCATTTTCAATCACGACTGGTCTCATTATGACGGGCATCATGTGACATTCTATCCCGCCAAAATGACTCCTCGTCAGCTCCAGGTTGCCGTCATGCTGGAGGCCATGCCAAAGCTCTACAACCACTGGCAGACTTTCAGAATTTTCGTCAACGAGAACTGGCGCAGCGCCAAGGCGGCGGTGAGGCTGAGGTCCTGGCACCCGTTGCGACGCGCCAAGACCACCCTTATTACTCTTGTCGTCCGCATCTGGGGACGTGGGGTCACGAAGAGGATGAGAAGGCCGATAAAAGCCTACCTCTTGAAAATTCCCTCGGCCGATCCTCATGCCGAAGAGCTCGCCTCGGTTGTCGCCCCCCGTTCAGGAGACTCGCCGCCGAGACAAGATATTAGATAATCGAGATTGTAAAGCTAAAAGCGAAAGTTCGTAGCGCCGCGCGGCTCGGCGGAGACTTCTAGCTGGCTTCTGAAAGCCGTTTTCGTTTATATATAGTCATGTCCTATTCCATTCACACTGGCATCAGATACCAACCCTTGGAGCTTGAGGATATCGGCAAGCTGGCCGACGAGTGCCCCGACCGCTGGTGGAACCAGTCGTTGTCGCTTGTCAATGACTGCGTCGTGCGCCTCGGCGTCTTCCACGGCGAATTCCACTGGCACAAGCACGATAAAGAAGACGAGTTCTTCTATGTCATCGATGGAAAGCTCCTCTTGGACCTCGACGAGAGAACTGTGGAACTGCTTCCCAGCCAAGGGATCATGGTCCCTCGAGGAGTCCGACACCGAACGTGCGCGCCGGAGCGAACAGTCGTGCTCATGGTCGAGGCGGCCACGGTTACCCCCACCGGGGATTAGATTCTACAAGGCTCTCATTTGGTGGTTAGGCACTATTTCACAGCACGCTGTAGCCGCTGGCAGAAGTTTTGACCGCTTGGGTAAGGCCTGACAAAAAGCCGCCCCCAAAAGGGGGCTCGGAGTGATGAAAAATGGGCAATTCGATGGGTAGATGGGCCGGGTGTCCTATTATAGGGGCGTTTTGCAATACGCCCCTATAACTTACGCGAAAGTCATTTCCAAATGATGAGGCTAATCTTTGTCAAAGGCACTTTGCCAACAGCCTCGCGGCCCTCAGAAGGGAGCCTTCCAACATTCTTATCTTCTGGAAACTAATTCCCCGAATGAGATTCCAGATCGCGTATCGTTTTGAGACGTAGTGAATCTATAGGCCGTGCCGCAGGAGCCATCTCAGCCGGTGGGCAACTGGCGCAAAAGCCTAACGCCGGTCCAATCCCCTTTAAGTAATTCACAAAGTAAGTGACATCCACCCCGTTAAAAATGCAGTTGGCGTTGACATCGCCCGCCGCAAACAGGCTCTCTCCTGGGTCAGGACAGTCGGTGCACTCAACTATGGGCTGGGGGCCGATGCCTTTGAGGTAGTTGACGGCGTAGGTCACATCTACCCCGTTGGCGTCGCCGTTGTTGTTGATATCGCCTGGAATATAATCACACGACGGGCCACCTGATGGCCTCAGCTCCAATATGTACTTCCTGCCGCATTCCACGCCCACGAATTCGCTGGTAGCGGCCCATGCCCAATAACGGCCTGCCCCCAGTTCCGCATAGATCGTAAGAGGCGAACAGAAGGATGCTACGCCCCATTGCAGCAACTCATAATCAATACATGGTGAAACGCTTCCCTGCCGGATTATCACCATCAACAAATCGAATTCCGCTATGCCTTCGAGCTCTATCGCCGTTGAATCTGTCAGGTCGAATTCCAACCAGTCAGTATCGCGATATTCCAAGCCATCCAATAGGAAGGTCCCCGAAGTGCCGCAGAATATGCTGTTTACCTGAATCGTATCCCAGACATCTACCTGCTGGCAGCCGGCATTGATCGTATCTACATAGCCGTCATAACACCACGGTTCGTCCTCGATGACGGCGTTTGGCGGAGGCTGCAGATTGCAGTCGGGCGGCAGAATACCGATTTCGATATTGTAGTTTCCCTGGCTCCCGCCGTGCCCGTCGACAATAATGTAATAAGTATTGGCCGGCTCCAGCATCAAATCGAAGATGACCGACCTGTTCCCGTCAGTTCCACAATCGTCATCGCTGCACGCAAGCACGTTGGATGGTTCATTCATGAACACGTAAACCTTGGTATCGAAATCCGACTCGCACAGCGAAATCCATATGGGCAATTCCCCCGGTGGAGTGTAAGAATAAACCACGTCGGGCGAACCCGTAGCCGACTCAGGGCAATCGAAATCGTAATCATCGTTATATCCGACCGTCGTGCCCGCAGTCAAGAACGGCAATTCGGCAATGACCGTAGCCGATCCGATATCGTCACCCCCCTGAAGGCGCACTTGGGCCACTGACGCTTGCGAGGAGAATGCGCCCACCGTGAGCATTATAACCCAGCAGGCGATTCGCGATCGCGTCTTATCCTCTCTAAGCATGTAACCTCCTCACACAAAAATTCATGTGTCGAATTCGATTGCACCATCTCGGGTATTTCGGGCCGAGGCAACGCGATCCCTGCATCTGTCTGGAGATAATAATCATCACGGCTTTGATTCTGGACTGCCTCATCATGGGGCCTTTGAGAGTGGTTCCATAACATGACGTTACGAAAGAAGGTCGCTCACCCTACGATAAATATATCAGGATAATGAAAAAGAGCAATCAATTTTCAAGACCGTCGGCTCGCTTAAATCAATTCGATTTATATAAGAGCACCCCCCAGTGGGAGCGGTTTCCTATACTCTCCTATCGGCCGCTTTCCCCCGGCGGCGTTGTGGCCCCCCTCTTGTCGTTCAATGCGGGCTTGCCATTCTCGATTGAAAATCTCGCCCTTTGTGCCGGCGGACACTGGTCGCAGAAGCGAAGGCTTGGCCCGATTCCCTTGAGGTAATTCACGAAGTACGTGACATCGACACCATTCCAGGCGCACGAGCCGTTAACGTCCCCCTGAGGATACAGCATATTGTCGCCGATGTTCTCGCAGGGGGGACATTCCTCACGGGGAGCATCTCCCAAACCTTTGAAGTAATTCACCATGAAGACGACATCGACCCCGTTCGCCTCACCCGTGCCGTTGACATCGCCGGGCATGTAGGCACAGACGCCCTCGATCTCAAAATGCACGTTTACGGCCGACACCGGCTCGTCGACGTCGTTGCTTCTAATCAGAATGGCGCCGTCATACGTTCCCGCGGGAAGCCCACTGGCATTCATGAAGATATTGAATGGCAACTGCGAGCTTGATGGCGGCAGGGTACCGTTGCCCAAATCCGTGGAGAGCCAGAAGATCGGAGGCTTGAAGAGAACCGCCAGGTTGTTGTGAATATAACTCTGGTTATAGGCAACTTGAAGCCCCACTCTTCCACCATCGTCTTCAATCCCGACCGTGACATCCGATTGAAATGACCCCGAGCCATATTGATACGTTATGGTTCCGCTGGTGCCATCGACAATGACCTGGAAATCGTGCGGGTTCGTGGGCGCCGGGTAATGTGACCAGTTAACCCAGGAGATTAGGAAAGCGTTTGCCGCCATGTCATGATAGTAATAGCAGTGGCCGGCCGTGCCGCCGTCGAGATCGTCCCAATCGACGGCCAGAAGTGCATTGAGTTCGTCCACGAACGGTAAATGTGTGTTCTGAGGGAACGGATCTATTGCCGGAAGAAAAGAGACCCAACCATTGGTGGATATGACGATGCTGTCATAGTTGGCGCCGTAAAAATTAAATGTCATCCCCATGAAGATAGGGTCGGTATAGCCGTCTTCGGCTGTGCCGTGCTCCCAGGTGACCTCAGTGCCGATGCCGGCGATTTCTACCCAGACAAAAACCGGTCCCTCGGGATCGTCGGAGTCCATCCAAGTATATCCGTAATCGTCCGGCCCTCCCGATCCCAGAATCTGAGGCGGGTTCAAAGACGTGATCTCGTCATATTTCGAGTTCCGAAGGCGAGAGTGCATGTTGCGCAGCATTTCGATAGTCGCCGGCTCCCCCGGCGGCTGAGATTCAGGCTGATCAAGAATGTCACCGCGCGTCATACCTTGTTGCACAGTAACCCTGTAACGCAGGTCGCAGCCCGTCCCCGTATTCTGAATGAACGTGGTGGCGGTATCGGCCCCGTCGGGAGGTGAAGCGCTGGCTATCAAAGTATCCCCAAGGAGTATGTCGGGCGCCGTCGTAGAATCGGCGGTGACGTATGCCCTGATCAGATAGTCGCCGTAAATCGAGGGATATACCTGCCATTCTCCATCGACTCGCCACCACTTCATTTCCGGGTAATCGGGCCGCATATCCAAAATGATGCCTTCAAAACCATCCCTTCCGGGATTTCCCCAGGCGGCCCAGAAATTCTGGCAGCTGAGAGTTATGGTAGTCTCGCAGGCGACATTCCAGATTGTCCAGCCCCTGTCGGTTGTGAGAATTCTGCTGGAATACACCGGCACATCGTCCGGAATCCTGTCGAAATCTTCGTCCAAAAACAGATAGACATCTACGGAATCCCGCCGTGAGTCCGGCCAATCGGGATAATCGTCCCTGTTGGTGAATTTGTAGGCTATGGCAGATAAGATTGCCCCGGAATAGTCGACGCTGAATTGATTCGCTAACAGCGTGTCGGGTTCGAAGTACTCGGCCAAATACCATTCGGTATCATAATAGTACTCGACATTCGAGCCGCTGGAGGCCACGAAATCCACGGCCAGAGTATCGTTGGCACGGTTGAGGTCGCCGGATAGATCGTTGAAGACGGTCAGGACGTAAGTGGAGCACCCCTCCGCAATCGACCAGTCGGGGAATGTCACCGTCGTCGTTGCCAACGACGCCAGGTTTTCGACCGCTTGAGAATTGGAGTAGCCGAAATTATCGCTGGCCGTGACAGTGAATGATTCGGTGTTGGCGCCGGCGTTGCGGAATCGTGCCACGATGTCGTACGTTTGGCCGTCGTGCAGCATGACCCTTGGCTGATCGACAGCCAGTGCTTCGATGTCATGCGATGGCAAGAATGTATATGTGATCGCCAAACCGGGAAGCGGCGTCTGTCCAATTTCGCCATTGTTGTTGTATGGCAGGCCGGCATCCTCCATCTGATTTTCGAGGCCAATCGTCACGTTCGGCTCCGAGCCTCCCGCAAAATACTGATATTGCATCTTGATGGAATTGTCGTCCTCGTCGAAGATGATTTCCATTCCTATGTCGGAGCCCGAGGATGATTTGTATTCGACGCTGTCGTACTGGACGATGAAGGTGTTCTCCAGGGGATTATGGGAATAGTACACGGCTCCGGTCCTGAGATGAAGATCAACCCATAGCAGGGCAACCATCGCCGCAGGACCATCGGCATCCGGGATTGCGGAGTTGCTGTTATCCACCGACGTCGAATCGACAAATGACAGCCAGCCATCGGTAGAAACCGATATGCGCGAATAGGTGGCTCCGAAATAATCAAATGCCATCCCCATGTCGATCATCCCGGAGTTGCCGTCGTCGTCGTCGGAAAATGAAATCGGCGAGCCATAAGACCTTATATCGACCCAGGCGAAATTCGGACCGCCGCCTGTGATATTGTCCCTGAATGCCCACCCCTCGACCGGCCCGGCGCTGCCAACATGAGCATAAGTAGTAGTTGAAGCTGACACGGTGTCGTTGGAGCGATCCATGTCGTTCGCAAGTTTCGTGAAGCAGGTCATAGAATCCGTGTTGGCTTCGATGGCGTGCCAGGTATCGAAGTTGATGATTCTCTGGTCGAGGCTGGCAAGATTGTTGACATATTGGGTGTCGGAATAGACCATCGCGCCCGACGAATCATTGATGATGAATATGGTATTGAAGGAATTGGGATGGGCGCCGACATTTTCTACCACCGCGGATACGGGCCAGTTGTAACCTTCTATTGTAGTGGCCGGCGGCGATACAATGCTCACGGCAGACACGTCGTTGGCCAAAACATCGACCCGTTCCACGTTGACGCTGTCGATATACCAATTGCCGTCATTGTTGCCGACATACTTGAATCCTATTCTCACGTTGGCTTGATTGTTGGCCCATGCCAGCATATTCAGATTCTCGTAAGCGGGAGCGCTAAAAGTCCCACTGTCCGCCCCCTGATAAGTTCCCAGGGTTTCCGCCCAGGTGACTCCATCGTCGATGGAGCCGAGTATGAATGCCGTATCGCGACTATTAGGCTGATCGTTATACCATTGCTTGAAGCTCAGAATGATGTCGAAGGTGCTATCTGAAAAATCCATCGTCGGGCTGATAAGCATTTCATCCTGCTGCTCCACCGGAAACCAGAAGACGGCGGCGGTATTGCCCCAGCTGCTGAGATTGGCTTGATGCCAATCATTATCATCCCACTTTATTACGTTCACGTCGCTTATGACCCAGTTGGCGGGAGGATTATTGCCGTAAGGGCCCCACGAAGAATCGAAATTCTCGGCCAGTATCGCTGAGCCGTCCGCACGAAATCTCACGTCGTCAATCCGCCAGGAACCAACCAGGACAGCCTGCCTCTTGACATACTGGAAAGCCACTTTGACGGCGCTGTAGCCTGATACGAAGCCGGATATGTCGAAATACTCGCTATCGGGAACGGTATCGCTTCCGAAATCGGCGCCGGCATATGTCGCCACAGTATCACCCCAGGTTACTCCCCCATCACGAGACAGTAGGACAAGCGCGGAATCGGCCGCCTGCGTCAGGTAGTCGTCATAGTAGTGGCGATAGAAAAGGGTGCAGGCCACGGCGCTGTCGAAATCGGCTGAGGGTGAGATAATCCAATCATTGTTATAGCGATACAGCGAGCCGCCGCTGACCCTGGCTGTGCCTCCTTCCCAGGCCGGGTAGCGATACCAATCAAAGGTATCCCACGTGCCATCGGAGGCGCCATTATCGATGATGCTCCAATTCGCCGGCGGATTGGCGCCATTCCAGCCGGACGGGGTTTCGAAATCCTGGAAAACAACCGAGCTAAGCAGTCGTGGCGCTTCTATGCCCCGACCGGTGGAACCTGAATTTGCGATGGAGCAAGGCGCCAAAATGAGCGCAACGGAGACAAGAAACCTTGCACAATTTTTCATATTGAACTCCTCCCAGTCCTTTGGGGTACCAATCCTGATTATCGGCAGAACCGAATTGCATAAGTCGCGAAATAGATGTCAAGCAAAAGCAAGGCGCGATACAGCAGAGTTGCGTTTTATCGAATTGTACCTGTCGGATTCAGGCGTTGCCCCAATGTCCTTTGAGCGCCAAATCCCGTGGCCAATCTCGAAGCGTTAAATGAAAGGTTGCGCACGTCAATGAATAGGTGTTTTTTGCAAGTTGTCAAGCCATTTTTGAAGCCGCCAATTCGTTCCTTGTAAAGATAACTATATCAGTATATATTGAAATTGGTCGAATCAGACCGCCGCCGTCTGCTTCAAGGGCGGCCGGGTCGTTTTGTCGGGTGGAAGGATTCTTGTGTCAGTGGAGGTTCGTATGAATTATTCTTCGAGAATCATCATTTGCATACTATTGCTCATGGAGCTGAGCCTGACAGCATCGGCCCAGTTCCCCGACGCCGTTTGGGATACCCTGACAACCGATACTCTTCAGGACAGGCTGACGCCCCAGGCCATAGCCGTCAACGGGTACGAGGAATTCCATCTGGCTTACGCCAAGAGCCGTGTCGGCGGCGGCTGGAATATCTATTACCGCCATTTCGACCTGTTTCGAGGTATCAGCCCGGAAGTGGTCGCTGAATCCGATATGCCTTGCTTCACGCCGGTAGCTGCATCCCGATACAGCGATAACGACTACGATATCGCCATCTTCTTCGAATCGGGCGAAGACATCTGGGGATGCATCAATCACAGCCCCGAAGAATCGTGGGAATTCGTAAATATCACCAATTCCAGAGACCCGGATCTATCGCCCACCGTAGCTATCGGGAGCAACTATCTCCACGTCGCCTGGATTACGTACACAAATTCCCAGTATAAAATCAGTTACAATCGCGGCCGCGAAGACTCGAGCTGGACGGAAATTATCCAGGATTCTGAACTTGGGGAGTTCGGCGCCGGCGCCCAACCGTTCATTATGGCTCTTGTCGACGTCCCTCACATTTTCTATCGCGGTGTCAATAACGGCGGCTACCATATCCATCACGCCTACAAACCCAATCCCGACAGCAGTTGGGTAATCGAATATGTCATGACTCCCAACGCCGATGATTACTCGGCGACTGCAGTAAGAGATATAGTCTGGGACATTCATCTGGCCGTATCCGGCAACGGGGGCTTCGGGTTTCCCGGCCGCGTCTATTACAGGAAGCTCGATCATGAGACCGGGCAATGGTCAAATTCCCAGTTGGTGACGGGCCAGTATTCGGCGACCAACGCCAGCATCTTTGCCAGGCCTGGGAACCTTGTCTACGTCGCCAGCTGCGGAGTCAGCGGGAATATTTTCGACGGCAACATCTTTCTCTCGGACTATTCCGGCGGCTCGTTTCAGACCCAACTACTGGCCAACTATCGGTCTTGCACACAACCGGTGATGGCAGATATAACCGGCGAACATGCAGTGCTAATATTCGATGCCCCCGTAGGACCCGACGAGCAGCGCAATATAGAGCTGGTCTATTATGGGCCGGAGCTGGAACCGGTCGCCGTCCACGAGCCTGTCCCGACGGTATTCAGTCAAAGCCGCTGCTATCCCAACCCCTTTAACTCGCGTCTGAACATTGAATTCGGGATCAGCCAGCCCTTAGATGTCAGAGTCGACGTCTTCGATATCAGCGGCCGCAAGGTGGCAGAAATATTCCAGGAAGCTCTCGATGCCGGCAATCATCATGTAGTCTGGGATGCTGACGGCTGCGCCTCGGGCATCTATTTCTATAGGATTCAGGCTGGAGAGTCCTCGCAGACACAGAGGATGGTTTTACTGAAGTAATCATTGAGCACCTATGTTTCGCAGGTGGTGATTCGGCCGAGTCAAGATCTGTTGCCAGGAACTGCCTAATTGGTAATTCCGGAATCTGAATCCTATTGACCATCGTCGAATTCCTCATATATTATTAATTAGACATCGTCGGTCTTGCCTCTCTGTCCCGATAAACCTCGCAGGTGAAACGAGGTGAGAAAATGCGAAGGTTGATTTCTTTGGTGACGCTTCTGCTGGCGGCGCAAGTTTGCCCGGCAATCTCCAGAATCATAAATGTCCCCGGGGACTATTCCACTATCCAGGCCGGCATAAATGCCAGCGTTGATGGCGATACGGTCCTGGTGCAGCCGGGGAGGTATTTGGAAAATATCAATTTCGGCGGTCATATTATAACCCTGGCCTCCTGGTTCTTTCTTACGGGAGACACCTCATATATTGCCTCCACCGTCATCGATGGCCATTCTGCAGGCTCCGTCATATCCATTCAAGACGGCGAGGATAGCAAGACGCTAATCACGGGATTCACGATTCAGAACGGCCGCGCCACCTATGGTGGTGGGATCTTCTGCTGGGCCTCGCAGCCGCGAATTCGCTATAATTATCTGGTCAATAATGCAGCTCCGAACGGCGGCGCCATCTGGTGCGGGGACGACACAAGCACTTGCATCGAAAATAATAAGATCTGGAACAATAATTCCAGCTCTTCGGGCGGCGGCATAGAATGTCTAAGCTGTTACGGACGTATTTCGGGTAATGTCATTTCTGGCAATCATGCACCGGACGGTGCCGGCATCATGATTAACACCTGCCAGAATTTGACGATCACTGCTAATCATATAGTGAACAATGGCGGCGAGTGGGGGGCTGGCATTTTCTGTAACTATTCAAACAATATTACAATTTCCGAAAACATAATCGAGCAAGACTCTGTTCTGGCACAGGGTGGGGGAATCTACGCTGACGGAGAAAACACAACCATAAATGACAACATTATTCGAAGAAATATAGCGGCCGAGGGCGCCGGAATATACTTCAGAGGTAGTCGGTCGACTTTAATTAACAACCTTATCGAAGGCAATCGCGCTTGCACGAATGCCGATACCAGTTGTGGGGGAGGGGTGGTTAGCGGTGGTTCCAATTCTTTGATTATATCGAACGTTATCTCGGATAATATGACCCTTGGCGACGGCGGGGCGATATGCGCACTTAATCCATGGGATTGTGCGATCGAAAATAACCTCGTTCTTAGTAACTCTGCAAGGAGCGGTGGCGGCATTTCGTGTCGAAATGGCCTCAAGTTAATCCGCAATAATATTTTGATCGAGAATTTTGCGATTGAAAAAGGAGGAGGAATTCATGGCTTTGATGAAGCAATGGTCTTGGTAGAGAACTGCATTTTGTGGCAGGATTCGGCGTCGCTAGCTCCTGAGATTTCCGTTGACACCGGCAGTATCGTGGTTGCGACCTACAGTGATATTGGCGGTGGATACCCCGGTCGGGGTATTATTGATGTCGACCCACTCTTCCGCGGTCCGGCAGGCGATGACTATCATTTGTCGGCGGTGGCCTGCGGTGATACCATCGATTCCCCCTGCATTGATAACGGCGACCCGGCTTATTCAGACAGCCTTCTGGATTGCCTTTGGGGCCTCGGCGATTCGAGAAGTGATGTCGGCGCCTTTGGCGGCGGACAAAGCACTCCCAATTCCAGAAGAAGAATATACATACCTGATGATTATCCGCATATCCAGGCTGGAATAGTCGCTGCACACGAAGGAGACACTGTCGTGGTCAGGCCCGGTATATATATGGGAAATATAGATTTCATAGGAAAGCGGATTATTGTCGGGTCCCTATTTCTCGTCACAGGAGACACTTCATATATGTCGTCGACAATAATTAATGGCGATTCCTCGGGAAGCGTGGTTGAATTTACTAACGGCGAAGACACATCCAGTATCATTACAGGCTTCACAATTCAGGGCGGAAGACGCACTGGCGGCATCTATTGCGAGGATTCAAGTCCGTCGATTGTCATGAATATAATTAGGAATAATTCGGGCACCTTTGGAGGAGGAATCTGCTGCAACCAAGCCCGCCCACTAATTGAGAACAACACGATTCGTGAAAACAGGGCAGGATACGGCGGCGGAATTTATTGCTCTCATTCCAGTCCCACGATCAGAAATAATGTTATCACCAGGTGCTATTCCGGTGCCTGAGGGGGTGGCATAAGCTGCTGGGCCGGGTCCGTCCCACTGATTATTGACAATATAATTGAATACGATTCTACAGGGGCTTGCGGTGGGGGAGTTTACGGGGCATGGGATTGGTATGGAGGAATCGGTCCCGGCCCGATTATCTACAACAACATTATCCGGTATAATTACGCCAGCTATGGCGGAGGCGGCATTTCATACGGCCATGGCGGAATAGGTGTCATAGCAAATAATACCGTATACGGAAATTGGGGGAGGGCCGGGGGAGGCTTCTATGACTATGGCGGTCCTGGAACCGTAGTGCTCAATTGCATATTTTGGGGCCATGGAGCCGATAGTAGTAACGAAATAAGCGGTCCTGCAACCATCTCCTATTGCGACGTCCAAGGGGGTTGGCCCGGGGAGGGTAATATCGACAGCGACCCCTTATTCAGGAATCCCGCGGGCGGTGATTTCCACCTTATGGCTGTCCAGTGTGGTGACACCACTGACTCACCGTGCATAGATGCCGGCCATCCGGACAGCCTCGACCTATGGCTTGACTGCAACAACGGCCTGGGGACAGTCCGTGCCGACATGGGAGCCTATGGCGGCCGCGGCTGGGGGCTAGTGGGGATTGTTGAAAGTCAACCGATACCTCGATCCCCTTCCATTCTTCTCCAAAACCATCCCAACCCCTTTAACTCGTCGACGACCATCCGCTTCGAGATTTCTGAGCCTGGGCTTGTCAAACTTGAGCTCTTCAATATCCTGGGGCAGAGAGTCAGGACCTTTTTCCGTGAAGATATGCTGGCTGGCGCCTATCAGGTCATCTGGAATGGTCGGGGCGACAACGGCGAGGAAGTAGCTTCGGGTGTGTATTTCGCAAGGCTGTCGGCCGGTGACCGGGTTGAAACCAGGAAGATGATGCTGCTCAGATAGGTTTTAATATTAACCACAAAACAACAGGCGCCTAAATCGACCCGATCTTGATAATATAATTCTTTTGTAATTATTCTGATTGTTCTTTTGCTCAAGAATGAATGCAATCATTCCTTTAGCCCCGAAAATTGATAGGCCCCTCTGAACCTTCAATAATACGATCTCAAGCCCATCTGATGTATCGTTCTACTTTATCAGCATCATTCTTCTGGTGATGGCGTCGTCTCCGGCGATGAGACGATAGAAGTATGTCCCCGAGGCGACAGAGTGGCCGCTATCGTCAGTGCCATTCCAGGTGAACGAGTATTCACCGGCGCCAAGCAGGCTGTCCACGAGTTTTCTGACGAGTCGACCTTGAATGTCGAAAACCTCCAGGCGGGTGGCCCTCATGGACGGCAGGAAGATTCTGATGTTGGTGGAAGAGTTGAAGGGATTTGGCGCCGCCTGAAAAAGCTCGGTGAATCTTGCCGACCCGACTTCAAGCCTATCGGCGTTCCCCAAAAGAATTCGCGAGAGCGCGACAACGAACCCCTTCATTTCCTCAATGATCCCCGATGACACTCGGAGATGATTTGTCATTCCCCATCCGGTCCTGACATAGTAGCCGAGATTGGCAAGCTGCGCCCTGACATTGTCGGCGTCTCTTCTGACATCCACCATAAAGAAACTCGCCTCCGAGGGGATATATTCCAATCCCATATCCCTGAATTGCTGAAAGCAGAATTCTTTTGCGGTGGTGGCCAGGTCGACGGTGCGATAGACGTGATAATCATCGTCAAGAGCGGCCAGAGCGGCGGCCAGCGACGGCCTGGAAACGGTTGCGATATATTGGCGAGTGCGCATGCTGCTTATGCGTGCTTCCCTGCCAACCGCGAACCCGATCCTGGCCCCGGCAAGGCCGTGGACCTTGCTAAACGTCTTAACAACCACGACATTCTTGCCGCTACGAACCATCTCGATGGCTGAGGGGTATTGCCTGTCGGAAATATATTCCAGGTAAGCTTCATCGATGATGGTGACCACGCCGGACGGGAGGTCATCGACAAAATCCTCCAGCTGCGCGGGGTCGACAATCGTGCCGGTCGGATTATTAGGGTTCGTAATGCAGACGGCGGTGGTATTGGAATTGACACGGCTGCGCATCGCCTGCAGGTCGACTACGTAATTCCTGTTCAGGTTGACATTCTGCACGGCTGCGCCGAAGAACTGGGCATCGCTGGGGAATTGGCTGTACGAGGGGTTGGGGACGACCACGTTCTTGCCAGGCTGCGTGAACGACATGGCGCAAAGCCTCAACATCTCCGTGGCGCCGCTGCCGCAGATTATGTTGTTGCCGGATATGTTGTATTTGGCGGCAAGTGCCGACATGAGCGATTCGGCGAACCAGTCAGGATATCTGTGGGCAAGCTCGGCCTGTTCCCTTATGGCTTCGATGGCCGCTGGGGATGGCCCAAGCGGGTTTTCGTTATAACACAGCCTGCCAATGTAATCGGCGACCAGATGCTCGGACGGGGCCCTCTCGGCGTATGCCTTACGTTCCAAGCCTATCAGGGCCAGGGCCGCGGCCCCGGTGATAGTGCCAAGGAATTTTCGACGGGAAAAGCCGTTACTGCCGGCCAGATCGACCATAATTCCTCCGAAGATCAAAAATCTCTTTTATTCTCAATCGTCCTTGGAGACAAAAACAGACTCACCTAATTATAACGAGTGCGCCGGGAATGTCAAGAATGGAATCTGCCTGACGCAGTTATTGTGTCAGATTGGAATTGAATATTCTTTAGGGAAATGGTTATTTGAGCGTGGATAACGAGAAACTGGAGGAAAGCATGTCAAATGGATCCGCGGCAGCCGCAGCCCACGCCGCCATTGCCAACGCAATCAAGGCCTCGGGGGTTGTGGTAAGAGTCGATAATAAGGATTTCATCGCTATCTTGCAAAAGACACAAGAACCATTAGTCGTATCGTCGGATAAAGGTTTCTGGTCACGTAGCTACAAATACTTGACCAGCTACAAAGGGCTGGCATTCTACACGAAATCGCGGGATTTTCTGAGCCTTCCGGGCGACGCGGAGCTTGTCAAGTGTAAAGAAATAAGCATACCATCTTAGATTCACGGAAAGCAATTCGGCCTGCCCTGTGGCACGTGGCGTTTCATGTCAATAGAAAGAGGTAAAACAAATGATAAAATTTCTTCTCTGGTGCATTTTGCTGGTATTGTCATGGCCGCTGGCATTGCTGGCGTTAATTCTCTATCCCTTTGTCTGGCTTATCCTGCTTCCCTTCAGAATAATCGGCGTGGCCGTGGGAGGAGTCTTGGCGTTACTGCAGGCGATCTTCTTCCTGCCGGCGAAAATTCTTCGGATTCGATAATTGCCACGCGGGAAACTACCAACTGGCGAATTTTGTTATGTTGACGGTATGAAAAAGAGGGTTCTCATTGTTTTGTCTGAGGGTTTTGAGGACATCGAAGCGGTGGCGGTCATCGATGTGCTGAATAGGGCAGGAGTCGATGTCATGATCGCAGGCCTCAATAAGGGGCCCGTGAAGGCGGCTTATGGGACGACGATCATGACAGATACCGACATCGACAGTGTCGCAGACGATTTCGATGGCATTGTATTCCCGGGCGGTCGAAAAAACGCCGCCAACCTGGCGGCCCACCCGAAAGTAATCGGGATGGTTAGGAGATTCGCCGAGTCCGGCAAATTGGTGGGGGCGATATGCGCGGCGCCAAGCCACGTCTTAAGCGAGGCTGCAGGGATTCTGAAAGGCAGACCTGCCACCGGCGACCCTGTTTTCAATGAGAAATTGGCGGCCGGCGGGGCTATTGTAAACGACACGTTGGTTAATGTAGACAATAATATCATAACTGCCATGGGACCGGGGGCGGCACTGCAGTTCGCACTTAGATTGGCTGAGTACCTTGTGGGAAAAGAAATCCCGGCCGGCCTGGTTGCCAAATGGAGGCTGAGCTTCAATTAGCCGATTTCTCTCCCGGCGATAAATCCTCGTTCATAAGATCATAATTTGGCACTTCTCCCTTGCCAATCTGATTCTTCCATTATAGCATTTTCTACGTTGAGGAAACCCATGGCCCTTTAAGGAGATCACATGAAGAAACGGAAGATTACCCCTCTTGATTTGTTGAAACTTAAATTCATTCGTTCGCTGGCGCTATCGCCTGATTCAAAACAGATCTTGTTTGTTGTCGAAACGGCGGCAGAAGATAAGAGGAAGTATTTTTCGCACATTTACATGGTCGGCATAGATGGGAGAGACCTGCGGCAGTTCACGTTCGGCGAAGTCAACGATTCGCATCCAGTTTTCTCTCCCGACGGGAAATCGATAGTGTTTCAATCCAAGCGCGGAGGCAAGAAGGGGCTTTTTAAGATACCGAGAACCGGCGGAGAAGCGCAGCTGCTTGTTGAAGCCGACGGCTCGTTTTCCGACTTGTCGATTTCCCCGGATGGCCGCACGATTCTTTGCATTTTCAAGAAGGCCGATGATGCCCCCAAAAACAAGGATGGCAAAAAGGAAGAGCCTGTTTTCAGACATGTAACGAGAAAAATGTATAAGCTCGATAATGCAGGCTATCTGCCGAAGGACCGGGGCCATGTATACTTATATGATATTGAAACCGGGAAGGGCAAAAAGATCGTCAATACGCGTAATGGTGAGCGATCCCCGGTATGGTTCCTTGATGGAAAGCGGATTGCTTACATCACCAACTTGCATCCCGATCCCGACGAGGAGAGCCTACGCGACGAGATATTTGCTTTGCCGCCCGGCGGCGGCAAAGGGCGCCGCCTTAATAAGCCGCCGGGGCCGGTCGAGGCTTTGTCGGTATCGCCCGATGCCCGGCATATCGCCTATCTCGGCCACGACGAGCCTGATGACGCCTGGGGTGTGGCCAACTACCATGTTTGGAAAATCCCCGTTGCTGGCGGCGCGGCTGTTGATCTGACGCCTGATCTTGATTATCAGACCCTCGATATGACAATTTCTGACACGGCCGAGGAAACGGAGATCATGAGGCCGATGTGGTCGAAGGATGCAAGGAATCTGTATTTCCTGATATCGGAGTCGGGCTCGTCGCATCTGGCCAAAGTTTCAAGCCAGGGGGGCAAAATCAGCCGCATAGTCGATGGCAAGCTGCACATTATGGCGGCGTCGATGAGGTCTGGGAGCGGGACGATTGCGATGTCCGTTTCGGATGCCACGATGCCGGCGGAGATTCATGTTGGAAGCATAAATGGGAATCGAAGGCGAATTACCGATCTCAATTCCAAATTACTTGACGAAGTGGTCTTATCCCGGCCGGAGGAGGTGCTGGTGCCGTCGTTTGATGATTACCCTGTTCACGCTTGGATCATGAAGCCGCCGGGTTTTTCGCCAAAGAAGAAGTACCCGTCGATCCTTGAAATACACGGTGGACCGCGAGTGCAGTATGGGAACACGTTTTTCCACGAAATGCAGTATTTGGCCGGCCAAGGTTACGTTGTTTACTACGGCAATCCTCGCGGGGGACAGGGGTATGGACGCAAACATGCGGAGGCAACTGTCAATAATTGGGGAAGCGTCGACTTCGAAGATTGCATGGCTTTGGCCGATTATATGTCGAAGAAGAGTTATATCGATCCCAGGAGGATGGGGGTTACGGGCGGAAGCTACGGCGGTTACATGACGAATTGGATTATTGGCCACAGCGATAGATTCGCTGCTGCTGTCACCCAGCGGTCAGTGACCAATTTCATATCGATGTTTGGCTCGTCGGACGTGGGTTTTGATTTGGACCGCGAAATCAAAGGGGCTCCCTGGACAGATATGGAAAGCTGGTGGGAGATGTCCCCGATAAAGCACGTGGCCAATATCAGGACGCCGCTCTTGATCAGCCATTCCGAGAACGATCTGCGCTGCCCGATAGAGCAGGGGGAGCAGCTATATATCGCGCTAAAGAAACTGGGCCGCAAGGTGGAGATGGTTCGTTTTCCCGATGAGCCTCATGGGTTATCGCGCTGCGGACGCCCTGATCGTCGCCTTGCCCGCTTGGACTGGATTGCCAGGTGGTTCGATAGATTCCTGAAGAGACGCTGAATCGCGTTGCATTCCCGACTACTGTGCTAAGTCAATGGTTATTTGAGTATCAGCATTTTCCTTGTAACGGACGTATTGCCGGTTTTCAATCTGTAGAAATATGGACCCGATCCGAAGGGCTGTTCCGGGGTATTGCCAGCATTCCAGGCCGCCGTGTGCGTTCCCGCCGATTGGTCCTCAGGTTGCACCAAAGAAGTCTGCACGTTGCGCGATGCTATGACAGATTTTGATGGTCTCCATGTAGCCGTCCTTGGCGTCTCCGTCGATAGCCCCTTCAGCCATTTCCACTGGGCCCAGCAGGAAAATCTGAATTTCAAATTGCTGTCCGACCAGACCCATAGTTTCGGCAAAGCCATGGGAGTTTATGACGATGCCAGGGGAGTCTTCAAGCGCTCCGTTTTCGTGGTCGGGCCGGATGCGAAGCTGAAATACATCAATTACAACTACTCGGTCAAAGACAACCATGACTTCGAAACGTTGAAAGAAGCACTGGCAGCGAAATAAAACATATTTCTGTCAAACATGACGATCGATTTTCGCCCAACAGGCCTGGGGCCCGCCCCCCTCGCCTGCGGCGAGGGCCGGAAACCCTGGCGCCTTGACGAGGCTGGCAGCCAAACGGCGCATGAGTTTCACCATGGCCTCAAGCGTGACCGGCACCGGGTTTCCGGTGGCCCGAACGGGGCCGGGGGCGGGCCCCGCCTCTATGGCTCGCGTATGTTATATTTCCTCATGCGGTAGATTAGGACATGCCGAGGTATTCCCAGCCGGGCTGCGGCTTTGCTCTGGTTCCAGCCCGATGTTTTGAGAGCCTCGGTTATGAGTTTGATTTCGGAATCGATTAAAAGCGAGTGATTCCCCGGCTTTCCCGAGCCATCCTCCGATGGGCGAGGCACGTTCTCGCCGGTTATCTCGGGCGGCAGGTCCCGAATTGTAATCATCGAACCGCGCTTTAGGACCAACGCCCTCTTGATGGCATTTTCGAGCTCTCTCACGTTGCCGGGCCAGTGATATAGTTTAAGCAAAGCCATGGCCTTCTTGTCAACGGCTACATCGTTATCCTGCGAAAGCGTTTTTGTGAAGTGCTCCGCCAGAAGAGGAATGTCTTCGGGCCTTTCCCTCAGGGGAGGAATAGTGATCGGGATTACGTTCAGGCGATAGTAAAGGTCCTCCCTGAATCTGCCCTCCTTGACTCTGGCTGCCAGGTTTTGATTGCTGGCCGCAATTACTCTGATATCAACCGGAATTGTTTCATTCGAGCCCAGCGGCTCTACCAGCTTCTCCTGTAGTACTCGCAGCAGCTTGGCTTGAAGTTCGAGGTGCAGGTCCCCGATTTCATCGAGGAATATGGTGCCACCGTCGGCAAGAACGAATTTCCCCATTTTGTCTTTTACGGCGCCGGTGAAAGCGCCGGTCACGTGGCCGAAGAGCTCGCTTTCTAGCAGGTCCTTGGGAATCGCCGCGCAGTTGACTGTTACGAGTTGCTTGGAGGCCCTTTCGCTCGCCCCGTGAATACCCCTCGCCACTAACTCCTTGCCGGTCCCTGATTCCCCCGAGATTAGAATCGTGGCGTCGCTGCCGGAGACCTTTTTGATGGTTTCGAATATTTCCAGCATCGCCGGCGAACTTCCTATCATGTCGGAAAAGGCCTGTTTCCCATCAAGCTCGCTTCTAAGCTTCAGGTTTTCGTCTTTCAGGCGACGATATTCGAGGGCCTTTTCTATGGTCAGTAGGAATTCGTCGCGATCGAATGGCTTGGTGATATAATCGTAGGCCCCCAGTTTCATCGCCTCAACCGCTTTCTCGATAGTGCCGAACGCGGTAATGAAAACCACCGGCATCTCCGGCCTCAGTTCTTTGACACCGCTCAGAAGTTCGGTGCCGCTCATGCCGGGAAGCTTCATGTCACTGACGAGGAGATAGTATTCCGATTTCTGAAGTTCCTTCAGCGCCATCTCGGCGCTCTCCACCGCCGTGGTGCGGTACCCTTTCTGTTTGAGATTGTATTCGATGATCCGCCGTTGTGACTCGTCGTCCTCGACTATCAGAATCGGATAAGGGTTCACGCCCGCGCCCCTTCGATGATCGGGAACTGGATGTAAAGCGTCGTCCCTTTGCCGGGAGTGCTTTCCGCGCGGATTTTCCCATCATGCTCTTCCACAATCGCTCTTGCCGTCGCCAGGCCCAGGCCGGTACCCTGGGACTTGGTTGAGAAAAACGGCTCGAAGATCTTGTCGATGCTTTCCGGCGGAATTCCGCGGCCGGAATCGGAGAATCTCACACTCAGCCAGCTCGATGATAGAGCCGTCTCCAGTGTGCATTTAATGTCGATTTGGCCGCCGGTAGGCATGGCCTGGATCGAATTAAGGAAAAGATTCAAGAATAATTGATGGAGCCTGTTCTGATCGCCGTTGATATCCGGGATTTCACCAGATTCAAGATTGACCATGATCCCGGCCTGGTCGCATTGATACTTCATCTGTCTCACGACGGCGCCGATGACCTCCCGGAGATTGATTCTGCTCGTTTGCGATGGTGTGGGTTTGGCATACGACAGATATTCCTGCACCACGCTATCCAGACGGTTGACCTCCTTTTCAATCATTGATGTGAACTCCATCTTGTCGGCGGCGGTTGTCTTGCCGTCCCTGAGTATCTGCACCGCTCCTTTGATCGATCCTAACGGGTTCTTGATTTCGTGAGCTATCGATGTCACCATCTGGCCCGCGAGAGAAAGCCTCTCGGCCTGTGACAGGCGCCTCTCGGCCTCTTCCTTTTTGCGCCTGCTGGAACGTTCGCTGTCGAGCAGGATTCCCGAAAAACCGCCTATGGCGAAATAAAAGGCGATTTCGGCAAACTCTCCGTATAGCTCCATCGGCTGAGAGACCGGCCGGATGTAAATGTAGACCACAGAGAAAAAAGAAATGACCAGCGCAGTTACCAAACCACCGCGCAATCCAAACCAGAACGCCGCCAGTACTATCGGGATATAACACAGACGCCCGTGAATGGCATGCATGAGATGCGAATGGCCCCAGATCGGAGCCAGGACTATGTCGTAATAGTGAATCGTGAGCGTGGCCGCGGTCGCCAGCATCACTATCAGCATTCTTGTTCTCTGGTGCATGATTTATTATACGAAATACTGTAGAATTGTCAACAGATTCGTATAATTTTCTACAGCTCATGAATCATCTTAACTCCAGCTCCATGTCACTAATAGATTGTGCTGCAATCAATTCCAGTGAAATATCGTCTGATGGCTTTCGGGCATGCCTTTTGCATTGAACAAGAGCAATGCTAAAGTTCACGTCAAATGCTCGCAACTACATGAGAGAGATTCAGCGTCAGGTTTTGCCTGGAATAAACAGGATACCGTGGGCGTCTCTCTCCGCAGTCGCCATGATTCTTACTGTTGGAGCCATAGCCGCAGCAGAGACTGCAGACGGCCTCCGAATAAGTGATGAGGTTCGACAAGTCGTCGCCAAGAATGACCGCTTGCATTAGCCGGGGACAATGCT
>Ga0315289_10000862_pt1 | contig 46919 bp, 41 predicted proteins | sample YL17G11_40_MG_FD_203452 | JGI IMG/M metagenome (GOLD analysis project Ga0315289, IMG submission 203452) | Sediment microbial communities from Yellowstone Lake, YNP, Wyoming, USA - YL17G11_40 | ecosystem: Environmental > Aquatic > Freshwater > Lake > Sediment | place: USA: Wyoming | collected... | reverse complement strand
CGCTCCGGACAAGGACATGGTAGGAGGAAACAAGAACGCGAGATGGACAGCGTGGACGTTGGAGCCATCCGCGACAGAGCGGTCGAGCGCTTCAACAGCGGCTACAATTGCGCCGAGGCGGTCTTTATGGCCGGCGGCGAGATCGTCGGCAAGGAGGCGGTTCCGTCAGCCATGACAGGCTTCGGCGGCGGCATCGCCAGGCAGGGCTCCGTCTGCGGCGCGCTCACCGGCGCAGTTGCAGCCATCGGGCTGGCAGCCGGCAGGACCGAAGGCTCGGACCTCGAGACGAAGCAGAGCGTTTATCGGTCGGCGGGCGAGCTCTTCCGCCGGTTCCGCGAGGAGTTCGGCAGCGAGCATTGCACCTACCTCTGCGGCTGCGACCTCTCGACCCAGGATGGCAGGGACAGGTTCGTCCGCGAGGATGTGCATCATCGGGTGTGCGTCAGGTTTGTCTCAGGAACTGTGGAACTGCTCGCAGGTATCCTGAGCGAATAGGTTCGAACAGAGGACGCGTTGCGAAAACCAATCATAGCAATAGACGGGCCTGCTGGCTCGGGGAAAAGCACGGTGGCCCAGGGCGTGGCCAGGCGCCTCGGCTATCTCTACATTGACACCGGGGCGATGTACCGAGCCGTGGCGGTCAAGGCGCTTGAAGCCGGCATCCCGCTCGACGAACCGGACCGCATCGTGGAGCTGGCAAACCGGCTGAACATCTACTTCCGCCAGGTTGGCGGCGAGCAGCGAATCTATGCGGATGGAGACGACGTGACCGAGGCCATCAGGACTCCCGAGGCCACCAGGCTCTCCAGCCCCGTCTCAGCCATTCCCGGCGTGAGGCACAGGCTGGTGGAGGTGCAGCGGCGAATGGGGGCGCAGGGCGGCGCGGTGATGGAGGGCCGTGACATCGGCACCTACGTATTTCCGAATGCCGAGGTCAAGGTGTACCTGACTGCATCCGCCGAGGAACGGGCGCGCCGGCGGTGCAAGGATCTGGAAGCGGCGGGGCTGCCGGCCGATCCGAGGCAGGTCGCCGCCGACATCCGCGAGCGCGACGAGCGCGACAGCACTCGCGCCATGGCCCCGCTTCGGCAGGCTGACGATGCCGTGCTCATCAATACAGACGGGCTTGACATCGAACAGGTCGTCCGTGCCGTCATCGCCGTCCACGACCGGAGGATGAAAGAGTGCTCTACTGGATAGGCTGGGGCCTGTTCCGCTTGATCCTGGCCACCCTCGGCCGCTGGAAGGCTGTTGGAGCCGAGAACGTGCCAGAAACCGGCGGCGTGATCCTCGCTCCGAACCATATAAGCTACGCCGACCCGCCAACCGCCGGCTGTGGCATCACCCGCAAGGTCCGCTTCATGGCCAAGCAAGAACTCTTCGACATTCCGGTGCTCGGGTTCCTCATCAGGAGGGTCGGGGCATTTCCGGTCCATCAAAAGACGGCTGACCGCGCGGCGCTGAGAAAAGCCATCGAGCTGCTCGAACAAGGCGAAGTAGTTTGCATCTTCCCCGAGGGCACCAGAAGCCTGGACGGGGAGCTGCAGAAGGCAGTGCCTGGGATCGGGATGGTGGCGCTCCGCTCGAAGGCCCCGATCGTGCCCGTCGCGCTGATCGGAACCAACAGGCTGCTGCCTCCGCACTCCTTCCTCCTTCACTTCGCCCGCGTCCGCACGATCTATGGGGAACCGCTCACGTTCGACGACCTGCACGACCGTGGGACGGATCGAGAGGCCGTCGAGCAGGTTGGGCAGCGCGTAATGGCCGCAATCGCCGAGCTGCAGAAAAGCGTCGTGTCGTAACCGGCAGCATCTATGTCATTCTGAGCGCCAGCGAAGAATCTGGCATGGAACAACAGGCCTTGAGGCTCCGGTATACAGACGACGCTAGGCCTGGCCCTTCTGCACGAAGTTGACCCGCAGGTCGCTGACCAGGGTCCTGTTGGCCCGGCGCTGCTCCTCCGAGACATGAGGCGCTATCTGATCGGACAGAAAAACCACGCTGTCAATGGCAACCTTCGCCTGGGCAAGGTCCTGCTCCACCTTCTTGGTGGCCGGGTTCATGTGCAGACCCATCCACTGCCACGCGCTCTCTGAGAGCATCAGGATTACCCACTGGATCAGCGAGTAGACATCGCCGACGGCCTCCTCTTCCTCTCCCGCTGCTCCTGCCTGCGCATCGCCCCCTGCCTCGGCTTGCTGCCCTGCAGGCTGTTCGGTCGCGGCCTCGCCGGACGGTGGCGCAGGTTCCTTACGCTTGCCACGGTTGTCTACGACTTCAAAGCCTTTCTCTTCCTCGTTTTCCAATTGGCTCGCCTCCAACAAATACGGTCATGGGGCATGGGAATGTACTGGTCGCTGCTCTCAACTCCCAACTCTCAACTCTCAACCCTCAACCCACACCTACCGTCCCCTCCTGAGATAAGACGCCGCCGACATCAGCCCTGCGCCGGTAATCGCGCCGAGCACGTCAGCGGTCCAATCAAGGATGTCGCAGCACCTGGTCGGCACAAAGAACTGGTGCAGCTCGTCGGTCGCACCGTAGGCCGCCGAAATCGCAATTGCCACTACCGCCACCACACCGAGCCTCCAGCCAGGACGAGTCCCGCGCACCGCCCTCATGACGATCGCCGCCAGCCCCGCGTAGGCAATGTAGTGCTCCGGCTTGTCAATGCCCCGAAGGCCCAGCGGCGGCGGGATCGTGGGCAGCGATGACAGCACAAATATCGCCGCCATATATGCTACGACAGGCAGCCACAACCCGGACATCAGCCCCCTCATCCGCGGCCCACCATCGCCAGGAACTCCTGCTCCGATAGAACCGCAACGCCCAGCTCCTGCGCCTGGTCGAGCTTCGACCCGGCCTTCTCGCCAGCCACCACGAAATCCGTACTCTTGCTCACCGAAGAGCTAGGCTTTCCTCCAAGCCGCACGACCAGATCCTCGGCTTCATCCCTCGTCATCGTCTCCAGGCCGCCCGTAAAGACGACGGTTTTGCCGGCCAGGACGGTGGAAGCGGCAGCGACGGCCGGGGACTCGGGCTGGACGCCAGCCCGACGCAGCTTCTCAAGCACGCGCTTTGTCGCGTCCTGTGCGAAGAACCGGGCAATGCTCGCCGCCACCACTGGCCCTATGTCCGGCACGCATGCCAGCTCGTCGGTCGAGGCGCCCTCGAACCGATCCAGCGAGCGGAAGTGCTGCGCCAGGATCTGTGCCGTCCTTTGCCCCACGTGCCTGATGCCAAGCGCATAGATCAGGCGGTCGAGCGTCGTATCCTTGCTCTGCTCGATCGCCGCAATGATGTTCGCCGCCGACTTCTCGGCCATCCGCTCCACTCCCTCGATGTCCTCCTGCTTCAGGAAATAGAGGTCGCCGGGATCGCTTATTAGCCGCGCCTCGGTCAACCGCTCAACCAGGGATGGGCCCAGACCCTCTATGTTCATGGCCTCGCGGGAGGCGAAGTGCGCGATCGTCTCCCTGATCTGGGCCGGGCAGGCAATCCCGATGCAGCGCGTCACCGCCTCGCCCTCGACCCGCTCCACCTCCGATCCGCAGACGGGGCACCTGTCCGGCATCTTGAACTCGATCTCGTCGCCGTCGCGCTCCTCCTTGACCACCTCAACGACCTCCGGAATGACCTCGCCGGCCCGCTGGACGACCACGGTATCTCCGATCCGCACATCCTTTCGGCGGACCTCGTCTTCGTTGTGCAAGGTCGCGCGCGAGACCGTTACTCCGCCGATCTGCACAGGGTCCATGATGGCTACAGGGGTAAGCGCGCCAGTGCGCCCGACCGAGACAAGAATCTCACGCACGACGGTCGTGGCCCGCCTCGGCTGGTATTTGAACGCTGCGGCCCAACGTGGATCGCGCGCGACATACCCCAGCCGCTCCTGGAGCGCCAGCGAATTCACCTTTATCACCACGCCATCCATGTCATAGCCCAGTGATTCCCGCTTGTCCTCCCACTGGCGGCAGTAGTCCCATGCCTCGGCGATGTCCCTGCAAAGCCGGATGTTGGGGTTCACCTTGAACCTCCAGGCCCTGAAGGCGGAGAGCACCTGCCAGTGGGTAGTCCAGTTGCCGTTCTCGACATATCCGATGCCGTAGCAGAAGATATCGAGCCTGCGCCGTGCAGTGACGGCCGGATCGAGCTGGCGCACCGAGCCTGCAGCCGCGTTGCGAGGGTTGGCAAAGACCGGCTCTCCCCGCGCCTCCCGCTCCTCGTTTATCCTTCTGAACTCCTCGTGAAGAAGGAAAACCTCACCGCGAATCTCTGCGAACCTGGGAACCGCGTAAGACTGCCCACTATCCGAGCCTGGGCTTATCCGAAGCGGAATGCCGCCGATGGTCCGCAGATTGGCAGTGATGTTCTCGCCGCGGAGGCCGTCTCCTCGCGTCGCTCCGACGGTGAAGATACCGTTCTCGTAGGTGAGCGACACCGCCAGGCCGTCTATCTTCAGCTCCGCCACATATTCCAGCGCATCGCCCGCCTGCAGGCCGAGCATGCGCTTATTCCGTTCATCGAACGCCCTCAGTTCCTCCTCGGAGAAGGCGTTTGCCAGGCTGAGCATCAACTGCCGGTGTTCATGTGTCCCGAATGCCTCCTGGGGGGCCGCGCCGACCCGCTGGGTCGGCGAATCCGGGGTGACGAGCGACGGGCAGCGTTCCTCAATGCCCGTCAGCTCGCGCATCAGGAGGTCGTAATCGGCGTCCGAGATAATCGGGGCGTCCAGAACGTAGTAGCGGTAGTTGTGCTCGTTTATCTCGCGCCGCAGTTCCTCCACCCGCTCAACCGTCTCGCGCGGAGGCTCCCGGCCCGACTCATTAGACTCTGCCATTCCTGCATCACCACGCCACATGCTGCCCATGCGGCCCTCAACATCACAATCTTAGTAACGCACCAGCCGCGTGTCAAGGCAGGGGTCAGGAATCAGGATTCAGGATCCGATGGCCCGGCGCGTCTCGCGCCGGGCCTGATCTGCCGCACGTCCCGGTGCGGCGTTTCCTACGGGTGACGGCCCGTCCTGACGTCCCACCGGCCGTCCGTGACGTCTATCACCGCGTAATCCCCATCAGCCGAGTTGCCGACGTTGACGGCGGTGCTCCCGTCCTTCATCTGCCTCATCTGCTGGTCGTGCAGATGCCCGCAGAGGTAGACCTTCGGTTTGACGAGTTTGAAGGCTTCGAGGAAGCAGCGCTGGCCGCGGTGGCGGCCTCCGGAAAGCGCGTCCGCCAGGCCAACGGCGCAGCCGTGCGTCATCAGGATGTCCACATGGCCGGCTGACTCGGCAGCGGCGACTACCTCTTCGTCCGTGATGTAATACGGCTGCCGGTGCGACTTGGCCCAGATGCCGCTGATGCCGGCCACAGTGATCGGCCCAACCGATCTCACCTCGCCGCCGGTAAGGAGCACCGGTGAGCCGTCGCGGTTGGTGAGCGAGGAGAGGAGCGCGACGTCGTCGTGGTTGCCGAAGACAGAAAGAACGTAGGTCCGGTCAATGATCCACTGGTAATCATCCCGCGGAACCTGGCCGGGGTCGCCCCAGTCGCCACAGCAAAGGAGCGCATCAGGCGCGAGCTCCCGGGTAAGAGCCTTGACCGCGGCGAGTTCGCCGTGCATATCGCCAACGCAAAGAATCCGCATCGGCCCACAGAATGGAGATTGGAAGTTGGAAGATGAGGAGCACTACCCGATCTGTGGGAACCCTTCGCCCTCCAACCTCTCACCTCTCACCTCTCACCTCTAACCTCTAACCTCTAACTCACACCCATCCTCTGGTCTTCATTGCCTCCGCCACGCGCTGGACGGCGACCATATAGGCAGCCGTCCTCATATCCACCTCTTCCCGAAGGGAGACTTCCAGCACGTCCGAGAAGGCCTTCGTCATCTTCTTGTCCAGCCTGGCGTGGACCTCCTCTTCCTCCCAGTAGAAGTTCGTCAGGTTCTGAACCCACTCGAAGTAGGAGACGGTGACACCTCCTGCGTTGCACAGAAAGTCGGGGATGACGAATACACCCTTTTTGTACAATATCTCGTCAGCCTCGGGAGTCGTCGGACCGTTGGCAAGCTCGGCGATGATGCGAGGGCGCACGTTCGGCGCGTTGCGCTCGGTGATGACCTCTTCCAGTGCGGACGGAGCGAGAACATCAACCGCTAGTTCGAGGAGTTCTTCATTGCTGACGGGCCTGGTGCCCGGGAAGCCCGTGACCGACCCGGTCTCGAGCTTGTGCTTAATCACTGCGTCCGGGTCCAGCCCCTGTTCGGAGTAGACGCCGCCTCTGGTGTCGCTCACAGCCACGATCCGGCAGCCCAGGAGCTGCTTGAAAAGGATTGCGCCGTACTGGCCCGCGTTTCCGAAGCCCTGAATCGCGCACGTCGCCTTCGTCAGGTCAATTCCAAGATGCTTCGCGGCATCTCTGACCGTATATGCGCCGCCGCGACCGGTGGCGTCGCCCCTGCCCTCGGACCCGCCGACCGACAGCGGTTTGCCCGTAATAACGCCCGGAGAATAACGGCCTGTGAGCTTTGAATACTCGTCCATCATCCAGCCCATGATCTGCGGGGTGGTGTAAACATCCGGCGCAGGGATGTCCTTGTCGGGCCCGATTGAGTGGACGACGGCGTCAATGTAGGCTCGGCTGAGTCTCTCGAGTTCGCCCGTTGACAGCTTCCTGGGATTGCAGATGATCCCTCCCTTGCCGCCGCCGAGCGGGATGTCCACGATTGCGCACTTCCACGTCATCCACGCGGCGAGCGCACGGATGGTGTCAATGGTCTCATCGGGATGGTAGCGGAGTCCGCCCTTGTTCGGCCCGCGAGCGTCGTTGTATTGGACCCGGAAGCCTTTGAACACCTGGATGGTTCCATCGTCCATCTTGACGGGCAGCGAAACATGAATCTCGCGCATGGGCTCGCGCAGCACCGCGTGGACTGCGGGATCCAGTCCCAGCTTGGCAGCGGCCTTGTCAAGCTGGGCTTGTGCAATTTTGAAGGGGTTAGCCTTCACGGCCTCTTGCACAGCCGCATTCTCAGCCATATCTCATCCTCCTATGCTGATTTCCATTTGCCCGCGGGACAGGCAGACCCAACCGAAAGACAAAAAAGCCTCTCCCGGTGCGCTCCAGGAAAGGCCTCGCTGCCTGTGCGTCTATGCAATTATCCCGCTACTGCAACCCCGTCGTTGCGACTGCACCTATAATATACCGCGAACAGCCGAGCTTGTCAACCATTACTGTCTGCCGCGCAGATAATCCTGTCCAGCAACCCGCCCGACGCAGCGAATGAGGCGACGCCCTGCCCGGACAGCGCCATCGGCACCGCCCACACCGCCATGTCCGAATAATAATCGCTGCCCCAGACCGGCGTGCCATCGGCAGAAGAGATCAGGCAGTGCTGGTTCCAGGGAGAGAGCGACGCTATGGCAAGAGAGTGCGCCAGCCGCTTTGCCAGTTCGAGCCCTGCTTCCATCCGGCCTTCATACATCATCGTCATCGCCGTGCAGTAGCACTCCCCGACGAATATGTGGCGGGCGTGGTCGCCGTCGGCTTCATCTATCGAGCCATCCGGCAGACAGCCGTTTACCGCGCCCCACCTGGTTGCGCCCATGTTGAGGCGCACGACCGAATCCAGCGCCCCATGGACACGTTCCTCGGGCAGCAGTCGGCCAACTCCCAGCACGCGGGAGCACCAGTCGCCCATAAGCTGGTTGGCAAGGCAGATTTCGGAGGACACTCCGCCATCAGGATCGCTCCAAAGCGCGTAGTAGCGCCCATTCCAGAGCTTCGAGTCGAATGTCTGGCGGCCGCGCTCGAACCAGTCGCGGCACAGGCGGGCGAAGTCCGGATCGCCGGCCCGCGTGGCCATCTCCGCCGCCGAGAGGAGGCTTGCGAGCCAGATGCCGGCGACGTAGGCCGACGTCCCGCGCCAGGGCCAGATGTCGTAGAACTGGTTGGCCGGCCAGCTCTCCCCTGGAAGCGGGTGAGGATGCTCGTTCACCAGGCAGTCCCCATCGGTGTCCAGGGTCTTTGCGAACTCGATAGCTGCCTTGACTGAGGGATAGAAGTGCTTCAGATCCTCTTCGTCTCCGGTTCTTCCGATATAGCGGTGGACCAATTGGACGTACTCTGCGGAGTTCAGCGGATGCTGGCAGCGGTAGTGCGGCCTGTCCAGACCGTTGGGCGTGCCAAAGGAGAACGGAATCTCTCCCGATCCGAGCTGATAGTGGCGAAAGCCCTCCAGGGTCGTCCGTTCGAGCTCAGGGAAGAGCATTAGCATCGGGAAATGGCCGTGGAATCGGCAGACCATCGTCTCGGTGATCGGACAACCCGTGAAACTCTCGCTGTGAGCGAAGATCTCATGGCTTGGATACCAGCTATCCGGATCGTCGTCGTAGATCCAGATGCTGTTCTTGGGAAGGCTGTAGAGCGCATTGACAAGGGCATCTTTCAGCCACGGAGGCAAATCTGTCTCGTAAATCACCTGCTGCCAGGCGAGCGAGCGGCGGAGCAGGTCACCCAGGCGGCGAGCGGTGAACTCGGCGACCTCGCTCGCGCTGCCGAATCGGACACAGTAGCGGTGCCGCCGCACTTTCCAATCGCTGTCCTTGAAGTAGGGATAGAACCATGCGAGGATGAAGGTTACCTCCGCTGTTTCACCGGTGGCCAGGGAGAAATCAGCGGTCACTTTGCTTGGGCCAGGGGAATCCGGGAGCGAATCTTGCGCGCCGATGGTGACGCCGGGCGCAGGAACAGCGCCCACAGCGTATCCGTAGCCACGGCCGTCGGCCATCGAAACCCCGTGCAGTGCGCTGGTCATCCTCTCGGCGCGGCTCTCGGCGCCACTGCCGGGGAAGCTCAACTCCAGTTTTGCCTGGAGTAGTCTGCCCGAATCGTTCGTGACCCTCACCATAAACACCGCTGCCGGGATGTTGGACGAATCCTTATCCCCCGGGATGAACGGGGAGAATGCCCGGACAGCGATAGCAATCGGCATATCCAGCTCGAAGGCCACGTCGGCAAAGGGATAATGACCCCAGTAGCGCACCGCAGCCGCGCCTCCAGGGCCAGTCTGGAGATCGCGCCTCTCGCCGCCCGCCTCCACAGCCAGGAACGCCGTAGACAGCTCCCTGGGCGGGACAAAATCGTTCAGTATGCTGCACTGGCCAAGCGTCCCGTCAGGCCTGAATTCGATGAAGCCGGTGCCGAGGGCGCCAAGCGGCACGCCCGACGAGGGAAGGGGCGAGTCGTAGATGATGCCGACAACGGGCGAACGAAATCCTTCGGCTTGAAACTCCTTCAGGACGCCGCAGGGCGCGCTGTCATCGAAGAAGGTGCTCTGAGTATCCATGATCGGGTCCTCCATAATGCTGCGCAAGGACTGGCTTTCGTGCGACCAGCCGGCTCACATGGGCTTGATCCGCCAGGCGTTCCCGCTCTTGGCGTCGAGCGAAATAAGCACGGAGCCATCCAGGTCGGTTTCCCGGCACGCGCCGGTCCATAGGTCGGTCACCCGGCATCTGCCTTTGGGCACAGTCCGCCCGTCAAGCGCCACCAGCGCCTTGCGCTCCTCTTTGGCAAGGCTCGCCGCCACAAGATACCAGGTTTGCCCGCGCCGGAAGAGCGCCGTATGGACGCCCGAGGCGTCGGCGCGAGCGTGGGTCGGAATGCCCAGGTACTTGTGCATGGCCAGAACCAGCGCAGGATTGGGATCGAGTCCAAGCACGACGATCTTCCCCTTGCCGCGCCGCTCGACGTAGCCGACTGTGAACTCCTTCCCCCGGTAGTTGACCGCAAGGACGTCGCTGTTTTCGACAGCCTGAAGCGGACCGACGGTCTGAACGGCCGTGATCCACTCGACCTGCTCCTGGCGGGATGGCTCGTAATCGAAGACGGCCCCCTCGGCAATCGGTCTTTCGCCGCCCAGATGCACCTCCAGGCGCTTTCCGAGGGGCGAGAGAATGCGGTCCGGCTCCCGGATTCCGAGGATGTTCATTGGGGCCTGCCGCTCGTCGAGACGCGGGAAGTTCTTAAACACGACGAGGTCCCCTCCGGCCTCCACGTAGGCCGCGAGGCGTTCCTGGTCGGCCCTCGAAAGCCACTGGTCGCCCGTGTAGAAAACCAGAGGCTTTTCGACCTTGCCGGTCCCCAGATCGAACGTCTCGTAGTCAATGTCCGCGTCGTAGAGGGCGTCGAGAACCGGATCGGAGCGCAGGCTGCGGTGGGCAGCGATGTGCAGAGGATCAACGACGACGGCCGTATCGGTCAGCTTATCGAGCGATGGCGGGTCCATCTCGCCGAATATCCGGACGATCTTCTGGAACACTTCGAATAGCTCTCCCCGTATCCGTCCCCACTCGTTGATCGGGCAGAAATACCAGTTGTCGCGGTTCACCAGCATATACCAATTCCACCCGACTATCCCGGCCCCGAGCGCGGAGAAGCAGGCGATGCGGTAATGGTTGGGCGTGATGACGCCGGCCATCTCGTGCAGGCCGTGCCAGACGCCGGCCTCGAACTCGGCGATATACGGAATCGGCGAGATCGAGCGCTGGTAGCGCAGCACATCCATGAACAGCCTATGAGACGTGGGGTAGCCCTGCAGCTCGAATTCGTTTCCGGGATAGACATCTATGCCGACGAAATCCACGACTTTGGCAAGCTCGCGCTGGTTTTGGACGTCGCCGCCATAGTAGTAGTTATGGTAGATCGGAACGTCCACGCCGAGCTCCCGATAGACATCCGCGTGCCACTTGACCGCTTTTGCTACCGACCAGTGCTGGAAGCGCCAATAGTCGTCCGCCGCCGCCCGCCGGCCCCGGTCAAGCACGAACGGCGCCTCGGCTGCGGGCTGGGCCTGGTCAATTGACTCATAGCTCGTTCCCCAGGCACAGTTCAGGGCCTCCACGCTGCCGTACCGGTCCCGCAAGAACTGGTGGAACAGCCCTGGCCGGCCTCTCAGGCCCATCTCGTCCTCGAACCAGTGGGTGAAAAGGTCCATCTCGTTGTCCGGCTGAAAGCATACGATCCGGCCGCCGCTCGTGGCGAAGTAGGGCTTAAGTACCGCCGTGACCCGCTCCATCCAGATTCGCGCCGCAGCCTGGTACTCCGGAGAAAGGCGGTGGTAGGCTGCTGCGTAGTTGGGGACGCCAGCGTTCTTCCATTCGGAGTAGATGTAAGGGCCGGGGCGGATGATGATCCAAAACCCCATCTCCTGCGCCAGGTCGAGGAAGCCCACCAGGTTCCGCTGCGGCTCCGTCTCGCCTGTAAAATCGAACTTTCCACGCTCGTATTCGTGGTATTCCCAGCAGACGTACGTGGCGACGGTCCGGAGTCCCATTTCGCGCACGCGTTCGAGTATCTCCCGCCAACGGGCCGGCGCGAGCCTCCAGTAATGAACTTCGCCGGAGATGAGCGGAACCGGGATCTCGCCAACGTAGATTTGTCTATCCTTGATCCGAACCTCTAGCACGGCTTTATTCCTCCGGGTAGAAGATAGCAGATATGCCGGTCGGTCGGCAAGGCTCCGGGGCAGCCTCGCCGATCCGCCACGGGCAGCAGATTCCCTTGGACAAGTAGGTCTTGCATTTCCGCCGACAATATGGTATAAGTAGTACCGGTCGGGTGGGACCTCCCGTCCGATCAGCCATCGAGAGGAGTGTTGTCAGAGTGGACAACAGAGAAGCAAAGGAGCTTCGAATGACGGTGGTTCTCCGAGGGAGCGACGGCCTGGGACGCCCGGACGCCCGCCGAGCGCTCAGGGAATCGGTGGGCCGGCTCGGCCACGAGCTTGGGGCCAGCGCAATAGCTGTCACATTCCCCGAGGTGCCGGCACCGGACGATTCATCGGAGATTCACGAAACTGACGTGGACTGGATGGTGGAATAGAGGGCTATCCTCCAGGCGCTGTCGCCTCTACACCATATCCAGGTCGGACCCCAGTCGTCCATGGGGGCAGACTGCCCGCGCCGAGGCCGCATCGCCTACGAACCTCTGGTAGTGGCTGGGCGCTGTCCCGGCCTTGAGGTTTCGCCAGTCCGCCAACGGCTCGTCACCACCGCCAAACCCAACCCCCGGCATCACCTCCGCCACTCATTGCTCATTGCTCATCGCTCATTGCTCAATCGTGGGCTGGGGGAAGAGGGAATCAAAGCGAACAAATGCCGTCAAGAAAAAGTTGTCGCTTTCGTAAACCTGGCGGCCTGTCGTGCGTTATTAGAAGGTGGAGGTAACCGCGACACTGCGAGGAACAACTAAGCCGGCGCCGCAACGCCCAGCCAAATGCGCACGCCGGGAGATCCGTTGCTGCCAAACACGCAGTGAGGCCGCTGCTTGACACTCGGTGGGCCTTGCTAATATACTTGAGCCAGTAATTCTACCAGGTGCTTGGGAAGGCCCAAGAGAGATGGGAGAGCGTCCTCCGATCCGATCAGGAGGTTAACGTATCTTGGATAAATTGTATGTGACCGGCGGCGCCCGGCTCGAAGGCACCGTCAGGACGAGCGGCAGCAAGAATGCCACACTGGCCATTATGGCGGCTGCCCTGCTCGCCAATGGACGCACGATTCTCTCCAACGTCCCGAGAATCGGCGACGTTTATACGATGGTGGAGATGCTGCGCGCGCTTGGCGCCGAGTGCGAGATCAACGGCAGCGATGTCGTTGTCATAGACGCAGCCGAGCTGCGATCTGTGGAGGCCCCTTACGATCTCGTCAAGAGGATGCGGGCCTCTTTTACCGTAATGGGCCCAGTGCTGGCCAGGACGGGCTATGCGAAGGTCGCCATGCCCGGCGGATGCGATATAGGCGCGCGCCCGATTGACTTCCACGTCAAGGGCATCCAGGCGCTCGGCGCGCATGTCAACACCGAGCATGGATTCGTCGAGGCCGAGGCAGATCGGCTTCAAGGCGCGGAGGTCTACCTGGACTTCCCGAGCGCTGGCGCTACCCAGCACATCATGACCGCTGCGTGCCTGGCCGATGGTGTAACCACTATACAAAACGCCGCCATGGAACCCGAAATCGTTGACCTGGCGAAGTTCCTCAGGGGGATGGGCGCCAGAATTGACGGGGCTGGAACTACGACCGTGAGGATCGAGGGCGTGAAGGAGCTTGTGGGCACAAGTCACGAAATCATCCCCGACCGGATGGAGGCCGGCACCTACGCCGTTGCAGCCGTGATGACCCAGGGCGACGTTAGAATCGAATGGGTGGCCTCCAGACACATGGAGCCGTTCCTGCTGAAGCTGCGCGAGACAGGGGCCGTCGTAGCCGCCAACAATTCCTGGGTGCGCGTCCGCTCGAACGCTCGGCCACTGCCCACTGACATCGTGACTATGCCCCATCCCGGCTTTCCGACCGATATGCAGCAGCCGTTTGTGGCGCTCCTCTCGATCGCACAGGGCACTTCTGTCGTGACGGAGAATGTTTATGAACGGCGGTTCAGGTACATAAGCGAGCTGCAGAGGATGGGCGCGGACGTAAAGCAGGATGGCCGGACGGCCATTGTGAAGGGGGTTGACCGGCTTACGGGAGCGCCGGTAACTGCTACCGACCTCAGGGCTGGTGCTGCGCTCGTAGTTGCCGCACTCGGTGCAGAGGGGCAGTCCGAAATCGCCGGCGTCGAGCACATTGATCGCGGCTACGAGTGCATGGTCGAGAAGCTTATGGGCGTAGGGGCCCAGGTCGTGCGCGTGGGTTCAGAGAGAAAGGGAATTCCTCTGTGTTTAGCCTAGTCCCTGAGCTTGGAATTGATCTGGGGACTGCCAACATAGTTGTCTTCCTAAAAGGAAAAGGAATCGTTCTTCGCGAGCCAAGCGTCGTCGCGATGTCAACCGTGACGAAGAAGGTTCTCGCGGTCGGCGAGGAGGCTCGCCTGATGATTGGCCGCACACCGGGCAGCATCGTCGCCGTCCGCCCAATGAGCGAAGGTGTGATCGCCGATTACACCACCACCCAAAAGATGCTCGAGTACCTCATCACCAAGGTCTGCGGCCGCAAACGCATGTTCAAACCCCGTGTGCTGGTTAGTGTGCCCTCGGGTGTGACCAGCGTGGAGAAGCGGGCGGTGATCCAGGCAGCCAGGAGCGCCGGAGCCGGGGAAGCCTACCCGATAGAGGAACCTATGGCCGCGTCCATCGGGGCCGGCCTGCCCATCTCAACGCCTGGTGGGAACATGGTCGTAAACATCGGCGGAGGAACGACGGATATCGCAGTTATCTCGCTTGGCGGCATAGTCGTTTCTCGCTCGATCAGGCTGGGCGGGAACAAGATGGACGAAGTTATCGCCCGACACATCAAGAACAAGTATAACCTTATGATCGGCGAACGGACGGCGGAGGAGATCAAGATCAAGATCGGCTCGGCCTACCCACTGCAGACGGAGATGACCCTGGAGGTCCGCGGCCGAGACATGGTTGCTGGACTGCCCAAGACGGTCGAGGTGACCTCGGAGGAGATTCGGGCTGCGCTTTCGGAGCCGGTGGGCGCGATAGTTGACCGGGTCAAGGGCGTGTTGGAGCTAACACCCCCGGAGCTGTCGTCCGATATCATCGAACGGGGAGTCATGCTGACGGGCGGGGGCGCCCTGCTTAGAGGAATGGACAGGCTTCTTGCCATCGAGACGAATATTCCCGTCCACGTGGCGGAGGATCCCCTTTCCTGCGTCGCTCTTGGCACAGGGAAGGCGCTGCACGAGTTTGACGAGATACGCGACAACTTCATCTTGAGCGGGGTCGAGTGAGTCGGAGCCCCGAGGCGAGAAGACTCCAGGTCCGAAGGCAGCCCCAGCCCCTTACGCCCCGAAAAGGAGGTTTAAACCCCATGAGGATAGTGGTGATTGCACTCGCCGCCATTAGCATTTGCGCCGGGTGCTTTGCAGCGGAGGACAAGACCGGGAATCAGCCTTTTCGCGACGTCCCGCCTGACCACTGGGCAGCTCCGGCGGTAAAGCAGCTTGCGGAACAGGGAATCCTCAAAGGCTATCCGGATTCGACCTTCAGAGGTGACCGACCGATCACGCGCTACGAGCTTGCGGTAGCGCTTGCCCGGTTTGCAGAATTCATCGAGGCCAGCCGAAAGCCCCTTGCCCCCGAACCAAAGAAGGGCGACGCGGGCCCGCGGACCGGTTATCCCCCCTGGGCGAGCGGTTCGATCGAACTCCTCACATCGGGGCAATTTCTGGCCGTGGATTCGCCGATAATTACGGATGGCAGGAAGGCGGCGACCGGGGAAGATCTGGCCCAGGCGCTCGCCTCGTTTGCAGCACGGATTATCGAGTTGGACACCGTGGACCCCGGCCTCCAGGATTTGCCGTAGTCCCGATGCTCTGTGTCAAACTCCGCAGTTCTGGGTAACAGTCAGACGTTGGCGCGCCGCGACGGGCGGACCGGTGGCAACGAGGAGCGCGGGCGAGCGCGTCACCCAGGGGAAGTCCGTTTGACGGCAGTCAGTACATCGCAGTCGCAGGAAGAAACCCGGGTAAGTGTTGAGGGCGACCTCGATCTCACATCGGTCCCAGCCTTTCGGGCGGCTGTGGATGAGGCGCTTGAGACGCGAGAGAAAAGAAGGCTGGTGGTTGACCTGCGCCAGACCTCCTACATAGACTCCGCTGGGCTGGAGCAGTTGCTGGCTGCAAACCGGAAGCTTGCGGCGCAGGGCGACCGCCTGACCGTCCGCGTCCTGCCAGGCAGCCAGCCGCAGACAGTGCTCGGGGTTGTGGGTTTCGGCACGATCATGGATGTGGAGCCCGCGACCGGTGCCGAGTAATGCCGGCCCCGCCCATTGTCCAGGCCACGCTCGTTATCCCAAGCAGGCCGGAGCACCTGCCGGAGGTGCGCGAACTGGTCGGGAGCACGGCGGATAAGGCCGGCTTTCCCCCGCACGAAGTGCAGCGCATCGTCACCGCCGCCTTTGAGGCCGTCGTGAACGGCGCCACCCACGGCTCACCGCTCGGTCCGCAGAACACCATCAATGTCACCGTCAGCGTCTACGCCGACAGAATGGTCGTCGAGGTCGCAGACCAAGGCCCCGGATTTGGGAATGCCAAGGCGGACGAAATGCCAGACCTCGCCTCGGCCCGCGGCCGCGGCATCGCGCTGATGCGAGCGCTGGTGGACGAGGTGGAGCTGGTGACGGACGGCGGCGGGAAGGTGATCCTGACCAAATACCGAAGGGTCGAATGAACGTAGGCGGCGGCTGATGGCGCCAGGGCCGACCGTGCGGGGCCGCTCATCGCTTATCCAGCGGCAGTCGTCTCTCCCAGGACCGCCCTGGCAGCAGCGACCGTATCGGCAATATCCTTCTTGCTGTGGGCGGTGGAGACGAAGCCGGCTTCGAACTGGGATGGAGCAAGATAGAAGCCGCGCTCGAGCATGCCGCGGAAGAAGCCGGCGTAGCGGGCGGCATCGGAGGTCCTGGCGGAGGCGTAGTCGGTGACCTCGTTCTCCGTAAAGAAGAGGGTGAACATCGAGCCTACGCGGCCCGTTTGAGCGGCGACCCCGGCTGCCGCGGCTGCTTCCAGGAGTCCATCCGCGAGGGCCGCGCCTTTCTTCTCGAGTTTGTCGTAGATCCCTGGCTCCTTGAGCATGCTGAGCGTCTCGATCCCCGCAGCCACCGCAAGCGGGTTGCCCGAGAGCGTCCCAGCCTGATACACCGGCCCGGACGGTGCAACGAACTCCATTATCTCGCGCCTGCCGCCGTAAGCGCCCATCGGCAGGCCGCCGCCGATGATCTTGCCAAGCGTGGTCAGGTCCGCCGCCACCCCGAAGCGCTCCTGGGCGCCCCCATAAGACAGGCGGAAGCCCGTGATCACCTCGTCGAAGATGAGCACGATGCCGTGTTCGGATGCGACCTGGCGGAGGGTCTCCAGGAACCCGGGCTTCGGCAGCACAACCCCCATATTGCCCGCCACCGCCTCGACCACGATGCAGGCAATGCTCTTGCCGTGCAGGGCTGCCGTTGCGCGCACGGCCTCCGGGTTGTTGTAGGGGAGAGTGATCGTATCAACGGTCAGGTTCGGCGGCACTCCTGCGCTGTCGGGCATGCCCAATGTGGCGATGCCGGATCCGGCTTTCGCGAGCAGGCTGTCGCTGTGGCCGTGGTAGCATCCCTCAAACTTGATGATCTTGTCGCGCCTGGTGAAGCCCCGAGCCAGCCGGATCGCGCTCATCACTGCCTCCGTGCCGGAGTTCACAAGCCGGACCATCTCAACCGACGGGACAGCGGCGACGATCATCTCGGCAAGGGTCACCTCACCTGCCGTGCAGGCCCCAAACGTGGTCCCCGCCTCTAGAGCGGCCTTTGCCGCAGCCACGATCCGACGATGGGCGTGACCGAAGATCAGCGGACCCCAAGAGCACACGTAATCTATGTAGGAGTTGCCATCTTCGTCGAAGATGCGGGCGCCCCGGCCTCTCTTCACGAACACCGGCTGGCCGCCGACTGAATTGAACGACCTGACGGGGCTGTTCACCCCACCTGGTATCAGACTCCGGGCTTTCTCGAAGAGCGCCGCCGAACGCGTGAAATCCAACTCTCTCACCCGGCAAAGTATAGCAGCCGCCGAAATGGGCTGTCAAACGAGCCGCGATACCCGGCGACCCTTGATCCGTCGCGGGTGACCAGGCACGACAGCCGAGGAATGGAGATTGTGGTCGCGCGCAGTTCCAGCCTTGACCTGAGCCTGCGGCGGAGCATTGCCGATAATTACCGTGAGATCGGCTCCCAAGTTAACATAGGCAATTGGCCGATGGACGGCTAGGACGAATGGACGACGGGTGTCCGGAGAGCTCGCAGGCTCTCCTGTCATCCGTTTCTGTTTGTACGGACCCTCGAACTAGGCAGCCGAAAGAAGGCAATTCGTGCTTGACAGTCACAAGGGCATCTGCTATAGTATCTCGAAATGGGAGAAGGGGGGCGAGCGCATATACGCTGAAACTGCTGTGAGTTATCCGGTTGAAGATGATGTCGAAGTATAACCAGAAAGGATGTGTCGTGATGAAAGTAAGATCGTTAATGTTCGTTGCCGGGATCATGGTGCTAGCGGTCGTGCTGGCGGGTTGTGGAGGAGGTGGAGGAGCTGGCCCCTCCGCGCCTGGTGTGAGCCTGGCAATCGGTGCGGACACCGCTGTGCAATCGGGTCGGGCAAGGAGTGCTACCCTGGGCGCGCAGCTCGCCGAGGGCGCCACCGTCACCGTCTACGACTTCAAAACCGGCCAGGTGATCAAGGCCGGCACTATCGGCGCGGATGGGTTCTGCACGCTCGACGTGACGCCCGGCCTTACGGTCGCGGTGGTCGCAGTCGGTACGGGCAAGGAAGACCTCAAGGCCTACCGCCTTTCGATGATCATTCCTCTGGTGCCGACTGTGGACACCGAGTATGTCTTGTATCCGGAGACCTCCATGGCGGCCGAGGCCATCGCCGAAACGTATTATGCTAAAGGCAAGGTTGTGGATGAGGATACCGTGACCACTGTGCTTGAGGCGGCGCTGGCCTACGCGGCGGCGAATCCCGACGCCGACTACTCTACCAGCCCTGGAACATTGATCGCGGGCTCTCAGTTCGGCGTCCCCGGCAGCCTGACCGATGAGCTCCAGGACGTGATTGATGCCGTTCCCACGATTGACGACGCGCTCGTCGCCGCAAAGAATGCCGTTCAGCAGATCAAAGAAGCCGGTGCGCCTTTGGCGCTGATGCTCAACCAGGATGCGCTTGATCTGGACGGCCTGTTCTCCTCGGAGGTAATTGACAGCTACACGGCGCTGGGCACTCGCTTGAGCAAGCTCATCCTGCCTGTCTTGATTGGGGGCATGGAGCTGGGCGGCAGCCATGTGTCGTTGTCCGACTTGACGATGGGCCACGCGTACGAGGTGACCGATAACATGGATGGGTGGCTTGTGATCGCGGATATGGGCGCGGGCACAAGCGGCCAGGTCACGATCACATACGACACCGTGCCGGGTGAGACCCCCGCTGGCACCTACACCCTGGTTGCCAAGCAAGTCGGGTCGAACTTCGAGCTCACCCAAACCTTTACCGGAGACGCATCCCAGCTCTACAAGGTCACGGGACCTGTGGACCCCACGCTGGTCGCAAACCCGTCGTTCACCGGAACCATCAGCCTCCGGGACAGCGTCTTGACGACCCCGCTCACCTTCACAGGCACCATCAGCGCTGTGGGAGCGGATAAGGAGCATTACACTCGGGTCACGTTCGCCGGTGCTCTGACCACGCCGGAGGTGACAAGCAGCGGCACGTTCCAGGTCAACTTCCCGTCAACGAAGCCAGCCGGCGCCAGCGATGATCAGGGTACCTACGACTTTCCGACCAGCGGCTCCATGACCAACGGTCGCATCACCATCACTGACGGCGCCACGACGGTTGCCATTACTGGAGCATTGACTGGAACCACGCAGGTCATTGCCCACACCGGCTACGCCAACATAGAGCCGCACACCGTTGAGCTGTCCGGCACTTACGCCAACAGCGACAGCGGGCTCAGCTTCAGCGGCAGTATCACCGGCAGCGCCACCTGGGCGGCGAGCGGCGATGGCGATGTCCTGTCCAGCGGTTCGGTTCGGGTGCAAGGCAGCCTGACCCGCGACGGTTATCCGACGTACAGCGACGATATCACTGTCACCCGGAGCAGCAGCACTTCGGTGACTACGAGCATCAGCCTGCGCGCCGGAGCCAGCACTCTCGAGGGATCCGGCAGCGCAACATTGGACGCGGACGGCAAACTGGTCAGCGCCACGGTGACGCTGACCAACCAGGCGAGCGTGCAGTTCACCATTGAGTCCGACGCTTCCGGCGACATCACCGGCACCATAAAAGTCGGCGGCGAGACGGAAGCTAATATCACCAAGGAAGCGACGCAGATCAGGGTCACCTACAAGGACAGCACTTTCGAAGTGTTTCCCTTCTAGGGTCTCAGGCTGGCGCGCTCTCAGCAACGATGGCATGGCAGGGCATGTGCCCTGCCATGCCGCAACCTAAGAATATCTCCAGCGCGCACGAGTTGTTCATTATGTCAGGCATTTCCGCACGTCCTCGCCCCCTGGCTCGCACGGCTGCTGTGCTGGCGCTGTCTCTCACGGTCTTTGGCCTTACCCCGGCAGCGGCGTCACGGTCGGTCAGCCTTCCCACGTTGTTCGACGCAGGTGACGTGCTGCAGGCCCGGTTGACCGCCCGCGGCGCTGGCGGTCTCCGGCTGCAAGTGGGCCGAGCGGTTTCGGGGATGAACAACGTTGCCTCCCTGTGGCGGATCACCAAGGACAACCAGCCGGCGCGCCATTTTGACCACGCCTCGGCCTACGCCATATTGCAGGACGTAGGATGGGTGAGGGCAGCGGACGAGCGATGGTGGATCGGATTCGGTCGCGGCAAGCGGGACGCATATCAGGGCAACGCAGACGCCGGGCAGTTGTGGATTGACCTCCATGCCGCCGGCCAGACCCGTCCAGCTTACGCTCCGGTGGCTGGCAACGTAAAGATCGAGGCCTCCTGGTATGGAGTGGGACGCACGTTTCCCTTCCACATCGGCCAAGCGCGAGGCACCGGCAGCGTCCTGCTTCGCGGAATTGTTGCTGACGATTATCTCACGCGATCTCTAGTGGGTCAGGTCGAGGGCGAGATGTTCTCGGGCATGGTGAAGATCGTCTCAGCCGACGCGGAGACGGGCCTGGTTCGCGGACGAGGATGGTCGGTTGACGCCCAGGCGGAGGTTCGACTGGGCAAGCGCTGGCTCGCGCAGGGAACGGTGGAAGGTCTCTTGGGCAGGCTGAGCTGGCACGGCCTTGCAGTCGAGGACAGCTACGTTGTTTCGCCACGAGTATTCACCGATCCCGAGGGCTTCCTGCACGACTACGGGGGCATCACCGGCGCGGCGTGGAGTGAGGATATGAGACTGCGGCTCAACCCTTACTACCGGCTCGACCTGATCTGCTCCAGTCGCCCGAATATCCTGCTGGGAGTAACCTTCCAGGCAGGAACCCGCACCGCGGGGAGCGCCGGCCTGGCCTGGCCTCAGTCGAAGCGATGGCTGCCGTATTTACGCTGCTATCCTACCCAGAATCGCCTGGAAGTCGGTGCTGTAGGTTCCGGCTGGCAGGTTCGCATATCCGGCGATGACTGGCTGCCCGTCTCGCCCAAACACGCCGAAATCGCCCTCAGCGCTTCCGCACTCAGCTTCTAGCAGGCCGCAACAAACGGGCCGGGGGCGACCCGCCGCCTGCCACCGACCCCGCCGGGACGACGGAACGTGAAACGGCTCGCGGGCCCGAGCGGCCGGGCGCTCGGATACCGCTACCGTGTCACTGAGCCAGCTTCTCCTCGCAGCGCTTTAGCCAGCTTCGGCGTTCGTAGCTATCAGGAAGCTTGAGGAATACCTCGCGCGCTGCGTCGTAGTCGCCCTTTCTGTAGAGCCTGATAGCGAGTATCTCCAGTGCGCGCTTACCATAAAACGGGACATCGGCATGTTGTTCCGCATACCTTCTCAACGACTCCAACATTCGGTCGGTGTCCCCGGCTGTCCGGTAAGCGATCGCCTCCCAGAAGCCAGCGTATCTGGCGAACCCGCCGCCTTTCGCAGGTTCGGCGAGCGACTTGAGACTCACCGCGGCCCGGAGCGCGGCCTGCTCTGATTGAGCCTGTACCCGCGCCTCCCGGAAGGGCTTGGCGGCGGCGTCGGCCCCGGCCGCCGGGATCACGGAGAATGCTAGATCTGGCGTCTCTATCTCGCCATGCCAGACGTCCCTCACGTAACCCGGGACGCGGTAAGTCGCTCGCACGAGGTACCTTCCAACAGGCAGGTGCTGAGCGAAATCGAGCTGAAGATCCGTGCTGCCCCCGCGGGATTCGCCCGGCTGAAAGTCCCAACCGTAATCAGCTGGCGGTCCTGCCAGCGTGGCCCCGACGCGGGCGGGCAGGGGGGTCACACCGGACTCCTGGATTACCCGAAGGTACACCAGGGCGTATTCGCCCATGACCGCGGCGAGTCTGGTCATCCGTCTTTATGAGACAGCGAGTCGAATTCGGCTCCTCGAACAGCCGGCGCGCGGCATCTTCTTTTGCCCTCACCGACGGATGTACCGTCTGGTCGCCTTCCTTGACTTCCACCACCAGCCAAGAAGCAAAAAGACAAGTGAAGGAGATAACTGAGATAGTGGATATGAAAAGGTCCTCATTATCTTACTTGGAGAAGGACGACAGAGACCCCAAGAAAGAGAGCATGAAAAAGGGGTTTGGATTCGCTTGTTGAGAAGCAGGCTCAGTGCTTCTAGCGATTCCAAAGCCCTAATGAGACGTTATTGGCCGACTACCTTGATGTAGTCGAAGCCCCGGATGTATTGGCCGTGCGTTGTGCGGCCGTCGAGACGAACTTGCTGGGTGTTCGCATCGATTTGAAGCGACTGCGTGGAGAAATGGAGGAGAAGATCCTCGATTTCGTCGCCATCTAGGTCGGTTACTTTCCAGCTACGAGCCGGAGTTTGCGCGAGAGTAACTGTCTCCGGCAAGATCTCGAGAACATTGAACTCGGGCGACCCGTAGATGCCAACCGGCAGTTTGCCGTGACTTTTGAGATCAATGGGGGCCGGTTTGGATCCCCCCGGTCTGATATCAACTGCTACCCCGAGGATCGGATGAAGCAGGAACGACTTCACATCGGGATTGGACCTGAGGCGCCCAACAGCGCAAATGAGGCCACGGTTGTTGATGCCGTTGGCGCTCATAATCGTCCCGCCGTTAAGGTTTTCCGTCAGACTTCCGAGATAGCCGACTTGGCCGTGCTGCCAGATAAAACCAGCCGATGTACACGATCCGACGATCTGTCCGCGGTCGTTCATATCATAAGCGCAGCTATCCCCGCCGGTGCCCAAGAAGAGTTGGAACGCGTTGTCCACGTCCCACACAAATGCGTAACGATTTCGGTTGAGGGCGGTTCCGATATACCCCACAATCTGACAAGTCTCGGTTATCACTTCTGGCTTTACCCCGACTAGACCAGCAGGGATACCGAGGTCGCGCAGGTTACCCACCCCGTCCCAAAGAAGCAGGTGGCTAATACCGTTAAGATTGGCGGCACCAACGATTTGGCCCCGGTTGTTAATCCCGTATGAATCAGTCCAGTTATAACCGTAGACGCCAAGGTCGTGGATGTCACCTTCGAGATCCCACCAAACGGCATGAGCATTGCCTTGGGCGCTCGTTGCCCCGCCCACTATGTAACCTGAATCATTGATGCCTTGGGGTCGGCAGGAAGCCCGCGTCTCGTTGGTTAGTTTCGGGAGCCACCTTATACCGTGTAACTGGTCCCAGACGAAACCATCACCCTTCCAGTGGCCGGCAACTTGCCCGGTATTGTTGATGCCGGTGATTTCAAGATCCGACGTCGGTCCGAAGCCCATGTCCTGGTGTCCGGTTACCGGATCCCAGAAGAAGAACTGATAGGCGCCAATCCTGGATTGGTAAATCCCCGCAATCTGGCCCCGGTCGTTTATTACGAGGGGAACAGACCAATTGCCAAGGCTTATATCAGCGAGGACGTACTCACCCCCTACTGGCCCCGCTGCGGATAGGAGGCAGGCCAGAATGGACGCGACCAAAAAGAGGGTACTGTATCTACAGAGCATACCCATCGCCGCGCTCCTTTCCCGGCAAGCCGGCAAAACCTGGCCGAATGCTGCAGCCGCGTTCCCACTATTGCCGGACGATTGCCCGCCTGCCAATAAGTTAGACCGAAACCATCCAAAAATGTTCCGGTGTGGCACTGAGCACGTGCCGCCCGGTGCAAGTCCGTACAAAAAGAATCCCGTCCGGCTTGGGGGCCTGACGGGTCCCGCGAGGGCTGAGAACCCTCCTTGGGATAGCAGTTACCACAACACTTTAGGAAGGAGAAAGAGATGTTATCTCCGGCAGTAGTAGCTGCAAAATCCGTGCCAATCCCCGCATTGTTGCCGGGATCAGAAGGAGTTATCTGCAGCCAACCCCTCTCATCGCTCATTGCTCATTGCTCCCTCTGGCACCCGCTCCAGCCCGTGCCGCCGTGCCTCGGTCAGCATGACGCGGTCGAGCTCGCGCGCCACGTCCTCAGGGAGCGCAGCCGGCTGGTGACGTGCCATCAGATGCTCCACCCGCTCTCTTGCCGCCTCGAAGGCCGTCTTCCGCCCGTCCGCTCGCCACAGGTCCCGCTCCCGCCTGTCAATGACGGCTGACGGGTAGAAGAACTCACTTCGAATCCGCGCGAGCGTATCCGGCGACGTAAGGAAAAGATCACCGGCCGACAGATCGGCGTATAGCTCCGATGCGAGCGGTTCCTCAACCGCGATTCCCTGGATGAGCCTTTTGACCATCCCACAAATCTCATTGTCAATGACCAACTTCTCCAGACTCTGGCAGCTCTCGAAGTCCAGCATCCCCGGCCCGGACACCATGTTGACGCCTGCCAGCGCAGCCAGGACGGCGCCGATGCCCGTCTCAAGCCCGGCCTGCGCGTCGAGCGTCTTCGCGTCCGACAGCGCCATATAAGCGTGAGTCGGAAGCCCAAGGCTGCGGCCGATCTGGACGTAAGCGCAATCGAGCATCATCGTCTCGATCGCGCCCATCGGAGTAGTCCCCGTGCGCATATCGAAAACCGCCGGAGAACCCCCGTAAATGATCGGAGAACCGGGGCACGCAAGCTGGTGGATGACGATTCCTGAGATGGATTCGGCCGTATGCTGGACGAGTCCTCCGGCGATGGCCGCCGGAGCCGTCGCGCCAAGCAGCGGCATCGCCACCAGCTCAGCCGGCAGCCCTGATCGAGCGCAGTCGAGCAGCGTTTGCGCCGTAAGATTGCTCCATTTGAGCGGCGGAGATGGGCAGGCGTCAAATATCGCGGTCGGCCGCTTCCGAAGCTCCTCCTCGCCGCCCGCGACCGCTGCAAGCATATCCCGCATCGGCGCGAAACCCTCTACAGCGAACGTTCCGGTCACTATGGGCTTCCTGCAGTGCTTGAGCGCGATGTAGAGCCTGTAACGGTCGGCTATGCTCCTCGGCACATCCGAAGGCACCAGGCCGGTGCTCTGCGCATCAATGTACTCCAGCGCATCGGTAAGCCGGGCAAAGCGGACCAGGTCGCGCGTCACCGGCGGGCGAATATCACGGGTCTCGGAGTCCAGGATATTGATCGCCGCTGAGCCCGGATCGAAGTTGACGGCCATTCCGTCCAGCTTAACGCACGACAACCCGTCCCTGCTGTAGACTGAGACGCTGCGCGGCGCCGTCCCCAGCGCTCGCCTCGCCAGATCCCCTGGAATCGCCACGCGGCCATGCTCCAGAGCGCGCCCTCCCGACGACGCCACAAGCTCCATCGCCTCCCGGTTCTCGATGTAAACGCCCACATGCTCGAGAACCGACAGCGCCTGCTCGACGATCCGCGTCACGTCGGCGTCCGAAAGGAGTTTGAGGCAGGGCCGCAGCGTTTGCATGTTTCTTCACCCGTCACTGTCCGCGGGACTCACGGCACTCAACCGATGAGCCGGTCAACTATCGAGATGGCAATAAGGGCCAGGAGCGGTGAGAAATCCAAATAGGCGTCCCCAATCCGCTGCGGCGGGATGATCTTCCTGAAGGGGCTTACGATCGGACGCGTAATCCTGCGGATCAGCACCACGACTGGGTGAGACTGCCGCACTGACGGTATGTAAGTCAGGACCACATCAACAATGATCAGCCAGGTCAGAACCTCAAGCGCTCTGTGAATCACCAAGATCGGCAACGGCATTACATGCTCCTAACCCGCATTATTCACGAATCGCCCGTAGTGGCCGGGCTCCGTCCCGGCCTGGTGGCCGGGCGCATCCTGAGCTGGTCGAAGGACCGGCCTTCCGCCAGTCTCCGTAGTGGCCGGGCGCTGTCCCGGCCATCAGCCCCGACAGGGGCTGGACCTCGACCTGCCGGCGTCCTATCCCTCCGACAACTCCCGCGACCGCTCGACGGCCGCTTCCACCGCTCCCAGCACCGCGGCCCGGAAGTCGGCTCGTTCGAGGGCTGCAAGGCCGGCGATTGTCGTTCCCCCAGGGCTCGCCACCGCCTCCCGCAGCTCCGCCGGATGTTTCCCAGTCTCAATCACCATCTTAGCCGCGCCGAAAACGGTCTGAGCCGCAAGCAGGGCAGCCTGATCTCTTGGCAGCCCTGCGTAGACCCCAGCGTCTGTGAGCGCCTCTATCACCACATATACGTAAGCCGGGCCGCTCCCCGACAGCCCCGTCACCACGTCCATCAGTCGTTCCGGCACCTCAATCACTTTGCCCACAGCGCCGAAAATCCCCACGGCCCGCTCGACGTGGCTGTCCTGGGCATCCGTCCCCCGGCTCAAGGCCACCGCTCCAGCCCCAACCAGACAGGGAGTGTTTGGCATGGCCCTGATGACCGGAACCCCTTCCCTCAGCTTCGACTCGATCTGCCGGATCCTCACCCCGGCGGCTATCGAGATAACCATCTGCTCTGGCTCGACGTACCGAGCGATCTCGTCGAGCACGCCACCCACTACCATCGGCTTTACAGCGAGCACGATGACGCCCGAGGATGCCGCCGCCTCGACGTTCCCCGCCGACTCTATGCCGGTTTCCTCGGCAAGCGCCGCAAGCCGCTCCTTGACGATATCCGCGGCTACGACGTCACGAGGCGAATAGACGTCAGCAGCCAGCAGCCCGCGGACCAGAGCTTGACCCATCGCCCCGGCGCCGATGATCGCGAGCCGCCGCGCTGTCTCAGACATAATCTCACCACCCGTACGTAATCAGGTGTTGGGCCGCCCGACACCTGGCACCCAACACCCAACACCTAGCGCCCGCTCCTCAAACCCCCATGAAGGGATCCCTCGCGCCCCTTTCGCCGCCATTCTCGACGTCAATGACGTAGTTTGCGGGGGTGAAGAGGTACACGCGGTCTCCCACCTTCTCCACGTAGCCGTCCAGCGCATAGGTGACCCCGTTCAGGAAATCAATTACCCGACCGCAGATATCCGGGCTTGCCTTTTCGAGGTTCACGATCTGCTGGTGGCCGGATTTGAGGCCATCCGCCGCTTCTTGAGCGTTCTCCAGCGACCGGATGGATTTCCAGACGGACACGTGGTGCACCCGCGACGGGTGCAGGCGGAGCGTTACAGGATGTCGGCGACCGCCGGGATCGTCCAGCATTTCGTCGAGTTCTTCTTCGTACTCACCGATCCCGACCTTCTCCTTCAGCTTGCTCCAGAAACCTTTCGGCTGCTCCTCATAGTCGTCAAGTGGTGCAGCTCTCACGCTTGTTACCCTCCCATTCTGGTTTTGTGCCTGTCATGGGTCGGGTGTTGGGCGTCCACTCCTTGCCTGACTTCGGACACTATTGAGTTTGTTCCTTGCCGTCTCCGGAACCGGCGCTAGCCCCTCGGGCCGAATACTGCCGTGCCTATCCGCACCATATTCGACCCCTCCTCGATAGCAACCTCGAAATCGAGGCTCATCCCCATCGAGAGCCAGCGCCGCTGCTCTTCCGGCAGCTTGTCCCAGAGTTCTCTAAGACGGGCAAAATACGGCCTTGTGACCTTGGGGTCCTCCACAAATGGAGCCATTCCCATAAATCCCTGCAGCCTGACCCCGGCCACCTCTCCGATCCGCCTGGCAACCGAAAGCGCATCCTCCGGGGCAACGCCGAACTTCGTTGCCTCCCCGGCCAGGTTCACCTCGATCAGCACGTCCGCCGGCGCTCCGCGCGCCAGCGCCCGTCTTCCGATCTCCTCGGCCAGCGCCAGGCTGTCAACGCTCTGAATCGTCGTGAACATTCCCACGGCCTGCCTGGCCTTGTTCCTCTGGAGATGGCCGATGAAGTGCCATCGAACTCCTGGCCCGATGGCCTCCTGTTTTGCGGCCGCCTCCTGGACGTAATTCTCGCCCAGGTCGGTCGCACCCGCCAGGACCGCTTCGCGGATTCTCGGAACGGGTATCGTTTTCGTCACCACTATCAGGGCAACGTCTTCCCCCGTCCGCCCCGCTCGCTCGGCCGCCCGGGCAATCCGCTCCCGCACCGCCGCCAGGTTTTCGGCTATGCTTGCCACTTCCGTCCGCCCGCCACAGGCTAGGTAACGCATGATTGCACATACCTTCACCCCCTGTCAAGCACTTTTGCAGCAGCTTCGGGAGGGCGAAGCTGGGGCTCGACCTCAGCCTCGGGAGGGCGAAGCTCCTGCTGAGCCTCAACCTAGCCCCGGTGGGTAGGATATTGACAGGCGGAAGCGAAACTCATGGTTGGGACAGGCGCAGCCGAGTCTGCGGCTGCGTCCCGTCTGACGCTGGTGCATGGAGGAACACGTGATGCCAAGTCTAGCCAAAGGCGAGATCGGAAGCTCGCTGCGCGACCTTATTCACGCCAGGAACTGTCGGAGAAAACGCCTATCGAGCTGGGACAGGAGGGGTGGCAACGAGGACTGGTGGAACCTTGCCGAAGGCGAGACGAAGACCATCGCCGACATAACAGGCCCGGGCCTCATCAACCACATCTGGATCACCATAAACTGCGCCGATCCGCACTACCTTCGGAGGATCCTGCTCCGCGCCTACTGGGACGACGAGACCGATCCCAGCGTTGATTCCCCGGTCGGCGACTTCTTCGGAATCGGCCACTCTAAGATCCATCCCTTCCAGTCCCTGCCGATCAACATGACCGCATCTTCCGAGACGGCCTCAGGCATGAACTGCTTCTTTCCGATGCCCTTTCGGAACAACGCGCGCGTTGCTATCGTCAACGAAGCGGTGGGAAAGGCCGGCATCTACTTCTACATTGACTATGAGAGCTACCCCGAGGACCTCGCAGACGACATACTTCACTTTCATGCGAAGTGGCGGCGCGAGAACCCAACCGACGGCTGGATGCCTCCGCTCCCGGATAGGGCCAATCCCGAACACTATAAGAAGGTCATCGCCCGCATGCAGCTTTCCGACGAAGGCAACTACGTTATCCTCGATGCCCAGGGCCGCGGCCACTACGTCGGCTGCAACCTCTCGGTACAGAACCTCCAGGGGGGATGGTGGGGCGAGGGCGACGATATGATGATCATTGACGGCGAGCCCTGGCCCCCAAGCCTTCACGGGACCGGCACCGAGGACTATTTCTGCAACGCCTGGGGAATGCAGCCCCACGCCTTCCTCTACCACGGAGCATCGCTTCCGGAGGACGTCGGAGGAGGCCGCACTACCTGCTACAGGTTCCATATCGAGGATCCGGTGCCGTTCGAGAGCTCCATCCGCGTCTCAATCGAACATGGACACGCAAACTCCGGTACCGACGACTACTCCAGCGTGGCATATTGGTACCAGACGGAGCCGCACAAGGTGTGGGCGCCCATGCCGCCTGTGCACGAACGGCTTCCGAGGCCCGGCTAGAGGGCACCATTCACGAACGGCCTTTAGTGGCCGGGCGCTGGCCCGGCCTTGCGGCTCTCGTGGATAAAACCGGTTAGAGCGGAGATACGCTTGAGCAAGCAGCGTGAACAGTCGACGGACAGCCTGGGGCGTAACGCGACGGCTGAGGCGCTGGCCCATCTCGTGGCGTTGCGCGCCGTCACATACTTGGCTGGCCCGGTCAGTGGCCGAACCGTGCTGGACCTCGCCTGCGGCGACGGCACTCTCTCCCGCTGGCTGGCAGTCCATGGCGCCTATGTCACCGGGGTTGACAGCTCAGTCCAGTCCGTTGAGGGTGCAAAGACGCGCGATGCGCACGAGCGCCACGGCATCAGCTACCTGGCCGGGGACCCTCAAGACCTCTACATGATTGATGACAGCGCCTTCGACGACGTTCTCTGCAACCTATCGCTCGGGCGGGTGCAAAACCTCGGTGCGGCTGTCGCTGAGGTGGCCAGGATCATCCGCTTCGGGGGCAGGTTCATCTTTTCTGTGGGACATCCCTGCTTCGAGCAGCAGCTTCTCGGGGGTGCACGGAAGCCCCCGCCGCGCCATAACTACTTCGCCGAGGACCTGCGGAGCGGCCTCTTCGGGCCGGTCCGCCACCGGACCCTGGCTACCTACATCAACGCCGTTGCCGCTCGCGGCTTCACCGTCCGCCGGGTTCTGGAGCCGTCCGCAGAGGAGCGGGACGTCTCAGCCAACCCTAACTTCCACGCCTGGCGACGCGCCCCCATCGCGCTCGTTATCGAGGCCGTCTTCCCACGCTTGTAGGCAGCTTCCGTCCCTCACCCCACCAACACCCAACACCCAACACCCAGCCGCTACGCCGCAAGAGGCAATTCGTCGTCGCCAGGCCTCTCGGCCATCCGTTCCGGTGATAGGTGATCGGGCTGGGGACGCACAATCTCCGCCGCCTCGTCTATGCTTGCGCAGAGGGTCACAGGAGGCTGCAGGTCTGCGTGTTTGAGCATTGCAGCCGCGGGCCCGCTCGCGACCACCAGCGCCCGCACTTGCGACCGGACCGCCCCCAGCATTCGGATCAGCGACGCCAGGCCTGCTTGATCTGAGAACGAGGCGCAGGAAATGTCGAGGGTCAGCGCCCCCGGCCCATCCACAAGCACGCCCTCAATCACATCTTTCACCGACTTTGCGTGCCAGTCGCTCATCGTTCCCTGCACGCTCACAAGCGGAGACCCGTTAAATGTGGTCACGCAGATCGCAGGCTCCGGGTAGTTCATCAAGATCGCCATCCTTTCAGCGGGGTGTCGTCGGCGCGGCAGTCTGAGTAATTATCGGCAGAATGCACACGCAGCCGCAGGGCCAGACGGCCACCGCCCGCTTCAGGTGTTTCGGCATTTCAATGCCGAAACCTGCGAATGGTCGCGAATGGTTGAGGCAGCGCCCGCTTGCACTAATCATCACAAGGTGCTATTATGTCGTTGCACGACACCGGGCGCCGGCCTGGCACCGCTTCCGCCAGTTCGCGCCACGTTCAATGCCGAAGAAGAGGTGAATCAAATGCTTCACAAGGACCCGAGAACGGGGCTGCTAGAGGACAAGCCGAAGTACGAAGTCGAGGAAATACCCGAACCCGACCTGCTGCGCGACGTCTTCCCTTACGCCGAGGTGCCACGGACGATCTTCGATGGTGTGATCGTTCCGATGGAGCCGGCCAAGGAGATGTGGATCACCGACACCACGTTCCGTGATGGCCAGCAGGCACGGCCCCCTTACACCGTCAAGCAGATCGTTGACCTCTACGATATGCTGCACCGACTCGGAGGGCCGAACGGTGTTATCAGGGCCTGCGAGTTCTTCCTCTACTCCGACAAGGACAAGGAAGCCGTCAGGAAGTGCCTGGAACTCAAGCACAAATACCCCGAGGTCACCGGCTGGATTCGCGCTACAAAGGGCGACTTCCAGCTCGTCAGGGAGATGGGCCTCCAGGAAACTGGCATCCTGACCTCAGCTTCGGACTACCACATCTTCCATAAGTTCAAAAAGACCCGCCTGCAAGTCATGGCCGACTATCTCGACCTGGTCAGAACCGCGCTCGACTCGGGCTTGCGCTCCGTCAGATGCCATCTCGAAGACATCACCAGGGCCGACTTCTACGGGTTCATCATTCCCTACACCCAGAAGCTCATGGACCTCGCAGCCGAGGCCAAGAAACCCATCAAAATCCGTCTCTGCGACACCATGGGCTACGGACTGCCGTACCCCGAGGCATCGCTCCCAAGGGGCATCCCAAAGATGGTGCACGCCATGATCCACGAAGCCGGCGTCCCAGGCGAGTGGCTCGAATGGCACGGCCACAACGACTTCCACAAGGTGCTCATCAACGCCCAGTGCGCCTGGCTCTACGGCTGCGCGAATGCAAATGGCACGCTGCTGGGCTTTGGCGAGCGCACTGGCAACCCGCCGCTTGAAGGCCTTGCCATCGAATACGCCGGCCTCAAGGGCGGAACGAACGGGATGGATCTCTCTGTGATCACCGAGATCGGAGATTACTTCAAGAACGTGATCAAGGCCGACGTCCCCGCCGGCTATCCGTTCGTCGGAGACGCCTTCAACACCACGAGCGCCGGCATCCATGCCGACGGCGTGCTGAAGGACGAGGAGATCTACAATATCTTCGATACTACGACGATCCTCAAGAGGCCTGTCGGGGTGAACGTGACCGACAAGTCCGGCCTGGCAGGAATTGCCCACTGGATCAACCGGCACATAGGGGAAGGCACGATCGACAAGCGTGATCCCGCCTTGGTCGCCATCGGCGAGTGGGTCGAAGAGCAATATAGAGCCGGCAGAGTGACCAGCATATCGGACGACGAAATGCTCGTCCAAGCCCGCAAACACCTGCCGAAATACTTCAAATAACAACACGCTGGGGCGGGCATCCCTGCCCGCCCCTTGCCTCCTCAAGGCACCCACAGGAAGTCGTCGGCGGGGCCTCATGTCTTCGTCGGCCCTCCGCGAGTCCGATGCCGGGTCCGGCGATCAGCGCGCACCAATGGAAGCCATCTCCACTTGTCCGAGTCCGCCGCGCTCCTGTATCAGCCCGTGCCGGATTGCCTTTTCCCCGAACACTTGCAGCGACTCCATCTCCCGCGGACCGAGGTCGTAGCGCATGACGTTTGTAAGGTAATCCTCGCACAGCTCCAGCGGCAGGCCGAGGCGACGCGACTCCTCCAGAGCGATCTCGCTCGCGCGCTTTGTGCCCTCCTCCTTGGCTGCCCGGAGGGCGCCGACGAGTTCCGCGGTCATTGACTCCTTCCGCCCGGCCCAGAGGGCGAAGACCGCAGGCAGGCCGGTCAGCTTCTTCCACTCGGCTCCAAGGTCCAGAACGTGCAGGCCGGTCTTGTCGTAAAGCATCGCAGCGTTGCCGATAACCAGCGCCCCGTCATGCTCCGAGAGCATCGCTCCTATGTCCGGCTCCCGCCAGGCGAAATCCGGCCGGACACCGTAGCTCTCCTCAAGCACTATCCGAAGCATCGCCGCGCCCGTGAGCGAACTCCTGTCCAGGGCCACGGTTCGGAGGGCCTCCGGCTCGACCTTCGAGAGCATCAACACGCTCCGAACCGGGCCATCGGAGGCTATGCAGATATCCGGCGCGATGACGAGACCCTGATTCGCCAGGCAGGCGAAGCTCGAGACCGGCGCCCCGTCAATCCGCCCGTCGGTGAGCATCTCTGCGAGCATTGACGGCGTCCCATAGACGAGCTCCCAGCCCTGCGGCAGCCTTCCATGCTCGAACGGATACACGAGCGGCTTGACGTTCAGGTACGGGAGACATCCGAGCCGGACGGGTCGAGATACGAGGTCATGGGGCATGGGGCATGGGGCATGGGAATTGTTGACTGCTGATCGCTGATCGCTGATTCCTGATTGCCGACTGCTGCGCGGTCGCTCCCCATGACCCATGACCCATGACCCATGACCTCCGACCCCCGGCCCCTGGCCCCTGGCCCCCGTCTCGCCATTCCGCACTCCGCATTCCGCATTCCCCATGACCCATGACCCATGACCCATGACCTCCGACCCCTGGCCCCCGGCCCCCGGCCCCCGGCCCCGCCTCACCTCCCGGTAGATTGTGTCTCGCTCAACCGGCGCAGTACCCGTCTCCTCGATCAGCCGCCGGATTTCGCGCACTGTCAGGCCCTCCGGTGTCTCGGCCCCGGCTCGATGGGTGATCTTCTCCTCGACGACCGTGCCATCGAAATCGTCCGCGCCGAATGAAAGCGCCACCTGAGCAAGCTTGAGACCGAACATGATCCAGAAGACCTTGATGTGCGGGAAGTTGTCGAGCATGAGGCGCCCGACCGCGATCATCTTCAGGTCGTCCATGCCGGAGCGCGGGCGTGCCAGGTGCGCAAGCCGCGTGTTCTCCGGGTGGAATCGGAGGGGAATGAAGCTCATGAACCCGCCTGTCTCGTCCTGCAGCTCGCGCAGGCGCAGGAGATGGTTCACGCGGTCCTCGGCGCTCTCGACGTGGCCATAGAGCATGGTAGCATTGGACTTGATGCCCTGCCTGTGAGCCGCGCGCATCACCGAGAGCCACTCCTCGCCGGTCATCTTCTCCGGGCATATCTGCTCGCGCACCCGTGGCTCGAAGATCTCCGCGCCGCCGCCGGGAATGGAGCCGAGGCCCGCTTCCTTGAGTCTCGCCAGGCACTCGTCAACGGTGAACCCGCCGATCTGGGCGATGTGTGCAATCTCAACCGCTGTGAAGGCCTGCAGGTGTACCTCCGGGAACCTCTGCTTCAGCGCGGATAGCATCTCCGTGTAGTAGTCGAACGGCAGCGTCGGATGCAGCCCGCCGACGATATGAAGCTCCGTGAACCCCAGGTCGCGGTACAGCTCCCCGGCTTCCCTGACGACCTCGTCTACGCTCATCGTGTAAGCGCCCTCGTCGCCCTCACTGCGCGAAAAAGCGCAGAACCGGCACCGGTTCTTGCAGACGTCGGTATAATTGATGTGCCGGTTGACGACGTAGTACGTCCTGTCGCCGTTCAGCCGCCGCCGCACAAGATCCGCAGCCCAGCCGATCGCCGCGATGTCGTCGCTCTCAAACAGCCGCACGCCATCCTCAAACGACAGCCGCTCACCGGCCTCGACTTTGGCGATTATGCCTCCTATAGGGGTGTTCGCGATCAGTAGATTCATCTCGAACTTCTCGTAACTGCTGCTCCTTTGAAACGCGAATTGCGCGAAACGAACGAATGACGCGAAAACGCAGACTGTGGAAAGCCACCGCCCTACCAGGAAGCCCTTGGCCCGCGTTATTTCGTCTCCTTCGCGCTCCTTCGCGCAATTCGCGTTTCAGATACTGATGGCGGCGATAGGGAGATTGCCACCCAGTCGTAATTCAGTGTCTCAGTGGTTCCAGAACAGCACATCCACCACCGCAAACACGAACAACCCCACGCTCACAAACCCGTTCATCGTGAAGAAGGCCGTGTTCACGCGCGAGATGTCCGTCGGCGACACCAGGCTGTGCTCGTAGATCAGGAAGAGGGCTACCAGCGCCAGGCCGATGTAGAACGTCGCGCCCATTCCGGCCAGCACGCCGAACCATACCAGCAGCCCGAACATCGCCGCGTGCGCGAGCCTCGACACGAGAAGCGCCCGCGCCTCCCCCAGCGCCTTCGGCAGCGAGAAAAGCCCTGCCTTCCGGTCGAACTCCAGGTCCTGAAGCGAGTAGATGATGTCAAAGCCGGCCGTCCACAGCGTCACACACGCCGCCAGCACGATCGGCGCCAGCGCAAAAGCCCCTCTTACCGCTATCCACGCTCCCACTGGGGCTATCCCCAGGCAGAGGCCGAGAATCAGGTGCGACCACGAAGTGAACCGCTTCGTATAGGAATACCCAAGGATGAGAGCGAGCGCAACCGGCGAGAGAGCCAGCGCAAGCCGGTTCAGCATCCCCGCCGCAAGCACGAAGACCCCGGCCGACACGACCACGAACGCCCATGCCTCTGCGACCGAGACAAGCCCCCTCGGCAGCGCGCGCTCGGCCGTTCTCGGGTTTTCGGCGTCGTAGCGCAGGTCCGCAATCCTGTTGAACCCCATGGCTGCGCTCCGGGCGCCAACCATGGCCACGAGTATCCACCCAAGCACGCGCCACTCAGGAATCCCTTCCGCAGCCACTACCGCAGCAGTCAGCGCAAACGGCAGCGCGAAGACGGTGTGCTCGACCTTGATCATCCCGAGCATGACCCGGAGCTTGCGCAGCAATGAGCAATGAGCAATGAGCAATGAGTCGGGTGATGCTCTGGTCTCTGTCACTGGTTCCATTTCTTTCGAGTCCTTCGCGCTTCTTCGCGCAATTCGCGTTTCAAGACGCACCCTCTCCCCACCCGTCCACCAGCCGCTCCTGGGTGCCAAGCTGCCGCAGCACTCGATCTACCACGAAGTCCACCAAATCCTCCACCTTCTCCGGCTTATGATAGAATCCTGGCGAAGCAGGCATGATCGTCGCCCCCGCCCGCGCGAGCGTCGTCAGGTTCTCAAGGTGAATGAGAGATAGCGGAGTCTCGCGGACCACGAGAATGAGCTTCCTCCGCTCCTTCAGGCAAACGTCCGCCGCGCGGGTCACGAGATCGTTTGAAACCCCCGCCGCGATCCTGCCGGCCGTGCCCATCGAGCATGGGATGATGACCATCCCATCGTAGTCGTGCGAGCCACTTGCCGGCGGCGCGCTGAGGTCGCCCGGATCGAGCAGCACGAACCGGCTGCCCTCTCCCTTCGCCACAAGAGCCTCCAGCTCTACTACGCCAAGCTCATCGCGCAGGATCGGGGTTGAGTTCTCCGACGCCGTCAGGTATATCCTGTCGTAGTGCCGCGCCACGACCTCGATGAACCGCTTCGCATAAACCGCACCGCTTGCTCCGGTGATCGCGACAAACAGCCGTCTCTCAGCCAATCCCGAGCTCCTCCCACAGGCTGGCGATCTTTGCCTTCACTTCGCCGCTCATCTCGATCTGTTCCGGCCACTCGCGCGTCATTCCCTCCTCCGGCAGCTTCTTCGTCGCGTCAATACCCATCTTCGAGCCATAGTTTGCGACGCCAGAGGCGTGATTGAGCACATCCACCGGCCCCTCGACGAACGTCACGTCGCGCTCCGGATCTATGTTGTTCCCAAGCCGCCAGAGGACATCGTGCATGTTCTGCACATCAACGTCCTCATCTACAACGATGATGATCTTCGTAAACATCATCTGCCCGAGGCCCCAGAGCGCGTGCATAACCTTCCGCGCGTGGCCTGCAAAGCGCTTTCGGATCGAGACGACAGCCAGATTGTGGAAGACTCCCTCGATCGGCAGGTTCATATCCACGATCTCGGGCAGTTGCATCCTGATGAGCGGCAGGAAGATCCGCTCCGTAGCCTTGGCCAGGTAACAGTCCTCCATCGGCGGCTTGCCAACGACCGTTGCGGGATAGATGGGCTTCTTCCTGTGCGTGATGGCCGTGATATGGAAGACCGGATAGTCGTCCGGCAGGCTGTAGTAGCCGGTGTGGTCGCCGAACGGCCCTTCCCTGCGCCGCTCTCCTGGTTCGACGTAGCCCTCAAGCACGATTTCCGCCTCTGCAGGGACCTCTACATCAACCGAGACGCATTTCACCATCTCGACCGGTTTCTGGCGGATGAACCCCGCGAAGATCAACTCGTCGAAGTCTTCGGGCAGCGGCGCGGTGGCTCCATAGGTGATGGCCGGATCGCCTCCGAGCGCGACTGCTACCTCCATCCGCCTGCCCAGCCGCTCATACGCCGCGTAGTGTTTGGCTCCGCCCTTGTGCGGATGCCAGTGCATGCCGGTCGTCCGGCCGTCGTAAACGTGCATCCGGTACATCCCGACGTTTCTGGCGCCGGTCTCCGGGTCCTTCGTGAAGACCATCGGCAGGGTGATGAACCGTCCGCCGTCCCCGGGCCAGCATTTCAGGATGGGAAACCGGTCGAGAGAGGCTTGATCGCCCCGAAGGACGACCTCCTGGCACGGGCCGGTCCCGACCGCCTTCGGGAACGCCGCCGATAGCTTCATCAAGGCCGGCAGCATCCTGAGCTTGCCGACGAACCCCTCTGGAAGCTCGATTCGAACAAGCTCCTCGATCCGCCGCGCGATCTCGTCCACGTCCTGGACGCCGAGCGCCATCGCCATCCGGCGCTTCGATCCAAACGCGCCAACGAGCACCGGCACGTCGAATCCGGCCGGGCGCTCGAAGAGAAGCGCCGGCCCTTCGGCTTTCACCGTCCGGTCGGCCACTTCCGTGATCTCGAGCTCCGGGCTGATTGGGGTTCTTATTCGCTTGAGCTCGCCCGCGGCCTCGAGCCGCCGGATGAACTCTCTGAGGTCCTTGTACGCCATACTCGCCGCCGCAAACGCTCATAAGGCGGCAGGTCAAATCGCCCCGCCGCCTTAGCTAACTATACCACCGCCGCAGAGACCTGTCAAAGCGCGCCCTTGGAGTGCGGGAGCGCGCTCCCGCTTTCGCAAATGGCGCGTGTGTCGGTAGAGAAGTGGCGCTCACGTGCCGCACTTGTGTGTTGGGTGTACCAGAGGCTGATCGCCGCCGCCCGTTTGCCCCCGCGCCTTCCTTTGTGCTAGACTTTCTACATCCGAACAAGGAGAACCCACGCGTGAGCGAGCGAATCTGCAGAGAATGCATACTGCGGCTTAAGCCCTACGTGCCCGGCAAGCCGATCGAGGAGGTCGAGCGGGAGCTGGGCATCACGAATATCGTCAAGATGGCCTCGAACGAGAACCCGCTCGGGCCGTCGGCGAAGGCGATTGCGGCGATGAAGCAGGCCGTCGAGAAGGTGGGCCTCTACCCCGACGGAAGCTGCTTCGCGCTGCGCCAGGCGGTCGCCGCGCACTTGGGCGTCCGTCCCGATAACCTCTTCTTCGGCGCTGGTTCGGACGAGGTCATCCACTTCATCGGCCTCGCTCTCTTGGAGAAGGGCGACGAGGTCATCCAGGCCGACCCGTCCTTCGTGCGCTACGAGGCCGCCGCCATCCTGAACGAGTGTGTCTGCCATATGGTTCCCCTCAAGGACTATACGCACGACGTGGACGCCATGGCCGCGCGCATAAACGACCGCACGAAGCTCGTCTTCGTCGCCAACCCGAACAATCCGACCGGAACAATTGTGACGCACCAGGAGGTCGAGCGGCTGCTTTCACGCATGCCGGAGCGCGCCGTCCTCGTCCTCGACGAGGCATATTACGAGTACGTCGAGCGCCCCGACTATCCCAAGGCCCTTCCCTGGGCGCTCGAAGGTCGGAACGTCATCCTCCTTCGCACGTTCTCGAAGATCTACGGCCTCGCCGGCCTCAGGCTCGGCTACGCCATCGCAAAGCCGGAGCTGATCGGCTGCCTGGAACAGGTGCGCGAACCGTTCAACGTCAACTCCGTCGTCCAGGCCGGAGCTATCGCGAGCCTGCAGGATCCCGACCAGGTCATCCGCAGCCGTAAGGTGAACTCGGAGGGCAAGAGGCAGCTTTATGCGGCGTTCGAGCGCCTCAGCCTCCCTTATGTGCCAAGCGAGGCTAATTTCGTATTCGTTGACGTCAAGAGGGACAGCGTGCAGGTCTTCAAGGAGCTATTGAAGCGCGGCGTGATCGTCCGCACTGGCGACATTTTCGGCACGCCGACGCACATCCGCGTGACCATCGGGACGAAGGAGGAGAACGACAGGTTCATTGCCGCACTGACGGAGGTCTTGTCATAGGATTGCAGCTTTCAGGTTGAAACGCGCATGGAGTATTGCCGGTTTCAATCTGAAATCTGAAATCTGAAATCTGAAATCCGAAACCGAGTGGAGCTAATGCCTTGATAATCATTCTCAATCCATCAGCGACCGAAGCTGACGTTGCCGAACTCGTCCAGAACCTGAAGGACCGCGGCTACGGTGTCCATATATCGAAAGGCGTCGAGAAGACCATCGTCGGCGCGATCGGCGCTCCAGACGAGGACAAGGCCGTGATCGCCGAGCAGATCTCCTCCTTCAGCTACGTTGAGCGCGTCGTCCCGATCCTCAAGCCGTACAAAATCGTCGGGAGGGAGTTCCATCCCGATAAGTCGATAGTCAGGGTCGGCGGGGTCGACATCGGCGGGCAGAAGGTCGTCGTAATGGCCGGCCCGTGCTCGGTGGAGAGCGAGGAACAGACCATCGAGACAGCGAAGGCGGTCAAGGCGGCGGGTGCGTCGATCCTCCGAGGCGGCGCGTTCAAGCCGAGCACCTCTCCCTACAGCTTCCACGGACTTGGCGAGGATGCACTGAAGATCATGGCCGCCGCGCGCGAGGTCACCGGCCTGCCGATAGTAACCGAGGTGATGGACACTCGCGATGTCGAGCTGGTCATGAGGTACGCCGATATCCTGCAGATCGGGACACGCAATATGACCAACTTCGCCCTCTTGACCGAGGTCGGTATGGCCAAGAAGCCGGTGCTCCTGAAGCGCGGGATGTCCTCGACCATCGAGGAATGGCTGCAGGCGGCGGAGTACATCGCCAACCGTGGCAACTACGAGATCATGCTCTGCGAGCGAGGTATACGGACTTTCGAGACCTTCACCAGGAACACGTTCGACATCAGCGCCATTCCAGCCGCGGCGAGCCTCTCCCACCTGCCGACGGTAGCTGACCCGAGCCATGGGACGGGCAGATGGCAGCTAGTTGGGCCGGTCTCCAAGGCGGCGGTGGTTGCGGGAGCCGACGCGCTCCTGATCGAGGTCCATCCCCATCCCGAGAAAGCGCTCAAAGACGGCGCGCAGTCGCTCAGGCCCGATACCTTCGCGCAGCTTATGCAGGAGCTCTCCGCCTGCGCCCGCGCCGTAGGCAGATACCTGTGAAGGTCATGGGTCATGCAGTAGCGTCCGGCGACTCCCATGACCCATGACCCATGACCCATGACCCAGCCATTCGTAGACACAATCGCAATAATCGGGGTCGGTCTGATCGGTGGCTCGATCGGCATGGCCGCGAAGGCGCGCGGCCTGGCCCGACGGATCGTCGGCATTGGCCGAAGTACCCAGAAGCTTCGGCGGGCGCAGGAACTGGCCGCCGTGGACGTGATCACGACCGACATGCCCGCTGGCGTGGCGGAAGCCGACCTTGTCTTTGTCTGCGCTCCGGTGCTTGCGATCGTCCCGGTGATCGAGGCGATAGCCGGTTCGCTGCGTGAGGGCGCCATCGTCACCGACGTTGGCAGCACCAAGACCGACATCACACGCGGCGCCGAAGCGGTCCTGCCGGAAGGCCGGTACTTCGTCGGCGGCCACCCTATGACCGGATCGGAGGCAGCGGGCGTTGAGGCTGCCGTTCCTTATCTCTTTCTGGATTCCACCTATGTCATCACCCCAACCGGGTCAACGGACATCGGCGCTCTCCAGACGGTCGTCCGATTCGCAGAAGGGCTTGGGTCCCAGGTAATGCTGATGAGCCCGGAGCAGCACGACCGGAGCGCAGCCGTCATCAGCCATCTGCCTCACGTGCTGGCTGCGGCGCTACTTCGCCTGGCCGCAGAGCAGCAGGCTTCGTCCGGGAAAGTCTTCGAGCTGGCCGCTGGCAGCTTCCGCGATATGACCAGGGTCGCCGCGAGCCCACCCCAGATTTGGCGCGATATCTGCCTATCGAGCAAGGAGTCAATTGCGGCGGCGATCGGGCGGTTCGAAGAGCTGCTTGCCCAAGTTCGCGGCCAGGTAGAAGCCGGCGACCCCGAGGCGGTCGAGAAGCTTTTCAGCGACGCACAGAACCTTCGCGCCACCTGGGTGAAGAACAAGGAACAGCAATAGGTGGGCTGCAAGTGAGCGACATCAGGGTAAGGGGAACAACTGGACTTCGAGGCGAGATCACCGTCCCCGGCGACAAATCAATCAGCCACCGGTCGGTCATCCTTGGCTCGCTTGCCGAGGGAAAGACCAGGGTCTGGGGCTTCCTGGAGAGCGAGGACTGTCTCAACACGCTCCTTGCGTTTCACCGGATGGGGGTCAAGTTCGAGCGTCCTGGGCTGGGTGAGCTTGAGATCGTGGGGGCCGGGCTCGACGTCCTGGCCGAGCCGCTCGACGTGATCAACGTCGGGAACTCCGGCACAACCATCCGGCTTATGTGCGGCGTCCTGGCCGGCCAGCCGTTCTACTCCGTAATCACAGGCGATGCATCTATCAGGAGCCGGCCGATGGGTCGCGTCGTCGCGCCGCTGCGGGAGATGGGGGCGCAGATTTATGGCCGGGCCGGAGGCGAGAGGGCGCCGCTCACCATCATCGGCGGCAACCTGCGGCCCATCCACTATCAGTCGCCGGTCGCCAGCGCGCAGGTCAAGTCTGCCATTCTGCTCGCGGGGCTATTCGCCGACGGCGAGACTTCCGTTACGGAACCTGCTCACTCACGAAACCATACCGAGCTCATGCTCCGCGGCTTCGGAGCGCAGGTGAAGATCGAAGGAACCACTGCAACCGTCGTGGGCAGGCCGAAGCTTGCTGCCCGCGATATCCGCGTGCCGGGGGACATCTCCTCCGCCGCCTACTTCCTCGTTGCCGCTCTGATCGTCCCCGACTCAGAGGTCACCATCCAAAACGTCGGCATCAACCCTACCCGCACAGGCATTCTCGATGCTCTGGGGGCAATGGGTGCGGATATCTCGATCCAAAACGTTCACGATGAGGCAGGCGAGCCGACGGCCGACATTACGGCGCGGAGCAGCGCACTGCGCGGAACCGAGGTCAGGGGAGATCTTATACCGAGGCTCATTGACGAGGTTCCTATCCTCGCCGTAGCGGCGGCAGTTGCTTCCGGCCAGACCGTGATAGCCGACGCTCAGGAGCTCCGCGTCAAGGAGGCAGACAGGATAGCCGCCGTGGCGGCGGAGCTTCCGAAGTTCGGGGTAAAGATAGAGGAGAAGCCGGACGGGATGGTTATCCACGGCGGCACCACGTTGGGGCAGGATTTGCAATCCTGCCCCATCATCTGTGACTCACACGGCGACCACCGGGTAGCCATGTCCTGCGCCATCGCCGGCCTCGCCGCACGCGGTGAGACCGTCGTGCGCGGAAGCGAATGCGTCCAGACGTCGTTCCCCGGGTTTCAGGAGGTTCTGTCAGGTTTAGTCGTTGCGTAGCACAGCAGGTGTCTCCATGCTTCGGCTCGTTCTTCGGAGCCGGGGAGTGGGCTGCAATAGAAAAGCCCGCTCGCAGCCTGCGAGCGGGCACCGAACCTGTTGCAGCACCATCACTTCTTCAGGCGGCCTTATTGCGCCGCCTGGCTGCCATTCGCCCCCTGAGCGGCTCCTCCGCCTGGTCTAGGGCCGCCGCAGGCTTGGGAACCGTATTCGTACAGTTCTGGCAAACCCACGTTGCCAGGTCGCGGAGGTGCTCTGGCACGTTATCAATCGGGTTACCGCACCTGCAGTACATCGCTCTTGCCTTTCTAATCCGCTTGAGTCTCTGGCACTCCCAGCGGGACGACTACTGGCCAGACAAGCAAGTCCAGTAGCATTATGCCCGATTGCGAACTGTACTTAATATACGCCGTAGTGGGAACGAATGTTCCGCCGCGCCGTTCTTACTCTTCCTTCGGCTCGCGCAGCATCAGATCCGCTACGGCGTCTCGGGGGGATTTGCCTTCGAAGAGGACCTTGTAGAGTTGTTCGGTGATGGGAGCGTAGACGCCGAGGGAACTCGCCAGGGCGTAGGCGGCCTTGCAAGTCGGAACGCCCTCCGCTACCTGCCTGACCTCCGCCAGAGCTTGCTCCGTGGTCATCCCGTGGCCCAGCGCCAGCCCCACTCGCAGGTTTCGGCTGAGTCGGCTCGCGCAGGTCGCCACCAGATCGCCGACGCCGGCCAGTCCCACAAACGTCCGCCGCTGGGCGCCAAGCGCCTCACCCAGCCGCATCATCTCGACCAGCCCTCGGGTCACGAGAGCCGCCTTCGTGTTGTCGCCGTAGCCCAGCCCATCGCTGATTCCTGCGCCTATCGCAAGCACGTTCTTCAGCGCGCCTCCCAGCTCCACGCCAGCCACGTCGGAGCTGCGGTAGACTCTCAGGCAGGGAGATGAAAAAAGCTCCTGTGCCGCGACGGCGCGGCCTTCCTCGGCCGACGCAACCACTGTCGCCGTCGGCACCTGCCGGGCCAGTTCTACCGCGAGGTTGGGGCCCGACAGCGCAACGCACGCTTGGGCCGCCTCCCCGAGCACCTCGGCCAATACCTGCGAGATTCGCAGGCCGGTTTCGCTCTCCAGCCCCTTGCCCGCATTGACAAGAAGAGGGGTTCTGGTCATCAGGTCCGACAACTGCCCAGCGACTTCTCGCACAGCCCCAGAGGGCACAGCCAAAACTACGGCTTCCGTTCCTTCGACGCTTTCGCCCATTGATCCCGTAGCCCTGGCGCTCCCGGACAACACGCATCCAGGCAGGTACTTCGAGTTTTCGCGGTTGTGCCGGATGTCCTCCACCACGTCCGGCTCGGGAGACCACAGCCTGACCGAGTGCCCCTTGCCTGTCAGAAGCAGAGCCAGAGCCGTGCCCCAGCTTCCCGCACCAATTATTGCGATTTCCATGGCGAGCTATCAGAAATCAGCCGTCAACTGGCCGCCGGCTCTTCTTTCACCCTCTCAATCAGGATTTCGGCGCCGTCCGGCACCCCGCGGAACTCTTTGGGATCGCCCTGGATCTTGCCGAAGACGTTGACAGCGCTTGCCGGACGAATCTCGTCACCGCGGCTTGCTGGCGTCGGCCCAAAGAAGATGCAGAACGCGCTCCCCGGCGGCCAGTAGCCCAGATCGCCCATCTCCACTATCTCCCTCGGATTCTCTGGCCCCGCGTCAACCGGGATCCGGAAGTAGATCTCCTCTCCCCAGGTGTTTCCGCATGCTTTGATCGGCAGGGCGTTCCATATCAGCTCCGCGGTTTTGGTCGCCAAGAGCTCAGCGGTCTGGACCACGTCGCCGGCCCTGATCCTGATCCTTCTCGACATAATCATCTCCCTCAGATCACCGAGAGTCAGACTCCTCCCGTCCGGGACGTCGAAGGCTATAGTAGAAGGCCTTGAGCGTCTGTTCCTTGAACCCGCCGGGCCCGAAGGCACGGTAGCTCCGCCGGACGGCCCCCCAGAACACGAGCCACACGACTGGTACTGACAGCGACCAAAGCGACGCGATCGCAACGTGAGGTGCACAGAACAGGTATCCGGTGCCTACCGGGGGAAGCACGGACACCAGCGAACATATCAGCCCAACCCAGAGGAGCGACAGGATCGGCGTCATATAGTGCCTGAGTGGCACGAAAACGCCAGCGTCACGGATATTCTCAAGCCTCGTCTCCCAGTGTGCGCCTGTGTCCTGCCCCTCGTGGAAAGCCTGGATGTATGCGGCGATTCGACAGATGGAGGTGAGGTCGTGTATTACGCCGAAGATGCACCCGGCGATCAGGAAGAGTGCGCCAATGATGAGGGGCGGGATCGCACTGCCGAGGGGTAGGCCCATCGCGGCCGGGCTCCAGGAAGTTGCGTAGATGGATATTGCGACTCCTCCGGCGACGAACCCGACCAACTGCCAGCGCGATATGCTTGCCGAAAGCGCCAGCAGCTCGGCTCGAAGCGACTTGTACTCCTCAACCATCAGTTCACCGGCCATCCGCCGACTCCTATCCCGGCTTGCTTCTATGCTTCGGCTCGTTCTTTGGAGCCGAAGCCAACTTTCACCCAGGCAAGTCCAAATGTAGTGGCCGGGCGCCGTCCCGGCCTTCGGGCCTTTCTCCTCAATCCCATCCTTCGCTTGAGCTTTCCTCGCGCGCCAACTCCGCAAAGCGCTCCGGGAGTTCGGTTAGGGAGTATTCCAGCGTCGTCTCTTCAAAACCTGCGGGCACGTTTGTCCGGGTCTTGGGGATTATCTCTGCGTGCAGATGGCCAACGGCCTCACCGGTCCTCACGGCGACGTTATAGGCCGGCACCTCGCCGAACATCTGCCGGTAGATCTGGGTTGCGAGGCGGAGTGCGTCGGCGAACGTCCGGCGCTCGAGCTCCGACAGATCGGAGAGCCGCGCTGGGCATCTCTCACCTGGCTCGACCGTTACGATCACGCTGTAATTCCGGGCCGGCGCTGGATGTGCCCCAAGCCACACTGGCCCGAGTCGCTTGATCCCAAACTGTCGCTGTTGAAGTATCTTGCAGACGCCGCAGCCGGCCTCTTCGCGCCGTGCGCGGATTGCCTCAAACAGCCCGGGCGTCTTCATCACATAAGTCTGGCTGTGGAAGCAGCTCACGCTCTGACCCGACTCCGGCCTTCGTCCGCCGTTGATGAACGGAACCGCAAGGAGTCCTTCCTCCGCTGCCAATTGCTCCAGCACCTGCCACGACGCCACCACCGCGCTCAGTATGGACGCTGGCATGTCTGGGATCTCCCTGTAGTGGTAGTCCGGGTGCACAGAGGTCACATAGCAATTTCCCGGTTGGTTGGCGCCAATGGTTGGGGTAAGGTTGAAGAACGTCCGCGCGCGCCAGTTCGACGGCACGGTGAAGCTGCCGAGCGCGGCCACAAGCTCATAATGGTCGGCCACGCGCGCAGGGTCCATGCCCGGCTGCTTCCAGAACTCCGCCGCCGCGCGCAGCGACGCCGACTCTTCTTCCAGAACCAGCCGACCCTCCTCGTCGAAGTAAAACAGCGTCGAAGGCGTCCTGCCAGTGCAAAACAAGCAGTCCTCTCGCGCCGCGCCCCTCGGAGGCCCCTCCCGCGACACCTCGAAGTGCCTCGCAGACCTGAGTGGGTTGATCAGCACGATTCGCCCGGTTATCGGATCTTCTCTCGGAATGCTTTCGCGCGCTCGACACTGCTGGGGCGCTACCGCCTCGATCCTCTGCCTGAGCTTCTTGAGCTCGCTCTTCTCCAATGTCTCCTCCAATCGGGTTCTACCCTACGTCTAATACGCTCCAGATAGCCCAGTTTCCTTCAAGCTGCTCGCGAATAAGGTACCCGTCACGTGAGGCAATTCGGACCGTTGACCCGTCCTGCACGGGCGTGGTAGAATAGCCCAGGCTTGAGATCAAACCCGGCCCGCGCGGGCATAACGTCGGTTTGGGGAGGGTACGCCGCGTTCGGCGTATCCTCTTTTGGCGCATGGACGATCGATCAGCAGTAACAAGGCGGCAGCATGAAGCCACGGCGATCATAACTTCCGGGCACGTCTGGAGCGCGGTATGGTATGTGGCTTGGCCAACCGCCGTCAACATGATGATCCAGACGGCCTACACCCTCATCAACGGCATGTTCCTGGGGCGGCTCAAGGAAGGTGCGGCCCCGGCGCTCGCCGCCATCGGAGTCGGCGGCTCAGCGCTGATGGTTCAGTTCTCCCTTATAGTCGGCCTTTCGGTCGGCACGTCGGCGCTTGTGGCTCGTTCTCTCGGGGCCGGTCAGCACGAAGATGCGCAGGAGGCAACCAGGCAATCGCTGATCCTCTCGGTCATCGGTGGCGCCCTGACTGCGGTTCCGCTCGTCCTGTTCGCGGTCCCCATT